>Ga0302319_10008819_pt1 | contig 19523 bp, 16 predicted proteins | sample Bog_T0_2_FD_203319 | JGI IMG/M metagenome (GOLD analysis project Ga0302319, IMG submission 203319) | Peat permafrost microbial communities from Stordalen Mire near Abisko, Sweden - Bog_T0_2 | ecosystem: Environmental > Terrestrial > Soil > Wetlands > Peat | place: Sweden: Abisko, Stordalen Mire... | reverse complement strand
CATGGAAAGTTTCTGGAGCACCCTCAAATGGGAACTGGTCTATCGCCGGGAGTTCGCCACACACCAAGAAGCCCGCACCGCCATCTTCGATTACATCGAATGTTTCTACAATCCCAAGCGCGTTCATAGCGCCCTTAATTTCCTGTCCCCAGTTGACTTCGAAGCCAAAAACAATTAACCAAATGACTCGATTTTACTGTCCGTTTTTTCGAAGCAAGCCCACCACCAACGCTAACCTCCGACCGCTCTTCCCTCTTCCCTCTCCGTTCTTCTTTGGCCTGTTGCCCCCTACCACGGCACATGCAGCACCTCCACCCGCGGCAGCCCCACCGGCGTCACCCCGCAATCCCTCGCCAATCGCCCGAACCCCTCCGTCTCGATCAGATCATCATACGGCAGCTCCGGGAACCGCAGCCCGCCCCGGTGCAGCGCCGCATCCACCAGCAACATCGTCCCGCCCACGCTGTCCAGCGGCACCCGCTCGCTATGCCGCAGATCGCTCAACTTCAGCCGGAGCGGATAATCCGCCGGCGGCTGAAACAACCCGTCCTTCATCATGCGATAATACCGATGATCCCGACGCACCGGCTTCGTCAGAAAACTGTTCAAGTCATAACTCGGCCCCCCCGGATTTATCACACAGTTTGGCACCACAATCCGCGCCCGCGCCCCCAGCAACTGCGCCACAATGTCCGCCGGAAACCGCCACACATCCACATCCACCCACAACGCCCAGTCATCCGCCGCCGTCAGCCCCTCGTCGATCAAATGATTCCGCACCTGCGCCAGCCCCGCCCGTCGCGCCCGCTGCACCCCCCGCTCCCAACGTCGTGCCGGCTCAAACCGCGTGCCCATCGCCCGCCGCAATAAAACCACATCCCGGTAACGCGCCTTGAGCGGACCCGTGAGCTTGACCAACCGGTCCCACGTGTCATCCCGGCTGTCCCCCTCGCAAAACACCAGCTTCAAGCGCTCCTTCGGCACGTCCAGCGCGTCCACCGCCGCCAGAAACCCCGCCAGATGCTGGCTCGCATCCCGCACCGGCACCAGGATGGCGATGTTCCCGCCCGCCGGCCACGGCGCCGCCAGCGCCGCCTTCGCCACCCCCGCCCGCGCCGCCACCGGATCCAGCCGCCGCCCGCCCAGCAACCGCCCTTTCAGACGATAATACTTCCGGGCCAGATTATCGCGCTTCCGGCGCCACCAGCCCCGCTCCTCTCGTTTCCACCACGTTCCCGCCCAGTGATGGATCGCATAGCCAGGTGCCCCATCCGCCGCCGGATGCGCCTGCCCCAGGCTGTCCACCGGATTGAAAAAATTCGCCCCCTCGATCCGCAGCCGCGCCTCCCGCTCCGCATAACTCAGCACCGCCCCCGTGAGCAGATACGGCCCCGTGGCATCCAGCACATCCGTGGCCGTACGCGTCTCGACCATGCGCCCCAGCAAATGCCGCCAGAACGGATGCCCCGCCGGGCTCGCCATCACCCCGTTAAAAAACATCCTCTCGAACCCCCGCGAGCGCGCCCCCCAGGCCAGATGCGTTTGCGGCTCCTCACAAAGAATCACCCGCTCCTCCCCCACCAACGGCTCCAGCGACCGCACGCATTCCGCGTCCATGTCCGCATAAATCCCCCCGAAATGATGCAGCAACATATACCGCCCCGCATCCGCCCGCTGCACCCCCTGCGGATAACTGCAAAACAACTCCAGCAAATCCGGATAATACCTGCCCACAAACTCCAATAAATCCCGATCACTCCAAAACCGATACGTCCAGCCCGGATTCAGCCCCCGCCACGACTCGGAAAAAACACGAAAATTCTCCGGCAGCACCTCCGTCTTCCAAGTCTGGTGAATAATACGCGGAATCATGAAGTTACTCTCGTCTCAATCACAGATCTGGCGCCTAACAGGCATTATTCACACATAACCATTTACGCCCAGAGTATTGGCCGGCAACCTAATTGTTCCAGCCTTAAATTACCCCCGCCACCCTCAAAAAAATCGTATAATAGGTGGGGCTTGAGCTGCCGCTCAGCCCTGATTAAAAAATCCGCCTTCAGGCGGATAAATGGCAACCGCACGAACGCCCATTGACATCCGCCCATCCCTAGGGTTTGTTTCCCGCCCGACCATTTATATTGACGCCTCAAACCCACCTCTTTAAACCTTTCCCCATGCATCCGCGCCCTCTGACCCACATTGCTTTGCTGCTCCTCGGTCTTGCCTGGCTGATCGCCGCCGCGCCCAACCCCGCCCACGGCGACGTCCCGCCCGCCGCCGGAACCGACCAATCCGGCCGACTGGGCCTGACCCTGATTAAATCAGGCACCAATTTAACCATTACAGACGTCACTCCCGGTTCGCCCGCTTTCCGCGCCGGCATCGATACCGGCGACATCCTCACCAGCATCGACGGCACCGACACCGCCGGGATGACCCTGACCAACGCCGTGCAACGCCTCCACGGTCCGGTCGGCGCCCCGGTTCAGCTCCAGATCCACGTGCCCGGCCAAAACACGGACACCAACTTGTCCCTGACCCGCGCCATCCTCGTGCCCACGGACATCGACCAATGCGTGCTCGATTCAAACATCGGCGTCCTCGCCGTATATGATTTTTATCTCCCGGCTCCCGGCCAAATCAAAAACGCCCTGGCATCCTTTCAGCAGCAGCAGGTGACCGGCGTGGTTTTGGATTTGCGACACTTTAGAGGCGGCGTGGCGCTGCCCGCCGTGGCCGGCCTGTTCTTGGGCCCGAACAAACTCGTTTCCCTGGGTCATTCTCAAGGCCGGACCAATCCGGATAAAGTCTATTCCAATCAGCCCCAGGCCTGGGCCGGACCGCTGATCGTGCTCACAGGATCCCGCACGGCCGGCAGCGCGGAAATCTTGGCCGCCGATTTAAAATATTATGGCCGCGCCCGGCTGACAGGCCAGAAAACCGCCGGCTATGACAACATCAGAACCGTCCAAAAAAGGCCGGATGGCACCCCCTTTCTTGTGACCGTCGGCACCACCCATACCGCCGCCGATGAAGACATCGATGGCCAAGGCGTCATCCCGGACGTAACCCTCAGCCCAACCCTGTCCAACGAGGAAACCCTGACCCAAGCCGCCGCCCTGTTGGAGCCTTTAAAGAAATAGAGTGGCCTGCTGAGCGGGGATTTTTTGGTTTTGGCAAAGCTTTGGCCTGTCCGCCACAGCGTTCCCGGGACGGCAATGGCGCCAGCGCGATGTCCCCGGCCCTCATGACCGCAGATCGGCCGAAGCATATTCCGGTTCGGCGTCACCGTAAGCTTTGGCCAGCCCGGCGGCGGAAATTTTCGCCCACGTCGAACGTTCATCATCCGGCGGCAGCACCACGACCACCAAGCGCGCATTGGTGTCAATCTGACAAGGTTCATCGAACTGAACCTTCTCGCCATCAAAATGAGCTGTCAGGGCCACGGTTGTCATCCTCCGGCGATCTAACTGAGAATTGCGCTGCTGGCAACCGCCGGCTCACAAACATGGGCGCATCTCGACTCTGCCCCCGACCACGCCTGGACCTGCCACCAACACCTCACGAATACGAACCCATGAAACCCCCGCTCTGCCATTTGAAGAAATGGCGGAGAGGGACAGGGAGAGGTGGGGCTGATTTTCGCGATTTTTGCCGACCTCTGACCTCCGACCTCTTTTTTTATTTCTGTGTGTTCTCATTCGTGACCAAATAAAAAAAGTTTGCAAATCAATGTAGCCGGACGAAAATAAGCAAAATCACAAAAAAGAGTCCCCGCCCGTCGTGGGCAGGAAACCAAATGGGCAATCTCAAATACAAATGGTTCATGAATTCCCAGGAAAAACTCCAACCGTGGCGGGCGGCCTTCCGGCCGGCCATGTCCTTGCCGCGAACCGCCCTCACCATCCTGCTGCTCGGCTTCATTTGCAGCCGGGGATTGGGCCAGGTCGTGTCTCCGGCTGAATCGCCGACTGATGATCTCACAAGTCATGACGATTACCAAAAAACTTACGACCGGCCGGAGTTGCGGCCGCTGGAGGATGAATACAACCAACTTATCCGCGTGCGCTTATCGCCGTTGAAGCTGGTGGCATTGGAGCCGGTCGTATACCCAAAAACCACCCCCTTTGATGCCGATGCCCCATCGCACCGCGCCTATCTGGACGGCTTCAAACAAGGTTGGCAGGTGACACTGGCCAACCGGCGGCCGGTCCCGCTCGACGCCAGCCAGCAAGACCCTGCGCCTGAGGCCCGCCAGGAAACCGCCTGGCGACAGGGATATGACGCCGGAACCCAGGCGGTCATCATCACTCACAATTAAGTCGTTATGAAACCCTCCCCCGGCCTGCTGCTCCTGCTCGCCCTTCTGACCGGCTGCTGGCCCGCCCCCCAGCTCGCCTGGGATTCGCCCAAAGTGCTCGCGGTCAATAAACAATTCGACGCCCTTACGGCTTCCTTTGGCCGTCGGGGCAGACCAACTTTTGGCCGCCAGGAGCAACAACTTGACGCCTTCCTACAAAAAAGCTTTTCCCCGCAGGAATTGCGCGGCCTCGCGCGGACCTGCGCCGCATTGCCCGTGGACGAGGACCGTTGGAGTGATTTCCAACGCCACCTGATCGCCGATATGACCCAATCCTTTCTCGCCACCGGCGACCGCGCCAGCCTCGTCACCCTGTTTTCCACCCGGGCCCCCACGGCCTGCGACTATGAATACATGGATGCGTATCTGGCCACCCACGACCAAACCATCAAATACCCCATCCTCATCCTCGGTGACGCCTACGGACAATGCACCGAGCCCGCCGTGCGCACCCGCCTCGCGCACATGATCCGGAGCGATTTCAAGGGCTCCGGCATCCGCGCCGACACCGACGCCGCATTTGTCCGGGCGGCCATGCAATGGTATGCGCAGTCAAAGGAACATCTGGTCTATAATGAAGGCGGGCGGATTGCGGGCCTGATTAATGCACCGGACTCGCCGCATCAGGACTACAAAAATCCGCTCTTTGTCCCCCGCTCAACCGCCCCGAACGCGAAAATCAACCACGTGGTGCCGCCGAAAATTGTACCCGTCCGGCCTCTGGGTACGTTCACCAATTCCATCGGCCTCCAGCTCATGCTCCTCCCCTCCGGCCAGTTCACCATGGGCTCGCCCGAGGACGAGCCCGGGCATCAGGACAATGAATTTCCGCCGCACCCCGTCCGCCTGAGCCGCTCCTTCTGGCTGGGCGCGTATGAAGTGACCCAGGCGCAATACCAAAAAGTCATGGGCATCAATCCCAGCCCCTTCCCGGTGCGCCGCCGCCTCGACCGGTTTCCGGTGGATGGCGGGATTTGCTGGTATGACACCCTGAATTTTTGCAACACGTTGAGCCGGCTCGAAGGCTTGCCCGCATATTACCGACTCACCCCCGTGAAAGACCAAAAAGACTTCACCGTGGAAATCATCGGCGGCCCCGGCTACCGGCTGCCCACCGAGGCCGAATGGGAATACGCCTGCCGCGCCGGCTCCGCCCTGCCGTACAGCGACGGCACCGTGCCCCAAAAAAATCCGCCGGCGGGGAATTTCTACCAACCCCGCGCCATCGGCCTGCACCCCCCAAACGCCTTTGGGTTATACGATATGACCGGCCTCCTCGCCGAGTTCTGCCAGGACGGTTACGCTGAAAACTACTACGAAGACAGCCCCCTCACCGATCCGCCCGGTCCGACCGACCGGCGGCAGGTCGTGACCTGCGGCGGCTGCTACCAGGAAGATTATTTCGCCCGTTCCGCCCAACGCGACCCAGAGTACCCCTGGGCCGCGAGCTTCGACGTCAGCTTCCGGGTCGCCCGCACCGCCCATAAATAAATGGTATATGCTATTCTCCATTCTCTCTTCGGCCTGCTTGCTGGTAGACTTGCTTTATGCTTACCAAAGCTAAACTCAAAATTTTCCAAAAATTCGGCGGCGATATGAACCGCTGGATCGCGGAAGCAGCCGGCCCCGATTCGACCGGCATCTCCCAGCGGGAATGGGAAATAATTGTTCACCTCCGGAAAGTGCTTAATTTGGTTTCAACCAACCGGGCCTTGCCCGAATGTCACGAATTATTGGAGCAAGATCTGCAGGCGGTGGTTATTGACGACGAGACCCGCCAAGCCTTGAGAGAAATTGCCACCCAAGGTTCATTTATCCATCCCATCCTTGGCCCCATAATCCCGGAACCTGACCAGAAATACTGGTGGACCGAACCTTTGTTTTTTGAAGGCCTCAATTATGGCGGACAGATTTGTGCGTTTACTCGTGGTGAACCGCCTTCCGCGTCGCAACTTGAAGCGATGATTAACAGCCTGGCGATATGGAAAGCAAAGAAAACCGAGATGGCCAAAGAAATGGTGTTGTGCTATATTGAGATCCGCCCCAATTACCTCACCGCTCCCGAACTGTATGACGAGATCCCCGAAGTGCCGGAGCCAGATGCCATTTGGGCGTTGTTCAGTGAACTGGCGGTATTCGTGCAGGATGACAACCAGTTTGAGACCTGTTTTTCATTTCGTCTTGGCTTTGACCCGGGCCACGAAATGAACGTCGTTTTCAAATCGGGGGAGATCTAGGATGTTCGTTGCGAAGGCTAGAGCCTTTAAAGAAATCCTGTGGCCGTGCTGAGCGAGGATTTTTGATTTTGGGCGAGGCTTCCGGCCCGACGCCAAACCAGTGCATTCCGGCCGGCCGGTCGTACCAGATGAGCGGTTTGTTAAAGGATTGTAAGGGATAACTTTTGTAAATCTCCTTTGCTGCGGCGAATAACCCCCTCATTTACCGCAAAACCTGCGGAGAATAATTATTACATTCACCGCAGATTGTGCGGAGAATATTCCCATGCCTTACATCCACGAACATCCGGACTGGCCGAAGCTGCGCTGGGATGATGCCCGGTTGCTGCCCTTGCTCGCCGATGTCCGGCATCGGCAGGGACGTCTGCTCGGGCGCATGGAAGGCCTCGGCCTGCGCCTGCGCTCCGAAGCCACCCTGACCACCCTGACCGCCGATGTCATCAAATCCAGCGCCATCGAGGGCGAAATCCTCGATCCCGTCCAAGTGCGCTCCTCCCTCGCCCGCCGGCTCGGGTTCGATTTTGGCGGCCAGGTGCCCGCCGGTCAGGAGGTGGAAGGCGTCGTGGAAATGATGCTCGACGCCACCCAAAAATACGACCAGCCCCTGACCGCCGAACGATTGTTTGCCTGGCATGCCGCGCTCTTTCCCACCGGCCGCAGCGGTCTGCGCCGCATCACCGTCGGGGCCTGGCGGCCGGCCGACATCGGCCCCATGCAGGTCGTCTCCGGCCCCATCGGCCGTGAACGAATCCACTTCGAAGCCCCGGCGGCCGACCGCTTGGATCGGGAAGTCGCGCTCTTTCTCAAATGGTTCAACGCCGACGACGACCTCGATCCCGTGCTCAAGTCCGGCCTCGCCCATTTCTGGTTCGTGACCATCCATCCCTTTGAAGACGGCAACGGCCGCATCAGCCGGGCGCTCGCCGACCTCGCGCTCGCGCGAGCCGAAGGCATGGTCGAACGGTACTACAGCTTGTCCGCCCAGATTGAATCCGAGAAAAAATCGTATTACCTGTACCTGGAACAAAGCCATTCCGGCGGCGTGGATATCACCGCCTGGCTCGAATGGTTTCTCGGCTGTCTGGGCCGGGCCGTGGCCGGCGCGACCGACGCCCTGGCCGCCATCCTGCTCAAAGCCCGGACCTGGGAACGCATCAACCAGCACACCTCCGTGAATGACCGCCAGCGCAAAGTCATCAACCGCCTGCTCGATGGCTTTGAAGGCAAGCTGTCCACCTCAAAATATGCCCGCCTGGCCCAATGCTCCCCGGACACCGCCCTGCGCGACATCCACCACCTCATGACCCAAGGCATCCTCATCCAGTCCGAAGGCGGCGGCCGCAACACCCGCTACCACCTCGTCACCCCCGGCCCCCCGGCTTGACACCCGCTGGCCGCCACCACAACCCTTCGTTTCTTCCGTTAACTTCTGTAAAAATCACCCCTGCTTTCATTCGTATATTCCATCGTTAAAATCTCCCCCCGTTTTCCCGGCAAAACGCTATACGAAAACTCCATAAACAATTAAAATAAATCGACTTACGAATAAAACCACCTCCAAAAACACCTAAATCGTTGCCGCTCTGCTATTTGAGCAATTTTTATATATTTTTTATATAATAATACACACTCACCGGAGGCCCGTCGTACGCGATTTCCGGCTATTCCGGCATAAAAAAAATTGGACCTCCCTCTTTTTAAGCCTTCCCGCTGCAAAAAGTGACGTGAAAACTTGCCACCAGCCCTCCGGCGGATTAATTTCGCCCGCTCATGAGTTCCGAGCCAGACGACCAAAAACCGGTGCAGCCCGATTTGCCCATCGACGCCGCCCCGGCCCAACCGCCCGCCCCCAACGGCCGCGCTGACGCCCACGTGGAGGCCGAAGCCGTCCCCGCGGAACTGGCGCATCGCCCCTTCGATCCCCGCTCGGCCGGCGGCGGCCTGCAACGCCGCGTGGATAAAGGCTTCCTCGAATACGCCTCCTACGTCATCCGCGACCGCGCCATCCCCAACCTCGCCGACGGCCTCAAGCCCGTGCAACGCCGCATCCTCTGGGCCCTGCACCAGATGGACGACGGCCGCTTCATCAAGGTCGCCAACGTCGTCGGCCACACGATGCAATATCATCCCCACGGCGACGCCTCCATCGGCGACGCGCTCGTGGTGCTCACCACCAAGCGTTACCTCATCGAAGGCCAGGGCAACTTCGGCAACATCTACACCGGCGATCCCGCCGCCGCCGCGCGCTACATTGAGTGCCGCCTCACCGAGCTCGCCCGCACCGAGCTCTTCAACGACGAGATCACCAACTTCGTCCCCAGCTACGACGGCCGCAACAAGGAGCCCGTGTCGCTCCCCTGCAAGCTCCCCCTGACCCTGTTGCTCGGCACCGAGGGCATCGCCGTCGGCCTCTCCGCGCGCATCCTGCCCCACAACTTCGCCGAACTGCTCGAGGCCCAGATCGCCATCCTCAAGCGCCAGCCCTTCAAGTGCCTGCCCGACTTCCCCACCGGCGGCGTCATGGACGCCCGCGATTACCAGGATGGCCGCGGCAGCGTCACCGTGCGCGCCAAGATCAAGGTCAAGGACGAGTCCACCGTCACCATCCGCGAAATCCCGCCCACCACCACGACCGATTCCCTCATGGCCTCCATCGAGGACGCCGCCCAGAAGGGCAAGTTTAAGGTCAAATCCATCAATGACTTCACCTCCGAGGACGTGGAGATCGAGATCAAGTGCCCCGCCGGCGTCGACGCCGAAAAGATGGTCGACGCGCTCTACGCCTTCACCGATTGCGAGGTCTCCATCAGCAGCCGGATTGTGGTCATCAAGCAAAGCCGCCCCGTGGAGCTGACCGTCAGCGAGGTCCTGCGCGAGAACACCGAGCAGCTCACCGTGCTCCTCAAGCGCGAGCTCGACTTGAAGGAACAGCAACTGCTGGACGAACTGCATTACCGGACGCTGGAGCGCATCTTCATCGAGGAACGCATCTACAAGCTCATCGAGAAGTGCAAGACCAACGACGCCGTCCTCGCGGCGGTGTTCGAAGGCTTCAAGCCCTTTGCCAAGGAGCTGGTGCGCGAACTGGTCAACGCGGATGTGGAACGCCTGTTGCAGGTGCGCATCCGGCGCATCTCGCTCTTCGACATCAACCAGCACCGTGAGCAGATGGAGCGCACGAAGGCGGAACTGGCCGAGACGCGCAAGCACCTGAAGAACCTGACCAAGTACGTGATCGGCCACCTGGAGGTCCTGCTGGAGAAGTATGGTCCGTTGTATCCGCGCCTGACCACCAAGTCCGCGCGCCACGAGGAGTTGGATGCCAAGGCCGTGGCGTTCAAGTCATTCAAGGTGGCGTATGACCGGGAGAGCGGTTACGTCGGGTACAAGGTCAGTGGCGACGAATTCAAGCAGGACTGCACCAAGTTCGACAAGCTGCTGCTGGTGTTCAAGGACGGCACCTACAAGGTCATCGAACTGCCGGAGAAATTGTTTGTCGGACCGGACCTCTTGTTCTGCGGACTCCCGGAGCGCGACCGCGTCTTCACCTGCGCCTACACCGACCGCGAGGCCAGCCACCTGAAACGCTTCACCTTCGGCGGCATCATCCTGAACAAGGTGTATTCCTGCATCCCGGAAAAGTCCCGCATCCTCTATCTGGCCCCGGAAACGCCCAAGCAGTTGTACATCCGTTACAAACCCGCGCCCCACCAGAAAATCAGCCAGCAAACCTGTGATCCCTCGCAGATAGATGTGAAGGGCCCGAAAACCCTTGGCCGCCAGATATCCATCAAGGACATCGCCTCCGTCACCGCCGCCCCGACCCGAGGCTGGGATGAAAAGGAGACGACCACAAAACTAATCTTCGGCTGATATATCCGGGGCCGGGATTGCGGGCAAACCCCCTCACTTTGCACCTTGCCAACCGGGTGCGGGTTACTTAGTCTGACGCCGAAATGTTTTCTGCCTTGGCATTAATGTTCGAAGGAGGCCCGGCTTGGGACCGGATTGTTCTTCAAGAACAAAGACTGGCCAAAGTTTTTTGGTTCCGGCTGATGCCCATGATGCTCATCACGGCTGCCTTGGAGGGCTTGGGCCTGTTTCATTGGGGCAAATGGCAGTCGGACTACCGGTTTTACAAGCATTTCACCTCGGGGACGGCCATTGCATATGAGGTGGGGCAGACTGTATTGAATCTGGTTTTGATCCTGATCAGTGCGCGTTTGATCCAAACTCTGGGCCGGACTTTTCACGGGCGCCTCACTTACACATTCACCCGGTCATTTACGGCGGTGGTTTACGGCTTGAGCCCCATGTTTTTGGTACGCCTGCTGGACCCATTTCCGGGCATGAACCCTTTTTTCACCTGGCTGGCGGGCATTTTGCTTTCCATCTGGGTGCTCTATGATGGATTGCCGCGTCTTCTGGCTCCGGATCCCACCCATGCCTTGGGTTTATATGTTTCCAGCTCCATTGTGTTATTTATGGCCACCGGACTGGTACGTGGGTTGACTGGTTTATATTTGCTGGGCGACGTGGGGTTTGCCCACACCTTCATCGGCCGCAAACTCATTGAATTATTCGGGCAGTAATATTGATGGAACTTCAGCCGAGCATGGTGAGCAACATGCCGGCCAGAATGCCTAGAACCGCCGGGAGCTTTTGCCAGCCGTTGCGTTCGCCAAATAACAGCAGGCCCCCGGCAAAGGCCACTAACGTGCTTCCCCGCCGCAGGCTCATCACCAATGATACCAAGGAGGCTGGGTTCCGCAGAGCGCTGAAATAGATGTAATCAGAGACCAACAGGGTCAGGGCGATGAGCGGAATACTCCAGCGCCAGTGAAACTGTCCGCGTTTCCACCAGCGTCCCTGCCAACCGATGACAAACGGGAGGAAAAACAGGCACAGGTAAATGGAAAACCAGGCCTGTACGGTGGGCACGTTGAAATGCAGCCTTCCCAGAAGATATTTGTCATACAGTGCGCTGGCGGCGCCAAGCAACGTGCCGATCAACAGAAAGCCCACCCACTTGTCGCGGTGAAACGTCACGCCTTCGCGCCGCCCGGCCAGGGACAAGCCAAAAAATGAAAGCAGGGTGGTGACCACCCCGAGCATTTCTAACCCGGTCGGGCGTTCTCCAAGCACCAACAGGGCCCCGACCAGGGTCCATAACGGACTCGTCGCCCGAATCGGTGATCCGAGCGACAGCGGCAGATGTTTCAGCGCCAGATAAGTGAAAATCCAAGAAGCCGCCACGATGACCGATTTGAGCATCAGCTGTAAATGCTGTTTCCATGCCAGGGGTTCGGTCACCAGCGATGCCGGGAGCGTGCCGGGGTGAAAGCCTTGGATCGCAAGTAATCCCAGCCACACCACGGTGCCGGTCAACGTGCTGAAAAAGAGCACGGGCACCACGGAGTTACCCCGCACCGCATGCTTGGTGCAAAGCTCATAAACGCCGAGGAACAGCGCAGACAACAAACTGGCGGTCACCCAATTCATGTATAAAACAAAACGGGCGGACCTTGTTCAGACCGCCCGTGGAGCAAATCGTAAAATCAACACCTCAAGTTTAGCTTGCAAGCAGTGACTTGTCGATTATCCGCTGTTAACGAAGAAAACCTCAATTCCCAGCCTCCTGCCTTTGGGGCCGAGGCCCACTCTATTCTTCCGGCACGCCCTGGTCGCGACAAAAACTTTCGGATATCGGTGCTAAATAACAACACATTTGCCAATATTAGGTATTAATTTGCTTTTTGCAGCATAACCTTTGACTTTGGCCGGATTTCCCATGAAACTATATTGCATCAAATTTGAACATAAGGAGAGAGTGCACTCTCTGATAGTAGTTCATAAGATCGGGTTTCCTGCCAGGAGCAGTATCAGTGGCATTCGGGGCGAATAGCAAAAATCAGCAATAATTTATATGATGATGGATTCAGAAGAAGTGGCCAAAGACAAATCGTCCACCCGTGTGGAGGAATGGCGCAAACTCGTGGTCCAGTACGAAGAACCGTCTCTGGGGCGGGCGGTATGGCAGTTGGTCAACACCTTGGGGCCGTATGCCCTGACCTGGTATTTGATGTATTTGAGCCTGTCGTATTCTTGGTGGACCACCATTCCGCTGGCCGTACTGGCGGGTGCCTTATTGGTACGAATTTTCATCATTTTTCATGACTGCGGCCATGGTTCGTTTTTTAAATCCCCCCGGGCCAACGCCGTGACCGGCTTTTTGACCGGAGTGCTGACGCTCACCCCGTTCCATCATTGGCGTTGGGAACATGCGATTCATCATGCCAGCGCCGGCAATCTGGACAAACGTGGCACCGGTGATATTTGGACGATGACGGTTGAGGAGTACTTGCAGTCCTCCCGGGCCAAACGGTTTTCCTATCGTCTTTCCCGTAATCCGGTGGTGCTATTTCTGCTGGCCCCCTTGTATCTGTTTGTGGTGCACCAACGTTTTCCCAAGGCAAAGGCGAATCCCCGTGAACGCCGGTCGGTTTACTGGATGAATCTGGCGATTCTGGCGATGGTGATCGGCTTGGCTGATATCTTTGGGTGGAAAGCGTATTTGTTCATTCAGCTTACCGTGACCATGGTGGCCGGCGGCATGGGGGTCTGGATGTTCTATGTGCAGCATCAATTTGAGGACGTCTATTGGGAACGCGGTGAGGATTGGGATTATTTTTCCGCCGCCATCGAAGGCAGTTCGTTCTACAAGCTGCCAAAAGTGCTGCAATGGTTTTCCGGCAATATTGGCTTTCATCACATCCATCATTTAAGCGCGCGCATTCCCAATTATCATCTGGAACGGTGCCACCGCTCGCACCCGTTGTTCCAATCAGTCAAGCCCATCACGTTACCGGCCAGCTTCAAATGTGCCGCATATCGGTTGTGGGACGAGAAAAACAAGCAGTTGGTGGGTTATCGCTATCTGAAAACCTATTTGAAGCAATCTCGTCTAGCGGGTCAGTCCAGATCATGATGGTGAATGATTGGCCCGGTCCAAATCGTCCCGGCAGCGGCCTCAAGGCATTTTTTCGGCATAATTAATTTCATTGTTTTCAATGTTTGACCTTGCCGGGTGCATGGCCTAAACTATTTTTCCGTGTCAAATATGAAAATTGTTGTTTGTGATCCGGTGTCGTCCAAGGGCATAGAGCTGCTTCAGCAACGCCCCGAATTTACCGTCGTCGTGCTGCCCAAACGGTTGTCCGAAGCGGAATTGTTGCCGATTGTGGCGGATGCCGTCGCCTTGGTGGTTCGTTCAGAAACCAAGGTGACGCGCAAAGTCATTGAAGCCGCGCCGAAACTGCGCGTAGTAGGCCGCGCCGGCGTTGGCGTGGACAATGTGGATATCGAAGCCGCCACCCAGCATGGCACGGTGGTAATGAACACCCCCGGCGGCAATACGGTGACCACGGCGGAACTGAGTTTCGCCATGCTGCTTTCATTGGCCCGTAAAGTGCCCCAAGCCCATGCCACCATGGTGGCTGGCAAGTGGGACCGTAAATTGTTCCAAGGCGTGGAACTGGCCGGCAAAACGTTGGGCGTGCTTGGCATGGGCCGCATCGGCACGGAAGTCGCCAAACGCGCACTCGCTTTCGGCATGACGGTCATCGCCTACGACCCCTATCTGACCGAAGAACGTGCCAAAGCCATTGGCGCCGGGTTTGCGGAAAGCTTGGATGATGTTTATCGGGTCGCTGATTTTATCACCGTCCATATGCCCGTGACCCGGGAAACCAAGGAGATGCTTAACACCGTCGCCTTCGGAAAAATGAAACCCGGTGTGCGGATTGTGAATTGCGCCCGTGGTGAAATCATTTCCGAGCCCGACCTGATTGCCGCGCTCGAATCCGGCAAGGTTGCCGGTGCCGCGCTGGATGTTTTTGCGGTTGAACCCCTCCCGGCGGACCATCCGTATCGCAAGCAGGCGAACATTATTTTGACCCCCCACCTTGGTGCCAGTACGGAAGAGGCCCAAGAAAAGTGCGGTATTGAAGTAGCTGAAGTCATTGCCGGTTATCTGTTGACCGGCGAAGTGCGCAACGGCGTGAATCTTCCTTATCTGGACGCTAAAACCTACGAACAGGTTCAGCCCTACCTTCCGCTGGGCGAGGCGTTGGGAAAATTGCTCGGACAACTGGCCCCGGCCGGTGCCGACCGCATCTATATTTCTTACGGCGGCAATGCCAGGCAATTGCCCAATGTGGATCCCGTGACCCGCGCCATCCTGCGCGGCTTTTTGGCCGCCAGCGATATCAAGGAAGTAAATAACGTCAATGTCCGGGCGGCGGCGGCCAGCCTTGGATTGACCGTGGAGGAGAAGAAATCAGATGAACCCGTCACGTTCAATGAATGGGTTCATGTGCAGATTTTTAAGGGCGGCACCAAACTCGTGTCTGCCGGCGGCACCTTCTTCGGCTCGCCCAATAATCCACGCATCGTCCGCCTGTATAGTTCTCCCGTGGAAATTCCCATCACCGGCACCCTGTTGTTGTTGAATAACAAGGACCGGCCGGGCATTGTCGGTTATCTGGGCACGCTCCTCAGCAAGCATAACATCAACATCGCCAGCATGAGCTTGGGGCGGGACACGGCCGGCGGAAAAGCTCTGACCGTTTTGAGTCTGGACAGCGCCCCCTCGGCGGCGGTCATTGCTGAACTTCAGCAGGACTCAGACATCAGCAATGTAAAGGTTATCAAATTATAACGTCAATTGAGTTGATTCACACATAAATAAATAATGAACATGACAAACAGGAATTTCTTTACGGCCGCCGTGGCCGCCATGGTTTTTGGCGTAATTTCCGCCCAAGCCACCAGCCCCACCCCTGAGACCACCAACGCCAACCCAACTGATGCCATGACATCTCTGTTTGGTGATCCGGTGATTGCCAAAGGTAAAGGCTTTGAGATCAAACAAAGCGCCCTTGATCAGATCATGGTTGGGGCCAAGGGGCAGGCCGCCGCCGCTGGCCAGCAATTGCCGCCAGATTTTGAAGTGCGGGCTCTGAATCAATTGATCACCATCCAACTGCTGTTGCAAACGGCCACGGACGCTGACAAGGTGGTCGGACAGGCGGATGCCGAAGTGGAATATACCAATTTGCTGAAGCATTTCGGTTCCCTCGATGCATTCAACCGGCAGTTGGAGGCCGTGGGGATGACCATGGCGGATTTGCGTGCCAAGTCCGTCCAGGAAGCCGTGGCCAAGGCGGCGCTCAAACGGGCCTTGAATGTCGCGGTTACGGATGATGAAATTAAGAGCTTTTACAAGCTGCATCCCTCCGATTTTGAAGAGCCGGAACAGGTGCATGTCCGTCATTTGTTGTTGACCACCCTTGATTCGGCCACGCAGCAACCCCTGCCAGCCGACCAGATCGCCGCCAAACGCAAGGCCATTGATGCCTTGCTCGTGCGCGCCCGTGGCGGTGACGATTTTGCCGCCCTGGCCAAACAATATTCAGAAGACCCCGGCTCCAAGGATAACGGCGGTGAATATACCTTCCCGCGCGGTCAAATGGTGCCGGAGTTTGAAGCGGCGGCTTTTGCCCTGACCAACAACCAAATCAGCGACGTGGTCACCACCAAGTATGGATTCCATATCATCAAGCTGCTGGACCGTACACCGGCCAAAACCGTGGACCTAACCACTGTCAAAGACGGCGTTTCGGTTTCGGACAGCATCAAAAACTATTTACTCCAACAAAAAATCAGCAAAAGCGCGCCGGATTATCTGACCAAATTGAAGGCGTCGTCAGATGTGCAGGTCTTGGATGCCAATTTGAAAGCTGAGAGCGATGCGGCTGAAGCCGCCGCCGCCGCTGCTGCCGCCGCACCGCCCGCTGCTCCCGAACAGTGATCGGAGCTTGCCAGCCGGCCAATCTCGGGTAATGTTTACCGTGTTATGAATAATAAGATTGGATTGGTCGTGCTGGCGGTTTTGACCTTGGGGCTGGGCATTGGTTTGATCGTCACCAAAAAACAAGCGGCCGACAAACAGGCAAGCGATGCCGGCACCATCAACGACTTCTCCAATCAGTGGACCCAGGCCAGCATCAAGGTGGATGAACTGCAACAGGTCAACCTGACCCTGAATAATAACCTGGCCACGAATCAAATCCTGCTGGTCGATTTGTCCAATAATCTGACGTCAGTTTCCGAAACTTTGGCCAATTTGCGGGGTACCCTCCAGTCCGCCCATGATCAAATAGCCAGCCAGACCACGCGGATCTCTGATTTGCAGACGCAGAACAAGCTGTTGGATGACCGGGCTTCGGCGCTGACCGAACAAACGGTGGCCTTGACCAACCGGATTAATGCGCTGAATCTGCAGATCAACAACACCCTGCATCAGTTGTCCCTAAGTGAGACCAATAATGAACTATTGGACCAACAATTGGAGCAACTGGTGGAGATGAAGGCTGAATTGGAACATAAGTTCAACACGTTGGCGGCGGTTCGTGATCAGGTAAAAAAGCTCCGGGAAGAGGTGATCGCCGCCCGGCGGCTTGCCTGGATGAAGGAAGGCGTCGGTCTGCAACTCAAGGGCGGACAACGGATGTTGATCGCTCGGGATGCCAACTTCGCCTCAATGTCAGCTCACAAATCTACCAACGCCCCTAACTACGGACTTGATGTCGAAGTGGGCTCCGATGGTTCGGTCCGGGCCATTCCGCCGCTGGGCAGTACGGCCACCAATTCACCGGCGCACTAATTTGGCCGGTTGATATTCATTCAGCCCGTTCCCCGACCTTATGCCAACCTACGGATATAAATGTAAAAAGTGCGGCCATGAGTTTGAGGCCCGGCAGTCCATTTCCGCCAAACCGCTCACCGTTTGTCCTGAAGAGTCATGTGGGCAAAAAAAATGGGGGCGAGGCCGGGTGGACCGACAAATTGTCGGCGGTGCCGGTCTGCTATTTAAGGGCAGCGGCTTCTACATAACGGATTACCGTAGTGAAGGGTACAAACAGTCGGCCAAAAAGGACACCGCTCCAGCCATAAAGCCGGCAAAGGAAACCAAAAGCCCTGCGGTGGAATCCAAGCCTGCCCCCAAAACGGACAAGAAATGAACCCCTTGCGGTTAGGCGGCTGGTTCCGGTGTGTGATCTCGGTGGTTTGGGTTTTATTCACGGCCGGGTTTTCAACCACCGCACCCGCCCAAGATTTGTCCCTGAACGAAGCGCCGGCACGCAGCATTTCAGGTCAGTTCATTGTTACTGCTCAACCCGGGCAATCCCCGCTGCTGACCTTGCCGCAGGTGGTCACCAACGCCAGTTTTGTGCGTTTGAACCCGGCGTTGCTGGCGGTCTCCGCTGAACGCATTAAAAAATCCCTGTATCGCCTGCTGGCGGTGCCTTCCGTCCGGGACTGGCAGGGGAAAATCTATCTGGACTTGCATCCGGCCTTGTGGGCTGATGAAACTGTGACCGTAATAGCCCGTCCTACTGACCGAGATTGGAGTTATCTGGTTCAACTGCCCAATGTGGTTTTGCAAGCCCGGTTTATCCGGGCCATGACCGAGGTGTTGTTGTTGGAAATGGCCAACCGGCAGGGCAACACGGATGGACTTTCTGCAGATGTTCCTGCCTGGCTCATTGATGGCATGGCCGGACATTTGCAACAGGATGAGCTGGCCGATGTGGTTTTATCCTCACCGGAACACGTTTTCGACGCCCCGCGGGCCCAATCGGTGTTGCCGGGCGGCCATCATGATCTGGATCCGCTGGCTGAAGCCCGTTCGGTATTGCATCAGCATCCGGCGCTGACGTTTGATCAACTAAGCTGGCCGACTCCGGAGCAACAGGCCGGCCAGGACGATGGCGTTTTTCATGCGAGCGCGCAGTTGTTCGTGACGGAGCTGCTGAAGTTGAATGACGGCCCGGTCCGTCTGCAGCGGATGCTGGCGGCGTTGCCGGAGTGTTATAACTGGCAGACGGCGTTTCAAAATGCTTTTCGGGAACGGTTTCCCCGGCAACTGGATCTGGAAAAGTGGTGGGCGCTGCAGGTGATCACCTTTCTGGCACAGGATCCCGGGCCGGCCTGGACGCCGGCTGCGAGCGCCGTGCGGCTGGATGAGCTGTTGGTGGTGCCGGTGCAAGTCCGGCAATCCCCGGATGCCTTGCCGGGGCATACGTTTATTTCCCTGCAGGCGGCCATTCACTATCTGGCGCCGGCGCAGGTGGCGGCGGATTTCCAGACGCGGTTGCGGGACCTGCGGGTCGCGGAGCCGCGCATGGCGCCGGGGTTACAGGGACTGACAGAGAGCTATTGCAAGGTGCTGGCGGGTTATCTGGGGGAGCAGACCGCGCCAACGTCCCGGCCGGCGGCGGTCAAGCATCCGGTGCATCTGGACAGCACGGGGCCGGGCGGGGAGGTCAGCAAGCAATTGGATGAGCTGGATATTCGTCGGCAGGCACTGGAAGCAGGTCTAAAATAGGAGAAAAAAGGGTAAAAAAAACCGGGGTCCAAATTTTTTTATGCCGGAATAGCCGGCACCAACCGTGAACCATTCCGGGCGAAGATGTTGCCGCCCTGGAAAACCGCGTTGGCCGGAGGGACAAACTCATCGCGTTGTCGCGCGAACGGTTTGCCATGCGGCGTGAAAAAATTGAGGCGAAGTTGAGGCGTTGGATGAGGTGATAATGCTGGTGACACTTTTATTTGGAGGCTGTAGCATCACATTCAGTTCATGAATTTTCGGTGAAATCTGCAGAACAATGTCATATACTTGCGCAGCAGACAACTTTGATTGCCAACTACCGCCAGCGGCGGTTTGCGGGCACTCTGAGGTTGGGGCGAATTGATGGACAGAGGATTGGGTGAAAGCCTGTATGATCAAGACCTTGAAACAATCCCCTGTGACAACCCGTCGTAAGTTTGACGAAACGTTCAAACGTGAAGCGGTTAAC
>Ga0302319_10008815_pt1 | contig 19530 bp, 14 predicted proteins | sample Bog_T0_2_FD_203319 | JGI IMG/M metagenome (GOLD analysis project Ga0302319, IMG submission 203319) | Peat permafrost microbial communities from Stordalen Mire near Abisko, Sweden - Bog_T0_2 | ecosystem: Environmental > Terrestrial > Soil > Wetlands > Peat | place: Sweden: Abisko, Stordalen Mire... | reverse complement strand
AGCGCCTCCCGCTCCTGTCCCCGCGCAGACGGGCACCGACACCGCTCAACCAATTCCGCAAACCTCGCCTTCACCTGCCGCAAAACCGCTCCTCGTCCTGCCTGCCACCGTCGCATCCACGATCAGGCAAACCGGAATCCCTTCCCGCGATTACCTCACCATTTTCCTGAGGGCCGTACTTGCATTGCTCGTTGCATTCGCGACGCTCGGCTGCGCGGCTTTCATCTTTAAACGTCTGCTCGACAACTGGCAGACCAGGCAAAAATTACGCGAGTTCGACACCGCAAACCTCAGGCAGTTCCATTCCGCCTACGCGGATTTCTTTGCCGTAATGAAGCTCTGGAACCATTGCGTCGCGCACAACGAGGACGAGCTCCCCAGCGCCGGGGAATACGAGCTGCCCCACGCCACCCGCTGGGAATTACTCACCCGCGCCTACATGGTGGAAAGCAGCCTCGAGGCCATCTTTCTCAAGCTCTCTGCCGCATGGAACCTCACCCCCGTCGAGGTCGAGCTCCTTGGCCGCTTCCGCCAGGCAATCCACACCCTGGGCAATTCGATCAAAAACAACAAACCGCTGAAATGGGACAACGCCGACCAAGGGGAATACTTGATCTTCAACCGCCTCGCCTCCAGCGTCGCCCGCCTCATCGGCGGCGAGAACGCCACCGCAAAAACCTCCGAGCAGCACGCCGAGGCCTTCCGCCAGATCACCTCACCGCGCTGGGAGCGCATCTGGAATTTAACCGACACCGAAGCCCAGGCCAAAGGCCTCCCTCCGGTAAAGTAAGTCTCCCCAGCGCAAGCAACAGATTCCCCTACCGGCTGATCAGGTAGTAAATCGTCGTGGGTTGCAGCTCTATTTTCCCCGCATCACCCACACTCCCCGCCGGATACCCATTGCCGTCCAGCGCAGTCACCCGCAGGTTCACCGCATCGGGACGTTTGAAAATCACGGTACCCTTCAATTCCTTTACCAGCCACGGATCACGCCCGATGTTGAGAATGCGTTTTACACCGGGTGAAACATCCTCCGTCTTGTAGTCCGTCGCCTTCTCCTCCGACATCACCTGCAAAAGCATCCGCTGCGAAGTGCCAAGCGGCAGCCCGTCCAGCGACACGGCGATGATGTGCCCAAGATCGAGATCGGAAATGATCGTGAGGTCTTTTGTTTCCACGCGCCCGGCGGACTTCAACATGCCGCTTACTCCCTGCGCGCCAGGCGCATTGATGGTCAGCACGCCATTGCCATAATCGAGTTTCAATTCCCCCATAGAACCCGCCACCGTTTGCCCGGCATGATCGATGAATTTGCCCGCATCACCCTGCTTCACGGAGCCCTGTCCATCGGTGTATTTCACATGCGTTTGTCCGGCGTAATGCAGGAGCGGGTCAAGACGCTGACCCGGTTTGATTTCCGAACCCTGCGGCACATCCTTCAGCCGCAATTCATCCAGCGACGCATCCTGCGGCAGCGGCGTTCCCTTGAGATGCATAAGATCATCCTTGTTGAGGGCCACCTCTGCAAGCATGTCGCCCGGCGCGACAAGGCCGCGACGGAAAATCAGCGCCGCTGCAGGAAACTGCCCGATCATCGCCGGCGTCATCAATGTCCACGGCTGCATGAAAAACCCCGGCTTCACCGCCCATTGGTCGCCGCTATCGAGCGCGAAGTGCAGGATCGCATCGCTCTGCTGGAGCGCCCCGTAAACCGCGTAGAAAAGCGGCGCTTCGGAGCGGAAACGGTTCGGGCGGTTCCATGTGGTTTCTGAAATCATCGAGGGCATGTTGTCGTAGTGCGGATCCATCACGGGGTTCGTGATCTGTTTCGGGCCGCCCGGTTGTTCCGCGTCCATCCGCAGGGCGCTCCGGTCCGAGTAGGTGTGACCGTCGCGGATCGACCATGCCGACTCCGGCCCTTTCTGGTCGCAACTGAAGTAACCATGCCGGTCGATGAAATCCCCGGTGGTATAGCTCAGCTTTTCCAGCGGACCGAGCACCTGGGGATCGGCGGTGATCCAGTTCGAGGCCGTGATCGGTCCCTTGAACCCGAGCTTGCGCAGAAACGCATGGGTGTCCGCGTAAAACCGCATCTGCGTTTCCAGCAGGAAACTGCATTGATCCTGGTCGCGCACGGTCTTTTCATGGACTACATTCCAGAGCAATCGGAATCCCACGCGTCCTTCCGCCGGCAAATCCCGCGCCACCTTCAGCCCGCCCCATTTTGCAAATGCCGCATCGAGCGATCCATATTTCTTCACGAGCCAGTCACCGTAAAGTTTCTCGAGGATGCGCATCTCGGCGTCGGGGATCGACGCAGGGTTGAACGTCCAGAAAAAGAGCGAGTCTTCATTCTGCATTTCGAGGCTCGCCACCGCGGGCTCATCGACAAGCCGCTTTCCCGTGTTGGGGCTTGGGGTTGTCAGTAATGCCGTCCACCACGTGCGATATTTCGCCTGGAAATCCGGATTGAAAAAAAGCGCCGCAAACGGCTTAGTCGCCCCATCGTAGCCTTGCAGCCACGGCGTGCCGGGTTTCGGCGAGAGCCACAGCGGAAAATAAATGGAGAGATGCGTGTAAATCCCCTCCGCCTTCATCGCCTCCACGATCTCGATGGTATGCTTCACGCGCTCCATGTTCACGTCGCCATTTGCATCGAAGTAGCCGCCGTGGACGCGCACCATGTTCACCCCGTGTTTCGCCAGCATCCGCGCGCACCGTTGCAACTCGTCGCCCTTCAATTCCTGCGGTGGCCCGTTTACTCCCCAGAAACGGACCGGCTCCCCATTGCCGGTGTGAATAAATCGCCCGTCCTTCACGCCGATGAATCCGTTTTCCCCCGCAAATTTCTCATTCAGAAAGCGCAGATCAATCGCGCTCCCGGCCCCGAAGTCATCCTTCTTCGGATCAAAGGCAAACCACCCCTGGCTTTCGGCGGCATCGCGCGCCTGGGCCGCGGCGATTTCCCCGGGCTTGAGTATGCCGTGCGGCTGGAACGGCTCCGTGCTGAAGACGAAGCAGTCGAGATAACCATGGTTGTTATTCTCGCTCGTCATCCGGAAGCGGATCGAGTTCTCCCCCGCACGCAACGTGACATTTCCCACCCGACTCCACGCGATAAACCGCAGGTCGGGTTTGCCATCCGCCGCGATGTTGATTTCATCGCGCTTCTCCCGGTTCAGGTCAATGGGCGTATCCGGCCCGCCGTTGAGCGCGTAGGAAAGCCGCGACTGGATCGGGTTCGCGCGCACCCAGAAATCGTATTCCCCCGCCTTGCCTGCGGAAAAGTGATACTCCGCCTCGCCCGCCTTGTCCTTGCTGAAGTTCGAAATCAAATCCCCGCCGGAAAGCTGGTCGCGTTTCACCTTGTCGTACCACCAGGGGTGGCGGTTCATTTTATTGATCGCCGGATTCTCCCCTTCCACCCAGATCACAGGAGTCGCAGAATCGCTTCCCACTGCCGGCAATGATCGCCCCGCCGCCAGCAACGTCATAAAAAGCAAAATCAGCATTCGGTATCCAGTATTCAGCATTCCGGCTCCTTCAGGTTTTCGGGTTCGATGGGTCACTTCCGTAGTTTTTTTACCCGGATTTACCCGGATTAACCCGGATAAAGTCTGATAAGCGCTCAAAGGGAAGGCAGTTCATAGTTTCGAGTTTTTGGTTTCAGGTTCAAAGCTTTTGTCGGTTTCATTGAAGGTGGGTCGGTTAAATTTTTTACCCTTGTTTTGCTTTGATTTGCTTTGACTACTCTGGTGGCGGAATGATCGGAGTCCAAGCCGGGTTGGACTATTTGATGAAGAAGAGGTTCATCCACAGAATGCGCAGATTTACACAGGATTGGAGATCAAATTGGCTTTGTTTGGCGGAAAAGTGTTTCCGGAGGAAGGGAACCGCGAAGGACGCAAAGAGCGCGGCGGGCTTCAGATGGTGAGGACAAGCTATAATTTCCCATTACTTGAATCTAGCATAATTGATTCGGGAACGCAAGGGAAACTTTAGTTCTTTGTAATTTTATAGAGTAATTTTTGTAAAGAGGCTGAGTGCTCTGCTTCGGCAATTGCAGCATAGCTCGCGGCAAATGCCAGAAACTGCTCCCCCTTGGTGGCGAAAAATCTCTGCCTCACATTGCCGCCGCCGCACCTGCCTCTTCAATACTGACCGCCTTGAAATCCGGCCGTCCAAAGCGCTGCGTCGGAACCACACCCACCGGATTGTTCCGGTATTCATCCGTCCCCCTGCACAGGTACGCCTTGAAGTTCGGATTGACCGCCAGATCGTTCTTCACTTCCGTTCCGGAGTACCGGACCGTCAACCCCGCCCGGCGCCTCGGCGAGGGATTGGCCTGCGAACCGTGGATGGCGCGGTCGTCGTGCATGGAAATCTCTCCCGCCTTGAGCTTGAACTGCACCGCCGCATCCTCGCGGAACGATCCCTGTTCCAGTTCCAAGGTCAGGACGGAGTCCGTCTGCTCAGATTGCTTGCGCTGGTGCCTGATCACCCCGCCCTTGTGCGAACCGGGGATGATCTTCATGCCACCGTTTTCCTCGTCCACGTCGTCAAAAGCCAGCCACACCGTCACGCTATGCTGCGGTTTCATCGGCCAATAGTAGGCATCCTGGTGCCAGGCCACCGTGGAGGTGCTGTTTGGTTCCTTGATGAAAAAACTGCTCGCCCACATGAAAAAATTCGGACCGAGAATGTCTTCCACGAGATCGAGAATCCCCGGGTTCATGCAGATGTCGTAAAGATAAAGACTGTTCTCATGCCATTCACGGATATCCTGTGTGGTTTCACCAGGTCTCAGGAATTTCAACAACTCCGGCAGTTCCCCGTTGATCCCCGCCATTTCCTGCGCCGTGTAGATTGGCGGCAGGCCGGTCAGGTAACCGTTCCCGTGATAAAATGCCTTTTGCGCTTCGGTCAATCCGTGGTGCTGGTTCATGGAGCACATCCTGCCAGCGGTGGAAAAAAACTCGTCCACATTCTTTTGGAAGATTGTATTGAATATTATACCATGCAAAAATAATGGTGTATTCATCCCGGTATGAAAGCCATTCGCGAATCCACCCACATCAGCGGATTTCTATATGACAAACCGCTGGCGGAAGTCTCCGCGCTTACCCATTGCGGGGAGGCCCTATGCGCCCGCGGGCATTCCGTGAAAATACACGCCCACCCCGGCTTCGAGTTCCACTACCTGTCGCGCGGCGGAGCCTATGGCTGGCAGGTGGGAGGGAAGACGTTTGAGCAGAAAAGCGGCGAGATATTTGTGACCTACCCCCAAGAACCGCACCTCAGCGGCGCGTGCGCAAACCCGGAAAGCCTCTTCCTATGGATCGGCCTGAAACTCGGCGATCCCGATGCAGACGGCAGCCGGTTCGCAAAGCTGCTGGTAAAGAAAAAGTGCCGGCTGCTCACCGGTTGCCAGGAGATCGAGCCCGTGCTGCGCGGTCTCGTGGCGCAGATCATCAGCCGCAGGCCCCATCGCGGCGAAGCCGTGCGCGCATACCTGCACACTTTCATCGCGCTGCTGGAGCAGCGCATCCGCGACACCGGCCCGGAATCCGGCCAGCCCGCCACCCGGTTGCCATATTCCCACAGTATCTTGAAAGCCGTCGCTTATCTTCAAAAAAACCTGGACCGCCGTGTCCCCCTGGCCGAACTCGCCTCCGCCACCGCCAGCCGCAGCGCGACGAATTTTTGCACCCGCTTCAGCCGGGAAGTCGGCGTCTCTCCCGCCGCATATCATATGCGGCTCAGGCTGCAAGGAGCCCGCATCGCCCTGCGCCAGCCCGCCTTCACCATCACCACAGCCGCCCTGCAGTTCGGTTTCAATTCCTCCCAGCATTTCAGCTCCCATTTCCGCCGCGAATTTGGCATCACCCCCCGCCGCGCCATCCTTGGCGACACCCACGCCTCCAGAGAAAAGACCGCAAAAAGCCCCTGATCGTCGCAGCAACATTCCGCGCTCCCCCTCATCCTTCCATCAAATCAGTTCCGGAGCCGCCGCGGCGGCAGCCAGCTTCTTCACATGGGCGCGGATATCCCTCGGCCACGGCTCGATCAAACTGTTAAAGCGCTCCCTCTCCTTCCGGTAAAATGCGCGCAGTGCCTCCTCGAAGCCGGGCAGATCCCCGGCCATCACGGTCATGAATTTATAGACCGCTTCCTGGGATTGCCGGGCGCGGCCTTTTCCCGTTTTCTTGGCATCGTGCACCAGACGGCGCAACGCCGCGGATGCTCCTCCTGCCTGCTCATCAAGCCAGTCCCATTGCCCCGGAAGCAGCGTCACTTCACGGGCGATCACGCCCAGCTTCGGCCGCCCCGGACTGCGCTTTTGCGGCGTACCACCCGTAAAAAAACCGACCGCCGTTCTGCGTGCCAGAGTCGCCACGACCTCCTCCGGCGTCCCCCGGAAATCGACGTCGATCAAGACCCCCGTCGCATCGTCAAAAATGAAAATCTCAGGGTATTCCTTCAAGTCCGCCACGGTCTTCGCCTTCAGCACCACAGAAGCGAGCCCACCCGTGGCAATCCGTCGCTGCCCCGAAAAAGCAGTGCAAAAAATGGTGCCTGGAGTTTCTTTAATAGCTTTCACGCCGATAATTCTATCCGGATAAAACTAAAAACGTCAAATCGAATATTTTCCGGATAAAACACGCGAATTACAGAGGACATCCCTGCAACTACCTTATCATGGCAACGTTCGCGGTTATAAACCGCTCCTATTTTGCCGGTCGCCAAAGCACAAAGTGAACCTTATCAATTTCATACGGCTCCAGTTCATTCTTCGGAATCGCCGCGAGAATCTCCGACGCCTCCGGCGCATCCACCCAGATAATACCGCCGAACGGCCCAGCATCTCCCGCCATATCGTCCTTCCAATAATCGAAGCTCGTGAGACTGGTCAGAATCGTCCGTTGCGCATAATACGGCAGCACACTCCCATAGGGATCAAAGTTGCAAAAAATAGTCGTCTCCGGCGGAAATTTTTGAGCAAGGAATCTGCCAAGATCAGGGATGAGCGTAGGCGGCTCGACCGTGATTCCATCCAGCATATAAAAAGGGCTGCGCATCCTCTCCGACTGGTCGCTTCCGCTATACGCCAGCCACACAAGCAGACCCGCAATCACGATTATCCGCGCCGGCCGTAAAAATGTGATCGTCTCCATCCAGCGGACCAGCCCTTCAAGCCCGATTCCCCCAAGAATTCCCACGGAACCGATCAGGTAAAAAGCCGTAAAATCATGGATAAATGATTCATTACGAAGGATAACCACGTAGAGCGCTCCCGCAACAATCATGTGCAACGCCCCCCACCCCGCCCAGCGCAATCCCTCCGAATCTTTTCCACGTAAAAGGAGGAATAACACCCCGATTCCCACCAGAATCCACGGCGTAAAAAGGAAGTCGTCGTGCAGCGCATTCACGCTCACCGCGTGCAACCATTCCCCCAGCGTGAAGTGAACAGCCTGGTGCATTTCCGGCGCCGAGGAACCCGTCGCCACGCCATTGCCAAGCCGCATTTTCAAGGCCGTGAGCAAGTCAGTCCAGGCATCGGGATTCACATGCCGGATCTGCAGCAAAAACACGATCCCCGACACCCCGCAGAGCCCGAGCAGCGCCAGCCCAAAAATCCGCCGTCCCTTCGGCACCTTCCACAAAAACCACCCCGTCACGCTCAGCACAAACAAATAGCCCGGCCAGTCCATGTTCACTGCCAGCAGACAGCACAGCGCCGCCAGCCACCCCCAGATCGCGCCCCCCTTCTGCCAGTACCGCAAGCACACCAGCGCCGACAGCATCAGCATCACCAGGCACGGCTCGAAATCCACCATGTCGCCGTAGTGAAACTCCATCGGCAGGAATGCAAACACCGCCGCCGACAGCATTGCAGCACGCCTGTTCACGCAATCGCTCATCAGCAGCCAGATCAGCACCAGGCTCAGCAAGGAGCAGAACACCGGCACCACCCGCGTGGACCACTCCGCCTCCCCCAGCACCGCAAACGCCCCCGTCTCCAGCAGCGGCAGAAGCGTCGGGTGGTGCACATAAAACGCATCCCGCGGGATCGGCAGCGGCCCGAAGTAAAGCGTGGCCGGCACAGCCGCCGTGGTCCCCAGCCCCGCACGCAGATTATTATGCGCGGCCTGCGCATAGATCGCCCCGTAGTAATTGTCATTCTCCACCCAGGGCCGGTTGATCCCCCTGTAAAAAAACGCCGCAAGCAGCCCCATCACCACCAAAAATCCCACGATCCATAGCGGTGAATCCGGCCCCAAACTAAAGGGACACTTCCGCGAACTGCTCTGTGAAACCGTATCAATCATTGCCGCGAAGGAAATACAGGCATTCCCCCCCGCTGGCAAATCTCATCTTTACCACCCGGCAACGCATCGCAAAACTCCCATCAACCCACCTCACGACTGCACCGGCGGACTCATCCGCCCCCCGGCCTACCGCCCGAAGAGCTCCCTGTACTTCGCAGCCGCGAGCGGGTATTGATCGGCGCCCAGCTTGCCGGGATAGGAGGAGTTGGATTGCCAGTAGCTCTCGTACACGATGTTGTTCGCCACGAACCAATCGTGCATCTGCTGGATGAAGCCGGGGTTGTCGCCGGAATCGTTGCCTCCCGCCCCCCACTCCGGATAGGACATCGGTTTGTTGTGGGCCCTGGCGAAGTCACGATGCCATACGAGGCCATAGGGTCCATTGAGGGTGAGCTTGTCCCAACGCTCCGCGGCCTCCTTGAAAGGGGTCCACTTGGTCTGGTCGTAAACATCGATGCCGATGATATCGACAACGTCGTCCCCGGGATAGGCCTCCTCGGCTTTCATGGGGAAGTAGCCGGCGCCAGAAGGGCACCAATCGAAGCGGAAGCGGGGTGACACGAACCGGAACGTTTTTACGAATTGCCGCCATGCGCCGATGAAATCCTGTTCGTGCCCCTTCGCGGCCCACGGCATCCAATCCCCATTGAACTCCCATGCCGTGCGGATGTAGAGGATTGGCTCCAAGGGGCGCCATGTGGCGAGTTCCCGCGCGGCCTTATCGTAGTGATCGTTATAGAGGCCTTTCGCGGCGTCCGCGAGGTTGGCCCCCTTGGGAATGAGAGGGATCGACCAAAGAACGCGGCGATCCAGCTTGGAGAAGAAGCCCATCGCCCAGGGAACTGAGCCGTCGTAATCAGCCCAGCTTGCCTGGCCGGTATAGCCGAGAATGGCGCCGGCGGGTTTGCCGATCCAATGCTCGTAATCGGCGAAATCCTTGAGATCTGCCCCTGTATAGACACCCCAGATGGTGGTGGAGCCGGAGGTGGTATTCACGGGTGCCGGGACGTCGCCCGCGCGCCCATAGGCCGGAACGAGAAAGAGGATCGTTGAATTGTGAGCCGTCGGCATTGGCGACGTCAATGGAATGCAAAATGAATACCTGAATATCCATTCCCCACACTCCCGAGGCTTCTTCAGCCATTCGGGCCAGTCCTTGGGGGATTCTCAGTTTGCCATTCCTCTGACCCGGCAGATGGGTATCTACGGAGTCACGAGAGACCATAGTCATCAAGCAATCCTAGCAACCAGATGGGGAAGCCGCCTGAGATCCAGCGGTTTGTTGAAAAAATAGGTGATTCCCAGTTGCCGGTAGGAATCTTCCAATTCCTCCGTGATGTAACCTGTAAACACAATGATCTTGCCGCGAAACTTTGTCTTCTTGAGTTCTTCCACCAATTCCAAGCCGGACATGTTGAGCATCCTGTGGTCGGTAATGAGAATCTGGTATTGGACCGGCGATGCCTTAAGAATCTCCAGGGCTTCCTGCCCGTCGTGAACCACATCCACCTTGTGCCCCGCCTGTTCGAGAATATAGCAGACTGCCTTGGCGGTTGATTTCTCATCATCGGCCACCAGCACGTTCAAGGCGGAGCCCTTCTGCGCCTCCTTTTTTGGCGGAACGGATGATGGACCGGGTGGTGGAGCAGGAATTGCAGCTCCGCCCGCTGCAAATGATATAATGGTGTCCAGAGGTTGCCACTCGGCAAGCCCGTCATGCCACGCATGCTCAGTTGTGCTGATGGCGCCGGAATTCACCAGCACACGAAGTTGCTCCTCCGTGTATGGGCCTACTGCTCTGTCGATCTGGTAAAGATAGATTTGCACAACGAACACTCCGTCAGGCACAGCCGGCGGTCCGGCAGGCCAAGCATTTTCCAATATCCCAAAATCTGGCAAAAATGAAAGCGCGGAACTGTAAAAATCGGTGCGCAGCGGAAAAATTCCGCGCTTCACTCCTCGAAAACAATACGCGCGATGCCGATGCCAAGCCGGCGCACATCGTCCGAAAGCCCAAGTTTTGCCGGGGATGCAGGATTGGGAATATCGAAGGTGATGCCGCATTTCCCGTCGCGCAATTTTCCCGGCGGAATCTCCACCTGATGTGTGCTGATCCCGGCAGAGTCGAAGATCCACGATGCCAGGTGACTTCCGTTGACGCCCACTTCGACGGGCATCTCCGGGTGCAGGGGATGGATCAATGTTTGCGCCTTCTCAACGTACATCCGCACAGGACCTTTTGGCATCCCGGAAAACCGGATGTCCAGGGTTGCCCGGGAGCCGTCGGTCCACGTGCCCCAGGCTTCGGGCGAACTCCAGCCCTTGTCCCGGTAAAGCAGCGAGTTGCCCTTGTCAGTGAAATCGATCGCGGCACCCATCTCGTAGAAAAAGCTCGAACGGAACGCTGCAAGCTGTGCGCGGCATTCACCGAGATCGGAGCAGAGTTTGGCGCGCTCGGAATTGATTGTTTCCAAGACCTCCGCCGCCAAAATCGTCGGCAGCAAGGGCCGGCTGTCATGGCGAAATTCGATGATCAGTTCGCAGGGCGGCGCGGCATTGTCGAAATTCCACCCGCACATCACGAAATCGAGGGGCCATCGCGAGGCGAGCAGCCTGCATGCCGTGCCGGGATAGGACCAGATCGCAAGTCCGCCGCTGGTGACTTGAAGCATGGATTTGATTTCGGCAGCTTCCAGGATGCGCTCCGTTCCCACCCCGGCCGCCGGAATCAACGTCATCCGCTGGATTTCCAACAATCCCGGGTCCAGGCAAAGGTGGAAATGAAGTTCGGTCGTTTCCGCATTACAGTCGAGGCGGCATCGAAGGACCCGCCACGTTGCGTCGTCGGTGAATTTATGGACCACCTTGCATCCCGGAAGCGGCCGGCTTGCCACCTCAAATGTGAAATGTTTCGATTCATGCTCCAGCTTGGAGGATTCCTTTGCGGCTTGCAGGTCCACCCTGGCAAACCTTTCGGAGGATTCGAGCAAGTGATGGATCAAGGCATCCGCGTCCTCCCTTGGAGATGTGTACCGCAGCGGCAGGCCCAGGTAGGATATTGGATCGCATATCAGCCTGCCCCGGGACTCGCGATACCAGGGGATCGACAAGCCGTTGAAGCTTTCCGCGAAAGCCGTGAACCCTTTCTCCCGCAACACCCGACAGGGTACGTCATAAAAATCGACCCCGCTTCCGCGAATCGAAATATGACGCATTTTTTGAAGCTGCTTTGCCGCGAGTTTTATCGCATACTGGCCTGCCGAGCGCATGGAGAAATGATCGAGCCGTACATTGGGAATCTCGCGCGCCTCAACCTCCCGGCCATCCATCTTGAGAGTGTGCTTCCCACCTGACCAGAGGACTCCCTCCTTCTTCGCAAGCCAGCCGGGGACCAATGTCTTGAATACGATCTCCTCTTTCTCCACCCGGTGGGTAATCCGCTCAACGACGTTCGGTACATCCGCACGGTCTTGCGGCGTGGGATAGTAACTGCGCATTGGCAATTTCAAGCAAGGCGTTTCCTTGTCGATCACAGGGGGGAGGAATGAACCGTCCACTGCTCCGCCGATGAATTCGTCGGCATCAAGGCCTACGATCCAGTCCGGGGCAAAATCATGGGCGGCAAGCTTGAGCAGCCATTCGAGATGGTCGGCCTCGATATAGCCGAGGGTGGAATCGTGCAGAAGGTGGAGCGGGTACCCTTCCTCCTTTAGCCGGCGCAGGATTTCCGGCGTCGTGTCCACGCTGCCATGGTCCAGAATGATCATCTCGTCGCAAAACTTCGCCGTATGACGGACGAATGCCTCGATGATATCCTCTTCGTTCGCTACATGGCTGACGGAAATAACACGCATTTTTTCCGGTTAGTTTGTCTCTTTTACGGCATTTGCCAAAAGAAATTAATCAAGTTCAACTGCGGGCGCCAGGACCTCCTTGAAACGTTTGACGAATGATTCCTGGCTGAACGACCTTGCCCGAAGACGTGCGGCATCCGCCATCCTGGCACGAAGGACATTGTCTGCGATCAATTCCCTTGTATGGGAGAGCAATTCCTCAATCGTATTCCACAGGAAACCACTGATCCCGTGTTCAACAATTTCGCGTTGCCCGCCGTTATTGTTTACTACAGGGACACAGCCCGCAGACATCGCCTCCACGGTCGTAATCCCAAAATGCTCGGCATAAACAGGCGGAAGTTCTTCACCTCCGTTCTCTCCGGTACCGTGCCAGAAGATCGCCGCTCTGCGGAATTCCTCGTCGAGTAATTCCCTCGGCAGATCGGTCCGCAATTCGGCGCGCCTGCCGGCCGCCAGGGCCGCCACTTCACGAAAGTAGTCTGCGTCGTCAGGAGCCAGAATTCCCACGGAACGATACCTCCAGCTCTGCGGAATGTCCGGTTCGAGCAGGCCGTAAGCTTTCATTAGTGCGGCCTGCCGCTTCCCCGGTGAAAAACGCGCGGCATTTAAAATAATGTCATCCTTCGAGGCCGGCGAATTTATCATCCTGCACGGTGGATGGAGGATTCCACATTCCACCCCCCAATAGGTTCGGGTCCATTCGCGGGTAAATTCGGAGTTCGCCAGCGAAAACCTGTAGCTCGTCATCCTTTTATTCCAAAACCAGTGGGCCAGTGCTTCAATCATCCGCTGACGCACCGGCAATCCGGCTCCGGCACTTGAAACGGGCTTCGTCCCGTCTGGAAACAGCACGATAAGGACTGCTGTACGGGCCGAGCAGAAGGGCGGGAACTTGTGGGTAAAAGCCACAAAAATGTCATAGGTCGCGGTCCGTTTCCGGTCATGAAAAACTTCGCGGAATGTACGCCACAAGGCGCCCGGTGAGAGGGCTCTGTCCATGGGACAATCCGGTGCGGAAAGAATTTTTACCGAAGTTAGCCGCGAGCCATAAAAGTGTTCAAGCTTCTCGAGGGACATCTCCTCCTTTGTGTGAAGGATGGTTACTTCATGTCTGGTCGCCAAGGCGCCGGCCAGCACGGCTGTGGAGAATTCTGTTCCGCCAAGGCCGGGGCCCTCAGGTCCGTTGAAAATTCCAATTCTCATGAATCGGGTTTAAGGCATCGCCTCCTCGTGACCATGTCAAGGCAACGTTTCCCATAATCGGGGGATGCGTCAGGAAGGATGCCGTGTCGAAATGCGAAGGAGGCCTGGCGGGATTGGTGAAAAGCTTAAACACCTTCGAGTATCCCCAATATCTCCCCCGCGTAATCGTCCCATGTCTTCAATTCCCGGCGCAGTGCCTGCTCCCCAAGTTCGCGCCGGAACTCCGGCCGACTTGCCAGCCTGACCATCCCATCGGCAAGGGCGCCCGCATCCCGCATGTTCACCGTGAGGCAGCCGCCGCCTTTTGCATTCTCAGCCATCACCCCCTGATCCGAGCAGAGACACGGCCTGCCAAACCACAGGCTTTCCACCACCGGCAGGCCGAATCCCTCGATCCATGAGGCAAATACCGTGAAGTCGCACTCCCTGTAAAAATTGCGCAGTTCCTCCGGGCTCACACCGCCGTGCCAGAAGATCGCGGCGGTTTTCACCGCTGCCATGCGCACCGCTTCGCCGATCTCCCCAGCCGCGTAAACACATCCGACGAGATGCAATTCCAATTTCGGGCTGCCTACTTTTCGACAAGCCTCTTCAAATGCCCGTATCAGCAGCGCATGGTTCTTGCGCGGCTCGAGGGTCGATACGCAGAGGATTTTTATGGTGTCACCCATTGTTTCCTTGAGCCTGGTCTCGCGTTCCTGGTCAAGGACCTGGGCTGACAGGCTGCAAGCCCTTACCGGCGGCATCGGCAGGCTTTGGGATCGCAGAAACTCCGTAAATTCCCCGGCTGACTGTTCGGAAACAGCGATCACCGCGTCCAATTCCGCAAGGGCCCGCATGTAATCCGCGTGTTGCTCCCGTGTCCAGTGCAGGACCACCTCTGGATGAAGCCACGCGATCGCATCATGAAAAATCGCCGCAACCCTCATCCCGTGCCGTCTGGCATAGTCCGCCGCAAGCCGTGCGCCGGGGCCATCCATCAGCTCCGGCAGGATCAACCACCGCCCGTTGAGATGTTCCGCGTGCGTGGGATGCTCGTGCAGGGGAGCCTTGTAATCCATCCCGCGCGTACGCGCCCACAACGGCCAGTACTTTGGCCGTACGAGCGACGGAATGGGAAGATACGGTTTCTTCCTCCGGGTCCGCCCGATATTAAGTTCCCACTCCGGGCTCAGGGGAGTAAGGCATGCCTCCTCGAACGACCAGCGGAGCGCGTGCGCGACGCATCTGCGGGAGGAAAGCCCGGCCAGCAGCCCGCGCACCACCGTTTGAATGCCCGTTCGCGCGCCGTTGCTCGCAACGCGGCTTGTGTCCAGATAGAATTGCTTCGGCATTACACGTGCAGGCTTGATTCCCGTTGCCAGCATGGTGTCAACAGCCAACGGATTTGGCAACAGCCCGATGAAGCCCGACCGCCGAATTCTCCAATCCATCCCGGAGGATTGCAAATTACGGCGATACTGCAAAGTGCGTGACGCGTCCTAGTGCAATGGCCCGACAGGAACTGTCGCGTTTCCCGGAGACATGTGCGGCGCTGCGCTGCCTGGCGTGGCGGATGGCACCGGTGTGGGCGTGGGGGTGGGGGTGTTGGACGTCGAAACGCTGTTTCCGTTGGACCCCGGGGCGGTGTTGTTGCCATTTGCGCCGGGAGTCGTGTCGTTGCCGTTTGCTCCCGGGGCAGTGTTGTTGCCATTTGCGCCCGGAGTGATGTCGTTGCCGTTTGCTCCGGCAAAGGCATGCATCCCCCCGCAGGTGAGAGCCAGCAAGGCAGCGCCCGCAAGCATGCTTGGATATTTCATTTTCATGGTACAAAGAGTATCGGCATCCGCACGCAGCGCGGACGTGTCAGCCTTTCATACCCCGGGAAATGCTTTTCACCCCATTCATTCACGGGGTGGCGGTGGGTGACGCAACAGGAGTGGGCGACGGAGTGGAAACGGGCGACCCGGCGGGTGAAGAACCAGGAGCCGGCGTGGGCGTCGGGATCGGCGTTGCGTCAGGAGAGACATCAGTCGGGGGCGGGCCGCCCCTCGGCACCTTGATGTTGCTCTTCAGCTTGGGAGCAGGTTGCGGGGGTTGCTGGGGGACGAGACCGGGGTCAACGGTGTCACCCGGCACCTCCTTGAGGTCGCTGACCAGGACGGTATCGCCCTTTTTTGTAATGCCGTACAGCTTTTTGGCAAAATCGAGCGGAACGTGGATGCAGCCGTGCGAACTCGGTCTGCCGGGGTTGTTACCGCCGTGGATTGCCATGCCATCCCAGGTAAGACGCTCCATGTACGGCATCGACGCCTCGTGGTATTTCTTGGAGTGATACGTGAGATTCTTGGTCAGGATCGTGAACGTCCCGGGTGCCGTCGGATGGCTTTTGATGCCCGTGCTTGCGGCGCTGCGACCGATCTGCCTGCCGCCACGGTAGACGTAGATCATCTGGTTCGTGAGATCCACGATGATGCCCACGGGACCGCTGGGAGAGGCCCCGGGGTTCCAGATGTATTGGTCCGGCTTGAGGTGGGCTGTATCCGGGGGACGCTGCTTGCCCTTCTCAATCGCGAAAGCGGGCATGCCCAAGGCCCAAAGCAGGAGGACGACAGATAACAACGGGACGGCGAATTTTTTCATGGTGCGGCGTGAGTGAATAATCGGACTGGCGGGAGGTTTATGAAGATGCCCGGCGATTGGGGGCGCTACGATACGATGAGATCCCTCGATAAACAGATTGTCCAAGATACCCGTTCATCGTTTCCACAGGAGCACTTGGATTCATAAAGTTATCCCCACGCCATTATTATTTCCCCTTTGCCGGCGCGGCGGACCAAAGGGACGTATCGGCGTAAACTCGCAATATCATCTATTGCTCATTTTGAACCGCATGCTATTGGCAAAGGGCTGCAAGTTTTCTCGCATATGTACCCAGTCGTAGAACCCAATTCCCCACTCAAGGCCGCCCAAACGTTCGGGTTCAAATCTTCCCTTTGTTTGCTTGGCCTCGTCATCGTATTCCAATCCGGCTTTTTTATCAGGAAGCTCAACGCCCCCTGGGTGGATGAAATCGACTTCAACGGGGCCGTATGGTCACAGGCGGCTCATACTCTTTTGCGAAGCAACTGGCTGGAGAATGCCGGCCTGCCGGCGCCATTTTATTTTGGCCCGATGCCCGTTCCGAATGAGGAATATTATGTGCATCATCCCACTTTACTGGCGTGGCTGGTTGCGGCCTCTTTCCAGATATTCGGGGAGCATGAATGGGCCGCGCGGCTCGTTCCCATTCTGGCTTCGCTGGCCGGCACCATCCTCGTCTGGCTGATCGTGAGGAGATCCGCCGGGGAATCCGCGGCCGTTCTCAGCGCCGCCATTTTCGCCACCATGCCCATGGAACTTTGCATGGGGCAAATGGTGAATTTCGAGCCTTTGGCACTGATGTTTGCGCTGGTGGGATTTCTTGGCTGGTCTCTTTTTGAATCGACGGAAAAACCGGCCTGGCGATGGCTGATGATCGCCGGCTCCGTAGGAGCGATGCTGGTGGGCTGGACGGGGTACATGGTCGTGATCATGGGATGTATTTTACTGCTGGTTTTTCAACGGAAAAAATACGGCAGGCTCGCGCTCGGCCTCATCGGAATGGCCATCGTATTATCCCTCCTGTTCCTGGTGCAGATTTCGTTCGTAAGAGCCGATGCGATCGACGACGCGATGGATTCATTCCGGTGGCGCATGGGCCAATCGTCCGGGAATGAGAACTTCACCCTTGTCCAGTGGGCTCTGAAAGCCGGGCAATCGATGCTTTCGTTCATACCGGTTTCGCGCTGGTTGATCGCCCTGGCCGGCCTCTTGGTGATGTGGGCCCGGCGATCTGCATGCCCGGGCTTGAAAAAGCTGGGCTGGATATCGCTCTGCTTTTTTTTGATGAATCTTGCCTACGTAACGATCTTCCGCAATGCCTCCTATATTCACGATTACGCCTCGTTTTATTTCATGGTTCCAGTGGCCCTCATGGGGGGACCCGGGCTGCGCGCCCTATTTGCGGCTTGCACCAAAATCCCGGTTCGAATTCCCGAAACAGCCTGGATTTCCCTCGCACTTGTTATCCTCGGATTCCTCGGCTGGCGGGAAAGCCGGGATCTCCTCACACCCGAATACATTTTGACAGCCTCGGATGCCGAACCCCAAAACCTCATCCCCTCACTCGGACGCTTCATACAAAAGGAATTTTCCCCGGACTCCGACGTGATATGCAATTTCGATCTCTACTACGCCCCGCAACTGCGTTACTATGCAAAACGCGATATCCTCAACGGGCTCATGGACGACGACGATTGGCAGACGTACATCGAGGCCGAGCATCCGAAGGGAGGAATCATCTGGATGGGAGCCCCCGGTGCCGCCGAAATCGTTTCGTCATTGAAACCGGGCACCACACACCCCGTCACCATCGAAGGAATCCCATTCAGCGTCTGGCATCCTCAATACACCCCGTAAAATTCCGCGGCTGCAATCGCCGCTTTAAAACGGGAATAAGTGGCTTGTGGTGTGACTGCTCCGGCGCCGGGGAATGGCGCGCAGGCAAACACCCCGGGGAAACGTGTGATACGCTGTTCAAAAGATAGCTTGAATCTTTATCAAAAAACGGAATAATCCGGCTCCCAGCCAGAACCATGAAATTCCTCGTATCCTTCTTAACTGTAATTGTTTCACTCCTGTCACTTCCCGCTATCGCGCATGCTGGCGACGACAAAAATGTGGCGATCATCACTCCTGACCCGGCTCCGCCGCGCTGGTCAGTCTCTGCGGGAGTCACGACCAGTTCGATCCGGACCACCTTCCGGGCTAATCCCGACCTGCGTCCCCCGTTCCTCGATCCCAGTTCCAACGGCAGCGCAAACCTCTACACCGGGGGCCCCAATGCCGAGGTTTATGCCGATGGCTCCGTGGGAATTCCCGGAACCACCGATGAGCCGGACGGGACCACCGGCTTCACCGGCGGCACCGTGACACTGGTGACACAGGGGCAGTTCGGCTATGCCCTTTCACAGGCCACCTTTCACAGCACGAGCACGACCGGTGGTCCGTTCCTTCCGGATTCAGATACCGATGCGACAGTCGGGCCTTACATCAAGTTCGAATACCTGATCAAGCAATACGAGGCGTTGTCGATCAATGCATTTGCCCAGTACACTTTCACCACGGCTTTTAACTCGGGGATGCCGGCCAGTACCTCCGTGGTCACGAACCAGACCTTCGGTTACGATGTTTATACCGGGGATCTTTCGAATACGGTTGGCGGAGCCGCGGTCTTCAACGCCGCAGCCTTCCCGGACAACCAAGTAACAGGGGCCGGTGTGAGGGCTGCGCTGCCGCCCACGGAGCAGACGACCCAGACGATCTTTACCATCCTCGCGCCCGAGAGCATCAACATCGATCTCCACACCTTCACCCTGGGATTGAACATCATCAGGGATTTGGGCAGCCGTGTGCATCTCGTCGCCGCCACCGGTCCCACGCTCAACCTGTTCGACTACGACTTCAGCGCCCCGGGTGTGCTGATCGTCAACGGCATTCCCACTTCCGCCGGCGCAGCGCAAAACAAAAGTGGCCAGGCCTTCCGTTTCGGCTGGGTCGGCCAGATCGGCATCACCATCGATCTTGATTCGCAAAAGCTCTACTTCGTCGAGTTGAACGCCGATTACCATTGGATTGACAAATTCGAAGCCGTCGCGAGCTTCGGCAGCGCCTCCGTCAACGCCAGCGCCTGGGGCGCAAGCCTCGGCCTGGGCCGCAGATTTTGAGCCGTTTCTGCTTACGGATTGGCGGTCAGTTGGCAGGCTCAGCCCGTTGAGGCTTCACGTTTCTACAGCAGGCCCGATCAAAAGGAATCCCAACCAGCCAGCGTCTGGCATCCTCAATACACCCCGTAAAATCCACCTGCTTGCCGCTATAAAAACGAACCGGCGGATCGTGATTTCCAAGCACGACGGGAACAAACCGGCGAAGCCGCACTTGTTATGAACGGCGCGTAGCGCCGGTGATCGGGTCGCCCTGACAGGATTACACCCGTCAGGGCTCCCACACCACCGGACGTGCGGTTTTCCGCATCCGGCGGTTGGAAGACGATGCGGTTTTATCCCGCAAGGTCGGAT
>Ga0302319_10008813_pt1 | contig 19531 bp, 15 predicted proteins | sample Bog_T0_2_FD_203319 | JGI IMG/M metagenome (GOLD analysis project Ga0302319, IMG submission 203319) | Peat permafrost microbial communities from Stordalen Mire near Abisko, Sweden - Bog_T0_2 | ecosystem: Environmental > Terrestrial > Soil > Wetlands > Peat | place: Sweden: Abisko, Stordalen Mire... | reverse complement strand
CAGTTGGGCTGATTTGAGCTTTGTCGTGCCGGTAACCGCGGTGGGCTACATTCTGGCGGCCGTGCTGGGCCATTTCTTTTTGCGGGAGCCAGTTTCTCTCGTCAATTGGGCGGGTACCTTGCTGATCTTCTTCGGCACTGCCTTTGTAGGCACCACTAAACCCAAGACCGTCGAATGCAAGCGGAGCTTTGAATGAAGTGGCTGCTGCTTTCCATCATCGTGGTCGCCACCGTCCTGGGTGATTTGTTGCAGAGCTATGAGATGAAACGCAGCGGCGAACAGTCGGTGAACGTGCGCGGCCTGGTTCATCTGCTGCACATGATTGTCAGCCGGCGTTATCTTTTGTTGAGCATTGTGGCCATGGCGGTTTCGTTCTTTGCTTTTATGGCGCTGGTGCAAATTGCGCCACTCAGTTTTGCCGTGCCCGCCTCCGCCGCCACTTTCGTCCTCGAAACGGCCCTCGCCAAAGTATTGTTGAAAGAACACGTGGGCCCGCGCCGCGCTGCCGGTGCGTTACTCGTCTTGGGCGGCGTCATTCTGCTGGCGCGGTAGCATAAACCCTTGCGTTTCCTATGGCTAATCTGTCTTCCGGCGCTGCTCTATCAATGTCTAGCGATCTTTGCCTCGCTGCGTCAGCTGAGCCGCCGCAAAGCAGTTCCCTGGACCGCTGCCGTATCCGTCTTGAAGCCCCTGCGCGGCCTAGATCCGAATACCGCCGAAGCTTTCGCTTCGCAGATGGACCAGCAGCATCCGCAATTTGAAGTTCTGTTTGGCGCTCGCGAGGCCGATGATCCGGCTGCCCTAGAAGTGGCACGCCTGAAGAGCGAACGGCCACAGGCACCCGTCAGTTTAATTACCGGCGCTTTCGATGCACCCAACAGCAAGATCGGCCTGCTCCTCGAGTTAAACCGCCATGCGCGCTATCCGCTGCGCGTTGTCAACGATAGCGATATCAAAGTCGACTCGCGCTACCTGGCGGCCGTTACCGCGCCCCTGGCTGACCCGACCGTTGGCGTGGTGACTTGCTTGTACCGCGTGAAAGCGCACACCGTCGAGGCCGCCTGGGAGGCGCTCGGCATCATGACCGACTTCATGCCGAGCACCATGGTGGCGCAACTCATCGGCGTGCGCGAGTTCGGCTTGGGATCGACGCTTGCCTTTCGCGGCGAAGATCTGGAGAAGGCAGGGGGATTTGCGAGTTTTGCCGATTACTTAGCGGACGACTACCAACTCGCCAAACGCATCACCGCGTTAGGTAAGCGCGTGATCCTTTCCACTTACGTGGTGGAGACCACGCTCGGCGACGCCACTTGGGCCGGCGTGTGGCGGCACCAGCTTCGCTGGGCGCGTACCATTCGCCTGTCCAAGGGCGCTGGCTACCTCGGGTTGCCCATCACTCAAGCTGGCTTGTGGATCGCCTTGGCTTGGCTCTCGGGCCAAGAGGCTTTGGCGGTAGCGCTCGCGGCTCTGCGCATCCTATCGGCCTTCTCCGCCGGTGGTTTAGTACTAAGAAGCCCGCTCGCTGCTACCTTTTGCTGGCTGGCGCCTCTCTGGGATTTGTACTCATTTGTGATTTGGGTGGCGTCTTACTGCGGTAGAACCGTTCGCTGGCGGGACCGCAAGCTCACCATTGGGCCAAACGGGCGTATCATAAAGGAGTGAGCATGCTAGCCTGTTATGGGCGAATTCCCCAGTCCGTTCCGGCCACGCCCGGTTCTTAATCGCTTCACACAGGAGTCTAGAAGGTAATGTTCTCGCATTTTCGGAGCGTGTCGCTCCTTGTTGCTTCGACTGTCGTCGCCAGCCACTTGGCTGCGCAAGACATCGGTCCCGCCAAAGTAGCTATCATCAATCTCCAACAGGCCGTCCTGCAAACGCAGGAGATCAAGAAAGACAGCGCGGCACTGGAGGCAAAGTTCAGCCCGCGGCAAAAGACCATCGAAGCCTTGCAGAAGGAATTACAAGACATTCAGAAGCAAGCTTCCACTCCAAACCTGCAGCCGGGCAAGGAAGCTGAACTGCAATCGACATTTACTTCAAAACAGAAGCAACTGCAGCGGCTCGGGGAGGATCTACAAGCTGATGTCAATGTTGAGCGGCAGGATATTCTGGGCCGCGTCGGGCGTCAGATGTCGGATGTGGTGAAGAAACTGGCCGAAGAGAGGGGACTGGATGTGGTCATAGATGTGACCAATGCTCTCTACTTTAAGCCTTCGCTCGATTTAACCGCTGCCGCTACCGCCGCTTACGATAAAGCGAATCCTGTCAAGTGAGGTTGGTATGGCGAGCTACATGGCCGGCTACGGTGTGGAAGATGAACGGCGTAGCCGGGTTATAAAACACATCGTATTCTGGCTGCTCGGCGCGGTGGTTCTTGCCGTAGCCCTCTATTTCATATTCAAGGATCATTCGGAAGAGCAGGTGGCCAAGCACTTCATCGCCGAGTTGAACGAGCACAATTACCAGCTGGCTTATTCCACTTGGTGCCCGAAACCGTGTGAGCAGTATGACTACACACGCTTCATGTCCGACTGGGCCGACAAGAAAATCACTTCTCCCTGGAAGGTCGAGTCTACCGACAGTTGCAAAGCATTCTTGACGGTGAATGTGACGGCCAATGGAGCCGAATTGCAATCATTGAGCGTGGAGCGCGGCACCAACGTGTTGAGCTTTGCGCCCGCGCCGGAATGCCAGGAATACAAGTGGCATTGGAAACAATTCTTGCGCCGGATCTTTGGGCAGACTTGATTCGCGCCACCACGTTCCTTTTGAGACTGGCGTAGCTCCGACGGACCAACATAATGGCATGAAACAAACAACTTTGCTGGGCGTCGGACTAATAGATGAAACAAACAACATTGAAGGGCGTCCGAGCGCCCTCGTTCGTGCCCTTCTCGTTTTTGGCTGTTGCCATCTGCCTCGGCGTCACGAGCTGTAGCCAAAATCCGAATCCAGCGGCTACTCAGGATCAGAGTTCGGATCCGGCGCAAGCGAATGTGGCAGCCGCCGATCAGCAATCCTCTGAGCCTGCGCCCGCTCCGCGGCAGTCAGCCCAGTCCTCCTATGCGTCTCAGCCATCCTATCCATCTCAATCCTCCTCGGACGACAGCTACGACTATAACTACCCTGGCGCTAGCGACACCGATTATGAGGAGCCGTCTGAAGAAGCCGAACAACCACCACCGCCCATCCCGCAATACACCCAGCCTGAATGTCCCGGCGACAATTACCTCTGGACGCCCGGCTACTGGGGACATGCCTCCGCCGGCTACTATTGGGTGCCCGGTGTGTGGCTAGTCGCTCCCTATGTCGGCTCTCTCTGGACCCCGCCCTATTGGGCATTTTCGGGTGGCCGCTATCACTGGTATCACGGGTATTGGGGTTCCCATGTCGGCTATTACGGCGGTATCAATTACGGGCATGGTTACGTAGGTCGCGGCTATGAAGGCGGCTATTGGAACCACAATCAGTTCACCTATAACCGCACCGTGAACACCGTGAACACCACCATCGTCCATAACGTCTATGACTATCGAGTGACGAACATCACAAATGTCAGAGTGAGTTATGTCGGTGGCCCCGGCGGTCTAAACGTCCGTCCCACTCCATCCGAGATGGCCGTATTGCGTGAGCCCCGCATCGCCCCGGTTCCAGCGCAGGTTCAACACATGCGCCAAGCCGCGTCCAACCGTGCGCAATTTGCCTCGGCCAACAATGGCCGTCCGCAAGCCTTCGCCGCCGCCGCTCCACTCGCTACCGCCTACCGGGCTCCCGCGCCTCATCCGTCGGCTGTGCCCGAGGCGAGACCTCTTCCGCGCATAGCCGCTCGCCCACAGGCCGCCCCCGTTCAGCAGCGCGCGCAAGCGCAGCCGAATGCACCCCCTGCCGCTCCACCCTTGCGGAACGAGCGTCCGGAAGCTCGCACCAATTCACTGCCTCAAACCCGACCCCCCGTTGAAAATCGTCCTGAGGCGCGCCCCGCTCCCCAGCCGCGCGCCGAAGAAAGACCCGCTCCTCAACCGCGCGTGCAAGAAAGACCGTCACCCCAGCCAAGAGCTGAGGAGAGGCCCCTTCCCGAGGCTCGTCAAGAAGCTCGACCCGCTCCTAAGCCGGCCCCCAAAAAGGAAGAAAAGCCTCCGCCGAAAAGGGAAGAACCACCCCGCTAGCCCTACACCCGAACAGCAGCTAGTGCCTAAATGCGTAGATTCTAGTAGTTGTTACCCGAGATGAAAATCGCCGAATCGGAGCCCGGAGCGTGAGCGAGCTAGCGTGGCTGGCCCACCAGTCCGTTACTGACCCTCAGCCCTCTGCATCAGTCCTAACACCGTCCTCGCAAACGCCAAACTATCCACCGGCTCTTCAATGTGACCCGGCTTCACTCCTGCCCCAGCCATCATCCAAACCGAGTGGGTGGAAATGCGCAGAAAGCTGCCGTGGTTTCCGCCGGGATTTGGAAACCTCGAGTTGAAGTTCCAATGATCGGCCGCGAATATGTGAAGGTCGGCTTGGACCAGTTCCCGGCGTCGGCGCTCGTAGCGCAGCATTACCGGCTCTATGCCTGCGCGGCCCGGAACATTATCTCCCACCGGCGACATTTCCTCAATCACCCCAATCACTCCGTTCGAATAGCGGGTCTTGTGAATCGCCGCGAACCATTCTTCCTCGCTGTGCCACTCACTCAACCAAGCTCGCCTCCGTGCACCAGGCGGAAGCTGCAAATCGCTGTCCTCGAACAACGCTAACGGTAAACCGCTCCGCCACTCACCGCCCACCGGCTTCACGCGAATGCGACCCTCACTGTCAGTCAAAATCTCAAGCTGACTTTCTTCATTTGCATAAAGCCAATAGACGCCCGGCCCGCTTCGCATAGCTACGAAATCGATGGGGTTCTCCGCGAGTTCGGGTTGCGGCCGGTTCAGGGCATGCTGCGAGGACAATAGTCTCGGATAATCAACGTACCGGAATGAACGTTCTTCGTCCAGCCGCCCATCGGCGGTGAGTTGCAGCCCGGCTTGTGCCGGTCCCGCAATGTAGTGACGCAATTGTTCCTTGGAGTTCGAATCGCCCAGACTCATCTCCGGAATAACATCGCTAATTTTTCCCTTGAAAACGCCGCGTGCGTCCGCTTCGAAGGTAAGCAATCTCTGCAAGTGCGACCGATAAGCCCCGTAAGATTCGGCCTCGCCCTCCCATTCATCCAGTTCCTGGCGCAAGCGCCAATGAGCTCGTAGTTCCCCAATATCTTTCGGTCTATCAGGCTGCTCGGAGATCATGACTCTACGCGCCGCGATCGCCTGCTTCAGCGCGCCGAGTTCTTCTTCCAGTTCGCGGGCGGTGACAGACCACGCTGCGCGATGACCGTTAATCGTTTCATTCAGCAACTGCGCGGCGGCTTTTCGCAGACCCGTATCGAGTTCAGGGCGAGACAATTGTCTTAGCAGTATGTGGATTTTATTGATGTCGCTATTGCGCAGTTGCAGCGCGGCCCGCTCGTTGCCGTCAATGTCAAGCCACGCCGTAGGATAGTGCTCACCCTCGCCCTTCAGATAGAAAGACGACTCACTCGGAGTCACTACGCGATGCAGCAGTGGATTGAGACTCTTGAACTTGAAGTCGCTCAGTTGCTCGCGATCGGTCACTACGTGGTGCGCCCCGCCGCTTGGACTGTTCAAAAGGTCGCTCAAATTGTAGGTCTGGCTGAGAATGCCGGGCACATTGTTCATGCCGTGGTCTGAGACCATGACAAGCAAAGTTTGGTCGGCCAGCGCGCTCTTCTGAACGGCCGTCCAGATTTGCCCTGTCAGCTTGTCAAGCGCGCGGAATTTGTTAAGTAAAGCTGCCGGTTCACTGGTGGCGTGCCCTTCATGGTCGACATCGCCGGTAAAAAGATCCAGGTAGAGAACCTGCGAGCTCTTTAAGCCCTCTTCCAATTCCGCCTGCGTCTCCTGTTCGAGCAAGGAATCATAAGAGGGTGCCGCTCCCTCGAGCATCGAGAAAATCGCTTTTGACGAAAATTTCCGCTTCAAAACGGCCGGGAAAGTCTCCCAGTGAACGCCGCGCTGGAACAATTGAAAGCTTTGAAAAACCTCGGAAAACCGGAAGCGATCAATCAGCAAAGGAATACCCGCGCGGTCGAGAACCTCCACCCCGGGCATATCTACTTGTTTCTCGCGCGCGTAGCCAATGTAAAGCGGAAAGAAATTCAGATAATCGTACACTTGGCCGGTGAATCGATCGTATTCGACATTGCCGCGAATCACGGTGTGATGGCCGGTATCGAGCATCGACCACGACGGCGCGGAGAGACTAATGCCGCGGGTGTAAAAATTTTCGTAAACCGCGCCCTGTTCGACAAAAATACGGCTCAGCCAAGGCAACTGCGATTTTCCGCTGGCTGGATCGCGCTCGGCAATGGCGTTCGCAAGCATATCTTGACCCATGCCGTCCACCTTCAGAATCACCACACGCCGCGCCTCTGCGCTCCACGCGGAACTCGTCGAAAGGAGACTTAGCGTTAAGACGAGCCAGCGGCGGATCAACGCAACGTCTCGGTGCGGGTTGAACTCTCCAGGCCGGAGGCGCTGTTACCGCTCATTGAATCTAAAGCGGCAACGCACTGCGCCTTGAACGCCGTGTCCGCCGAAAGATTCCGCAGCTTTTCAATCACGTCCGCCGCATGGCCGCGTGTTTCAGGGGTGCCGCTCTCAGGAAGCAGAGCCGTCAACTGCAAAATCGCATAATCGATGCGCGCGGTATCGTATGCCACCTCCGGCTCCGTTCCGCTGGCCGCGAGCCCATCCAGGAAGGCGAGATAGTATTCCACCTGGCGATACTTATCCAGGCGTTCGAAAACACCGTCTCCGCTAGCGCGGTGTGTGTAAATGCCTAGCGAGGCGAAGTGCAGCAGATTGTCCTCTAGCCGTCTGGATTTGCTCGCCTCAAAGCGCTCCAATTCGCTGCCACGCTGTTTATCAAGACGTCGCGCCAGACCGCTATTTTCGCTAGCAGCCGCAATTTGCAGCAAGTCGTAGCGCTGCTCGGCAGCCCGCATCTCGCGCTGCGGAGTTGCTTCCAGCGGATTTACCGCTAACGACTTCAGGCGCTGATCGATCGTCGCTCGCAGCGTCGCATCCAGGTTCTTGTCCAGCGCCATGGCCACCCGGAATTTCGAATAGCAATTCAACCTCTCCGTCTGGTTGGTCGCCGCGCCGCGCCGCGCGGTATAGAAGTCATACAGGTCGGCACCCGCGAAGTAATACCAATTCGTAATCCGCGAAACGCCAATCAGCCCGCTCGTCAATTCGTTAATCGTCCGCTGCGTTAACTCGTGCCTGCGCAAATGCGCGCCGTCCCGGAAATCAACTAGCAGCAACGGCAGTTTCGGATAGGTCAGGCTGTAGACACCCAAAGGCACAACCGGACCAAGCCGTCCGTTGATTTCCCTTTCGTAGCTTCCGGTGCTCGGCAAGTAAGCGCGTTCCGCATAAGGATCTTTCAGATTCAGCAGCTTCCAGACGGGGCTGAGGTCTATTCCTTCGGGCGGCGTAGTGCGGTCCAATGGAAACCATAAAACGGCGTATTGATTTTTAGCGCCTGCCAGATCAATAGGTTCGAACAGCAGCCCGGCCTTGTCGGCGCACTGCCGTAGGAGTTCCCAGTTGCGCGCGCGAATCCGCTCCTCCTCAAGATTCGCGCCTTCACCGATTTGCGGCGCTCGCTGCGCGCTCACGAATCCTCCCAACGTGCTCTTGCGAAGTTCTAGCCGCGCGATCACCGTGTTCAACTCCGTCTCGGTAGGTCCCGCTGCGTCATCCGCTGCCGGGGCCGATTGCAGGTAGCTTTCCGCTTCCTCTAAGTGGAGCCGTTCATGGTCCGCTTGATTGTTTTGATAGGCCCGCGTGGTCGCGCGCACGGGAGTGGAAAGAGGGTCGAACAAAGTCAACTGGAGCATGCGTTTCACCGCCGATGAAATAACCGGACGTTGCGGAAGGCTAAGATTCATCAGCGGCTTTGGTTCGTGAGTTCCAACCTTTTCGGAGCCGTCTCCTATCTTCCAATAGAAGAAGGGTACCGCGGAGAGTACGCACTTCTTCCATGTGGGTCCCTTGTACGTCAGCAGCCACACCTCCGTCACTCGGCCATCTTCGGAACCCGCAGCGCCAAGTGTATCGCGCAACAGCGCTACTAATGGAACGTCCCGGCCGGAGTTGGTTGCGTCCTCGCATGAGCGGCAGAACAGAGTCAAGAGCTGCGCTGACTCACCCGCGGGAGTAACTCGCCAGTAATAATGCGCGCGCGGCAGGTCTTCCGAGGCTCGGAGAAACCGCGCTCCCGAAAATAGCCCATAGGCCAAAAAACCAATGATCCATGCACGCCTCATCGATATAGTGTTCTCCTACCAGCGACCTACTATAGGGACGCATTTTGGGGAGCAAACGATACGTAATTGAAAGCGATTATGTGCCTGCCGCAACGGCATCAAACACGCCCGTCTCGACACTCGAGCCATGCTTCATCTGTACATAGATGCGATAGCGGCCCGAAGTCGGAAACCCATACGGAAAACTGACGGTATTGGGGATCGCCATCTTCATGCCGGGCATATCCATCTTCATTCCGTCACTTCCGGAGTTGCCCGTCAACATCAACGCCGCCATGGAAACAGTGCCATTGGGATGAATGTGCGCGAACACCGTACCGTCCGTTTTGACGAAGGCCGCATGTCCCAGCATTCCCATATAAAGAGCCATGTCCGAGGGTGCCGAACCGTCCGGCTTGGTGAGTCGAAAATTGAAAGAGATGCCCCGCTTGGCCAGCAACGGTTTGTCGCTCCGCAGCCATTCCATCTTATAGCCGTCGGGCAAAGTAAAAACAGTGTTGGCGCTGCCAGCCTGCTGCCACGGGGTGGTAGCAGCAAAGGCATCGTCTCCCGCCAGTGGACGCCCGCTGGTCTCCGGTAGGTCTATCTCACTCACCATCGTTTCGGGGAATCCATTGGAATGCACAATGTCCGCGTACAACTTGTAGTGTCCGGCTTTCATCGATGGCAAGGCCAGTATGAAAGTGCCGTCTTCGCGCTGCTCGGGATGAAGATGATAAATCACATCAAGGCCCGGTTGCCGAATCGCGTACAAGTGCATGAGGTGGCCATGGTCAGGCACGAAATCGTCCATCTTGCGAATGAAGACCCGGTAGGCTGCTTGCTCCAGCGTCTCCGCTTGCATCCAGCCGGGTTCGCTCATTTTCAGCGCTAGATTCGTGCCACTCACCGAGGCGGACATCCGCAGTGGCTTATAAATCCGCAGACTGTAGTCACTGGCCTCGGAGTTCCACCAATAGTTCCCACCCACAACTATCGCCACCACGATGATCGCCCCAATGATGGTGGCCTTGCGTCCGCTACGCCGGTTCGCTAGTGTCGGTTCTTGTCCTGGATCGAGTTTCGATTCGCGGCTGCCTGCTCCGATAATTGCTACGATGCCCGCCATTAGAAAAATACCTAACACGGAAAGCATCGCTCCCAGTCCGAGATCCATCCGTTTACTGGCGCGAGCGATGGACGGTACCGGAACCGAAAGACTCGCTTGCCCTTGCGCGCCGTTGACCGTAAGACGCACTTGCCACGAGCCCGACGTCATCATCCATAACGAGCCCGTGAAGAATTGCGAGTCGTGCGGCGCGGCCTTCAGCGCGTCCGCAACCGGCGGAAACTTGGAGCCCGCCCCCATGATTGCCAACGGCACGGCCTGTATCTCGTGAACGCCGGGGGATTCGGAGCGCACTTCAATCTCAGCTACCCCCGGAATGGTGAGTGGCGGCCTGACAGTCACGAAAAGCTGATAAGGCCCAGCTTTGCTTTCGAGATAAATATCGGGACTGCCGACGTGAGCCTGTAACAGCGTGGCCGCGAACAGCAAAGCCGCGCCGCGGCGGCGGAGTCTCTTCACCGCTTGATCTTTCCCAGCCATTCACCGCGCGTAATTCCCCAGCGCACCGCCAGCATACCCACTAACATGCAGCCCAGCATCGCGATGCCGAATTGCCACGGCGTATCGCTCGAAGGATAGAAAACATTCCGCACCGCGAACGAATTGGGAGGCAGCGCGTAGTAAAGATATCCAGTGCCAAAGAACCAGTTGCGCGCTGCCGGCGTCATCAAGAACGAAGCAAAAGGCCATTCCACGGCCAAGAGAACGCTCACCCAAACCACGCCGCTGACTGCTGAAACTTTCCAGGCACCCCAGCCCTTCGTCCGTTGCCAAAGCAAATCCAGCGCGAAGGCGGGAACAATGTAGAGCAGCGGAAACTCCTCCGGAATGAAATGTGTCACTTGCTGATACACCGGCCCCAGTTTCGGTTCGGCGGGGAAAAGAGGAAGCACTAATATCAGGCCGATGCGGAATAACGTGTAGAACGCCGCCACCCAGGTAGCGGCAAAACGGTAGCGTGTCAGCCGCGAAGACAACGCCAGCACAATCGGCGGCAAAGCCGCACTCACCAGATAAGCGCGCACCGAATGCAGTAGCACCCGTTGCGTCGATTCCATCAGCAGAATCATCACTTGCGTCAACATGATGCCGTTGATGTAGAGAATGAGCCGGTTCTCCGTGGTATGCGACTCAGATTGAGTGCGGTTCATGTGCCCGGCCAGCAGCACCAGAGTGCCGATAACGACCGAGTAAACGCCGATGATCAGCAGGATGTGCGGCGGGCTGACAATCTTCACATCCAGGCCGTAAGCGTCATGCCACCAGTTATCAAATGGAGCGGAGGTGAGCATGGCGATGCCGCCCCACGACGCAATGAAAGCTCCCAAAGGCGCGCGGAATCCGAAGATATGCACCGAGGCCGCCGCCAGTGGAGAATTCTTCGCAAAAGTGGTGTGCAGAATCAGATAGCCGAAAGCAATTCCAGCCAGAACGCCGCACAGCTGAATAGCCAGGTGAGCCGGCGTCCAAAAGGTGTCGCGGCCAATAGTTTCGTGCCAGGAGATATCCCAGTAAGCGCCAACAGTCGCCGACGTGGTCGCAAACACCGCGCACCAGATGTACCAGGGAACCGTGGCGGTCTTTTCGGAAACCTCTACCCGCGCTTGGGGAACGGACGCAAGATCGCTATGTTGAGCCGGTATCGATGCCATGGTAAAGTCGCTCCCCCTATTATGCCCCGAAAAAATCGGCTTCTTCTAAGCCGGGGGTTCCCACAGTTCCACGCGATTTCCTTCTGGATCGGTGAACCAGCCAAACCGCCCGTATTCGTGCTGGTCGCGCTTGGGGTCGACAGCTACGCCCGCCCCCGCGAGCTTGTCGAGCAACTCGTCCAGGTTGTCTACTTGAAAGTTCAGCATGGCAGGCTGTGAAGCCGGGAAATAATCAGCGCTGCGGGCGAAGAACGTGACCGCAATCTTGCTTTTTTGCGATTCAGCCGGAAAGGTAAACGTCCCGTACTTCTGGCTGATTCCCAAATGCTCTTCATACCACGCAATCAGCTTCTTCGGATCGTCGGCTCGCAGAAAAGCTCCGCCAAAACCTGTAACTTTTGCCATAAGTTCATAGTAAACAATTCGCTTAATTGGTACCCTAACTGTGCTAAATTCTGCAATATCCTCAAGCATGAGACCCGCGGCGATCGGTGTTCGAATGCATTCGGGTTGGGGAGCGCTGGTAGTGTTGTCAAACAGTAATGACTCACTCAAGGTGATTGACCGCCGGCGCATCGACGTTACGGACAAAGCAACGGCCGGCATCAAACAGCCATATCATTTTGCCAAGAATCTTTCACCCGAAGATGCCGGGAAATTTGTTGGCAACTGCTTCGCGGCCTCGGAAAAACTCGCTAGGGAGGCACTCAGCAAGCTGCTCGCCGACTTGGCTGTCCAACGGTATTGTGTCGTCGGCGCGGCCATCCTCCGTGCTTCTGGCCGCCCGCTGCCGCCCCTTCCGAATATCCTTGCTTCCCACGCTTTGATCCACACGGCGGAAGGCGAATTCTTTCGCGCCACCGTTTCGCAGGCATGCGAGGAACTCGGTCTGGCTGTCTCTGGCTTTCGCGAACGCGATCTCGACTCTTACGTCCAGGCGGCGCTAGGCAAGCGAGCGTCTCGCACAATGCGGCATATTGGCACTCTTGGCGGCGTTATCGGCCCGCCTTGGACCAAGGATCAAAAATCCGCCTCGCTCGCCGCTTTGCTGGTCCTAACGAACAACCGGCAAATGCCAAGCGACAGCGCGCAACGATAAAGCTCTCACCTCACTGTTTCAACTCCGCGCTCATTTGTTCCCTTAGAATTTCGTTGATCCGGGTCAAATGCCCTCGCCCTTTCGACTTCAGCCATGCCAGCACATCGCTATCCACTCGAAACGTAACATGGATTTCCAGTCACCGGGTTTTGAAAAAACATTTGTTCACAGCCAACTCCAGTTTTTTCAATTACTTACGCGAAATCACCCTCCGGCTTCTATCAGTCTCGGTTCCGCCGCATTCTAAGCTGGGGGCGTAAATCGGTGTCGCACTCAAGCGCGCCCCGTAAGGAGCTTTTTTTTTATGCAGTCAGCATCTTTCAATCCATCATTCGCCGCCGTGCGAAACCACCCAAATTTCCCCTCGCCGAAACAGAGGGTTTTTAGCGCGCCGCGCGCCTTACTTATATGTAATAGGCGCTAAAAAACCCCGCCCGTTCGCCCTTTTTTACCGCGCCAAAATGCCGCAATGCGCCGCCTGCTTCCACCCAACTGGACTCCTTTTCGCCACGCGCGTTAAGATAGGGCAGCGCGCCCGCGCAATGGCATCATGGCGGAAGAGATTCTTTACCTTACCGAACTGCTCGGCCTCAAGGTCTACGACCTCAAAGGCCGCCTTATCGGCACTTTGCGCGATGCCGCGCTCGTCCCGCTCATCGATCCCATCCGCGTCGACCGCTACCTGGTCGGCGCCGGCCCGGGCTGGCTGAGTATCCGCCACGATCAGATCAAATCCATCGACACCGATGGCATCCGCCTTCAGGACGAGATGTTGACGCCCTACCATTCCGACGAATACATGCTCCGCCTCGTCCGCGATCTGCTCGATCAGCAGGTGATCGATGCGCAAGGCCGCAAAGTAGTTCGCGTCAACGATGTCACGTTTCTCAAGGAAATGGAGAATGGCAACCAAGTGCTCCACATCCTCGAAATCGACATCGGCATCCGCTCCATCGTGCGCCGCGTTCTCAGCGGCCTCGTACCCCCGGCGCTGATTCGCTCGCTGCAGCGCCACATTCCTCCGCACTCCATTCGCTGGGAATTCTGCAACATCGTGGAAGCCGACCCGCAGCGGCGCGTGCGTCTCAACATTTCAAACAAGTTGCTGGAAGATATGCATCCGGCGGATTTGGCCGACATCGTCGAACACCTGGGTCACGAAGACCGCACCGCGCTCATCAACGCCGTCGATACCGAAACCGCCGCCGAGATGCTCAGCGAAGTCGAGCCTGAAATTCAAACCAGCATCATCGAATCGCTCGACGCCGAAAAAGCAGCCGACATCCTCGAGGAGATGGAGCCCTCCGAAGCGGCCGACGTCCTGAACGAATTGGAAGACGAGCAGTCCGAACAAATTCTCGAAGAAATGGAGCCAGAAGAAAAGGAAGACGTCGAAGAGCTCCTTGAATTTAAGGACAACACCGCTGGCGGCTTGATGGACACCGGCTTCCTGGCGCTGCCCGAGGAAGCTACCGTCGCGGACGCCCTGCAAGCGTTGAAGAATAACGAAGAGTCGATTGAAGATTTGCACTACTTATTTCTGGTCGATGAGCAAAACCATCTGAAGGCCACCGTGCCGCTGGCAAAACTGTTTTTTGCACCGGGCGATTCGCCGCTGAAGGAATTCTCAAGCGATCGGCTGCTTTCCATTCCTGCCGATCATAAGCAGGACCGCGTTGCGGAGATCTTTGATAAATACAATCTGCTGGCTCTGCCGGTGGTTGATGAGAACGAGGAACTGCTCGGCGTGATCACCGTCGATGACGTCGTTGCACTCTTGCGCCAAAGCTAACTGACCCTGATCATCAGCAACTCGCTCAAATTCAAGTAGGCTTCCGTCCACTCCTGAGCTTTTGCGTCGCCGCGTTGCGCCCGCCGCTTGGTGCGCGCATACAACCCGTTCGCCTGGATCGAATAAACATGATTCTGCGCCGACCACAAGCTCACCGGAAACGGCATCTGCTTCACGATCTTCAGCGCGCTTTGCAAATCGGCTAGACGCTCCAGGTTCGACGGTTCTTTTGCCAGCCGCCCGCCCAACGTATCAAGCTTGCGGCGCAACAGAAACTCGGTTGTCGTCTTGTCCAGGCTCACATTGCTCGCTTGCGCCTCGCGCAGCAGGCTGCGAATGCGCTCTCCGTCGAGCTCTTCAGCCGAGCAAGCCTGCCGTAGCAAGCTGTTAATCGCGTATTCCACAGCGGTGGCAAACTCACGCGGCATTGGTGTACCCAGGCTGGTAATGAAGCGCATCAGCGCCGCGTGGTGGTCGTAAAGCTGCAAATAAGCCGCTTCCGCTTCGGCCACGGTGGTGGAAAGAATCGTTCGCACAATGCGCCGCTGCTCGTCGCGGAACAGCGAGCGCAGCGAATACGTTTTCTCCCCGAACCGTTTGTCCAGCAGCCGCACAACTTCCGGAATGTCTACCCGCTCGAACGAACCGCTGATTGCCGCCAGCATGTCCTGGTATTTCGCATTGCCGTCCGCTTTCTGCACGCCGCCGGCCACGTTGTGATCGCCGAAATGCACCACCCAAAAAGTCAGCACTTCCGATTCCTGCGTAACCTTGGACGTGAAACGCGCCTGGCCCAGCGCCATGCGCAGCTTGCCCGCGTCTCCCGTGTGATAGTCAAGCCGCTTGACGCTATAAGCGAAGATATCCGTGCGTTCGCCGTACGGCGCGAAAAGCGAAGTGATGGAGTAATGCGCGCCCACCTTCTCGAGATCCACCATCGACGGCTTAACATAGCGCCGGTAAATCGTGGCCCCATCGCCGTATTCGGGCAGATTGCTCTTGGCCGCGCTCACCCGTTCCAGAAACTGATCTTCCAACGGCTCCTTGAAAAGCTGTTCCGCCAATTGCACCACCCGGCCCGCGTACTGGATGACTTGCACCGTCTCAATGCCCGAAAGCTCATCGAAAAACCAGCCGCAGCTCGTGTACATGAGCATCGCGTTCCGCTGCAGTTCCATCAGCTTCCACACCACCACTTGCTCTTCCGTTGTCAGCACGCGCGTGAAAAACTGCTGGCCGAATCGTTCCCGCGCCTCCGGCGTTCGGTTGAGAACCACGCTGATATAGCCGTCGCGCGCCGCCCACGGATCTTTAAGCAGCGGCGCCGCCATCTCTTCAAAATGGGGTGTAATCTTATCGCGCAGCCAGTCCAGCGATTCGCGCAGCGGGCGTCGCCAGTCCTGGTTCCAGCCGTGCCTGCCGGCATTGCAGCCGCAGTTGCTGCGCCAGCGCTCGACGCCATGCACGCAGCTCCACGAGGTGTCCTCGATAATCCGCGCCTCGTGCGTGGGAGGATTCTTTTCTAAAAACTCGCCATAATTCGTAATCTTTGCCAGCTTCTTCGATTCAATGCAATCCAAGGCGTAAGCAAGCGCCATCTCGCCATGGCGGTGATGGTGGCCGTATGTTTCTCCGTCGGTGGCAATGTGCATTAGCTGCGGCCAGGTGCGGCTGTTCGAAAAAGCGCCCGTCAGCCGTTTGGCAAACTCTTCGCCGTTATGTAGCAGTTTTTCGAAAGCCACCGCCTGCGAAATAGGCCCGTCATAAAAGAAAATAGCGATTGATTTGCCGCTCGGCGCCTTAAATTCGTAAGCGCGGCTCGGATCGATTTTGGCCCCGCTGACGTCTTCCCAATCTCCGCCGCCCAGTGGACGAACCGCTTTGGCTTGGTGCGGCGCCAGGATCGCGTAAGCTATGCCTGCTTGCGCCATCAAATCGAGACACTCCACATCCACCGCCGTTTCCGGCAGCCACAAACCCTCGGGCAACCGGCCAAACCGGCTGCGGAAATCCTCCACGCCCCAGCGGATCTGCGTCACCTTGTCGCGGCTGTTAGCCAGCGGCATGATCATGTGGTTGTAGGCTTGCGCGATAGCCGACCCGTGGCCTGAAAAAAGCTTCTGGCTCTGTTTGTCGGCATTGATAATGCCTTCATACATGTCAGGCGCGTGTTCCGCCGCCCACGACAGCAGCGTAGGCCCAAAGTTGAAGCTTATTTTCGTGTAATTGTTAACAATGCGCGTGATGTATTGCCGTTCATCAAGAATGCGGGCCGCCAGGTTCGGGCCGTAACACTCGGCTGAGATGCGTTCGTTCCAATCGTGATAAGGATACGCGGAATCTTGCAGCTCAATTTGTTCTAGCCAGGGGTTCTCGCGCGGCGGCTGATAAAAGTGGCAATGAATACAAAGGTAATTCATCCAGAAACACTGTCCATTTCATGATAGATGGCGGCTAGCCCGACGAAGGTAGAGAAATGGTGAAAACCGCCCCGTTCCCGCGTTCGCGGTTAGCGGCGGTAACGCGGCCCGAGTACTGCTTTACGATAGCCGCAACAATGTGCAAGCCTCGCCCGGAACGCGAGCGGCTGGTTTTGGTCGTCACATTACTCCGAAAGATGCGCGGTAGTAAGTCAACCGGAATTCCCGGTCCATTGTCGGAAACAGTAATGCTCAGAGTATTTTCCTGTTGCTTTGCTTCGATATCGATCCGCCCTGGTTTCTGCATGATTTGTGCAGCGTTCAGAAACAGGTTCAAAAACACCCGCTCCCAATCCTTAGCCGAACCGGGCAATCGCGTATCGCCGCCGATTTGGCGGACGAAACGAAGGCGCGGCTTGCGCGCGGCGATGCAATAGTCGGTCACCGATTGAATCGCGTCTTCCACAATGCCCGCCAAATACGGCGTGCTGTCGGGAATCGCCCCCAATAGACGTTTGCCGCGCGTGACGCTGCGACCCAGTGTAGCTGCCAGCGTCTTCCAGCGCCGGTCGGTACTGAGCAAATCCGCCGCCTCCGTGATGGTTTCAAACACGTTGTTGAGATCGTGAATGAGATCTTCGCGAGTCAGTTCCGATTCGGCAGCTTCGTCCATAAGCGGCATAGCTTAGCGCGCGATGTTGCGCAGGGTCGTGTAGAACTCCGGGTACGAAACGGAAGCAGCTTCGGCATCGTTGATCGTGCACGGACCAGCTGCCGCCAAAGCCGCAATCGAGAATGCCATGGCGATGCGATGATCGCCGCAGGATTCAATTTCGGCGGCGTTCAATTTCTGCTTGCCGGGAATTTCGAGTGAGTTTTGCGTAGTCGTGATAGTACCACCCATGCGCCGCAGATTGGCGGCGATGGTTTCAATGCGGTCGGTCTCTTTGACGCGGAGTTCGCCCGCGTCGCGCACCGTCAGCCCATTCTGGCTGAGCGCCCCTAAAACCGCGAGCACGGGTATTTCATCTATCAACGCAGCGGTCATTGCGCCTTCAATGGTTCCCCCCTTGATAGCGGAACTTTTGATTTGCAGATTGCCGATCAGTTCGCCGTTGACTTGTTCGATATGCAGCAATTTGATTTCGGCGCCCATGTAGCGCAGTACATCGAGCAGCGCGGTGCGCGTGGGATTAAGTCCAACGTTGGTGATGATCAAATCGCTATTGCGCGTAATGAGTGCGGCCACGATGAAGAACGCGGCGGATGAAATATCTCCCGGTACCACCAGCATTCTGCCCTTCAGTCTCGCCCCACCCCGCACGCGCGCCACGCGCGGTTCTATAACGATATCCGCGCCTAATTCGCGCAAAGCGATTTCCGTATGGTCGCGCGTGGTGATTGGCTCGCGGACAACGGTTTCGCCGCTGGCATAAAGTCCGGCCAGCAATACGCAACTCTTCACCTGCGCACTCGCAACCGGCAAAGAGTAATCGATGCCATGCAGCCGCGAGCCTTGAATGGTAATGGGCGGGAACTGGCCGTTGGTCGCTTCGATACGCGCGCCCATTTCGGCGAGCGGTGTCATGATGCGCCGCATGGGCCGCTTCACCAGCGATTCATCACCCGTTAAAGACGACGTGAAAGGTTGCGCCGCTAGTATGCCCGAGAGCATTCGAATGGTAGAACCGGAATTGCCCGCGTCCAGCGTGCCGGCGGGACCCGTAAGGCCGGAGATCCCCTTGCCCTGAACTGTTAGTACGCGCCGTCCATCAGTCTCAGCGTAGCTGTGATCCACCCCCAGCGCTTGCATACACGCAAGCGTGGAGCGGCAATCTGCGCCAGTAGAGAAATTATGGATCTCTGAAGCGCCGTCGGCAATGGCGGTTAGCATTGCGAAGCGGTGGGAAATAGACTTGTCGCCAGGCAGGCCTACAACGCCATGGACGCCGTCGGCTGGCGAAACTTGCTCGGTCATGGAATTTGTATTGTAACGTTTCGCGCCTAATCGGCGCGTTGTGATACAAAGCGTTAATGATCAATCGTCGGGAATGGTTAGCCGGTTCTACGGCGCTCGCTGCCTCCGCCGCCGCTGCAGGACAATCGGCCGGCCGCAAGAAGCCCGTCGTCATCTCGAGCGGCAATGGCTTGGCCGCCTGCGCCAAAGCGCTGGAAGTCATCAAGGCGGGCGGCGATACGCTCGACGCCGTCATCGCCGGTGTAAACATCGTCGAGCTTGATCCGAACGATACCTCCGTTGGCTATGGCGGTTTGCCAAACGAAGAAGGCGAAGTGGAATTGGATGCCAGCGTGATGCACGGACCTACCCGCCGCGCCGGTTCCGTTGGCGCGATTCGCGGCATCAAGACGCCATCGAATATCGCCAAGCTGGTGATGGACCATAGCACGCACGTGATGCTGGTGGGCGAGGGTGCCACCAAGTTCGCGCTAGCCCACGGTTATCAGCGCGAAGACTTGATCACCGAGAAATCCCGCACCGCGTGGCTGGTTTGGAAAGAATCGCTGCGTGCCCCGGGAGGCTTCAACAATTGGACTTCATTCGATAAAAATCTGCGCGCCGATGCCGAGCCGCCACTCGAGCGCCTGCGCCAAGCGTTTCCCAACAAGGATTCCGAGACTCTCAAATGGGCTTGGCGTATGGCCGTTCATCCCACCTACGGCACCATCAATTGCCTCGGGCTAAACGACAAAGGCGAGATTTCCGGCGTCACCACCACCAGCGGCTTGGCGTGGAAAATCCCTGGCCGCGTGGGAGATTCGCCCATTATCGGCGCAGGTTTGTACGTCGATCCCGATGTCGGCGGCGCCGGTGCAACGGGCGTCGGCGAACTCAACATCCGCGTTGTCGGCGCGCACACCATCGTCGAAGCGATGCGCCGCGGCGCAACACCCAAAGAAGCAGTCCTGGAAGCTTTAAAACGTGTCTCGAAGCTGTTCAACGACGATAAGCAGTTGCTTGCCAAATTAGGCATCGAGTTCTACGCCCTGCGCATCGATGGCGAACATGCCGCCGGTTCTTTATGGAAGAGTCCGGGCGATTATCAAACCTATGCCGTGAA
>Ga0302319_10008811_pt1 | contig 19533 bp, 24 predicted proteins | sample Bog_T0_2_FD_203319 | JGI IMG/M metagenome (GOLD analysis project Ga0302319, IMG submission 203319) | Peat permafrost microbial communities from Stordalen Mire near Abisko, Sweden - Bog_T0_2 | ecosystem: Environmental > Terrestrial > Soil > Wetlands > Peat | place: Sweden: Abisko, Stordalen Mire... | reverse complement strand
AAACGAGAAGACTGCCGATTGCACAGATTCGATGATCGATTCGCTGGCTGGCCTGGCGTCCAGCGCCGCCCGAAACCAGTGCAGCCCGGTGTAGTCGGCAAACAGCAAATCATGCTTGGAGCTGAAATGGCGATAGAACGTCCGTAGCGAGACGCCGGCGTCTGCCGCGATCTGCTCCGCCGACGTGTCCTCGACACCCTGGGCCAGGAATCGCACGAGGGCGGCCTGGCGCAGCGCTTCGCGGGTGCGCTCGCTGCGCACCGTCTGAGCCGGCCGGACCATGAACTAAGGTTATGTCAATATTGACAAAACTTTGCGACAGGGGTGAGACTTCGCCCATGGTCTCGCTTCTCGTTCACGCAGTCCTCGGGCTAACCGTCATCGGCTGGATCGTCAGGTCGAATTCGAAAGTTTTCGCCCGGCCGGCCGACGGACCGTTGTTCTCACCGCTGGAAGTCGTGTACTACGTCGTCGGCATCGCGTCGGTCGTGTTGGGCTGGTACTTCAACATCACCTATGTGCAGCAGTACGCACACGGATCCACCAACCCGCTCTGGGGCGAACATGGCAGCTGGGCGGAATACATCAAGCTGATGTTCACCAACCCGGCAGCTGACTCCGCCAGCCAGGACTACACCATCGCCAATGTCGTTCTGCTGCCGATCTTTACCATCGTCGACGGCTATCGCCGTGGGCTGCGGCACCCCTGGCTGTTCTTCGTATCGAGCCTGTTCACCAGCTTCACTTTCGGATTTGCTTTCTACTTCGCCACCATGGAACGGCAGCGCCGCCACGAGCGGTCCCGCCAGCCAGTGGACGCCTGACTCAGCGGGTCGGTTCGAGTAACTCGGTGCCGACGAACGGGACCAGGGCCGCGGGCACCCGCACGCTGCCGTCTGGCCGCTGGTGGTTTTCCAGGATCGATACCAGCCACCGCGTGGTGCCCAGCGTGCCGTTGAGGGTGGCCGCAGTGTCCGGCTTCCCGTTGTCATCCCGGTATCGGGTGGCCAGCCGACGGGCCTGGAAGGTGGTGCAGTTCGACGTCGACGTCAGTTCGCGGTAAGTGTGCTGCGTCGGAACCCACGCTTCACAGTCGAATTTGCGGGCGGCCGACGAGCCGAGATCGCCCGCGGCCACGTCGATTACCCGGTACGGCACCTCGATGTGCGCCAGCATCTCGCGCTGCCAGCCCAGTATCCGTTGGTGTTCGGCTTCGGCGTCGTCGGGCGTGCAGTAGACGAAGCCCTCCACCTTGTCGAACTGGTGCACCCGAATGATGCCGCGGGTGTCCTTGCCGTAGCTGCCCGCCTCGCGGCGGAAACATGACGACCAGCCCGCGTACCGCAGCGGTCCGCCGGACAGGTCCAGGATCTCGTCCGAGTGATATCCGGCCAGCGGTACTTCCGAGGTGCCCACCAGGTAGAGGTCGTCGGCCTCCAACCGATACACCTCGTCGGCGTGGGCGCCCAGAAATCCGGTGCCGGCCATCACCTCCGGACGCACCAGAACCGGCGGGATCATCGGGATGAAGCCGTTTGCCATGGCCAGCCGCAGCGCCAGCTGCAACAGTCCGAGCTGCAACAGCGCGCCCGGACCAGTCAGGAAATAGAACCGCGAGCCGGACACCTTGGCGCCGCGCTGCATGTCGATGAGGCCCAGCGACTCGCCGAGCTCCAGATGGTCCTTCGGGTTTTCGATCGCATTCGGTTCGCCGACGACGTCGAGTACAGCGAAGTCGGCCTCGCCGCCGGCGGGCACTCCGTCGATGATGACGTTCGAGATCGCCAGGTGCGCCGCGACGAACGCCGTCTCGGCTTGGGTCTGCTCGGTTTCGGCGAGTTTCACCTGCTCTGCGAGTTCCTTGGCACGCCCCAGCAGAGCGGGGCGGTCCTCGGCTGACGCGGCGCCCACACTCTTGCTGGCGGTCTTCTGTTCGGCGCGCAGTGAATCAGCGGTCGAAATCGCGGCTCGGCGGGCCGAGTCGGCCGTCAGTAGCGCATCCACCAGCGCCGGGTCCTCGCCCCGGCTGAGTTGGGAACGGCGTACGGCGTCGGGGTCTTCCCGGAGCAGCTTCAGGTCGATCACGGCCCCGACACTACTTTTGACGTCTCGATCCGGCACCACATATGCCACATTTGTCACGCGGCTGGGGCGGTTCGGGGCAGTACTGTCAGAATGGAAACGATGCCGGACGCGCCCGAAAAGGAACTTCCCCCCGCCAGCCCTCCCGTCGACGAAGCCGTCGCCGAGGAGGAACTGCCGCTGGGCGGGCTCGGGTGGCCGCGCAGTCTGCAGGCGACGCAGACCAGGCGAGGGCTGCTTCTCACCGCTCTTGGCGGTCTGCTGATAGCCGGGCTCGTCACCGCCATTCCCGCTGTCGGTACGGGGCCGGGGCGGCTCGCCGGCTATATCGACAGCGATCCCGTACCCAGCACGAGCGCCAAGAGTGACGCCGCCTTCAATCGCGCCCGCAGCGGCGATTGCCTGATGTGGCCGGATATAACGCCGGAGTCCGGGAGCATCGTCAACTGCACCGACGATCACCGGTTTGAAGTTGCCGAGTCCATCGATATGCGGACTTTCCCGGGCTCGGAGTACGGACCCGATGCCGCTCCTCCGTCGCCCGCTCGCATTCAGCAGATCACCCAGGAGCAGTGCGAGGCTGCCGTGCACCGCTACCTCGGACCGAAATACGATCCCAACAGCAAATTCGCGGTCAGCATGCTGTGGTCCGGTGACCGTGCGTGGCGCCAGGGTGGCAACCGCCGCGTGCTGTGCGGCCTGGAGCTGCCCGGCCAGAACAACCAACAGGTCGCCTTCAAGGGCAAGGTCACCGACATCGACCAGTCCAAAGTCTGGCCGGCCGGCACGTGCCTGGGCATCGACTCGGCGACCAACCAGCCAATCGACGTGCCGGTCGATTGCGGAGCCCCACACGCAATGGAAGTGACCGGCACGGTCAATCTGGCCGAGAAGTTTCCCGACGCCCTACCTGCGGAGGCCGAGCAGGACGGGTTCATCAAAGACTCCTGCACCAAGATGACGGACGCCTACCTGGCACCCATCAAATTGCGCGTCACCACCCTCACACTGATCTACCCCACCCTGTCGCTGCCGAGTTGGTCGGCAGGTAGCCGTGAGGTCGCGTGCAGCATCGGCGCGACGCTCGGCAACGGAGGATGGGCCGCGCTGGTCAATAGCGCCAAGGGTCCGCTGTTGATCAATGGTCAGCCCCCGGTACCGCCGCCTGACATTCCCGAAGGGCGGCTCACGTCGCCGCAGATTCCGGTTCAGGTGCCGACCAGCCAGCCCAGCGCTCCCCCGGCGAACACACCGCCGGGCAATCAGCATCTTCCGCAACAGCCGGTGGCGACGGCTACCCGGGCGCCGGTATCGCAGCCGCCGGCCACCCAGGCGCCTCCGGTGCAGGTCCCGCCGCCAGCCGACGGCCCGGTGCTCCCGCCGTACGCCCAACCACCGGGGGCCCCGCAAGATGGGCCGGCCGGGCCCGCACCAGGCGAATAGCCCGATGGCCGTGCGGATGGATCCGCAACGGTTCGAAGAGCTGGTTTCCGAGGCACTCGACCTGATTCCGGCCGGGTTGGCGGCCGCAATGAACAACGTCGTCGTCCTGGTCGCCGACCGCCATACCGAGGACGCCGAACTGCTCGGACTCTACGAGGGGGTGGCACTGACGGAGCGGGATTCCGACTATGCGGGATCGCTCCCGGACACCATCACGATCTACCGCGACGCGCTGCTGGACGAGTGCGACTCCGCCGATGAGGTCGTCGAGGAGGTGGCGATAACGGTGATCCACGAGATCGCCCACCACTTCGGTATCGACGACGGCCGATTGGAAGAGCTGGGCTGGGCCTGATCCACACCGCGGGCTGGGCGCGGCATCCCGGATTTGTCCGCGGTCGGTGCTATGAACGGGTCATGAGTGCTGATTGCCGCGACTGCCGGGAGGGCTTAGATCACTGCCACGGCGCCATCATTCGCCATCCATTGCACCGCGCGGAATGCACCGAGCCGGGCTGCGTCAGCCCAGAGCTGTTGCCGCACATGTTCGTCCTCGATTGCGACGCCATCGGCTGCGGATGTATGGAATCGGTCGCGCTGGCGGTCTGATCACGCTCAGCCCATCGGATCGGTGCTGGACCGCACCGCGTCGGGGACCGAGCTGGCCCCGGCTTCACTGGGGTCGGGGTAGAACGGCGGCGTCAGGGCTCCCCATCGCACACAACTCCACCGCCCGTCGGTGATCGGCGCCAGCACCACTGACTCCGCGTTGTCCAGGTGCCGGTCCAGCGCAAACTCGGCGTCGACTCCGGCGAGCACCGCTGAGGCCAGCCGGATGGCCGCGCCATGGCTGACGATCACGATGTCGCCGTCCCAATTGTCGTCGTCGAGGTAGCGCATTCGCAGATCGGTGAGTACCGGCACGTAGCGGTCCAACACCTCATTGCCGGTCTCGCCGCCAGGCAGTCGCAGGTCGAGCTCTCCGTGATGCCACCGCTCGTAAATGGCATTGAATTCGTCGACCGCCGTATCGTCGCTGCGGTTTTCCAGCTCTCCGACCTGTACTTCGTGAATCCCGCCAACCTCGTAGGCAGGCAGGTCCAGTTTGGCGCCGATCACCGCGGCCGTCTGCAACGCCCGAGTGGCCACCGAGTGCGTGAGCAACGCCGGCCGCCCGGAACCTAGGGAGTACGTGGCAAACGTGCGCGCCTGATCGCGGCCCAGTGGAGTCAACGCCGCCCCCGGTGGCCTGGTGTCGAGCCTGCGTTCGACGTTGGCCTGGGACTGACCGTGTCTCAGCAACACCAAGCGACCACTCATGGGCGGAGCTCCCCCGACCCGCGCAGCTCCGCCAGCCAGCGAGACGCGTCATCCGCCGGGGACGGCCCCACGCCGGCGGCCGGCCCGGTCGGCCAGGAACCCAGGTAGCGCACGTCCGCGCAACGACGGTGCAGAGCCTTGAGCGCCTCGGCGACTGCGTCGTCGTCGATATGGCCGAGGCAGTCTACGAAGAACAGGTAGGTGCCGAGCTCGGTGCGGGTTGGCCTGGATTCGATCCTGGTCAGGTCAATGCCGCGGATGCCGAATTCAGCCAGCGCGGCCAGCAGCGCGCCCGGCGCATTGTCGATGCGCAGTACCACCGACGTGCGATCGGCACCGGTGCGGACCGGCGGCGGACCCGGCAACCCGGCCAGAACGAAGCGGGTACGGGCGTTGGGCTCGTCGACGATCCCGTCGGCCAGGGCCGCCAATCCCCAATGGGAAGCCGCCAGCGGCGAGGTCACCGCGGCATCGGCCTGGCCTTCGGCCACCTGCCGGGCCGCGTCCGCATTGGAATATGCCGGCCGTAGTTCGGCGCCGGGCAGATTCGCGGCCAGCCACTGCCGCACCTGTGCGGCAGCGACCGGGAAGGCCGCCAACGTACCTACGCCGTCGGCGGTGAGGCCGGTTTTGACGGCAATGCTGAAAGCCACATCAAGCGTCGTCTCGGCGAAAACTTGCAACGCCGACCCGATCGCCAGGCTGTCCAGGGTGGGCATCACGGACCCGTCGATCGAGTTCTCGATGGGCACGCATGCGTAATCGGCGAGACCCTCTCGAACTGCATCCAGCGCCGCGCCGGTGCTCTCCAGTGGCAACCGCCGCAAACCATCCGGCCCGCTGTCGGGGACAAGGTCGGCGGCCGTCATCTGGAGCAGCGCCGCCTCGGTGAAGGTCCCTTCGGGACCGAGGTAAGCGATGCGGACCACACCCCAACCCTAACGGCGCCCCATCCAAAGCAACCCTTGCGGCATACTTCGAACTAAGTTAACTTAGCCTTACCTAAGGAAATCAGGAGAATGATGTTACCGCTGACCAGCGCTTCGCCGACGACCGCCGAACGCATCCGCAGCGCTTGCGCGCGGGCCGCTGGCGCGCTGCTGGCGGTCGAGCGCGAGGATCCGGTCGCCACTCCGATCCACCACCTGTTGCCCGACGGATCCTTCGCTGTCGCACTTCCGGCCGGGGACCGGGGTCCAGGCATCACTGGGTCGCACGCGCTGCTGGAGCTGGCCGACTACGCGCCCCTTCCGTTGCGCGAACCGATCCGCTCGCTGGTTTGGGTTCGCGGCTGCCTACGGCAGGTCCCTCCTGCCGCGGTGACAAGCACGCTCGAACTGATCGCCGCGGTTGACCCGAATCCGGTGCTGCTGCAATTCGAAACCCCTAGGTCCATGCCGGCCGATAGGGCGGAGACCCGGTACACGCTGCTACGACTAGAGATCGAGTCCGTCGTGGTGACCGATGCGACGGGCGCCGAGCCCGTCAGCACCCAGGACCTGCTCGCGGCCGCGCCCGACCCGTTCTGCGAAGTCGAATCGAGCCTGCTCCAGCACTGGGAAACCGCCCACGACGACGTGCTGGCGCGGCTGGTTTCCAGACTGCCCGCGCCGCTGCGCCGAGGACAGGTTCGACCGCTGGGCCTCGACCGGTACGGCATGCGATTTCGCGTTGAAAGTGCCAAGGGCGACCACGACGTCCGGTTGCCGTTCCACAAGCCGGTGGACGACATGACCGGGCTGGGCCAAGCCATCCGGGTGCTGATGGGTTGCCCGTTCGTCAACGGGTTGCGCGCACGTCGAGCGGCTCCAGGCAGCTCCTGAGCGGGGTTTACTGGGCAGGTCTGCTTGGACTAGCGTCAATCCGTTATGAGGGCAGTCATCGTCGCAGTGGCCTCCATGATCGTCTCCGTGATCGTTTCGGGCTTTCTCAGCGTGCCGGCGGTGGCGCATGCCGACTCGTGCCTTAACGGCACCGTCCGGGGTTTTGGTCCGAGTGGCGACTACTTCGTGTGCCAGGATCGCGGGTGGTTGCACGTCCAGCCGACGTTCAACGGCGCAGATCAGCCGCTGCCACCGACGTGTGTGAGGTTTCCGGACAAGTACATGTGCCCGATTGACGGGTCTCCCCCCGGCCTGCAGTGGACAACTCCGGGCCGTTGGTTTCCGGGAACGAATTAAAGAACCGCCAAGTCCGGGTGTGGTATCGGCCCAGTTGGAATTGACTAGGCACGTAAGTTATCCCGGTGCAACCTCGAAGGCCGGTCCCGCCGTGGAAAGCGGCTCCGGAGCCCTCGCCGGTGATTCGGCGCGCTCCCGCCCGCAAACGCAGCAAGCGTCGCTGGGCCCGCGTGGTGGCACTGAGTCTGCTGATCGTTCCTCTCCTCGCCGGCGCCGGCGCCGTCGGTGGGGCGGTTTGGCTCGACACGTCGTTGCACCGCGAGCCGGTGCTGACGGACTATGCCAACCGTCCCGCAGCAGGCCGGGGGACGAACTGGCTGCTCGTCGGCTCGGACAGTCGCCAGGGTCTGTCACCCGAACAGCAGCGAGACCTGGCCACCGGCGGCGATATCGGCAGCAGCCGAACCGACACCATTCTGCTGGTGCACGTGCCGGGGTTCGGGTCGAGCATCCCGACGACCGTGGTGTCGATACCGCGCGATTCCTATGTGCCGATCCCCGGTCAAGCCAAGGACAAAATCAACGCCGCGTTCGCGGCCGGCGGGGCGACGTTGCTGACCCAGACGGTGGAGCAGGCCACGGGTCTGCGCCTCGATCACTACGCCGAAGTCGGATTCAACGGGTTCGCCGTTCTGGTCGACGCGCTCGGCGGCATCACCGCGTGCCTGACCGCGCCGATCGACGATCCGTTGGCCGGCGTCGACCTGCCGGCCGGCTGCCAAGAGCTGGACGGCCGCTCCGCGCTGGGGTACGTGCGGAGCCGGGCCACGCCGCGGGCAGATCTGGACCGGATGGTCAACCAACGCCAGTTCATGTCGGCGCTGCTGCAGCGCGCCGCCAGCCCGACGGTGTGGCTCAATCCGTGGCGCTGGTACTCGGTGCCGCGCGCGGCCGCCGCCGCTCTGACCGTTGACGAGGGCGACCATGTATGGGACCTGGCCCGGCTCGGCTGGGCAATGCACGGATCGACCATCGCCATGACGGTCCCGATCGGTGAGTTGACCGACAGCGACGCCGGCTCCGTGGTGGTGTGGAACCACGATGCGGCCCGCGCTTTGTTCGACGCACTCGACTCGGACGCACCGGTGCCCTCGCAGTAAACATAGAAGCAATTTACGTACGGTATTTCAAGATAGCCTTTCATTACTTAGGAAACCCTTTCCTGAGTAAGTGATACCTTCGTTGCAGACGCTGTTTACCGGCGGTAACGTGCAATCATGACCGAAGGCCGCGTTTCCGGAACCAAATTCTATGCATTAGTTCAGGAACAGATTTTCAATGAATTCACTAGCTCTCAACAATACGTGGCGATTGCCGTTTATTTCGACGGCGCCGACCTGCCACAATTAGCGAAACACTTTTATAACCAAGCGGTCGAAGAGCGGAATCATGCGATGATGCTGGTGCAACATCTGCTCGACCGCGACGTCCCCGTTGAGATCCCGGGAGTCGACCGGGTACGCAATCAATTCGACAGACCGCGCGACGCGTTGGCGCTGGCACTCGATCAGGAACGTGCGGTCACCGACCAGATCAGCAGGCTGATGGCCGTTGCCCGCGACGAAGGCGACTTCCTCGGCGAACATTTCATGCAGTGGTTCCTGCAGGAACAGATCGAAGAAGTGGCGCTGATGGGCACACTGCTGCGGGTGGCCGATCGTGCGGGAGCCAACCTGTTCGACCTGGAGAATTTCGTTGCCCGCGAGGCGGCCCCGGCGGCGGCCGGAGCTGCCGATCCGAAGGCTGCGGGCGGCTGGATTTCGCCGAACTAGAAGGTGCCCTCGCCGGTGCGCGCGTTCTGCAGCCACGCCTTGGTGCGGCCCGGGTGGTTGGTGGCGATCCACGCCACCCCGACATCCCGGCAGAAGTCGATGTCTTCGTACTCATCGACGCTCCAGCAGTACACCGCTCGGCCCTGCGCCACGGCGCGGTCCACGAGCTGTGGGTACTCCCTAAGGGTCGCTAGTGAAGGCCCGACGGCGGTGGCCCCCACGGCACTGACCGCGCTACTGGTCAGGTATCGCGCGGTCCTGCCGAGTAGCACCGTCGGCAGCAGCGGCGCGGCTCGCCGGATCCGCCAGACCGCGGCCGAGGAAAACGACATCACCACCGCCCGGGACCGGTCGGCCGACGCCGGAGAGGCGATGCCGAAGCGGTGCAGCAGAGCAAGCACTTTGCTTTCCACCAGCGAGCCATAGCGGACTGGATGCTTGGTCTCGACGAAGATCTTGACTGGCCGGTGCCAGTCCAGCACCAGCGAGACGAGGGCCTCGAACGTCAACAGGCTGGTATCGCCCTGCTTACCGTCGGAACGCCAGCTGTCGTGCCATGCGCCGTATTCGAGTTCGCTTAGCTGGTCCAGCGTCATCGTGCTGACCAACCCGGCTCCCGTGGAAGTACGGTCCAGACTGCGGTCGTGCACGCAAACCAGATGACCGTCGCGGGTCAGCCGCACATCGCACTCAACGCCGTCGGCGCCCTCTTTGAGTGCGAGGTCGTACGCGGCCAGCGTGTGTTCGGGCCGAGCGGCCGAAGCACCGCGGTGGGCAACTACATAGGGATGCCCGGCGAGTTCCTCGTCGGGCGACGTCATACCACTATGCTGCCGGTTCCTGCCCCTCCAACTCAACCGGTGGGGTAGATACGGACGCGCCGGGTCGATCCTCACCCACTACGACCCAGCGATGCGCCGGCCGTTCGACCGGTTTGCGATCGAATCCCTCGAAAACCCGCGCAACGGCGGCCAGCGTCGCCGCCGCGAATAGGTAGGCAAGCACCATCAAAACCGTGTTGTTCGCGATGCCCTGGGCGTCCCTGGCCCAGCTGGTGGCAATTGCGAAAATCGAAACCGCGTAGCTGAGAACCCAAGCGATCCACCAGTGCACAATCGGCCTCTGCAGCCGCGCGTGCTGCTCTTCGACGGTTGCCAGCTCGGTGACGTACACCGGAGCCCACAGCAGATTGGCCAGTGGCATCAGGCAGCCGGCCCACAACGCCCGGACCGAACGCTGATCCCGCAGGCCGTAATGCGAGAAGGCACGGGCCCGGCGCGCGATCAGCCACCGGGTCAGCATCACCCAAGATGCGCCCGCGGCCACGATCGCCACCGCACTCGCCAGCATGCCGAGCCAGTTCGCGGCAAAAGCCACCACCGAGTTCAGCAAGATGTTCCGGTTGATGACCAGCAGCACGTAGCGCGCGACGTACACCAGGGTCGCGCCGCAAAGCACCAGCAGGCTCAAGAACAACGTGAGGCGCACCGCCGCCGCCGACGGTCCTGTCCGCGCAGGTGTATCGGCTGGCGCCGGGGCCTGACGCCATACAGAGTCGACACGATCGCCCAGCCCCCAACGAGGTATGACGGCGTAGCGCGGTGTGGGTCCGAGGGGCCGTCGTCCGTGCCGCGGCGGCGGTGCGGCGCCGGGGCGCACCGCGATCCATCGGAAGCCCGGCGGCAGCCGTGGCGGCGTGCGTTGCCGGCCGCGGACCCCCTGGCCACCCCGCGTACTCCAGTGTGGGTCGGGTGCGGGCGCATCCGCCATCGGCGCCATCAGCGCCCCGTGACAGCGGGGGCACCACTCGCGACGCCGCTCGCGCACGTTCCACCGAGTGCCGCACAGGGAGCACACCTGAATCACCGGACCAGCCTAGCCGCGGCCCTTTGAGGGCCGGGCGGAGCGCGGCCGAGGCGGGGCGAGGCGGGGCCGCAACGCCCACTCAGCAATCTCCTGACTATCCACAGTTTCCACAGGTTTATCCACAGTGGCAGGCGGGGTATTCATGCCTCCGACGCAGCCTTATCTGCAGGCTTGTGTCGCAACTGTGGATAACACCGGGTGGTTGACGCATGCCTATAAGACAGCCCCGACGGGTGCCGAGCGAAATGGATTGCCTCGCTAAGCACCGCGGCCACACTGGCCCTTGGCGGCCCACCTGTTTCTCAAGCCCGCTTCGAGGCGCTATGATCTCGATCACGACGGCTCGATGTGACTAACCTCACTCGAGCGAGAAGAATCTGCAGGTGAAAGGCGCTTCATGGCGACGCACTCGTTCGGGCCAGGTACACCGGCCTCGCCGAACCATTATTCCGGCTCGGCTGCCTGGAACAACGCCTACAGCGTCGCCGCTTTACGTGCGGGCCTGATCGCACTCGCTTTACTCGCGGTTCTCGCCGTCATCGTCTTGTCTTGAACCCTCGTCTTGAATTGTCGCCAACCGGGTATCCGACTTACCTACCCGGAACCGTCGTTCTTGCGGCGCGCGCGGTCATAGAGCAGGGTTGACTAGGCCGGGCCGCCGACGTGGCGGAACCGTTGCGAACGAGCGTAAGACGATCCGATCATCGAAGAAAGGAACGACGTGGCCGAATACACGCTGCCCGATTTGGACTGGGACTACGCAGCGCTGGAACCGCACATCTCCGGTCAGATCAACGAGATTCATCACAGCAAGCACCACGCCGCTTACGTCAAAGGCGTGAACGACGCCGTTGCCAAGCTTGAAGAGGCACGCGCCAAAGACGACCACGGTGCGATCTTCCTGAACGAAAAGAACCTGGCCTTCCACCTGGGCGGCCACGTCAACCACTCCATCTGGTGGAAGAACCTGTCACCGAATGGTGGCGACAAGCCGACCGGCGACCTCGGGGCCGCGATCGATGACGCGTTCGGGTCGTTCGACAAGTTCCGCGCTCAATTCAGCGCGGCCGCCAACGGCCTGCAGGGTTCGGGCTGGGCGGTGCTCGGTTACGACACCCTGGGCGACAGACTGCTGACGTTCCAGCTCTACGACCAGCAGGCCAACGTTCCGCTCGGCATCATTCCCCTGCTGCAGGTCGACATGTGGGAGCACGCCTTTTACCTGCAGTACAAGAACGTCAAGGCCGACTATGTCAAGGCGTTCTGGAATGTCGTCAACTGGGCCGACGTGCAGTCGCGTTACAAGGCCGCAACCTCTAAAACCCAGGGTCTGATATTCCCCTGACTCAATCTCGACCAGCTCGGGCGTCGCGCAGATCGCGCGGCGCCCTTGCTTTTTGACCGGGTCCGATCGAAAAGACCACAAGCAATAGTGGCCGTGTCGAGTTGCAAGGCACCTAAACCGCGGGCATGCTGAATTATTCGAGCTACCAGCGTGGTTATTCGAGCCGAAGCGTCGCGCGGAGGGCTAGATGGACACTGAGTCAGGCCGACCTATAGGGATTGCTCCCTTCCATTCTCGTGGTGCGCTGAAGGGGTTTGTCATCTCCGGACGTTGGCCAGATTCGACGAAAGAATGGGCCCAGCTGCTGATGGTGGCGGTGCGGGTGGCGTCGTTGCCCGGATTGCTATCCACCACAACGGTGTTCGGTGCCCGCGAGGAACTGCCCGATGAACCCGAGCCGGGCACTGTCGGCCTGGTGTTGGCCGAGGGCACGGTCTTCGGTGAATCAGCCATCCAGCCAGGATATTTCGCCGATCACCAACCCCCCGCGCTGCTGATGCTGCACCCGCCGTCAGAGACCACGCCGTCGTTGCCCGAGTGCACCGGGGCGGCGTCAGGATGCGTACTGCTACCCGGATTGCCGTATCTCGGGTTGGAGCACCGGGCAGCCTGGGTGGAAGCGGAAGCCGACGGCACCATCACATCGATGGTCAGTCGGGTAGGTGTCGACCCAATTAGCCATCCCGACACCGCGATTCTCGCGATGCTTCTTGCCGCATAAGCTAATTCGTTAAGTGTCGAATCGAAGAATGCGGGCGTCCGAACTTCCTCAAATCTCGTGGCGGTCCTGGCGCACAGCCCCGAGGGCTCGAAAGGTTCGCCCATGCTCGCCGCCGCTCTGCTGAGTCTGGGAGTGGTATTCCTTGCCGAACTCGGCGACAGGTCCCAGCTGATCACCATGACCTACGCGCTGCGCTACCGATGGTGGGTGGTGCTGCCCGGGGTGGCGATCGGCGCTTTTCTGGCGCACGGGGTCTCGGTGACGATCGGCCACTTTCTGGGTGCGGCGCTGCCGGCGCGCCCAATGGCCTTCGCGTCTGCGTTCGCGTTCCTGATTTTCGCCGTGTGGGCCTGGCGGGAGGGGGCCGCCGCGGACGAAACCGTCCCGAAAACGCGCGAGCAGCGGTTCGCTCTGCTCTCCATAGTGTCGTCGTTCTCGCTCGCCGAGATGAGCGACAAGACGGCATTGGCGACGGTTACCTTGGCCAGCGAACATGACTGGGCGGGCGTATGGATCGGCAGCACCCTGGGCATGGTCATGGCCGACGGCCTCGCGATTGCTGTCGGCGCACTGCTGAATCAGCGGCTGCCGGGGCGGCTTCTGCACGGCTTGGCCAGCGTGCTGTTCCTGATGTTCGGGTTGTGGATGCTGTTTGACGGCGCGCTCGGCTGGCGTGCGGTCGCTGTCGCCGTGGTTTCGGCGGTGGCACTGCTGGCAGCAATTTTGGCGGCACAACGGCTGCGGCGGCGCCGAACTGAAGTTCCGGTCGCCGGGAGGGCGCCCGACAGTTGTTGAGGTGTCGGCAGCACCTTCCCCGCACCTGGGGCCGTTCCGATGCACCCGGCGCAGAGTCCAGCAGCAAAGAAGGCTCTGGGCGGGTCTGCGCTGTCTGCTAGTTGCGGCGCTGCCGCCCCGGCACAAACGCGACCGGCACTTACGTCCGCATAGCGAGGCGCTGTTTGGCGCGAATTTCCAGTGGGCTTTCTTCGGGTAACCTGTGAGTTTCATTGAGATTCTGGACACTTCGCCGAATCGGTTGGACGCTCGTCGAGTGCGGATTCAGCTATGCTCACAGGGCCGTAGCTAATTCGCGCGGGTTTGCAAGTGGTTGTGGACAAAATCTGTCACTACCATGGTCAGCAAATACAGCCAGGTCACAGTTCACTTCTCCAGTCCCCATGGAGGTCACGTACCGATGAGCACGACGTTCTCTGCCCGCCTCAACCGGTTATTCGACACGGTGTATCCACCCGGACGCGGGCCGCACACCTCCGCGGAGGTAATCGCGGCCCTCAAGGCCGAGGGCATCACGATGTCGGCTCCCTACCTGTCCCAGCTGCGCTCGGGCAACCGCACCAATCCGTCATCAGCGACCATGGCCGCCTTGGCCAACTTCTTCCGAATCAAGCCGGCGTACTTCACCGACGACGAGTACTACGAGAAGCTGGATAAGGAATTGTCGTGGTGGGACTCGGTTCGCGACGACGGTGTGCGCCGCATCGCGGTGCGGTCAGTCGGGCTGTCTGCGCAAGCCCAGCAGGACATCGTGGAGCGGGTTGACGAGTTGCGCCGCCTGGAACGGCTCGACGCCTGAGCCTGTTCTGGCTGCCCAGCCCCATCTGACGGGCTGCCCTCCGCTATCCCCAGTTGAGTTGGTCCGATTAGGGTTGGCTCACGGATCGCGCACAAGCGACGCGATTGTTCACGAGATACCGGGAGGCGGCCGGGAATGGGCCTGTTTCGCAAGCGAAAGAGTCGCGCAACGCGTCGCGCCGAAGCCCGTGCGATCAAGGCCCGCGCCAAACTTGAGGCCAAACTGGCCGCCAAGAATGAGGCTCGCCGCATCAGGGGTGACCTACGGTCCGCGGACAAAGGGCTCAAGGCACAGGTCAAGTCTCAACGGGATAGCGACCGCGCGGCGCTCAAAGTCGCGGAGGCCGAACTGAAGGCGGCCCGGGAGGGGAAGTTGTTATCGCCGACGCGAATTCGACGTATCTTGACGGTGTCCCGGCTGCTCGCCCCGATACTGACACCGTTGATTTATCGGGCGGCCATCGCTGGCCGTGCGTTGATCGACCAGCGTCGCGCCGATCAGCTTGGCATCCCGTTGGCCCAGATCGGCCAGTTCTCCGGGCACGGTGCCCAGCTGTCGGCCCGGATTGCCGGGGCGGAGAAATCGCTGCGGATGGTGCAAGACAATAAGCCCAAGGACGCCGAGACCAAGCAATTCGTGTCCGCCATCAACGAACGGCTCGCCGATCTGTCGGTGGCCGTCACCGCGGCGGAGAACATGCCCGCCGCGCGGCGACGGGCGGCGCACGCCGCGATCTCATCGCAACTCGACGGTATCGAGGCGGACCTGATGGCCCGGCTCGGATTGACCTGACATGTCACACGCTCGGCGGATCTCGCGCGTCCTGATCACGGCATGTTTGCCCGTTTGCGGTGCCGCCGCGCTGTACCTAGGCGCGGCCGCGGGCACGCCGTCGGCTTGGGCGCACGTCCACGCCAGCAGTGACAACGCAGTGCGCGGTGCCATGGCGATCGTGACCTTCCAGGTACCCAACGAGTCCAACACGGGCGCAACCACCACCGCGCTCACCGTCACGCTTCCCAACGTGGCATCGGCAGGCACAGAAACCATGCCCGGATGGGCGGCCAAGCTCGACCGCGATACGGCCTCGGGCAGCGTTCGTTCGGTGACGTGGACGGCGGCGCAGGGCGGCGGGGTGCCGGCGGACCAATTCGCTTTGTTCCGGATATCGGTACAGCTGCCCGACACCGACACGGTCAGCTTCCCCGCCACGCAGACCTATTCGGACGGGTCGATCGTCAAGTGGGACCAGTCCCCGCTGCCCGACGGCGGTGAGCCCGAGCATCCGGCACCTATGTTGAGCCTAGCCGCAGGTCCGGTCTCGCCGCACGAACATCATTCGGCTGCTGACGCACCGGCGAATCACGGCGCCGCACCCGAGCAGTCGAAAGCCGCGGACGACAACACCGCGCGCGTGTTGGGCGGTGCGGCCCTGGTGGTTGGCGCGCTGGCTATCTGCCTCGTATTGGTCCGCCGGCGGGCATGAGACGACTGCTCGGCGTCGCGTGGGTGGGGCTGTTACTGGCTACCATGTCGCTGGCCGCGACGATCGGCGCACAACTGGCGTCAGCGCACGCCGCTCGGGTGTCCGCCGACCCCGCGGATAATGCGGTGCTCGCGACCGGTCCCGAACGAGTGAGCGCGATCTTCAACGAGCGACTGCAGACCACATTCGTTGCCATGACGGTGGTCGGCCCCGATGGCAATCTGTGGTCCGCCGGCGAACCGACCGTTGCGGGCCCGGTGGCCAGCATCGGTATGCGAGCACTGGGCCCGGCGGGCACCTACACGGTGAACTACCGGGTGACCTCTGCCGATGGCCACGTGGTCTCCGGATCCTGGTCATTTCGGCTCACGGTAGCCAGCACCGGGACGCCCGGACCCGCTGCCGGTGCCACCTCCGCCGACAACGGGATCCCGGCATGGCCGTTTGCCGTGGTAGCCGTGGCGCTCATCGGCGCAGGCTGCTTATGGGCGGTGCGGCGCAGCCCGTGAGAATTTTCGGTCGGGGTGGCGCCGCCACGCATCCTGGCATGATGTAACCCAGGTAGCTGAGAAATCTGCAAAGGAGCGGCCGCATGGCAGACCCGCAGGATCCACCCCACAGCGAAGCCGACGGCGCCGGATCGACGCCGCCGGCCAAGAGCCCACCGGCCAAGGCGGTCAAGAAGACGGCAAAAGCACCCGCCAAGAAGGCACCCGCAAAAAAGGCGGCCGCCAAAAAGGCCCCGCCCAAGAAAGCGGTCGCTAAGAAGCCTGGCCAGCTGGCCGAGACCAACGGCCAACTCTCCGAGGCCGCCAAAGATGTTGCAGCGCAAGCGAAGTCGACGGTGGAGGGCGCTAACAACCCGGTCCCCCCCGTCGCTCCGATACCGGCATCGAGCCAGTCTCCGGTGCCGCTACTGGTCGCCCTGACGCTCAGCCTGTTGGCCATCCTGCTGGTTCGCCAGCTGCGCCGTCGCTGACGGCATTGCATGGCTAGCATGTCCCGGTGACCGCCTCGTTCCGGCCGACGGCCGACCTCGTCGACACGATCGGGCCCGACGTACGCAGCTGCGATCTCCAGTTGCGCCAGTTTGGCGGCCGCTCGGAATTCGCCGGGCCGATCAGTACCGTGCGCTGCTTCCAAGACAACGCGCTGCTGAAATCGATTCTCTCGCGGCCGGGGGCCGGCGGGGTGCTGGTGATCGATGGCGCCGGCTCACTGCATACGGCGCTGGTCGGAGACGTGATCGCCGAATTAGGCCGGTCCAACGGCTGGGCTGGGCTGGTCATCAACGGCGCGGTTCGCGACGCGGCCACGCTGCGCAGCATGGATATCGGCATCAAGGCGCTGGGCACCAACCCCCGCAAGAGCACCAAGACGGGCGCCGGGGAGCGCGGCGTCGAAGTCACTCTGGGTGGCGTGACGTTCGTGCCCGGCGAGATCGCCTACAGCGACGACGACGGCATTATCGTCGTCGCCGATGGTGCCTAAACCCCTACCGGTGCCAACTTTTTCGCGAACCGCAGACCTTCGTCGTCGACCTTGCCACGCCGGATCGTTCGCATGTCGAAGAGATAGTTCTGCTTGAGCCGCCACGGCGCGCGCGACCCCGACTTTGGCAACAGGTGCATCGAGCGCTGAAAATAGCCGGGGCTGAAGTCCATGAACGGCAACTCGTCGACGGTGTCGTCCGGATGCTGCGGCTCCACGAAGTCAAAGCCCTTCGAGTCCATGTAGTTCAACAATCGGCACACGAATTCGGACACCAAGTCGGCCTTCAGCGTCCATGATGCGTTCGTGTATCCGAAGGTGATCGCGAAGTTGGGCACGCCGGAGAACATCAGCCCCTTGTAGGTCATCATCGACGTCAGTTCCATCGGTGCACCGTTTCTGGTCGGCTGTACCCCGCCGAGCAACTGCATGTTCAAACCGGTGGCGGTGACCACGATGTCCGCCTGCAACTCCTCGCCCGAGGTGAGCTTGATCCCGGATTTGGTAAACCGGTCGATGGTGTCGGTGACCACGTCGGCCTTGCCGTGCCGGATCGTCCGGAAGAAATCGCCGTCAGGGGCCAGGCACAACCGCTGGTCCCAGACGTTGTAGCTGGGCCCGAAGTGCTTTTCGACGTCGTAGCCCGTGGGCAGCCGCCGCTTTGCCATCGTCATCAGCGTCTTGCGCATGTACGCGGGTGCTTTCCGCGCAAGCTGATACTGGAAGGTGCTGAAAGCGATGGCCTTCCAGCGGTTGGCCACGTGCGCGAGGCGATCGGGCAGCAGCCGGTTGGCCTGGACGGCGAACGGATCGACTCCCGGCAACGAGCCGATGTAGGTCGGTGACCGCTGCAGCATCGTCACGTGCCCGGCGCCGGAGTTGACCAGGGCTGGGATCAGGGTGATCGCGGTGGCGCCGGACCCGATAACAACGATCCTCTTGCCCTCGTAGTCCAGGTCCTCCGGCCAGTGCTGCGGGTGCACGATCGAGCCCGCGAAATCCTCGGAGCCGGCGAACACCGGCGAAAACCCCTCGTCATAGTTGTAGTAGCCGGTGCAGGCAAAGAGAAAGGAGCAGGTGATCTCTCGTTGCTGCCCGTCGTTCTCGACGGTCACGGTCCAGTGGTTGTCGGCGTCGGACCAGTCGGCCGTCAGAACGCGGTGGCCACAGCGGATGTGCCGATCTATCCCATTCTCGACCGCCGCCTCCCTGATATAGGACTTGATCGAGGCGCCGTCCGCGATCGATTTTGCCGAGAGCCACGGCTTGAACCGGAATCCCAGGGTGAACATGTCCGAGTCCGACCGGATACCCGGGTATTTGAACAGGTCCCACGTGCCGCCCAGGTCGTCGCGGCGTTCGAGGATGGTGTAGCTCTTGGTCGGGCAACGGTCCTGCAGGTGCCAGGCCGCGCTCACGCCGGAGATGCCGGCGCCCACGATGACGACGTCAAGGTGCTCAGTCATGGCGCTACGTTATCAACAGCATGTTGATTAAGTCAACGCCATGTCTGAATACTCAACACCATGTAAGGTAACGACCGTGACCCCGGCAAGTCTGAAAGCCAGTTCGACCCGCGCACCGCGGGGACGCCGTTCCACGCGCCCCTCCGGCGACGACCGTGAGCAGGCGATCCTCGCGACCGCCGAGCGGCTGCTCGAAGAGCGCGCGTTCGCCGACATCTCCGTCGACGACCTGGCCAAGGGCGCTGGGCTTTCGAGGCCAACGTTCTACTTTTATTTCAAGTCCAAGGAGGCCGTGCTGCTGTCGCTGCTCGAGCCGATGATCGCGCGCGGCGACGCCGAGTTCGAAGGCGCGACGCAACGTCTACCCACGGATCCACGCCGGGTATGGCGAAACGGCATCGAAGCGTTCTTCAGCGCGTTCGGTGCGCACCGTGCGGTGGCCCGGGCAGCGACGGAGGCGCTGGCCACCAGCTCGGAGCTGCGGGCCGTGTGGTCGGGCTACATGCAGAAATGGATCGACCAGACGGCGATCATGATCACCGCCGAGCGGGCGCGGGGCGCCGCACCGGAGACGCTCCCGGCGGCAGACCTCGCGACGTCGCTGAACCAGATGAATGAGCGGACCATGATGGCGACACTGTCCGCCGAACAGCCGGCGGTCGCCGAGGACCGCCTCGTCGACACCCTCACCCAGATCTGGGTCAGCAGCATCTACGGGGAGGTTCAGTAACCCGGTTCGCTGTCGTACGGTCATGGCATGATCGAAT
>Ga0302319_10008810_pt1 | contig 19534 bp, 20 predicted proteins | sample Bog_T0_2_FD_203319 | JGI IMG/M metagenome (GOLD analysis project Ga0302319, IMG submission 203319) | Peat permafrost microbial communities from Stordalen Mire near Abisko, Sweden - Bog_T0_2 | ecosystem: Environmental > Terrestrial > Soil > Wetlands > Peat | place: Sweden: Abisko, Stordalen Mire... | reverse complement strand
AACCTTAACTTACGCAACCTGTGGCATCTGGAGAGACTTGCGAAATGGTCGGGGCGGTCAGATTCGAACTGACGACCTCTACGTCCCGAACGTAGCGCTCTACCAGGCTAAGCTACGCCCCGACTTGTGGACTATACTGTCTTTCTTTATTAATAACAGCGACTTACGTCACTGTCATTGTTCTGCCTTGTGATCCGCGTTTGGTCTGCTTTTGTCAGGATTTACCAGAATCTGTGAACTATTCTGTGAAGTGAATCCTGATTATGGCGAACTCGACGAAAATCACGCTGAAGATCATCCCGTTCAAGTATCCGAGCGGGCAGGTTGCCCACCGGGTGACCGGAATGCTCCATGGCAGAAGGTTTCAAAAGAACTTCCCGACCTATCGCGAGGCGGGAGTGTTCATGGATGGGTTGAAAGCGAATGCCGTTCAAGGAGAATCGTCCCGACCTCGCCTCGCTAACACGACTATTAAGGAGGATGACGACCTTAGGGAAGCTGAGATCGCCCTGAGTCGGCTGCGCATTAAGCTCCCTGAAGGCTCTCTAGTGACGGCTGTCGACTACTACCTCGCCAATGCCGGACAGGTGATACTTGACGCTAATGCGCGCCAGATCCTCGACAAGTTCATCGAGCACCGCTTGAAGCGAGGCAACCAGAAGAAGACGGTTTCGGTTTCCGATGCCGTGCTCGGGAATTTTCTCGCATCTGAGGCAATCACGCGGGTCTCGGAAATCACGCGGGCGAAGGCGGAGAACTTCATTTTCGATACGTCAGTCTCTGCGCGGACCCGCCGCGACCGGCGCGACCAGATGTACAATTGGGCGGAGTACCTGGTGCAGCAGCAGTACCTCTCTTGGAATTTTGTTACGAAGATCGATCGGCCCAAGGTTACCCATGAGGGTAAGGTCACGACGTTAACGGTCGATCAGGTGCTTAAGCTTCTGCAGACGGCTGCGACTGAGCCGGTAGGTCGGCGAAAGGTCCTTGGAGCCATGTTGCCATATTTTGCAGTCTGCGCCCTTTCGGGAGTGCGCCCGGATGAGGCCAAGCGTTTGCGTCCTGACTGGGCGTGGTTCTCAAAGGAGAACGCACTCATCACTGGGTTTAGGGCCAAGACTCGGAACAGGAGCCGGACAGTCGCGGTTCACCCGGAGCTGGTCGAGATTCTCGAGTATTGCAGGATTCAGGGATTCTCCCCGTCGGGGTTCTCGGTAAAGGCATTCAATAGGATCCGTGAAAAGGCGGCAGTATTTGACGTTTGGGACAACGACATTCTGCGGCACACCTTTGCCTCCCACCATTACGCCTGGAAGAAGGACATGGGTTGGCTTGAGAAGAACATGGGCAATTCGGAGGAGGTCCTAAAACAGTCCTATCTGGATCAAACGATTGTTGAAGCCGCAGGGCAGGGGTTACTCGCGATTTCGCTTAGGGATATTCTTCCCAAACCGTAGACTCGACTGTTTAGAGCGCCCACCTGAAGGTGCAGTGCCGCAGGGCCGGATTCAGGAAGGCCTTCCCCTTGCCACGGCACAATTTATGTCTCTACGGAAAAACCCAACCGGAGCGATGAAACTGAATCGGCCACTTTGCATGCTCGTTTGTGGACTTTGCATAGTGCTTTCCCCCGCGGTCCGCGCTCAGCTGACCGACGAGCAGCGAATCCTGCACGGAGGACCGGCACCCACAAAACGCATACGCGAACCGATTCCCGACGAAGAGGTGCGCCCATCTGCCACCTACCCGAACGTCCAGACATTTGATTTTCCGCACGCGGTATATTTCCCAGCCCAGAGCCGGCAGCGTAACCAACTGCTGCTATTCATACCAGGCACCCAGCCCCATGACAAGAAGGGGGATCCCGAGAAACCTTCGGCAATCCGGTTCTGCAAGAACGCGGCTCTCAGTGGATACCACGCGGTGTACCTGATGTATCCCAATGATGTGGCCGCCGCCGAAGCATGCTGGGATAAACCCGACCCCGACGCCTTCGCTCTGTTCCGATGGGCGCTTATCGAAGGCGGCAGCAACGCCTATATCAGCGTGCCCCGATCGGAGAGCATCGAGAATCGCACGATCAAGCTCATACAGTACCTCCAGCGTGAGCACCCGAATCAGAACTGGGGCCAGTTTGTCGTCAACGGGCAGGTGGCCTGGGAAAAGGTTGCCGTTGCCGGTCAGTCGCAGGGCGGCGGGCACGCGGCTATCATCGCTACGCGATACCTGGTGGCCCGGGTACTGTGCTTCGGTGCGCCAAAGGACTACAGTCGCTTTTTCCACACGCTCTTGGTAGCCCTAGATGACAGATCCAGGTGTGCAGCATTTTGGCGATAGTCGCAGTCCAACAAAGTCAATGCCTCCGTCCAGCTTTCAAACCAAGGATGTGCCGGAGGGTGTTGACGCACAAAATAGCTGCACAATCTGTCGGTGAGATCCTCCGGGGTAAGCTCGGCTGTTGGCCAGCGGTCACCGATGAATTCGGCGGCTGACGGATTTACTCCTATCGTTAGGACTCTTGCTTGCGATGGATCGCCAAAAAAGGGGATCGGTTCGGTGTGGCGGTCTGGGACATAGTTCTCGCTGAAAAGATGATCCGTTTCCAAGACGGATTGCTTAAGATCCGCGATAAAGGGAACGAGGCTCATGATCCCCAAACAGACCCAATGCGAGTCGGGCCGCCACCCCAAAACATATTCGGCCCATGGCGCCCATGACCCCGGCTGGTGCGGGTGCAACGAATGACGCGTAACGTTGCACCGGCGGCCCGGGTGTGGGGGGCGGAGGGCGGGGCCTTACCCGGTGAATCCGCCCAAGGTGCCATTTTCACTTGCCGAAGGCACTGGCCGATTCTTAACCTCTCCCCTCTGTCAGATTACTCTGCTCGCCCGGGTGGTGGAATTGGTAGACACGCAGGTCTCAGAAGCCTGTGTCGCGAGACATGCAGGTTCGAGTCCTGTCCCGGGCACCATCAAAAGATCCTTGAGCAGAATGGGTTAAAGAAGTGGCAAGGACCGGGACCCGCAACGGGTTTGTTTTGCCGATTCGTCCGGAACGCCCAGCGTTAGCCAGGCGTCCCGGACTCAACTGGCAGTACGGCCGGCTATGCCGGCCGCTCAGAAGTCAGTGCCTTAACAGGGCGCAAGTCCAAGTTCCCTGACCCTCTTCGGCAAGATGAATTGAGACCTCCGCCCAGGTTCGGGAATCAAGATCCCGGTCTCGGGCAATCGGAACGCGTACTGTTGTGGCACGCGTTACCGCCGTTTCCAATCCGCCTTGCCGCCTTCCAGCAGTCGGTCCACCGCGGCGCGGCTGTATCTCTTGTGCCTGATGCCAGGCACCGCGTTCAGGCGGCCGGAGATTTCCAGCTTGTAGAGCGTATCGCGTGAGATGCTGAGTTCCTCGCAGAGTTCATTCGCAGTGTAGGCCAGCTTTGGGGCGGGATGAGGGATTCCTCCTGGTTCGCCTCCCAATGGAGGCGCAGGGGGAGGAGGACTGGCAGGGGAGGCGAGCTGGGCGCCGATCAGGGTGACGACGCGTCGAGCGATCGCTTCAATGTCTTCTTCATTGAGGGTGAGTGACATGGATTGATGTGGTTGAAGGGAGTACATGCTCACGCCTTCCCATGCGGAATTGGAAGACCTTAAATCCTGCGTCCCCAACTTGAGCTGCCTCCGAAGCAAGATGGGTGCTCAGAAACCCAGGCATGCTCTGGAATCTCAAACGTCTCGCTCCAAATCACCGATATCCAATGGCCGACTCGAACACGATACTAACGAGGTTGGATCTCCTTAACCTCGTATGGGCAAAGCCCACCACACAAATAACGAAGGAGTACGGGGTGAAGCTCGCGGCCGTACTCAAGGCCTGCGCGGCGCTCGGAATCCCGCGTCCAACGAGAGGCCACTGGTCAAAGGTGCCGTTTGGGAAAGCGCCTCCGACCCCTTCATTACCTACTCCGGGACCAGGGATGCCGGAGAGCACAACCTTTGCCGAATGGGGATCGCGGAAATGGACCCGGCGGCGGAAGGAGGTGGAGACGCCGCCAGCCGAGGCCAAGCCTGCGTCGGCTGAACCTGAGCCTGAGGTCGTCAAATGGCACGATGCAGTGCGGCGGACTCGCGCGGCGTACCGGGGAGGAGGAAAGCACTACAAGTACGGGACGGTTGTATCCAAGAACGGCCATCCTAGCCTTTGGCTCTCAGTCACGCTCGAAAGTCTGGATAGGGGCCTGCGGCTCATGAACCGCTTTGCATGGATGCTCGAAGAGCACGGCTTCAAGTTTGTGGATCCGGAAGAAGGCAAGGATTCGATAAGGCTGGTGTATGCCTCGAGCGAAACCGAGGTCGGGTTTTCAATTACCGAGCAGGTGGAGCGATATCCTCGGGAATTGAAGCCCGAGGAAAAGGGCCGATCCTACATTTATGATCAATGGCGATACAGGCCGACCGGACGCCTGCGGCTAATGATTTCCGAATACTACCCGCATGGGGCGAGGAAATCCTGGGGGGATGGCAAGAACGCCAAGCTTGAAGACAAGCTGGCCGAGGCCGTGCCGGAGTTCGAGGCCTGTGCGAAGGCCATACACGCGGCCGAGCTTGCGTCGAAGGAAAGGCAGCAGCGCTGGCAGGAGGAGCAGCGGCTTCGGGAGGAGGCTCAGGCCTTGAAGCGCAAGGAAGCGGAGCGGAGGGAAGCGCTTCTTGCAGCCGCTGGAAGCTGGTCCGCAGCGCGGCAGTTGAGGGAATTCCGGGACGCATGTGAGGTTAGGCTAAGAAGCGGCTCACCGGGCGGATGCCTCGGCAAGACCCAGGAGGCCTGGCTTCAGTGGGCGAACGGGGTTATCGCGGAAACTGACCCGCTGACGGCCGGCTTCCTCAAGTCGCTCGAGAATCCGACAACGTGACGAGTTGCGTAGAGGCCATTTCGCCCCGGCGGTGTGGCAAAAGATGCAGAACACGACACCGGGCGGGATTCTCAGCACCAGGAAAGCGGGAAGCTGTGCGCACCTTAAAGATCCCATCCGCACCAAATGGGTCGTTCGCGGGCCTGGGCGGGCCCCGGGCCTATTCCTGGGGGCGCTCGCCGTACATGGTGGCGATCACATCGCGCACCTTGTCAGCCGGGTTGGGAAAGGAGTGGAGGAAGGAGTTGTTGAACGAGCCGGAGGCGAGAAGCGCTCCGCTCTTTGCGTCGTAGAACGCGATGTGCAGCTCCTTCAGATACATCGTGAGGTCCCAGCGCCAGGTGTCCGTGTAGCTCGCGTAGAAGTCTACATCGGCCGCCTTGGACTCCTCGGGGCCCGCCTTCACCGTGAGCCCGCGCTTCACGAGCGCCTCCTGGAGGTGGAGGTCCATATCGGCGCTCGTCCCGCCATGGGTGATGACGTAGGCCGACTTCATGGACGAGAGCTTTGAATTGAGCTGGGTCGTCGCCGGGTTGACCGTTGAGCAGCCGGTGAATGCAAGAGCGGAAACCGCCAGCAGGAGCGAGAGTATCTTCATTTATATAGGGGCGTTGAGGGGCCCGTCGCACTCCTATGAGAATTCTTAAGGCTGCCTGTAGGCAAGGTTAAGAAGCGGCGGGACACCGATGGCATATGGAAGACCCCGTCGCGCCCAACGGACCGTACCCACAGAAAGGGGCTGTTCGCGGCTGGTTCTGTCCAGCCTTGCTGCCAATGGTGGAAAGGCGTTGTCAACGGTGGCGAACGGGTGAAAGCACTTGAAACTGCGAAAACTTGTTAAGACTAGCACCGCCGCCGAGGAGAAGTCTATGAAGCAGGAATGGGTAGGATTTTGAAATTCTGCCGCTGATCAGAATAATTGTGGGGCCAAGTTGAATGCCAGAATGGCGGATTCGTTTAGCCAGATTGTCGTACCATTTGGCCCTCTTGGTGATTTCGCACTCGGATGGCATATAGATCATAGTCGAACTTATGGATAAGGCGTTTGATATTGAATCGGACATATCCTAGAAACGCTGCCCACCCATGTTAATATATCCAAAATGGGTACGGCGCCTCTCCACTATCATTGGAGTCGTCGCATCGGCTTCGACCGCGCCTGCACAGAGCTCTTCAAGCTATTTTCTGTCGCCTGTCGTTTCAGCGGGGCGTGCGTGGCAGGCCTACTCAGCGGTTCAGCCTGACAGTAAGATTTTGTATTCGGGTGGAAGCATTCGGCTCAACAACGACGGGTCGGTAGACTCCTCCTACAAGGCTTCGTTCAGTGGCATCGCCGTCCAAGTCAACTCGGCGGGACAGATCTTCGAGCTTGCTGTCACTCAACAAAACGGACCTCCGCAACTGGTCGAGATCAACGCCGACGGGAGCCTAGATGCCATCCTGATGAAGGATGCGACGGGCATCAATGGCTTCGCGCTCCAAAGCGATGGAAAGATCATCGTCTGGGGTTCAAACCCACTCCAGTTCGGCAACCTAACCAGATCCGGAATTGCACGTCTCAACGCCGATGGCTCACTGGACACTTCCTTTGATCCAGGTTTTGGTCCCGTAGGAGGAGGCATTTATGCTGTAGCGGCGCAGAGCGACGGCAAGATACTGGTAGGCGGCTCATTTAGCTCGTTCGACAAGATTGCCATAAGTGGCCTTGTAAGGTTAAATCCGGATGGCACCGTGGATTCAAATTTCGCTCCGGGAGCGATAGGTTCAGCGGCTTACGCATTGGCGGCACTTTCGAACGGCCAGATTTTGGCGATAGCGGGAAATGCGCAGCAATTGGTCCGCTTGAATAGCGATGGATCAAAAGCTTGGAGCGTCTCCGCTAATAGCATCAGTGGAAGCTTTAACGCCTTTGCGGTTCAACCCGACGGGAAAATTCTGATCGGTGGGGGATATAACCTAGCTCAAAACGGGGTCTCGGTGATTCTATCAAGAATCAACGCCGATGGCTCAACCGACTCCTCATTCAACCCGCTGCCATCGTTAGCAAACATGGGCGTCGCAAACGTGACTTCGTTGGCAGTGGATGCAAAGGGTCATATCTATTTCAATGCAGGCCCGAGCACTGCGGGAAGCGTTCGCCTAAACAGCGACGGTTCGCCTGACTTGTCGTTTAATCCTGGCAGTGTGTTGGCCGGGCAGATATTGGCCTCGGCCCGGAGTACCGACGGCCGAATTTTCATCGCTGGAACCTTTGTTTCTATTAACGGCACGGCCAGATCGGGTCTGGCGGCATTGCTTCCAGATGGATCATTGGATGCCAAATTTGCTCCGAACACCGGAATCCAGTGGGTGCAAGGAAACGCCGGCCCGTCCGTGGCTCTGCAGCCCACTGCGCAATTGGCGGTGGCTTCTGATGGGTCGGTCCTGCTAACAGGAAGCATTCTCTCTATCGGAGGCGTGGGATCTGGGCGGGTTGTTCATTTTTTGCCGGACGGAACCCTGGATGTGGCTTTCAATCCCATTTTCAACACTGGGGGTTACGTTGATGCGGTAGCAGTGCTTCCCAGCGGGCAATGGGTAGTCGCAGGAAGCTTCTCATCCATAAACTCAACGGCTAGAGGCAATGTGGGCGGCTTTTCCTCAAGTGGCTCGTTTGACACGACTTTTGCCGCCAACTCGGGAACAAATGGCGCCGTTTCGATCTTAGCTGTTAGACCAAATGGCGGATTATTTATCGGGGGTGCGTTCAGCCTTGTCGGATCGAATCGCAACGATTCGATTGCTGCGCTAAATGCCGATGGAACGGTTGACGCAACGTTCGACGCGACCGGAATTTCAACGGGCACGACGATCCAGTCCATAGCTCCACTCAGTGACGGTAGATTGATGGTGGTGACGGGGACGAGCACGGCGAACTCGTTAGTGAGGCTTCTGGCTGGAGGGGCAACAGATGTCACCTACGCTTACCCAAGTGCGGTAGCAGGTGGCTATGGTGTCACGGCGACCGCCGTCGCAGTCGACGCCAACAGCCGTCCTATCGTTGCGCTTCAGGAGCGCTATCCCCAATCGCCGGCAAGGTTTCCGAACATCGTCTATACCTACTACTTGGTGAGGTATGATTCTGCTGGAAATCTAGATCCCCAGTTTGTCGCGCACGAGCAGCAGGCGAACGGGTCTATTGATACGATACTCTTTGGAACGAATGATCTGCTCGTTGTTGGGGGCGGATCTTTTGGCAATCCATCCAATTATTCGATTGGTCAGATAATAGACGCAACGGGACCGCTAACGATCTTTGATGGCAGTGGCGTTAATGGCTTGATATTGATTCCCAACGGTTCGGAGTCGGTGACTGTGGCGCCGACGATCACGTCGCCTCCCCAAGCGCAAGTTGCGGCGCCAGGATCAAATGCCAGTTTCAGTGTTTCCGCTGCGGGGGTAGGGCTCAGCTACCAGTGGAGCTTCAACAAGGCCCCCATCGTTCAAGGAACCGGAAGCACACTAAGTCTGAGCAACGTTGGAGTTGGGAATGTCGGAAATTACACCGTTACGATTTCCAATTCTGCGGGATCAGTGACGAGTAGCACCGTCACATTCTCCCTCACCGGCCCACCTGTTTTTTTGGTGCAGCCATCCAATGCATCGACCAATACAGGTGGGGTGGTGGTCTTGAGCGCAACTCCAACAGGAACCGCTCCATTTACCTACCAATGGAGTTTCAATGGCCAAGCCATTGCCGGTGCAACCGGGCAGACACTCACGCTGAGCAACGTGGGCACGACCCAGTCTGGCACATATGCCGTAACAATTTCAAATGCCTTAGGCTCGGCAACGTCGACACCTGTCACGGTTAGCGTGTCGACAAACACAAGTGCCACACGGATCTCTAACATCTCGGCCCGTGCCTATGTCGCACCGAGTTTGGGTGGCGGCGACATTCTGATAGCGGGCTTTGTCACGACGGGATTGTCCACCAAACAGATATTGATTCGAGGCGTCGGGCCTGCGCTCGGCCCACTAGGCGTGAGCGGGTTTCTAGCGGACCCACAGCTTACGGTTTTTTCGGGTCAATCGAATTTCGATTCCGCGAGTTCCTGGGATTCTGGTCTTTCCTCTACATTCAGCGCAGTAGGAGCCTTCGGGCTGCCCTCAGGATCGAAGGATGCGGCATTGCTGCTAACAACCGTCAACCCCGGAGCCTACACGGCTCAGGTGACATCAACGTCAAACAACGACGGTGTCGCCCTAGTGGAGGTCTATGACGCGGACCCAGCGTCGATACAGTCCCAGTTCTCTGAGAATCGACTCGTCAACATATCGGCAAGAGCCTACGTCGGCACTGGAGCGAATATCCTCATCGGGGGCTTTGTCGTCAGCGGAACGGACTCTGAGACCGTTCTTATACGTGCTGTTGGACCCACTTTGAGCGCGCTTGGTGTGGTTGGGGCTCTGAGCAACCCTACTCTGACGGTATATGACTCCGCGAGTCCGGCGGCTGTCATTGCTTCGAACACGGGTTGGCAAAACGCTGTGACTGCGGGTCCGTCCGCCGTAGCCGCAGGCGTTCAATCTGCTTCGCCAGCTACTATGACGAGTGTTGGCGCGTTTGCCCTGACGGCGGGGAGTGCCGATTCGGCTATGGTGCTCACGCTGCCACCCGGCGCCTATACGGCGCAAGTTTCGGGGGCCTCCAGCTCTGCTGGAGTCGCTCTCGTCGAGATCTACGAGGTTCGATAACTCCCTCCCAAGCGAGGCAGCCGTTTGTGGGCCGTCCCGTCCGCCCTCCGTTTCGGGAGAAGCGGGTCGTTCACGGAAGCCCCCATGGCCCGGGCGGATGTGGCAAAAGGTGCAAAACGCCACATTCGTGCCGACGGAACAGCCTTGTTCCCCACTTTGGCAAGGTCTGCCAGGTCGCAATGGGCCGTGCGTTGTTTTAGGTAGCGTACTACCGGGATTCCTGTAGACCTATGTCTGGCTGAACCGGAGCCTGCGATATATTGTATCTCTCTGATTCCCCAACGGCTAGGTAACTTCAATCAAGCCGGTTAATGACATTTATAGACAAATCAAAGCCCATGGGTTTTAAGTATGAGAAACAGCACGCTGGCATAAGTAATTGTCCTCCGCACGCTTATAGGGCCGTCGAACGCGTCTCGTTCAGATTCGTGGCTAATGATCCACCATTGCCAGATGATTTTCTTCCGGTCGCTTTGCGTCCTGATCACGAGCCCTTAGACAGAGATGTTCGGCGGTGTCAATCACTTGGGCTTTCGCTGTTTGCCTCGGAGAAGGCAGGAAGGGAAAAGTTTAACTATTTGCGAAAGAAGGCGCCCTTGATTCACAAGAAGGTAGGAACGATGATAGCGACTGGCACGATCACACCCAAAGATGGCCTCACTTCGGATATCGAGCGACACGGGCATTTCACTCTGCATGAGTTCGCCACAGCGTCGTTACACGCGTCATTTAAGATTATAGGTACACTGTAGCTTGCTGAAAAAATGCATGCCCTCAACGGAGCCGGAATAACCAACTCCTCCTTAACTCAGGCAGTTAAGGTCGCGGACCTGGTTTATTTTGACGGCCCCATCGTGTGCCTTTACCGCAACGAACAGAGAGAAAACTTATTGTATTCTTGGGTTGATAGCGATGATGAGTGCCAAAGGTGGATTGTGACTAGGGTTAGCGACGTGCAGCTAGATGACTACGTGAATAAGAAGAGCCCGCTAGCAGCATTGATCGCAGGGCCCAAAGACCAATTTCTATACGTCGCCGACATCGACAAGCATGGTCGGTATAGAAGTGTTACAATTGTATCCCCAGGCGGGCTCCCGCCTGAATATGTACCGGCCGACGATTCATATTATGATGACGAACCGATGCTCAGTGAATCGGCGCCAAGAGAGGAAAGGATTCCTATCGAGGGTGACTGGACATTCGACGATCTCTCGAGTTTTCCAAATCTATATGCGTCGATCTATTCCTTGGCGTATTTTACTCGAAAAGGAGCCCCGGGAGACGCATTTGAGGCATATCCGATGAGGGACGGTTTTAGTTCCGTCCACTTTTTCAATACTATAAGGGAGCAAGTCCCCGCAGAGGATAGGTCGGAGTTACGGGCTCTCAGCTATGCATCACCCGGCGCAATCGTGTTCAAGCTTGATCCAGATGTTGCTTCTCTTGTGCGTCAGATCTACCGCAGAAGCAAAGAGCGTCATGAGGATATAGCGCGTAATTATTCAGCCACCTACAAGATACTGAAAGAGCTCAAGCTACTTGGGGCCGATGCGACAAAGGTTAACATAGATAGGAAAGGCTCTGATTTTCTGGTTAAGCTGGGGAATGATTTTGCGAGAGAACTCGGATTGGAATATAAACCAATCCTGGAGCGTGCTAACGGTCCTCTAATGGCGTTAAAGATAGTTTTGGCATTTCATCGACGGCTTTTGAAGCTTGGAGAATTTGAGACGACGGGAAAGATTCGTGTCCCCGTTGTTTCATGACTCATTTTGGTGCGCCAGATAGGCTGGTGGGTTCGTACCGGAGTGAGAACGGATTTGGCTCATTCTTTGACGAGGACCACGGATCAGTGGATGGTTATTTAACCTCCGGCATGGTTGGAGAGCGCGGGAAATTGCGGATCGAGGGGTAAGGCCCGCAACTCAATACCACCCACAAATGGGCCCTCTCGCAGCAGACTCTCTGGAATTATGGGCTAGTCCCTGCCATTGAGGCCCGGTGCGACCCCGATTTGATCCCTGTCCCCGCCGACTACCTGGCACTGCGGCTACTGGGGTGCTGATATCAACGACCTGCCTCACGCAACTCAAATGGCTATCAAACTGCTTCAATCTCTAAGGGAAGCGATTTTGCTTCAATTGGTCCGAATCGCTTGGCCCGTTATGCTGCAAATTCAGCGTGCGCCCTCTGAGGGTGAACTGAAGGTCGATAAGGTTTACCGAAGGCTGCTGGAGAAGTATATTCATACCTACGACTCAACGTCCTGGACGCTTACAATTGGAGCCTTCGCCGTCGCCGGCTATCTAATGGCGAACACCGAGAAGTTGGCACCATATCTTGGCGAAGCGAACATGGTGGTAACCGCAATTGCGATAGTTGCGATTGGGGTGGTGGGCTTGGTGGTGAAGGCCATCAACAACAAGATTGTGATATTCCTGGAGTTCAGTGCTCCGACGAACGAATCCTACGGAGTAGACGAAAAGCTTGCAGTTAAATGGTTCGAGCGAGCTCGAAGCCCATTGCTAACAAGGTCAAAGGGCATCAGCGAACGACTGAGGGAGGCCGTAGGGGGCGCCAATCTGTCGGAAGGTGATTTGGCTGCCCACGTTTATTGGCAGCCAATACTCCTCCTCGTTAAAGTTAGCCACGTTTTGAGAGGATTCCGTTACTTGATGATCGCGGTTTCAATTTGGTCGTTTACGAGCGGTTTCGTCGAAGCAACTAGAGGACATGATTTGACCGTAGCAGCCCTTAAGGCGGAGGTCACTGTCCGAGCGGAGCACCTTACAAAAATGTCAGATGCGCTAAAGAATGAGGCGACCAACTTGGAATACCGCTACCAGCAAGCGCAGGCCGCCAATAATTCCCTGACAGACAAATATAAGGCCCTTGCTGCAAACAACGCGGATCAGGTGGCATTGCTCCAAGGAATGCTGACCGTCGAGAGAAATCGGGAGAAGAACATGGAGGAAACATTACTCACGATTCTCAGCTCCTTGAGAGAGCACGCGACTACACCTGAAGCAAAGGCGAAGATGGACGCCCTCATCGAGCAAGTTCGATCTGCCTATGAGCCCAACGATAAGCCAGACCCAGCCGCCAGACGCGAGTCTCATTAGCAGCCGAGCATAGCAACTAATCATCGGGGTCGCGCCAGGACGGGCAACCCCGTCCTAACGAAGCCGTGATCGAGGTCTTTAGCCCCCGCGAATGGGGCAAAAGATGCAGAACACGACACCGGGCGGGGGATTGGGCGAACCCCATCTTGGGGCATGGCTGGACGACGCGCCCTCACCCCCTTGGAGGAACGGATGCTGCTGTCGGTCGTGCGGGAGCTGCCGCCGCGGGACCGCTGCCTCATCACGGCCCAGTGGTTCACGGGATTTAGGATTTCTGAAATCCTGTCACTTACTGTGGGCTCCGTCCTCCGGAATGGGGAGATCGTGAGTAAGATCGGGGTGGCGCCCCGGAACATGAAAGGAGGGTACGGCAGGACAAGATGGATACCGATCCTTCCCGAACTGCACCGGGCATTGTTCAGCTACCTGGGCTGGCTTCGCATGCGCCTTGAGCTGAGCCCAGCTATGCCGCTCTTCATCAGCCGCGAGGGCGACTCCGAGGGCAACCTGCGCCCCCTCACCCGTGAAAGCGCCCGGCGCATCATGCACGCTGCGTTTGCGGCTGCAGGGGTGGAGAACGACGGTCGACTAGGGACGCACACGCTCCGGAAGACCTGGGCCCGTAAGGTCTACAAAAACTCTTGACCTCCCAACTACGGGGAGCACGTCAGCATCTAACTCGCTTGGTTAGGAAACTGCAACAATGCAAGGACCCCGTATGGGCCGAGTCTCACAGCCTGTTCCAGGATTACACAATTGCGCTTAGACGAGGCTGAGATGTTCTTGAACCAGAATTCGGCAGTTGAAGGGGCCTCGAATACATCGCTTAAGCCTATGGGGGCCGGAGCAAGAAACGCCAGTTTCGCGGCAAATCCGTCGGGTAGTTTTGCGGCATCGGTGACGGACAGAGTGTCGTAGTTTAGCTTGCGCAGAGTCGGTGAAATTGCAGGCCACGCTCGTTTTCCAGGCCGGAACATAACTCCGGCGCATGGCACAGGACATTCTTCCACATAGCGAATTACCGTGGCCTGCGCGGACACATCGAAGGTGCTGGCGATGTCGACAAGACTTTGAAGACCCGGCTTGGCCCGGACAACAGCGTTCCTGAAGGCCTGTTGTGGCAGTAAGAAATGGGAGGCAAAGAGATTTGCCTCGGTTTCGATAATCAGGGTGGCATCTGTGTCTATGAACGAGGAATGGAAAGGAGCTCGGCCTGACGCCAAGGCAAGTCGATGCTCATCGATGAAGTAATGTCCCAACTCGTGACTGATCGTAAACCGAATGCGCGTGGACGTCGGGTGATCGATCTCCTTAACATTGCAGTAGATGTGGAATCGACCAGCCCGATGCTCCAGAAGGCCATCAAATGCATCACCGTAGTCACCCATTGACAGGGTAATGCCGTATTCCTCCATCAAGACCAAGGGTTGAGAGGGAACAACACCGCCGGCCTCGATGAACGCGGCCTCACCCAAATCAGCGATCCAACGTCGCCGAGGCAGACTTACTTCAACGAAGGCCATTATTTAGTTTTCTTCTTGGCCTTTTCCACTGCGGCAGCTCGATGCGCGTCCATACGTTGGCGGATTTCGGATCCTATCTTACTGCCGTTGCGCGCAGCTATGGCCAAGTTATCGGCATAAGCAGCGTCTTCAAAAGGCAAGACCTTGTGGGTTTGTGGCTCAACGGCAGGAGCCTCGCTGCGCACATATCTGAGAAATGCATTTACGTCAGGAGTAGGTGCGTGCGAGTCGTCGGTCGTTGCTTCCAGGCGATCGATTGCTTCCGGGGTCTCAGGGAAAACGATGCCGTCGTTCTGCATCATCTTGTGCAGAGCGCGCTTTGCATCGGCGAGAGTCACCTTCTTGTTTGATTCGGGTTTCATGTCGTTCGTGGGGGGAGGGGGGTGGCGGTGGGTTATTCGTTCTGGAGAATGAATTCGTGTAGCTCGTGGTGGAGCCGGCAACGCTTGGTGCGCAAGTATACCCGGGTCAGACCAAATTTCCTGCAGAGATCGTCGAGCATGGGCTTCGGCACAATGACCTGTCCGCTGCCGCAGTCGTAATATTGCATCGTGTTGATCAAGATGGCGCGGGCTAGTGGGTCCGACCTGGCTATGAATTCTCGGACAAGGTCGATCCTTCGATTGGTGGGTTCCTCAGCCGGAACGTCATCGGGCGGGTCGAGGGCGATTGTCTTTACTTTCCCCACGTCGACAGCGGAGCGGAGCTCGCGTTCAAGGTGTTCGCTTCGCTGGGCATCGATGCAGACGTTCTTCAGGATGCGGTAAAGCCATAGCTTGATATGGGTGATCTTGGCGACCGGGTCTGCATGCTTCGCGAGCTGAGGCGCGAATGCCTTGGCTCCATTCAAAGCGTTGGCAAAGGTCTTCATGACCAATTCTTCATGGTTCTGGTGGTGGATCAGAAATGCCTTGGCACACCAGATCGTCATCCTGGGAGAGTAGCGGCGAAACAGCTCACCTGCGGCGGCTTCGGCGGTATCTCTCTCGTCGTCAATAAACCCCATCAGCGTTATCAGGGACTCGTCAGTTTCGTCTTTCATTGCGGTTGCGCTCGCCACCTGGCCGGGTGGCTCGCGCTGGGCTTGGGGTACAAGTGAAGGCTTCATCACCCCTTAAACGATAGGGCGTTACACCGTTGAGAGCATTGAATGAGTGTAACGCCTGCTCGTAGGAGAGGTGAAAGGGATAAATCTCCTTTCTCTTAAATCCATAACCAAGGCAACAATATGTCAGACAACAACAAAGCAAACGTCGGCGGCGACGCCGACATCGTAGACGAGGTTGACCTCGAGCAGATTGCCAAATCCGGAGGTATGCCCCCTAAGGCCAAGCGCTACCGGATCCGGATCGATGACAAATACTTCGTCGTCCACCACCCATCCATGACAGGGGCCCAGATCCTCGAGCTCGCGGGGAAGGTGCCGGCGGCAAACTTCATTCTCACTCAAAAGCTGCGCGGCGGGATCATAAAGACGATCGGGCTCACCGACGTGGTCGACTTCACCACACCCGGCATCGAGCGGTTCAACACCTTGCCCAGGCAAGTGCAGGAAGGGTAATACAATGAGGCACGAATTTCCGTTGCCCGAAGAAGACGAGGAGAGTCTGAACGCGCTAGGAAGTCCGTGGGAAACCATTCGTGACGGGGGCGGCCAGTGGCTGCTCCTTCACGAGATGGAATTCTGCGAAGGAATAGTCCCTCGAAGGGGCTCGGTGGCTATCCAGATCCCGCCGAGCTACCCGACTGCGGGCCTTGACATGTCTTACTTTTGTCCTCCCCTCGCTAGGGCAGATGGTCAGGCAATACGGCAAAGTCAGGTCATGCAACCCATCGACGGCAAACAATGGCAGCGTTGGTCCCGGCACTACACCTGGGAACCGGGCAACCACAACCTTTCGACCCACATCGTTCTCATTCACCGGTGGCTTGAAGCGGCCCTCACTAACTGATGCCCCAGGTTGAATATTCTATTCTGCGCCTGACTGCGACACAGCACGCGCAGATACGGCAACATCTCTACGCGGGCGATGGGAACGAGTCCGTTGCGATCGCGCTATGTGGTACGCACCGGGGTAATGGGCGCGCGGTGTTCTGCGTGCATTCGGTAAAGGTGGTGCCTAATGAAATTTGCCTAGCACGCAGTGCCGACCGGGTCGTGTGGCCGATTGAGCCATTTGTGCCGGTTTTTGCGGAAGCGGCCCGCAAGAACATGGCCGTCCTAAAAATCCACAGCCACCCTTCAGGTTACCGGCATTTTTCCAAGTTCGATGACGAGTCAGATCGTGCCTTGTTGGGCAGTCTGGTGCGCTTGGCCCCGGTGGACACAGGGCACGTCAGCGCAGTGATGTTGCCTGACGGGGGCATATTCGCGCGAATCTTTACACCGAAAAGGCGTTTACGGCGAATTTCCCGGGTCACAGTGGTCGGAGATGAAATCGTTCAACATGGAAGTATCCGGCGGACGGCAACAGCTGACGGTGCCTTCATCAGGACGATTCAGGCCTTTGGCAGAGGCACCGTGTCGACACTCAGCCAGATGCGGATTGGCGTTGTCGGATGCTCCGGCACCGGAAGCTGGGTGGTGGAGATGCTTGCGCGTCTCGGAGTAAGCGAGCTTGTCCTTGTTGACCCTGACCACGTGGAGAGAAAGAACCTTAATCGAATCGTGAACAGTACGGCTGCGGATGCTGAGACTGGACGGATGAAAGTAAAAGTCTTTGTGCGCGCTATCCGGCGAATGGGTCTAGGTACACGCATTCACCCTTTTGCGGCGGACCTGCTTACGCCCAAAGTGGTCTCGGCGCTTGCGAGTTGTGATCTTGTTTTTGGCTGCGTCGATTCGGCAGACGGCCGAGACGCGTTGAATCGAATCGCCGCCTTTTATACGATTCCCTACATCGATGTGGGTGTGCATCTGAGTGCCGACGGTAGGGGCGGCGTGCAGCAGATTGTTGCCGCGGTGCATTACCTCATCCCCGATGGTTCAAGCCTATTGAGCCGCAGGGTAATTACCTCGGAACAAGTCCGAGCTGATTCGTTACGGCGACGGGCGCCACAACAATATGAGTCGCTTCGCAAAGAGGGATATATTCAGGGCGTTTCGGTCGCCAGCCCTGCCGTGATCAGCATCAATGGGTTTGCGGCTAGCCATGCGGTTAACGAGATGCTGGCCCGAATTCATCCTTTTCGCAGGGACTCCAATAGTGAGTATCGGCACCAGACGTTTTCACTACCCGACGGAGCATGGATCCGGGTCGACGACGGCTCACCGTGCCCATACCTGAGCAAGCGAACAGGGCGGGGCGACTGCCGGCCACCGCTCGACAACTCGGAACTAGGATGAACCGACACTTCCTTAGATGGATTAGCCGGCAGTTCAACGCCAACAAAGATAAAGCGGAATCTTTTCGGTGCAGGAAGGTGGCGAGCCCTCCTGGCATGCTAGAGGAAAGGACACTTTACGTTGTCGGCGATGACGAGTGCGATTGGGCCGTATTGATGCATTGCCCGTGTGGTTGTCGTTCAACCATCCACCTTAGCCTGGCTCGCGATAGTCGACCATCATGGCGAGTACGTCGGTGCCGAGACGGCACAGTCAGCTTACTCCCCTCAGTATGGCGAACAGTCGGGTGCCGCAGCCATTTCATCTTGCATAGGGGAAAGATTCTCTGGTGCCGTGGTATGCCACACTTCAACGATACTTCCGAATAATCACCCCACCCGCGGCCAGTGGAAGCGCGCGACGCGTCTCCTGGTATGCGGCGATATGGGTGCGACTACATAGATTTACGAAAGCCTATTGCGTTATGCCTCGGTGGCCGCCTTGAGGGTCGCCTAGGTCAGCTCAGAACCTTACCCTGCGTTTGCCGAAAGCCCTTCATCTATGGCGATCAAATCCATTCACGTTAACGTGCCGAACAACCCGCCTTTCGACCGCGCCGATTGGTTCGAATCGGTGGTCGGAAATTTCATTAAGCCCATTATCGCCACTGGTCTCCTCCAATCGTATTGGTTCACGCGCTATCAGGACCCGGCGAAACACGCCCGATTCCGACTCAAAACCGCCGACTATGCGGCGCTAAGACCTACAGTCGATGGCTTGATCGCCAAGCTCGGGCTCACCGACAGGGCCGATGAGGAAAACTATGCCGACAACGAATTCACGAGCGCGCGTTGGTGCGGCACCCGCAATCCACTGGTTGACCGGGCGGTCCGGCAAACACTGACTTGGGAATTCCTCTCGGCGGCCGCCGCCCTGTATGTCGATACCTTCTCGCACGCCGATGCCCAAGGCTATTGGGTGCGGGAAGCCAACCAAGACAAAGCGCAGAACATTGACGGTGATACCATCGAATCCGTCCACCACCTCTTCTGCAATATGACGGCAGTGCGTCCCCGGGTCGAAATGCTCGAAGAGGTAGACGGAAGCGGATATACTTTTCAGCGGCTCATCGCTGGAACCTACCGTCGCTGGAGCAACATTCCCGACCACGTGGTGCGAATCTCGAGCCGTGTGAACTTCTGACAGTGGGGCTCCCCTCATGAGCTACCTCTGCAGCAGCAGACCTGATTCCAAGCAGATACAGCAGGCCGCCGACCTGATCGATGCCGGTGGTCAACTGGCGAAGAAACTTGATCGAAATAGATTCGAGCAGGCCTGTATCATTGTGGTCGCCCTCGACCCCGCTCTCCGAGTGATCGGAGTTGCCGCAGTGAAGGAGCGGCGTGGTGACGTTGCCGAAATCGGATATTTGATCGTCCACCCCGATTTCCGCCGACGCGGGATCGCCCAGGAGTTGACCAGGCGGCGGATCGAAGCCGCGAGAGAGTTGGGCCTCCGCTTGCTCTACACCAACGTCCGCCGGGATAACGACGAGTCGATTGGGAATCTGCACAAAGCTGAGTTTCTATTCTGGGGTGACTTCGTTAGCGCTCATGACACCGGTCACGTCATCTCATGGTTCTTCTACCCGCTGACCACGAAAGTTGATGGGCCGGCGCAAATGGAACGTCTAACCCGCCGCCTCAAACGATCCCCGGCCAAGGAAAGTTAGGACCTGTAGGTATACGGCGTCCAATTCCCTATTCCCCCGAAATACCTGAACCTACCGAGGCCGCCCCAGTCTGCCGTTATCCATAGAAAGCCACACCGGTCCGGGCCACAGGGGCACTTTGGGCGGCGGATGACGACGAGTCGGGAGCGGGTGGGGTGAGCCCCAGGGGGTGGGGGAGCCGGACCGGGGAAC
>Ga0302319_10008809_pt1 | contig 19536 bp, 16 predicted proteins | sample Bog_T0_2_FD_203319 | JGI IMG/M metagenome (GOLD analysis project Ga0302319, IMG submission 203319) | Peat permafrost microbial communities from Stordalen Mire near Abisko, Sweden - Bog_T0_2 | ecosystem: Environmental > Terrestrial > Soil > Wetlands > Peat | place: Sweden: Abisko, Stordalen Mire... | reverse complement strand
GCGAGCACGACGTAATTAAACTATTACTTCATTCTCTTGACGCGAAGTGACATGTGGAGCTCAGAGTGAAGAAATTGTGTGCGCACAAGTTGTTCGACAAGTAGTCTGCAAATCGTGTCCCTTCAGGGGGAATAAAGGAGGCCACTCGTTATGGCACATCGCATTAAAGCTCTGGTTGCGTTCACTACGGTACTAAGTGCCGTATCGTTCGGTGTGACGATTGGTGCGGTGCCCGCGTCGGCGTCGCCATCATCGACCTACGTCGCCACCACGGGCACCAATATTGCGAACACTTGCGCATCCCCATCGAGGCCGTGTCTCACAATTTCATACGCCTTGACCCAAACGCCCACGGGCGGGACCGTGTCGGTTGCGGCGGGCACCTACGCCGAGCAGGTGACCATCACGAAAAACGTCACAATTGTGGGTGCCGGCAGTTCCAAGACAATCATTGAGCCCTCGACGCTCCCACTCTCCGACACAGACACCGATGGCGGATCGGCGCTGTACTACATTGTCGACGTCGCGCCAGGTGTCAAGTCCGCGAACCTTGAGAACCTCAGCGTGAATGGTTCGGCGGCGTCTGGCCAATTCACGAGCTGCGCCTTGGACTATGTGGGCGTGTATTACCACGACGCCAGTGGTGTGCTGAGCAACGATCTGGTGACCAATATCGAACTACCCACGGGACTCTTCGGTTGCCAAGACGGATTGGGTATCTACGTCGCGACCGATACCACGAGTGCGACGCCGTCGAACGTATCGATGCAGAGCGTGACCGTGAACAACTATGACAAGAACGGGATTACGTGCGACGACGTCGGCACTGTTTGTGACATTTCGACATCCACCATCACCGGCATCGGCCCTACTCCGCTGATCGCACAAAACGGAGTTCAAGCCTGGGGCTCGTCGTTGTCGCTGGTTGGAAGCTCTATCACTGCGAACAATTACACGAATCCGAACTACCCGAGTTATTACACTGACGCAACTGGTGTCTTGATTTTGAACGCAGGAAGCGTCTCGGTATTGAACAACGTCGTGAGCGCGAACAACGGCAATATTGACGCCCAAGAAGTTGCGGATTACGGCCTGCTTGCCCCGGAAGGTCCTTGGATCTTCGAAGGGAACCAGATTACCAACGCAGCTGAGGGAAGCATTCCCTTCGGTGATGGCGTCGGTGACGGGATTGACATTGACAGCACGCCTGGCAACGTCACCGTTAGTTCGAACGTTGTGACCGGTAATCCGGAATTCGGTATCGGTCTCTTCGGTGCTAGTCAGACAAGTGTCAATTCCAACCAAGTATCAGGCAATGGCTACGGCATCTACGTCGGTGGGCCGGGATCGGCGAACGCCTACTATGGCGTCGCGTCAGCGCTCAACAGCACGAAGAACTCCATCGAGGCGAATTCTTCAAACAGGAACATTGTTGGCATCTACGTTGACACTGAGGCGTCGGCGAATACGTTGCTTCTCAATACGGCCTTAAGTAATTCGCGAACTGACGTCGTCGATTCGACGACGGGCAGGGGAACGGCTGGCACATCTGACACATGGCTTCTTACGTCGTGCTCGACGTCAACGCCGAATGGCATTTGTCCTTTCGCATTCCACTTACCGTTGACGTTGGCGCCGGTCAACTTACTGCAGTCGTTGCTAAATCAGTTAGGGACCCTTTTCCACTAAAGCCAAGGACTCGCACACTCGGGCGCGGCGACAATCGCTGCGCCCGAGTTTTGTGCGTGATGCGTCAAGTCAAGAAGGACAGACGGGTCTCGGGCTCAATAACTTCGTAGGACGGAAATGACTCGACCGTAAATGACGACGTCATTGGCATCAAACTCCATTGGTTCAAGAGTTTGATTTTCCGGCTTGAGGACGACGCGCGCACCTTGAGGGAAGAAACGTTTCACGGTGGCTTCGTCGCCTGGAATGCCGGCAACGACAATCTCACCAGTTCCGGCGGTCTGTTGTCGCTGCACGACGAGATAGTCGCCCGGCAAAATCCCGGCGTCAATCATCGAATCACCACGGACCTGAAGGACGAAACTCTCGCCTCGCCCGCAGAATTGTTCTGGAATCGACATCAATTCATGCGCGACCTCCGAAGCGAGAACGCCCGTACCGGCTGCGACGTCGCCAACGAAGGGAATGTAACGAATATGCTGATCAGGCGCTGGATTATCGACGTCGAGCCTCACGGTAAGCGTGCGAGGTTGTTGAGGATTCTTTTCGATGTAACCGGCATTCTTGAGGACGTCAATGTGGTTCGCCACCGTCGCGGGCGACTTCAAACCTACGTGATCGCCAATCTCGCGGATTGTCGGAGGAAAGTTCCGCTCCCGTTGGCACGTGATGATGAATTCAAGAATCTGACGTCTCATTGGGGTGAGTACTTCGGCCATGGCAATCCTCCGTTAACGAACAGTTGTTCGTACTATAGGCGTAAACGAGCCAGAAGACAAACATCTGTTCGTAATTGCAACGCGATCCACGGTTCGAGATCTTGCCGTAAACCACTGAAATCGGCTGGTTGCGATTGACCAGGAGCTTTATTTGCGCTGTGGATACGGAGTTGTGACGACCGTTGGGATGGCAAATGAGGAGCCGCAATGACGCTTGACAATATTTCATTACCAATCGGGCAATGTTGGGAGGATTTCACTGTTGTACTCGATGCCGGGATGTCGCGAGTGCTGCTGTATGGTCCGCCGGGAACCGGAAAGACCTTTGCCGCGTTGCATTTTGGTGTCCTCGGTGCGGCGGAACGTCTTGTGTGTACCGAAGATCTCACGACGGGAGAAATCACTGGAACCTGGATGCCCGCAGGCGAAGGTAAATGGGAATGGCGTGAGGGACCTGCCATTCGTGCCTGGCGCGAAGACGATGGCCAGGGGGGGCGGCTCGTCGTTGATGAGGTCGATCGAGCCTCGGGCGACGCACTGAGCACTCTGCTCGCCGTCACTGATTCGCCTGAATCAGCACGTTGGCGCAACCCTCAGACTGGCGAATGGGTGGGGCCCGGTCCTTCGTTCAGTGTCATCATGACCTCAAATGCAGAGGACATTGACGACATCCCGTTTGCTCTTCGTGATCGCTTTCCTGTTTCGATTCGAATTGATCGTCCTCATCCTTCATCCTTAGAACTTCTCAGCCCCGAACTCCGTGGTGCCGCGCTCGCGGGTTCACTGGACGCACAGCGACGAATTTCACTTCGCAGCTTTTACGCATTCGATCACCTCCGCCGTCATTGCGGTGACGAGCGGAGTGCTCGTTTGGTCTTTGGCGCGTCTCGTTGGCGCGATGTGCTTGACGCGCTCACGATTGGAGAACTTCGTTGACGTCCTTAGCGTATCCCGAACTGGTCGTTGGCCGTCGCGATGGATTCGAACAAGGGCTATGGCGCATTGAGTTAGGGACGTCACGGCGTGGTGACGCAAGTTGCAATCTCACCGAACGAATCCTTCGAGTCCCTCTCGGTTCGGACTCGACAGCGCGGATCGTACGGGCACACGAACTAATGCACGTGCGCGTGAGTCCTCATTCCCACTGGTCCTCGTTGCACGCTGGAATCTCCGCTCGTTCGCTTGAATGCGCCGAAGAATTCCGCGTCAACACGTTATTAACACGCATCGGATTTGACACTCATCTCCTACGTGACGGCTCGGAGAGGGCCGGCGCGCGTCACATCGCAGAAGCTGGAGACTGGTCCGAGGCGCTTCGGTTTTTCTTCGCCGTCCTCGGTACAGGGGCAGAGCGTGAGTTCCTCTCGGGCCTTCGTAAGGCTCAACCAACGTGGGGCGCGCCACTTCGAGCGCTGCGCCGACGGGCTCTAAAAATTGTCAGCACCATGAGCGTTGGCCAAATTGGCGACACCTTTCTCGATGTCAATGACGTGCCTTTGGGTTACGAGAACGTCACAGTGACGATCGCCAAATTGCTTGATCGTGCAAGTCAAACCCAAGTCCCCATTGGCCCGGAGGCTTTGGCGAAGTTTCGAAGGTCTCTTGAACCCGGCGCTCGGCGTGCTCCTTCGGGAGTGTTCGCAACCCTCGAGTTCCAACCATTGCCCGCAACCGTTCGCCTCGCGCCTCGCGCGACGTGGCAACGGTCACGACCGGCGGTGAGCGGTACGGTGATGCGTTATCCAAGTCGGCTGTTGAGCGATGAATGTCAGCGGGCCTTCGCGTCACGTCGAACCTGTCGAGGCGGTGTTGTCGTGATTGATCAGTCGGGTTCGATGGATATTGATCCCAGTCAAATTGATTCGCTCCTGCGTCAATCACCGGGTGCTCTGGTGGTGGGTTACAGCCATGAGCCGGGCGATCTCGCGAAGAAAGCGAATGCGTGGATCTTGGCTCGCGATGGTCTGATCGCCACCTCATTTCCATCAGGCCACGTTGGCAATGGCGTCGATGGGCCGATCCTGCGCTGGGCGTTGTCGCGGGCGAAAGGTCGTGAGCCAGTGGTGTGGGTAACCGACGGTCAGGTGACCGACTCCAACGATCATCCCAACGACGCGCTCAGCATTGAATGCGCGCAATTGGTCCGTCGTTACAAAATCCGACTCGTCCGTGACCTCGCCGGTGCCAGCACCGCATTGGCACGTCACAGGCCCCTCGTATACTCTGATTTCGGCAGAGTGGGTCGTAAATTGCTGGAAATTCAGGGAAATTTGGCGCAAACGGTTCCGTGAAAAACACTTGCAACGAACACTTGTTCGCCATAAGATTACGAACAAGTGTTCGATTAAGTCGGGAGTCGAAATGGCCGCAGTTGAAATCATCGAAGAGTCTGCATTCAGTGCGATCGAGGCGTCGCCCTACTTGCGCCTGGTCTCGGTTGAGACGACACCTCGCGAACTTCGAAACGGCCCTACCCTCGCTCAACGTCGAGCGTCGAGAGCGCGAATGCTCCAGCGTCGACGTCGCACGTTGGTTGCTTGTGCCCTTGTCGCTGGACTCGTCATTCTCTCCTGGCCTGGTCTGGCGTTTGGAGGCACGACGAATACTGGACTGCCGACAGATCTGGCCAATAGTTCCGTGCTCGCTTCAGGCATGATCTACGTGGTGCAGCCCGGCGACACGGTGTCGTCAATCGCTGCAATGGTGAATCCAGTCGACCCAAAGATTGTGCGTGCGGAACTCGTCCATGAGCTTGGTTCGCCCTACGTGGTACCAGGTGAGCACGTCCTTATTCCTTAGGATTTCAAGGATTCGGGTGTATCGTGAGAAGCGTGCGCTGCCCGTTCTGTGCTGCAGATGACGACCGCGTCGTCGATTCTCGGCTCGCCGAAGATGGCGTGGCAATCCGTCGACGCCGCGAATGCTCTGCCTGCAACCAACGATTCACGACCTACGAGCGGATTGAAGAGGTTCCGTTTTTCGTTGTCAAACGTTCTGGGGACCGCGAACCGTTCACGAGGGTCAAGATTCTCGCCGGTGTTCGATCTGCGTGTAAGAACCGTCCGGTTGACGAAGTGGTCCTAGAGGCTCTGGCCATACAAATTGAAGAATCGATGCGCCTTTTGAACCGGGACGTGACCAGCGAAGAGATTGGCAGGGCGACGCTGGACGCTCTCATCGACGTTGACGACGTCGCGTACGTTCGATTTGCCTCGGTGTACAAGGGATTTGAGGATACTGAGGACTTTGCGCGCGAGATCGGCATGCTCGTGAAAACCACCGCTCCCAAACTTCGGAGCTAAACGTGCGAATCGCAAGGATACGGGCCAATTCGGCCATGGCGATTTACGCACATCCCGACGACGCTGACGTGGCAGCGGGGGGATTGCTTGCCCAATGGGCCAGCGAAGGTTGTGCGGTGCATCTCGTCGTGGTCTGCGATGGGGCCAAAGGCAGCCACGTCCCTCAAGTCGACGTGGCGTCGTTGCGCGACATCCGTCGAGCTGAATTGCAACATGCGGCGGACCTGCTTGGGGCGACCAGCGTGCACTGTCTCGATCGTGCCGATGGGGGAGTCACCAACGATGAAGCACTCCGTTCGACGTTGGTTGGCCTGATTCGAGAGTTCCGACCCGACGTTGTCCTCGGACCCGATCCCACGGCGACGTTTTTTGGCGGCGTGTACGTGAATCATCGCGATCATCGAGAGACGGGTTGGGCCTTGCTGGACGCCGTCGCGCCCGCTGCGGCGATGCCCTTGTATTTTCCCGAAAAGGGCGAAGCGCATCAGGTTCGACAATTGTTGTTGAGTGGGACCCATGAACCCGACGTCGTGATCGACGTCTCGAGCACGATCGACATCAAGCTCAAGGCCGTGCTCGCACATTCCTCGCAGATGGCGGGCGACTCCGAAGGCATTCGCGACGTCGTGCTCGGACGCGCCGAACAGGCCGGTCGCCCGGTGGGCGTTGCCTTCGGCGAGGTGTTTCGAAGTGTCGAACTCGATTTCTGAACCAAGTGTCGACGATGCGCCGATCTTGCACGTGGACCTTGACGCGTTCTTCGCATCGGTAGAGATTCTCGACGACCCGAGCTTGCGCGGTAAGCCCGTATGCGTTGGCGGCATGGCGGAGCGCGGTGTCATCGCGAGCGCGAGTTACGAAGCACGTCGTTTCGGGGTCCGTAGCGCGATGCCAAGCATGGTCGCCCGTCGACTCTGCCCCAATCTGATTATCCTGCCCGGTCGATTCGATCGCTACGAGGTGTACTCTCGAAAATTCCACGACATCATCGCGGACCTCACGCCCGATTTCGAACCTCTTGGTTTGGACGAAGTGTTCTGCGATCTGCGCAGCTTGCGCCGACTTCGTGTGCAGCCTCTCGTGGCTGCGGCGCAGTTACGACAACGAATTAACGACGAATTGCAACTTCGATCCGGCATAGGACTCGGGCGCAACAAACTCTTCGCCAAGCTCGCGTCCAAAGAGTCCAAACCGCGCATCGTGGACGGTGAACTCATCGAGGGGCCGGGCGTGGTGTGGGTGAGTCCCGGACTCGAAGCCCGCTGGCTCGAACAATTGCCGGTACGCGCGTTATGGGGCGTGGGACCCGCAACCGCCGCCAAGTTACGAAAGTTGGGGCTCAACTGGGTCCGCGACCTCGCGAAAGTCGATCGAGAAACCCTCGCCCGTCACGTCGGTAGTTCCCTCGCGGCTTCACTCGCGGCGTACGCGCACGGGGAGGACTATCGCGAAGTCGTGGTCGATCGTGAAGTGAAGTCGGTGGGCCACGACCAGACCTTCGCCCGTTCACTCGAGGGGAGCAGTGAGCTCATCGAAGCCGCGAAGACCCACGCCGGAGTCGTCGCTCGGGCTCTTCGCGATCAGGGCCGCGTCGCGAGGACAATTACCGTGGTGCTCCGCTTCGACGACCTCACCAGCATCTCTCGTTCCCAGACGTTGCCCTTCGGGCTCGACGACGAGGTCGCCATTCTCGCCATCGCCGAAGCACTCATTGAATCGGTCGACCTTCCTCAATCGGTTCGCTTGCTTGGAATCCACGCGTCCTCGCTCTTGGGCCGTGGTGACAACCACGTGCAACTGAGCTTCGCTCTTCACCCCGAGACCTCGAAGTCGCGCGAACGAGCACAGGACCTGAGTCTCGAGCGTCAGATTGGTCATGAGGCGCTGCGCGACGCGGTCGACGAAGTTCGGCGACGCTTTGGGCGCACGTCACTCGGCACCGCGGCTGAGTTGAAGGATGAGGGCGTCGATATCGCCACCCAGCGCGGCCGACACGCCTTCGGACCCGAACGCACCGATCCTTAAGCCGCGACGGTGACGAGCGTCCCAATTGGCGTAGAAGGCCACACGGTCTTGGCGCTCGCGAACGGCATTTCCACGCAACCCAGACTTTGCGGCCAACCGTAGCTCTCACGAATGAAACCGTGGAGCGCTTCGCCGCCGTTGAAGTAGGAGATCCAAGGAATGCCCGGGTCCGAGTAGTGCGAACCGTCCGGATTCGTGCCTGTCATCGTTTGAGTTGTGTAGCGCAGATACACCGGAAACGTTCCGAGCGACGTTGGTGCGACCGAGATGCCCGTGTTCACGAGCGTGTGGAACGTGGGCACACCAGCGACGTAGAGCGTCAACGTTTCGGGTTGGGCCTCGCTCACCTCGACGTAGTTGTACGAATTAGGGTCGATGACCCTGTTGGCGGCCGCGTTCACGAGGTCGTTCCACGTGGTCGGATCCGCGATACCAGTCGTGGGCAGTTGGTTCTGGCTTTGAAACGCCATGAGCGCACCGGTCACGAGCACGTTGGCGACACCGACACGCCACTGCGAACTCAGCGCCGCGGGTAGCTGAGGGTACGACCACGAATACGTGCCCGCCACTTCCTCGCTAGGGTCCGATTGTGGTTGCGAAGGCGTGAAGGCGAGTGGCAGATACCCTGTCTCTGCGAGGAGCTGCTCCTCCCACGCAACGTTCGTTGCGACATTGGTCGTCAATGCTCGAAGGCCCTCAAAGTGACACGTCGCGTGGCACACCATCGTCGTTGGTGCCTCAATGGTGTAGCGAACTTGTGGTCGCAATCGCGACGTCGCGACCGCTTGCACTTCGCGTGGACCAATCTGTTGCCACGTGGTCTTCAGCGAGGGACGCAGGATGAGACGCGGGAGTTCTGCGACGTTGATACTCGCGTTGAATTGAAGTCGGACGATGGGCATCGTCGAAGAGAGCGACGAGGGGACCGAACTCGAGATCCTTACGGGTATCGCGGCGTTGGCCAGTGAGGTTAATGAGACCGCGAGAAGCCCACCTAGCCCGAGTACAATGGCACTAGCGCGAAGTCTCATGCATTCAGGTTATTGCCCCCGGCTTGGATTGAGCGTCCATGCGGTGACGTACGATGAAGGAGCTTGACGTGAGCACATTGAAGACCGTCGCGATCGTGATCGCGGTCATTGTGGTGGTGATCATCCTTTTCTCTATCATTGGCTTCGTCGTGTCGCTTGTTCGCATCTTGTTGGAATTGGCGATTCTCGCGGGTGTTGGTTACATGGTGTATCTCGTAGTACGAAAGCGGCCCAGCAAGCCCGAGTAGGCTGGAGCATCCTGGCGGCGTGGCCGAGTGGTTAGGCAGGGGCCTGCAAAGCCCCGTACTCCGGTTCGAATCCGGACGCCGCCTCCATTGTGAGTTTCGTTGCAGCTCTCGCAGAACTGCTTCCTATCGTGGAACGATTTCGATGTTCGGGGGAATGGCATCGTTTCGTTTTTTCTTGTTCTCGTCGTCACTCGATTGCGTAGGACAATCACCATGGCAAGGAGACACTCACCACGAGAGGAATGGTGGGGCGTGGGCGCGAACAACCCGATTGGCGCGATGCTGACTTCGACTGCGTCGCGGCTCGTTCCGTCAATTGCTCAACAATCGACGGCAGTGATTCGCAAACCCGCTCGGGTAGAGTGGTGCCAAGTGAGCGTAGAAAGAAGACAGTCATGGCCGGCTCTGATCATTCGCTCGTCAAGTCCATGGCAATCGACGCTTCGGAAATAAGGTCGTGGCTCATCGACATGGATGGTGTACTGGTACGAGAAGAGCATCCGATTGAGGGTGCGAACCGCTTCCTCGATCTTCTTCGAAAATCAGACACGCCGTTTCTGGTCTTGACCAATAATTCGATGTTCACACGACGAGACCTCAGCGCTCGCTTGAAACACAGCGGTCTCGACGTGCCCGAGGATCGAATGTGGACGTCGGCGCTCGCGACTGCCGGGTTTCTCGCGGCACAGCGTCCCAAAGGTTCGGCGTTCGTCATTGGCGAAGTGGGGCTGACGACCGCGTTGCACGAAGTGGGTTATACCCTCACGGAGAACAATCCCGATTACGTGGTCGTCGGTGAGACGCGCAATTACAGCTTTGAGAGCATCACCAAGGCCGTGCGCTTAGTGAGCAATGGCTCGAGGTTCATCGCGACCAATCCCGATCCCACGGGCCCGAGTGTCGATGGTCCCTTGCCAGCGACGGGTGCGGTGACCGCACTCATTAGCCGAGCGACCGGCAAGATTCCCTATTTCATCGGAAAGCCCAATCCTCTGATGATTCGCTCCGCACTACGTGAGTTGAGCGCTCACTCGGAGACAACGGCGATGGTCGGGGACCGCATGGACACCGACGTCGTCGCGGGACTCGAAGCCGGTCTGCACACCATCCTCGTGCTGTCGGGCGTCTCGGATGCTGACGCGGCGACGCGCTATCCCTATAAGCCGTCGCGTATCGCAGCGTCAGTCGATGAACTCGCCGACGAGATCGAAAAAAGTCTCAGCGAAAACTAGTTGTTACGGTAGTGACGACGTCGCTTGTTCGATGTCGCTAACGCCGAAGGTGCCCACCCCGCGTCGGCGGCGTTGACGTTGGTGCCCGGGGGCACTAGCTCGTCAATACGATCGAGCAGCGCAGCCTCGAGCACCACGTCTGCCGCGGAGAGCTGTGATTCGAGTTGCTCCATCGTGCGCGGACCAATGATCGCCGCCGAAATCGCAGGATGCTCGAGGACGAACGCAATTGACATATCGATCAAGGACAGCCCCGCCTCGCTCGCGACGCCAGCGAGTTCCGTGACCAGTTCGAGTTTCTGCTGATTGCTCGGAAGGCTGAGATCGTAACGCGCGGGCAGTCGCGCCGCGCGTGCGCTCGAGTTGTCCTTACCGACACCGAAGCGACCTGACAACCATCCTCCGGCGAGCGGGCTCCAGGGGATGACCCCCATGCCGTAGGCGAGACACGTCGGTAAGACGTCGCGCTCGATACCTCGAACGAGCAACGAGTAAGGAGGTTGTTCGGTGCGAAAGCGCTCACGACCACGGCGTTCCGCGACCCACTGGGCTTCGACGATTTGCTCGGCGGGAAACGTTGAACTCCCGATGTTGCGAACCTTGCCCGCGTGGACGAGGTCGCTGAGGGCGCCGAGTGTCTCGTCAATGTCGACGCTTTCGTCGGGACGGTGGATTTGATAGAGGTCGATATAGTCAGTCCCAAGACGACGCAAACTGTTCTCGCATTCGGCGATGATCCAACGACGTGAATTACCCATCGCGTTGGGATCGTCACCCATCTGGGCGTGGACCTTCGTCGCGACCACGACCTTTGAGCGATCGATGCTGGCGATCGCCTTTCCGACGATGACTTCGGACTCGCCCTGGGAATAGACGTCGGCGGTGTCGATGAAGTTGATACCCGCATCGAGAGCGCGATGGATGATCCGGATCGAATCATCGTGATCAGGATTGCCCCACGCGCCAAACATCATGGCGCCGAGGCATAGAGGACTAACCTTGATGCCGGTTCGACCGAGAGTGTGCAGTTTCATACGCCCACCCTATGGCGCGATCATCAATCTTCGCCTAGGCAGCGACGGTTACGAGCGTTCCGAGCGGCGTGTGGGGCCAGACGATCGCCGCGTGCGCGAAGGTCATTTCCACGCACCCGAGACTCTGCGGATAGCCGTAGGCCCCGCGGATGAAACCGTGCAGGGCGTCGCCACCATTGAAATACGAGACCCAAGGGATGCCCTTGTCGTGGTAGGGCTTGCCGTCAGGTTCCTTCCCCGACATCGTGGTCACGGTGTAGCGAAGGTACACGGGGAACGTACCGCTTTGCGTGGGGGCGACGCTGAGCCCAGTATTGACGGCGGTGCTGAAAAATGCGTAATTGTCGATGTAGAGCGTCAACGTCTCGGGCTGGGTCTGGGAGACGTACACGTAGGTGTAGGGGTTTGGATCGATCTGGTGCTTGCGAGCGGCGCTCACGATGCTCTCCCACGTGGTGCTATCCATTTGACCCGTGGTCGCGAGCCCGTGGACGTCTTGAAAGCGCATGAGCGCACCCTTCAAGACCACGTTATTGGTACCGACGCTCCACTGGGCTTGGAGTGCTTGGGGCAGATTGGGATAGCGCCAAACAAAGTTGCCCGCCTCGATGGTCGTCGGACTCACTGGCAATGTTGTTGTCGTCGTTGGCCCGAGTGTCGTCGTGGTTGTCGAGCCCGGTACGGTCGTCGTCGTCGTCGTTGAGATTGGGAGCGTCGTGGTCGTCGTTGGAGTGCTCGAACCGCGTGGCACGAAGGCGACGGGAAGATAACGCAAATTCGCAAGGATCTGGTCCTCGAGGCGAACAGTGAAGGGGACGGCGCGAGCCGCCTTTGCGGCGCCCGCTTGGGCGAGAGGGCTTATCACGAGCGATCCGAGGGTTGTAATTCCCGCCAGCGCGCAGTAAAGAATGGAACGTTGGACGATGCGCACCTCGCAAGTTTACACGGGTGCGATTTTGCCCAAAACCGCCACAACGCCGTGTTCGATGTCATTTTCATGACGATGTGTAACGCGCAGCGCTCGAAGTGACGTCCGTAGGGCGACTTTCGAGCGAAGATGGTGAAGGGGGCTACACCATCTTCGCTCGCGACCGGGAGCAGAATAATGAGAGGTTCTTGGGTCTCTCGGTCAATTCGCTCAAACCATGTCGGATGTTGCCGTGAGGCGAAACGAGCATGGGCGCACTCGAATCACGGCGCGAAGGGGAAGGGACATCACGACGATGGCTCGTCGCTCGAAGTATCGGGTTCCTCGGTGGTTCCGCCCCTTAGCCCCGCCTTGGAGAACGCTTCGGACATCGCGTTCGACGAGCCGAACGACGGATACGAGTCATAGAAGGTGTGCACGAGGTTCGATCCCTCGACGGCCTCAGAGAAGTGTGCCCCAGACCGATTCTTGGGTCCACCGTGGTGTTTCGACGATGAATCGTGCACTCCGTCGCGATCCTCTGCAGGTTGAATGTACCGAGGCGCCGCACTGGCGTTGGCGTCGTCACTTGACGGCGGGAGGGGAGTCTCGCTCACGTCACAGCTCCTTGATAGATGAATATCACCAAGGATCTGGAGCGATGAACGTGACTCTACACGTCATCGGGTCCAATAGCAAATGTATTTTCCGCGATGCGTACGGGAACGCTCACGCCTTGCTCATCAGGTGTGACCCGTCGGATACTTTGGAGAAGCGCCGCGATGTGACACGCGGCTGCGAAGGTGGATCTGTGGCGAAAAAGTACCTTCGAGTGCCTGAGCTCATGTTGGGCTTCGACACCGAAACAACGGGGCTTGACGTCGCGAGTGAGCGAGCGATTTCGTACGGGTTCTGCGCGTATCACTACGGCAAGCTCGTTTGGAGTGAACAATTCTTCGTCATTCCGGATCGTCCCATTGCTGCGGGTGCCCAAAAAGTACATGGCCTGAGTGTCGAGGACCTCGAAGCGAAGCGCTCGAGTGACACTGTACTGAGCGTGAAGGGGGGTCTCGTTCGAGCCGTCGACATCCTTCGTCGCTACCAACAGCGAGGGGCGTTTATCGTTGGCGCCAACGTCGTTCGCTTTGATCTTGAGATGCTTCGCAGAAGTTATGAATCGGTGTTCGCCAAATCGCTCGCCGATGATTCACTCGATCTGTCACTGCTACAGATCATTGACGTCGTTGAACATGATCTTGTGATTGAACCGAGTCGCGAACATCGCCCGCGGAGAGGACTCAGCACGTTGTGCTCGCACTATCACGTTGACTTAGGGGGTCACGACGCGTTGAGCGACGCACGAGCGAGCGTTGAGGTCTTCATGGAACAGGTCATTCGAAACAACGCTGGTCAAATGCCCCTCGATCTCGTTGCGGGGGAGCCCGTTATTGTGTCGACGCGCGAGCGTCTGTAATCATTGCCCGATTACGAAGAAAAACGTGAGGGTGGTAGGGTGGAAGCCTTAGGGGCCGTTGGCGCAGTCTGGTAGCGCACTTGCATGACACGCAAGGGGTCACAGGTTCAAGTCCTGTACGGCCCACCAAATGATTCTTGATTTTTCTGTAAAAGTTTGAGACGGATGTCTCACTTTGGCCTCGGGACACGTGTCGCACTTCTCGGCCCGGCCTCGGTAGATCTGTCGCATATTTTTGAAAAGCTCACCACTCGCGTCCCAGTTGCCTCGAATGCATAGATTGGTCTCTCTTAAGACCGTCCTGTGCGAAAGCGTTCCCAATTCATTTCGGTATTGGCTGTGTGAATAGATTCAGCGTGATGGTCTGCGATGCCGTGTCGTCTACGCCATTGGCCGAGATTGTCAAGGTTTCTGTGCCTTTTTGCAGCGCAGTGAGGGGCAATCGCAAACGGTAGGTCTTCTCAGTCGTCGACGTCTTTGTGTGCCAAACAACGAAGGTTCGTGAACCACGAGTTAGCGTGATGGTCGCTGTCGAGGGAAAACTAGACGCGAGGTGCAGTGAAATCACCGTCATTTTATCAATGTTGAGCTTGCGAGCCACACTTGCCGTCAACACGAGTGCTTGAGCTACCGCGCTGTTCGAAGTGAGTAACGCGTAGTCGGTTGCGTGGAGCGTCAAAATGTGCACTGACCCAGAGCTGTCCCGGTACCAACCGTCGGACCAGCCTGACGGCAACGTTGGCGGATCAGGTATCACTGGGATCGCCGTCCATGTGGTCCCATTATGTGAGTACGCCGGCACAAAATCCTCTGGTGCGTTCGGGAACGTTAGATCCACTGGTTGGGCGAATGAAGTAATCGCTTTGCCGCCCGAAGACGTGACGTCGAGGGTGACCGCGACGGTGCCGGCAGTAAAGGAGAACCCAGTCGATGAAGCTGTGCCCACTGGCGACAAACTCACAATTCCTGACTTTGACACGGCTCCCTTGGGCACGTACACGGTGACCGAAAGCAAGCCCGTTCCGAGGGTAAGCGTCGACGATGACGTTGGCTTCACCGGTGTCGTCACCGTTGATGTCGTGACTAGTGACGCTGGTGCCGCGGTTTCCGAAGGCGCATCAACAACCGTGATTGACTGCGTGACCGAGGCTTCGAGATATTGCGTATTTCCTGGCATTGTTGCGGTCACAATGCACGTGCCGACGTTTAAGAAATCAACGATTGAACTTGAAACGTTGCAAGTGTTCGGCGTTGACGTCGCGTAAATCGAATAGACGATTGCGTTGCCTGTTGAGCCACCACCCGCAGTTGGGGTGTACGTGGTTCCAACGTATGGACTTGTCGCAGTACTTGAAAAAGTCACCGGACTCTGGGCGAACGCAATACTCTGAAATGTGAAGTCACTGGCATTGTTGTTCGTGTCCACCAGGACGCCACCAACCAAATTACGCTCGTACGCACTTTGCGCGGTGACGTTGGTCCCCGAGGGAACAGGGACGCCGGCACCCGCGATAGCGCTCGAGGGGGCACCGACCTGTCCCACCTTGTCACTGATCGTCCCGTCGGGGGAGATGATTTCAAATCCACCGGGGTTCGCCAAAGAAGATGGTCCAATGAAATCGGTTGGAATGAGCGGCAACATCGAGAAGTACGGTCCAGCTACAGTCACTGTCGCTCCAGGAGCAAGCGATTCGACTGGTAATGGTTCAAGCACCGCTGACGTAGATCCAGGAACAAAGATTCCGACTTCCCACCCATATAACTGAATTGGTGTTGATGTCGTGTTCTGCGCACTAACGAACCAGTCGCCTCGTCCGTCTGGTCCGTAGAGTCGGAATGCGCTGATTTCAAGCTGGTGTACAGCGCTATGCACCGTCAATACGATGGGTTGGGTCTCCACGGTCCCATTCGCGTTTGTCGCTTGGACGCTGAATTGCCACGTCCCCACTGAGGTCGGTGACCCAGCGAGCACGCCCGACGCCGATAGCGTCAAGCCGTCGGGCAACGTGTCGCCACTCGCGAGAGCAAACGTCGCGTTCGGGTCAGTTGTTGTAAAGCCATAGGAGTATGACGTGTTGACCGTCAGCGCCGTGGGCGGCGAACTCGTGATGAAGTTGAGGGGTGCAACGTCAATGAGGATGTCACCAAAACCACCATTACCAAAGCCTTGTCCCCCGATCGTGTAGGGGATGTCGAACACGAGATCATTCGGTACGTTGGTGTCCAGCAAGGAAAGTGGCGGCGTCCCCGCCAGTGTCGCGGTCCCATCACCGTTATCAGTCCACGTAATCCAACTGGGCACCTCACTCGGACTGAACGGGTCCACCGACATGGCGCTCGGATAGCCAGCAGTCTGAATCGTAAAAGTATTCGATTGGCCCGCGATCCAGGTGGCTTGGCCATCAGAGGTACCACTGGCCTCTTCGTCGACGACGAAGTTCAATGATTGCGTGGCCGTGCCTTCAACGTTGGTCATCGAGAGCGTCACGGGGTAGATACCGCCCGTGCCATCGGTGGGATTGCCTGACAAGTCTCCCGAACCGTCACCGTTGTCACTGAAAGTGACTCCGTCGGGTAATACACCCGACAGACTCAACGTCGGCGACGGGTAGCCAGCGGAGTAGAGAGTCACACCTCCTGGGTCACCCACGACGAGCGTCGGCGTCGTGTCGCCTCGATCGGGCGAGGAGCAACTTCCAGAGCCTGAACCCACAAACGACGGGGCTTCGTCGACGACGATGGTGAGGTTCTGTTCGGCGGAACCGTACGCATTCGTAGCGGTGACCTGCGTGGAATAATTTCCGCCCGAACATACGTCAGGTGAACCGCTAATGCTCCCGGTACCATTGCCGCTGTCTAGGAACGACAATCCCGACGGCAATCCCGTCACCGAAAGCGACGATGGACTCGTCGATGAACTAATGACGGAAAATGATGCGCCCGAACTCCCTACTAAAAACGTCGCCGAAGGACTTGACGTGATCGTCGGCAATGGGCCAACACCGATGGTCATCGATTGTGTCGTCGTGCCAGCCGTCGAACTTGCTTCCAGCGTCACGGGATAGACAAGTGAAGTCGTATCCGTAGGCGTTCCAGAAAAGGTTCCCGTGCCGTCGCCGTTGTCGACAAACGTAATCCCTGGAGGCGGCGAGCCAATCAATGTCAAGGTCGGCACCGGATAACCGCTGGACGTCACACTAAAAGTACCGGCAACGCCTTCGGCGAATGTCACGTTCGAAGAGCTCGAGATTGACGGGGTGACATCGACCTCAATGGTGAGCGTCGTATCAATGGGATCGAGGTAGTTTTCGATGCTCGTGCTCTCGATCGCCACCGTCGAGATTCCGCCTGGTCCGGTCGGCGTTCCCGAAATCGTTGCCGTTCCTAATCCAGGATCATTAAAAGACAAGCCTGCGGGAAGTGAACCGTCGAGGCTGTATCTCGCCGTCGCGATACCGCTGGAGGTGATCTCAAAGGTGCTATTGGTACCTTCTTGAAATAGTGCGGTTGACGCGCTCGTGATGATTGGTGGCCCGTTCACTACGAGCTGAACGAAGCCAATGCCTGTTGGACCCGAACTTGGGGTAGAAGTGATTTGCAAGGCGTAATATCCGCCGGCGTTCGTTGTGGGAGTCCCCGTGATCGTTGCTGTTCCATCGCCGTTGTCGGTGAACGTGATACCCGAAGGTAGCGTTCCGATCTCGGTGATCGGTGCGCTTGAGTCACTGGAAGTGATCGTCACTGAAGGTCCGCTTTGATCTGCAGTAAAGGTACCGGTGTAAAGCTCCAGACCAGTCGACGGATCGAGTACTTGTTCGCTCACCTCGGAACCAGAAACCGTAATTGACGGACCTCCAGTTGGTGATGCGACAACAGTCAAATCTTGTGTGACCGAACCATTGCTGTTGGTCGCTTCGATGGTGACGTCGGCGGTCGTGATTCCGGTGGGAGTTCCAAAGATGGTCGCCGTGCCATCACCATTGTCGTGGAAGAACAATCCATTCGGTAAGGTTCCCTCCAACGACAGACTTGCGGCGGGCGTTCCCGAGGTGACGACGGTGAAGCTACTCGCGGAGTTCGTGACGAAACTGGCGCTCGACGGACTCGAAAACTCCGGGAGCGACCCGACGGTGATGGTCAATAATTGCGTGGTCGTGCCCGCCGCATTCGTTGCCGACACTCTGAGGTGATACACACCTTGGGCCGTGGGCGTTCCAAAATAAATCAGGCTCTGGCTGTTGTCGAAGTTGCTGATGTCGGGATCACTTAGGCCCGGCACCGTGTCTCCTGAGACCGTCACCGTCGGCACAGGATAACCCGATGCCGTGATGTCGAAGTTCGCGGGCGTGCCGACGGGAAGCGCTTGTGTCGACGACGTTGAAAACGTTGGCGCTGTGTCGACATTGAAGGTAAAGGACTGCGTGACAGTTCCTTCATTTGGTCCCGTGCCATTGGTCGCTTTCAAGGTCAGAGGGTACGATCCACCTTCGTTGATTGACGGATCCCCGGTGATCGTTGCGGTGCCGTTGTGATTGTCATCGAAGCCAAGGCCGCTCGGCAACGTACCCGACGAAATGCTAATTGACGCCGTTGGATTGGCAGGCGCGCTAATCGTGAAATTGCCGGTCGACCCCACGATGAACGTGGCTGAATTTGCGGAAGTGAAACCAGGTTGCGCGTTGAATTGGATGGCGACGTAAGGATTAAGTGTCACGGAGTCGCCTTCACCGTCGCCTACCGTGATTTGCACGGGTTCTTGGACCTGATACGTCTTCGACGTCACTTGATAGGTATGTGTCGCCGTAAAAGACCATCCGGCTCCCGAACAATTACTCGGATTCTGGGTGAAGCTGATGTTGGACGACGTGTCATCTTGCCCTGAGGCCGTGTCGTTGAGAGTGGCATCACCCCAATTCACCGACACTTGTGGATTGTCGTAGGCGCCCGACACGCTGTTGATGCATCCAGTGATCGCCAATGATTGGCCGTTCTGGATCGGACCAAACACACCCGCGCCAACATTGCCAATCGACGACGTCAGCGATACCGTCGGATTGGAACCGGCAACGACGACGTCCTGATCGGACTGGTTGACATGGTCGTACTGGTCAGTTGTTATCAGACGCACGTGATAGGTGCCGGGCATTGGCCACGTGAAGTTTGTTGATTGACTCGTCACCACCTCGACCGGGTTGCCGTGGAACGCCGGGTCTTCAGTGCACACGCCTAGTTCATCACACGTCGTTACGTCCGCCTCGTTGACAGGCAAGGTCGCCGAGTTGTAATCGCTCGAGCCGTAACACACCGGCACGCCTTGGACCTCGTGAACAGGGTGTGCGGGGTCGTAGGGGCATCGTGTTTCAATCTCCCACTTATAGGTTGTCGAAGCGCCAAGCGAGCTCGTTTCGGGATCGGTGAACGTGACCGAGTCACCGGCGTCTAAGCCGCCGCCGTTGGAAACATATTGGCTCGCGGGATTGCCGTAGTGATTGACGATGTTCTGAAGAGCTTGAGTTCCAGTGTCAGGCTTCAGACTTATCCGATAGCGGACGTCGGTTGGTTGGACATCGACGTGGCCGTCCGACGCATGATACGTCTGTACTTCGGTGAGCCCACCATTGCTCGTCACCGTTGTCGTGTAGCTGGGCTCAATCTGTTGGCCGGTACCGAGTAGGTCGAGGAAGTTAGTGAATTGACAGTCGGTGCCGGTCGCGGGAGCGCACATATCGCCAATGTCATCACCACCGAGGTCCGCCGAGCCCGGGCCCGACACGGTAAGGAATTGCGTTCCATCGATGAAAGCAATACGAGGAATACCGGCCCAGTCAAAATAGTGAATTTCGCCCGAGGGCACCCAGCCAGAGAGTCCCGCAAG
>Ga0302319_10008807_pt1 | contig 19540 bp, 13 predicted proteins | sample Bog_T0_2_FD_203319 | JGI IMG/M metagenome (GOLD analysis project Ga0302319, IMG submission 203319) | Peat permafrost microbial communities from Stordalen Mire near Abisko, Sweden - Bog_T0_2 | ecosystem: Environmental > Terrestrial > Soil > Wetlands > Peat | place: Sweden: Abisko, Stordalen Mire... | reverse complement strand
CCCAGGCAGACGCGTCACAAAACTACAACAAACATTCAACGATAAACTCCAGTTCGATAAAACCTAAACCCCCATGCTCCCGTTTCATCAAATTGAGTTCCTCCCTTCCATTCCACATCCACCCCTGGCGTGTGGTGTATATTCGCAGCATCAGCAAATTGATCATAGAAATACAAGTGAAAATCGCACATTATTATAGCGTATCTCTCTCCGCTGCATGTGCAAATCACTATTGCATTACATTGCTTCGAAAGCCCTGCGTCAGCAGTATTGATTACAAAAATTGACGATGTAAATCACCACTCGATTAATGGGGGAAAACCCTGTATCGCCTAACGTTGAAATCGAATTCCCAAACAAATTAAACTTCCCCGGACACTGAAACGATTCAACTTGTTTCCTAATATCAGCTTCGTCGCTATCGATCGTTGGCAAAAATGTATTAAACACTTCGCTTTGAAGCATTCCATCGGATGTTAAATCAACCGTACTCCCACCTCCATGCAAATAATGGTCAAACAATGTGCCATTGATGCCGCCGTGCGCGTAAGCATCCGCCTCAGCAAGCGTAGTCCCATAACTATAGGATGTTGGAGCACCGTGTCTTCGCAATGTAAAACTAGAATCGTATGAAATCGAATAATCAGTGCTGATACCGTCATTCCACACCCAACCAGCAAGACCCAGTTTATCAAACGTATCCACTGAATCATTCCTCACGAAACCATACAGATTCAATCCACCTTTCTCCTTTTTCGGGTCCCTATTTGGCCAGAGTGCTACCTGATGGCGGTGGCATTTTTGGGGAGGCGTTTTGCAGGGATTCGGCACCTGCCGCACGGAATTGTAGCGGCAGATTGGATGACGGCGGCTGGCTTTTTTTGCGGCAGTCGGACGTGCCGGGGGCGAGTCGTAGTTGCAGTTGAATGGCGCGATCGGAAAATGGTTGGTCCCGCACCGTCGGTTGGCGGAACGGTTTTGCGATGCGGATGCCTTTTTCGCGGTCATTTACCCAGTGCTGATTGGCGTAGCGGCAATATTGCCGAAGCCGGAGGTGTTGGCAATGCCGTAAAAAAGCCTTCTCGAACCGCTTTAATGCGGCGGAGACGTATTCTGAATCGGATGGCAAGTGCTATCGCCAAACCGCTGGTTGAATCAGGTCTTTTTGAAGATGCGGCCGTTCCAGGTGGCCATAAGGCAGGCGAAGCTGATGACGGAAATGGAGCTGACGGGCATTAATATCGCGCAGACGACCGGCGACAGTCGTCCGCTGGCGGCGATGCTGATGCCGATGACATTGTAGAGGGACGAAATAATGAAGGCGGCGCGCACGACCATGACGGATCGACGGGCGAACGTTTTAATTTCATCGAGTTGGGACACCATTTGCGCTGACAGGATGACATCGCTGGCAGGCGAAAAGGCGCCCGCGTTTTCCACCACGGCCACACCCACGTCGGCCTGCTTCAAGGCCCCGGCGTCGTTGAGGCCGTCGCCGACCATCATGACGGCACGGCCGGTGGATTGGAGGTTCCGAACGAACTCCAGCTTGTTCGAGGGGCTTTGATTGAATCTCAATTCGGCGTGATCACCAAAGAGAGTGTGAAAGGTGGGGCGTTCGGTTTCATTATCACCGCTCAATAAAGCGAGTTGGCAGGTTTTGGCGAGCGCGGCTACGGCGGGCCCGACGTTTTCGCGCAGGGCGTTGGCGAGGACGAAGCAGCCGCGATATTTGCCGTTGATGGCGACGTGGACCGTGCTGCCGCCGGTGGCGGTGTTTTCGGTCGGAATGACTTGGCGGGTCGCGAGCCAGGTGGCCGATCCGGCCCAGATCTCGTTGCCGGCGACGTTGGCTTCCATGCCGCAGCCTTCGGTTTCCAGGAACGAGCGAACAACGTCGGGAAAACGCTCGCGCTTGGTGGATTCACCGATCCTGACGGCCAAAGGATGAGTCGAGTGCCGGGTAAGGGAATAGAGCCAACGCTCTTCGTTCTCCGTAAGAACGGGTCCCCGCCAGGCCACCTGGCTGGCGCCGGCGCCGGTTAAGGTGCCGGTTTTATCAAAAACAACGGTGTCGACGCGGGCGAGATTTTCGAGGACGTAAGGGTTTTTGAGGTAGACGCCGCGACGAGCCAGCAACCGTTGTGCGGTACCAAGGGCGAACGGCGCCGCCAAAGCCAGGGCACAGGGGCAGGCCACGATAAGCACGGACGTAAATGCTTTCAGCGACAGGGCGGGATTAACCCAGGCCCAGTACGCAGCCGAAAGGACGGCGAGGCTGATGATAATCTTCGTGAAGCGCTGGCTGTATTGGTTGGTCAGCGCGTTCGATGCCAGGTTCTTGTCTTTGCGAAACGAGTCTTGGTCCCAGAGGGAGGTGAGATAGCTTTGCGAGACGGGTTTGACGGTTACGATTTCGATGCGTCCGCCCATCTGGCGTCCGCCCGCGTACAGGTGGTCGCCCGGATTTTTCTCGACGGGCTCGGATTCGCCGGTGACAAAACTATAATCAATCAAAGCGGGGCCGTTGATGAGTGTGGCGTCGGCGGGGATGAGTTCGCCGTTGCGAAGAATCAGGCGTTCGCCGACGACTAATTGCGAGAGGGAGATTTGCTCTTCGAGAACTGGCGTGGTCTCATCCCTCATCAGAGCCCTCTCCCCTCGGAGGGGCGAGGGGACTTGGGGGGTGGCGATGCTGCGGGACTGGATCAGGTTCGAGGGGGCAGGGCGCGAGCTTGTTTCAGCGGAAAACTCGCCAGGAACTTCGGAAATGGGGGAGGTGTTATCGAGGACTGACGTGGTCTCACCCCTCACCCTAATCCTCACCCCTTTGAGGGGCGAGGGAACCGGAGCGTTGGCGATGCTGGGGCGATCAATCAGGTCGATTGAGTCAACGCTGGCAACGACGGCGCGCACGGGAATGACGCGCCCTACCTCTTTGGAAATGCTGGCTGGTTCGCCTCGGATCAGACGCGTGACGGACAGGGGAAAGAAGGATTTATAACTGCGGTCGAAGGTCAGGCGATCGTAGTTCTTTTGTTGAAACAATTTTCCGCAAAGGAGGAAAAAGATCAGGCCGCATAACGAATCGAAAAAACCGTTTCCACGGCCGGTGACGACTTCGAAAGTGCTTTGGATGAAGATGGCGGCCACGCCGACGGCGATGGGAACATCAATATTAAGAACGCGATCGTGCAGGCATCGCCAGGCGGCCCGCCAATAGTCCCGGGCGCTATAAATGACGACGGGCAGCGCCAGAATGAGGCTGATATAGCCCGTCATCCGTCGGAATGGGCCGGCGGTGAAGGTATCCAAACCAAAATAGGCTGCCAGGCTGAGCAGCATGATATTGCCGAAGGCGAAACCGGCCAAGCCGAGCTGAATCCACAACTTCCAGACGGGGTTCCGGCCTGACTTTGCGTCCAGAGAAGAAAGTTTCAATTCCGGCTCATATCCGAGGGAGGCAATCAGGGTGACCACTTCGCTGAGTTTCACCTCGGTGGGATCAAAGGAAATGAGGACTTCCCGGCGGGTAAAGTTTACCCGGGATTCCTTAATGCCGGCCCGGAGCTGAAACAAATTCTCCAGAAGCCAGACGCAGGCAATGCAATGGATGGAGGGTATATGAAAAGTGACGCGGGTGACCCGGTCGCTGGTGAAATCGATCAACCGGTCGCGGACGAGGGGTTCGTCGAGAAAAAGATAGCGATCGGCCGTGGCGGTGGCGGTGACCCGGACCCCGGCGGTGGCGGAGAGATTATAGAATTCTGCGAGGCCATTTTCGGAGAGAATCTGAAAAACGGTCAGGCAGCCGTGGCAGCAAAAAAACTTTTCCTCGCGCTGAAAGATCTTATTCCGGCAGAGCGTCCCGCAATGGAAGCAGGCCATTTTTTGCCCAGAAACTGCCTCTGTTTCCAAGGATACACCTGGGATTGGCTTGCCGGCATCAACAAGAGAGGGTCGGTTTGACATGTTTAGACCCCAAAACGATGCCGGAAATTAGCAAGAAACGCTAAACGGCCATTGATATTTCCTTCCCTAAAATTGCTCGGGTGGATCGAAGCATCCCCTGGTTTGCATGGTTTTTGGGTTTTCCAGGCTCGCTCACGGGGTTAAAGACGTTGGTGGGGCAATTGGGACGTTCCAAGTCAACGATTTATAAAAATAGCGGAGCAAGCGTTTGTCTGGTACGGTGCATAAGCACCCTTTATTGGGTAAGTTAAGATCATCAAAGAAGCCTTATTCAGCTGCAATTGGGCGGTAAAGTCAATAAAGGGTGAGTTATTAGCAGGAACTGATAAGCGAACCAACGGAGGTTGAGGCATTACTATTTCGGGAATGGAACGGGGGTAGGCAGCAAATACATGGGCGTAATATTCCCAAGTCTTTATAACCAGTTAATTTGCAACATGAAAATGAAACCAGTTCTCTTTAATAACACGGTGCTCCGGGACGGTCACCAATCCATGGCGGCTACCCGCATGACGACGGCCCAAATGCTTGTGCCGGCTCCCATTTTGGATGAGATGGGCTTTGCTGGTTTGGAAACCTGGGGTGGGGCCACCATTGACGCCTGCCTTCGCTTCCTGAATGAAAACCCTTTCGACCGTCTCCGGACTTTGAAGAGAATCGCGCCGAAGACCCCGCAGCTCATGCTGTTGCGCGGCCAAAACATTGTTCAATACACCAGCTTTCCGGACGACGTGGTGGAAGCGTTTGTGCGCTGCACCTGCAATGCCGGCCAGGACATTTTGCGGATTTTCGATGCCTTGAACGATGTCCGGAATTTGGAGACTTCGATCAAGGCGACCAAGAAATACGGCAAACATGCGCGCGGCGAGCTATGTTACACGATCAGCCCCGTTCACACGGTCGATAATTTCGTCAAGATGGGGGTGGAACTGGAAAAGATGGGATGCGATTCCATCGGCATCAAGGATATGTCCGGCATTCTGCAGCCGCAGATCGCCTATCATTTGGTGAAGGAGCTGAAGAGCAAAGTGGGGTTGCCGATCACTTTGCATACCCATGACACCGCCGGGCTCGGTGCGGCAGCCTATCTGGCGGCAATTGAAGCCGGTGTCGATTGCGTGGAAGTTTCGATTGTTCCGTTCGCGAATGGCACCTCGCAGCCGGACACGCAACGAATGCTGGCGCTGTTGGAGGGGCATCCGCGCTGCCCGCATTTTGACAAGGAGAAACTGGGCGAATTGCGCGAGCATTTCACCGGCGTGTACAAGCAATTGGAAAAATTCACCAGTCCGGCCAACGAACGCGTGGACAGTGATATTCTCGAATTCCAGGTGCCCGGCGGCATGCTTTCCAACTTCCGCAATCAGCTCAAAGAGCAAGGCATGGCGGAGAAGTTCAACGAAGTGGTGCGGGAAATTCCGGTGGTGCGCGAAGCGCTAGGCTGGATTCCCCTGGTCACGCCCACGTCACAGATTGTCGGCACGCAAGCCATGATGAACGTGAAGTTCGGGCGTTGGAAAATGATTTGTCAGCCCGCGCAAGACATTGCGCTGGGCAAATACGGCAAGACCCCCGGACCGATTAATCCGGGTGTGCTGGCGCAAGTGGAGAAACAGACCGGCAAGAAGCCGATCACCGAACGCCCGGCGGATCTGCTCGCGCCCGCGCTGGAAACCTATCGCAAACAGGCGGCGGAAAAAGGTTTGCCGACGGATGACGATATCGTGGTTTTGTTCGCGATGTTCCCGCAGCAGGTCCAGGACTTGTACAAGCCGAAAGCGGCGGCTCCGGCGGCCACTCCGATTACCGTGACTTCTCCCGCGCCGGCCGCGCCGACTGCGGCTCCGGTGGCGGCGGCTTCCACGGCCAAAACGGTGGCGGGATCGGGTCGCAAGCTGGCGGTCACGATCAACGGCAAACGTCATGACGTCACGGTGGAAACCTTGGAAGGCTAATTATGAGTTCACAAGCAGCCAAGACCGATTCGACCAGCCTTTTGGCTGAGTTCAACACCCCGAGCTATGCTGACTGGCAGAAGCTGGTTGAGGCCGAGCTCAAGGGCGCGCCGTTTGACAAGAAAATGTTCACGGCCACGCCAGAAGGAATTACTTTGCGCCCGATTTATCGGGCGGAGGATACGAAGGACCTGCCCTTTGTAGATTCGTTCCCGGGTTTCGCACCGTATGTGCGGGGAACCCGGGCCACCGGTTACATCAGCGAACCTTGGGCGGTGGCCCAGGAAATCTCCGCGGCCAGTCCGCAGGATTTCAATGCGCTGGCGCTGGCGTCCATCGCCCGCGGACTCAATGCGCTTAACATCGTCGTCGACCGCGCCACCCGGAACGGATATGACCCGGATTTTGCGCCGGCCAGCGAAGTTGGCACGGGAGGTCTCTCGATCGCCAGTCTGGCGGATTTGGAGCGGGCGCTGAACGGGGTGGATCTGGAGAAGACCTTTTTGTTCATTCGCACCGGCGCCTCGGCGCTGCCGTTTGCCGCGCTGCTGGCGGCTTTGTGCCGGAAACGCAAGCAACCCGTTTCGGTTTTGCGCGGTTGCATTGAAATGGATCCGTTGGGCGTGCTGGCCCACGAAGGCAAGCTGCCGCAATCGCTGGTGACGGCATATCGGGAGATGGCGGCGCTGACGCGTTGGACCTCCATCAATGCGCCCAAGCTGCAAACCATCTGTGTCCACAGCCGTGCCTGGCACGATGCGGGCGGCAATGCGGTCGAAGAGCTGGCCTTTACGCTCGCCACGGCCCTCGAATATTTCCGCGAACTGGACAAGCACGGTTTGGAAGTGAACACCGTGGCCCCGCAAATGCGGCTGGCCGTCAACGTGGGTTCAAATTTCTTCATGGAAATCGGCAAGTTGCGCGCCTTGCGCATGCTTTGGGCGAAGTTGGTCGCCTCGTTGGGCGGCAACGAAGCCTCACAGAAGGCAGTTTTGCACGTCCGGACGGCGCTGTGGAACAAAACGAAGGTGGATCCTTATAACAATATTTTGCGGACGAGCATTGAAGCGTTTGCCGGAGCGCTGGGCGGCGCGGACAGCATGCAGGTGGGCGCTTTTGACGAAGTAGTTCGCACGCCGGACGATTTCAGCCTGCGGCTGGCGCGGAACACCCAATTAATCCTGCAACGCGAGTGCATGTTGACGGAGGTGGTGGATCCGGCCGGCGGTTCCTGGTATGTGGAATCGATTACCGGCCAGCTCGCCCAGAAGGCTTGGACGCTCTTTCAGGATGTGGAGAAACTCGGCGGCATGACAGCGGCGTTGCGCGCGGGATTTCCACAAAAGAAGGTTGCCACTTCGGCAGCCGAAAAAATCAAGGCGGTGTCGTTCCGTCGCAGCAGCATTGTGGGAGTCAATCAATACGCCAACGCGGCGGAGAAGCCTTTGACGGTTGAGCCGGTGGATTTGCAGGGGTTCGCGAAACGGCGCGCCCAGGAGATTGGGTCATATCGGACGAGTTTGGGTGATGACGACAATGCGGCGGTCATGAACCAGCTCGCCCGTTTGGTGGAGGTGGAGGAGCCGGAACTCTTTGCGGTGGCGATTGCCGCGGCAAAACACGGCGCTACATCGGGCGAAATCACCCGTTCCATGCGGATTCGCGATGGCGCTCCCGAAGTCATCACGCCGGTCTGTCTCACCCGGGTCTCGGCGGTGTTCGAAGGATTGCGGGCGGCGATGAACCGCCAGCCGAAGCCGGCCCAGGTGTTTCTCTGCAACATGGGACCGCTCAAGGAGCACAAAGGCCGGGCGGACTTTTCACGTGGATTTTTCGGATCCGGCGGATTTGAGGTGGTTTCACCCGCGGGATTCAAGACCCCGGCCGATGCGGTCGCTGCGTTCGTCAAGTCGGGCGCGAAAGTCGCGGTGATCTGCTCGACGGACGACAATTATCCGGCCCTGGTACCGGTGCTGACGCCGGAACTCAAGGCGGCGGTTCCCGGCGCCATTGTGGTGCTGGCCGGTTATCCGACCGAACAAATTGAAGCGCATAAGAAATCGGGAGTGGATGAATTCATCCATATTCGCTCCGACGCCGTTGAGACCTTGCGGATGATCCAAACCAAACTAGGCATACTCTGATGAAAACCTTTCCTGATTTTACCAAGATAGACTTTTCGGCCACGCCGGCGCCGGCCTCGTACGAGGATTGGAGCAAACGCGTTGAAGCCGAGACGGGAAAGACCGTCAAGGAGCTGGTGCACCGCACCCTGGAGCAGCTGGATCTACAGCCGGTGTACACGAAAACCGATCTGGCCGGTTGCGAAACCTTGGACAGCATGCCGGGCATCGCGCCGTTTTTGCGCGGGCCGTATGGTTCCATGTACGTGACGAAGCCCTGGACGGTCCGGCAGTACGCCGGTTTTTCCACGGCGGAGGAATCCAACGCATTTTATCGCAAGAACATTGCGGCCGGTCAGCAGGGATTGTCCGTGGCTTTCGATCTGCCCACGCATCGCGGGTATGATTCGGATCATCCGCGCGCTTTTGCCGATGTCGGCAAGGCGGGGGTCGCGGTGGATTCCGTTGCGGACATGAAGATACTGTTCGGCAACATTCCGCTGGATCGAATCAGCGTTTCGATGACGATGAACGGAGCGGTGCTGCCGATTCTGGCGTTTTACATTGTCGCGGCGGAAGAGCAGGGCGTGAAACTGGAACAGCTTTCCGGCACCATTCAAAATGACATTTTGAAGGAATACATGGTGCGGAACACGTATATTTATCCGCCGGCTCCATCGATGCATATCATCGCGGACATCTTTGAGTTCGTATCGAAGAACATGCCGAAGTTTAACTCGATTTCGATCTCCGGCTATCACATGCAGGAAGCGGGAGCGACGGCGGACTTGGAGATGGCCTACACACTGGCGGACGGTTTGGAATATGTTCGCACCGGTCTCAAGGCGGGCATTGATATTGATGCGTTTGCGCCCCGCCTGTCGTTTTTTTGGGCGCAGGGCAAAAATTATTTCATGGAAGTGGCGAAGATGCGGGCCGCCCGGGCGATTTGGGCAAAGCTGATCAAGCAGTTTAATCCGAAGAATGCCAAGTCGATGGCGTTGCGGACCCATTCGCAAACCTCGGGCTGGTCGCTGACCGAGCAGGATCCGTTCAACAACGTCACGCGCACAATGCTGGAAGCCATGGCGGCCGCGCTGGGACACACCCAATCGTTGCATACCAATTCGCTGGACGAAGCGATCGCGTTGCCGACGGATTTCTCGGCCCGGATTGCCCGCAACACCCAGCTTTTGCTGCAGGAAGAATCGGGAATTTGCAAGGTGATTGATCCCTGGGGCGGCTCCTTCTATGTGGAAGCGTTGACCCGGGAGATCCTGCATCGCGCGTGGGGTCACATCCAGGAGGTGGAAAATCTTGGGGGCATGACCAAGGCCATTGAAACCGGTCTGCCGAAATTGCGCATTGAAGAGGCGGCCGCCCGCCGGCAGGCGCACATTGACTCCGGCAAGGAAACGATCATTGGCGTCAACAGCTTGCGTTTGGAAAAGGCGGACAAACTCGAAGTCCGGGAAGTCGACAACGGCGCGGTTCGGGACGCCCAGCTCAAACGGCTGCAACAAGTCAAGGCGGACCGGGATTCGGCGCGGGTGGCAGCGGCTTTGGAAGCACTGACGGAATGTGCGCATACCGGCAAAGGCAATTTACTGGCGCTGGCCATCGATGCGGCCCGGGCGCGGGCCACGTTGGGCGAAATATCGCTCGCGCTGGAAAAACATTTCAGCCGGCATAAAGCGGTGGTTCGCACGGTCAGCGGAGTTTACCAGGCGGAATTCGGCCGCGATCGCAAGATCGACGAAATCCGGAAGCTGACGGATGAATTCGCCGCCCAACAAGGACGCCGTCCGCGTATCTTAATCGCGAAAATGGGCCAGGACGGACATGACCGGGGCGCCAAGGTGGTGGCGACGGCGTATGCTGACATGGGCTTCGATGTGGACATGGGGCCGCTCTTCCAACAGCCCGAGGAAGCCGCCCGGATGGCGGTGGAAAACGACGTGCATGTGGTGGGAATCAGTTCGCTCGCCGGCGGACACAAGACATTGTTGGTGCAACTGCGGGATGAACTTTTGAAGGTGGGGCGCGATGATATTCAGATCGTCGTCGGGGGTGTCATCCCGCCGCAAGATTATGACTTCCTGCGCGAGCATGGGGCCGCGGCCGTTTTTGGACCGGGCACCTTTATTCCTGATGCGGCGAAAGAAATCCTGGAAAAGCTGAACAAGACCATGGCGGTCTAAATGAATGGAATTGTGGGCAACGATCGCAGATGCCGGCCGGGCCGGACGAGACCGCGCGTTGTCGCAACCCGATTCCCGATGAGTGAAACACAACATACTCCACCCGTCCGGCGGTTGCCGGAAGTGAACGAACTGGTGGCCGGCGTGCGGGCGGGAAATCGCACCATGCTGGCCCGGGCAATCACGCTTGTGGAAAGCCGCCTGCCGCGGCACGAGGTTGCGGCGCAGGAATTATTGCAAAAGCTGCTGCCTTTTACGGGGCAGGCGCGCCGGGTGGGAATCACCGGTTCGCCCGGGGTTGGCAAAAGCACGTTCATCGAATCCTTTGGCTGTTATTTGGTGGACCAAAACCATCAGGTCGCCGTGCTCACCATCGATCCGACCAGCACGCGCAGTCACGGAAGCATCCTCGGGGACAAAACGCGGATGGAGAAACTCTGTGTTTCGCCCAAGGCTTTCATCCGTCCGTCGCCGTCAGGGGAGCATTTGGGCGGGGTGGCGCGCCGGACGCGGGAGACCATGCTATTGTGCGAGGCGGCGGGGTTTGACGTGATTGTCATCGAAACCGTCGGGGTAGGGCAGAGCGAGATTGCGCTGCGGTCCATGACGGATTTTTTTCTGCTGCTGTTGCTGCCCGGATCGGGGGACGAATTGCAGGGGATCAAAAAGGGCATTGTGGAGATGGCCGACTTGGTGGTCATCAACAAAGCGGATGGCGAGAACCGGATGCGCGCGGAAGCGTCGCGAATGGATCAGGCCAATGCCCTGCATTACCAGCAGCCGGCGACGCCGGGCTGGACGACGGAAGCGCTTTTGTGCTCCGGCCGGGATGGCGTGGGCGTGCCCGAGATCTGGGCAAACATTGAAAAATTTTACACGAAGCTGATGCCCGCGGGCGTCATCGCCGACCTTCGCCGGCAACAGGCGCAGGCGTGGTTCCGGGATTTGATCGATGAAGAGTTGCGGCGTCGTTTTTATAACGATCCCCAGGTGACGATCCGCCTGGACGAAACGCGGCAGGCACTTTTGGAGGGACAGATTACCGCGGTACAGGCGGCCCAGGCATTGTTCCGGGCGGCGGAATTCTCCGCCACCCGTTTTAATCCGGAGCCAGCCAAAAATTGAGAAAATTATGATCAAAAAAATCGACCACCTGGGCATTGCCGTCAAATCGCTCGATGAGAGTATTCCGTATTACGAAAAAGCGCTTGGTTTAAAGTGCGAGCATCGGGAAGAGGTTCCATCGCAGAAGGTGCGGACCGCATTTTTTCATTGTGGTGAAGTGCATCTGGAATTGCTGGAACCCACGGATCCGGAAAGTCCGATCGCGAAATTTTTGGAGAAGAATCCAGCCGGCGGCATTCATCATATCGCCTTTGCGACGGACGACGTCGTGGAGCAGCTCGCCCTGGCCTCCAAAGCCGGCGTGAAGCTGATCCACCAGGAACCGTTCGAAGGCGCCGCCGGCAAGATGGTGGCCTTTCTTCATCCGAAATCCACCTTCGGCGTGCTGACGGAATTCTGCGCCCCGAAAAACGGCGCCGCCCACTAAATCTTTTACCTAAAATTATATGGCTATCAAACAATCGTTTCTGGACGAACTGGAAAAAAAGCGGGCTGCGGCGCGAGTAGGCGGCGGCGAAGACAAACTGGATGCCCGGCGCAAAAAAGGGATCATGACCGCGCGCGACCGGCTGGCGGAATTGTTCCAAGCCGGCACGTTCCAGGAATGGGGCATGCACGCCGATCATACTTGCACCAACTTCGGCATGGGTGAAAAAGAGTATATCACCGACGGTGTGGTTACTGGCACCGGCATGGTGGAAGGGCGGGTGATGGCCGCGTTCAGCCAGGACTTCACCGTCTGCGGCGGCTCCCTGGGCGCCACACACGCGAAGAAAATTTGCAATCTGATGGATTACGCCCTGAAGATCGGCTGCCCGGTCATCGGTTTTAACGATTCCGGCGGGGCCCGGATTCAGGAAGGGGACGACTCGTTGAGCGGTTATGGGCAGGTGTTTTTCCGCAACGTCCTGATCTCCGGCGTTGTGCCGCAGATCGCCATAGTGGCCGGCCCCTGCGCCGGTGGCGCCGCATATTCGCCGGCGTTGATGGATTTCATCATCATGGTGAAGAATTCGTCCCAGATGTTCATCTGCGGGCCGGAAGTGATTCAGGCCGTGACGGGTCAAAAATGCACGATGAATGAAATCGGCAGCCCGATGGCTCATGCCAGCGTGAGCGGCAACATTCATTTTGTCGCCGAAAATGACGCGGACTCGGTTAAAATCGCGAAGAAACTCCTCTCTTTTCTGCCGTCGAACAATGTGATGGATCCGCCGCATAAACTGCAATCACAGATTGACCTGTCGCTGGATCCGGAGCTGGAAAAGATCGTCCCCGGAGATGCGAAAGAGCCCATGGACGTCCTGAAAATCATCGGGCGCCTGGTGGATCAAGGTGATTTCCTCGAAGTGCAGAAGGAATGGGCGAAGAACATTGTGGTAGGTTTTGCCCGCATCCAAGGCATCGTCATTGGCATTGTGGCCAACCAGTCGACGGTGAAGGCGGGAACGCTGGACATTGATTCGGCCGACAAGGGCGCCCGGTTCATTCGTTTTTGCAATGTGTTCAACATTCCCTTGGTCACGCTGGTGGATGTCCCTGGTTTCATGCCGGGGGTGGCGCAGGAACGGGGCGGCATCATCCGGCATGGCGCCAAGATGCTATTTGCCTATGCGGCGGCGACGGTGCCAAAAATTACGGTGATTCTCCGGAAAGCTTATGGCGGTGCGTATCTCGCCATGTGCAGCTCGGACATGGGCGCGGACTTTGTCTTTGCCTGGCCGACGGCGGAAATCGCGGTCATGGGCGCGGAGGGCGCGGTAAAGATCTTGTATCGCCGGGAAATTGCCGCGGCGAAGGACCCGAAGGAGAAGGAAGCGGAACTGGTCAGCGAATATCGGGAAAAATTCTGCTCGCCGTATGAAGCCGCGAAGAAAGCGATGATCACGGACGTGATTCGTCCGAGTGAAACGCGGTCGGCGATCGCGCTGGCGCTGCGAAATACGTTAGGCAAACGCGAGTCGCGTCCGCCGAAGAAACACGGAACCATTCCACTATAAACTACTAACATGAGTCAAACCACAGATTCAGCCGCCGAGATGCAGCTTGGTCATGCGCTGGCGATCATTCACCGGATTTTACCCCGGCTGGATGACGCGGCTCGTGCCAGCGAAGTGCAGACCGGCTTCCAAAACGCCATCGCGGCCTTGAAAAACGCCTGTACGGCCCATGGCAGTCTCTTTCCGGCCGGCGCCCCGTCGCCGCGTCCGGCGGGTGAGGCCGTGGCGGCGGATATTGCCGCCGTGATCGCCGCGGCCGTGGCGGTGGTGCTGGAGCGGCCTTTCCGGGTGGTGGCCGTCCAGAAAGTGACCGTTCCCGAAGTGCTCTCCCACCTTAACGTATGGGCGTTTGAAGGACGCACCCAAATATTTACGTCGCATAAAGTTCGCTGAACCTAATAATAATCATGATTAAACGACTTCGAGTAACAGTAGATGGCAATTCCTATGACGTGACCGTTGAATTGCCGGATGACGCGGGACAGACCATCGCGCCAACCCCCGCTGCTGCGCCGGTGGCTTCGGTGGCTTCGGCCCCAGCGCCATCCGCCTCCGTGGCGCCGGCGGCTCCGGCCGCTGCGCCTGCGCCTGCGCCGACTGCGGCGTCCGCGGCAAGTGGCGGGGCGGCCGGTCCCGGCGACGTCCTCAGCCCCTTGGCGGGCCGCGTGACCGCCGTGATGGGAGTGGCGGGTCAGGCCGTCAAAGCCGGGGATCATCTGGTGACCCTGGAAGCGATGAAGATGAACACGTTTGTGTTTGCCCCGAAAGACGGCAAGATCACCGCCCTGCTGACGGAAGTCGGCGCCGCGGTGGACGAAGGCCAGATTCTCGTCAAGATCGATTAGAGTTGGAAATAGAGTTCATGAGCGTGTCAATTCCAGCCATCCTGCCCGCAGACGAGGTCAGTGAGATTTCCGGTTGGACAGTGCACGAATATCGGGAGGTCGATTCCACGAATTTCGTGGCGCGGGCTTTGCCCGCGTGGTATGCCGCCCGGGCGGATACTCAAACCGCCGGGCGAGGCCGGTTCCAACGGACGTGGGTCTCGGATGGCGGGGGGCTCTGGCTCTCGGCGGTGGTGCCGGTGGCGGAAAAAAAGGAAAGTTTTCAGGTGTTGCCGCTCGTCGCGGGACTGGCGGTCGTGGAGGCGCTAAAATCCGTCGGAGCAACCGGCCTCCGGCTGCGCTGGCCCAACGACATCATGGTGGGCGAATTGAAATTGGCGGGGCTGTTGCTGGACACCTTTGATCCACGGCTGGCGGTGATTGGCCTGGGGATAAATGTGACGAACCAGCCGGCAGTCCAAGACCGATCCCTGCGGGGTACAACGACGCGTCTGGCGGATATGATCAGCGAGCCGCCGGGTTTGACGGCGCTGACCGCCGTCGTGCTGGAACATTTGCGCCGGCGGGTCAACGAACTGGCGGCGGCCGGTTTTGCTCCGCTACATTCCTTGATTAACGTATTGTGGGGAGGAACTCCGCGCGTGAATGTGGAGCTAGACAAATGTTTTCGCCAAGGTATTTTTCGCGGTGTCGATGAGCAGGGGAGGCTGTTGTTGAGCGATGTCACCGGTCATACGACCGTATTCGCCACCCACGAAGTCAAGATGCTCAGGGAAATTTGATTTAATTTTTTATTCAATGAATTCTTATCCAAAAATGACGCCCGCCGAGGCGGCAGAACTAATTAACGACGGACAAACGGTGGCGTTTGGCGGTTTCACCGCGGCGGGCGCGCCCAAAAGCGTGCCCAAAGCCATTAGTGAACGGGCCACGAAGCTGCACGCGGAAGGCATTCCCTTTCAAATTGGAGTTTTGACGGGCGCCTCCACCGGTAAATCCCTGGACGGCGCGCTGGCCCTGGCGGACGCGGTAAAATTCCGGGCGCCCTACCAATCCGATCCGAATCTCCGGAAGAGCATCAATGAGGGGCGCGCCCAGTTCTTCGACATGCATCTTTCCATGGCCCCGCAGAATGTCCGGTACGGTTTTCTCGGGCCAGTGCATTGGGCGGTGATCGAGGCCTCGGAGCTATCGGCCAACGGCGAGATTACGCTGACCTCCGCGGTGGGCGCGGCGCCCACTTATGCGCGCGTGGCGGACAAGGTGATCATCGAATTGAACGAGTTTCATCCGGCCACTTTGCGCGGCCTGCACGACGTTTTTGAACCGGAAGATCCCCCGTGCCGGAAGCCGTTCCTGATTTACCGCCCGGTGGATCGCATCGGGTCGCCCACCATCAAGATCGACCCGAAGAAAATTGTCGGCGTCGTGCACACGAATCTGCCCGACGAGACCGGGGCTTTCAGTGAGATGGGCGAGACCACCAAGCGGATTGGCGCGAACGTGGCGGATTTTCTGGCGACCGAATTGCGCCGCGGCCTGATCCCGAAATCGTTTCTGCCGATTCAATCCGGGGTAGGTGACACCGCCAATGCCGTGTTGAAGGCCATGGGAGAGAATCAAAACATTCCTTCGTTTGAAATGTATACGGAAGTCATTCAAGACGCCGTCATTGATTTGATCAATTCCGGCAAAATCCGTTTTGCCAGCGGTTGTTCCCTGACGGTGACGCCGCCAGCGTTGAAGAGCATTTATGAGAATCTGGCGGCGCTGCGGTCGAAATTCCTGCTGCGCCCGCAAGAGATCAGCAACAGCCCGGAAATTGTTCGCCGGCTGGGAATCATTGCGATCAATACCGCCATTGAGGTGGACATTGCCGGCGATGTAAACAGCACCCACGTGCTCGGCCGCAGCATGATGAACGGCATCGGCGGTTCCGGCGACTTTGCGCGCAACGCCTTTCTTTCGATTTTCACGTGTCCCTCCACGGCGAAGGAGGGAAAGATCAGCACGATTGTGCCGCTCGTCAGCCACATGGATCACAGCGAACATTCGGTCCAGATTGTCATTACGGAACAAGGCATCGCCGATTTGCGGGGCAAGAGCCCGAAGCAACGGGCGGAAACTATCATCAGTCAATGTGCCCATCCGAAGTATCGAGACTCGCTGCGCGATTATATGAAGCTGGCCGGGAACGGCCATTCCCCCCAAACGTTGAGCGCGGCCTTTGGCATGCACCTGCAATACGCCCGCACCGGCACCATGCTGGATGTTCCCTGGTCCAGCTTTAAAGTTTGAAGCGGGGCCGATTTTATAATCGACGACGGATGAAGATCGAAGGCGATGCGAGAATTGCGGTGGGAGCGGAGCATCGTCCTTTCGCCAGCCGGGCGCAAACTGCCAAGCTAGGGGATTTCCTTACCCACATCGGGGGGTTCCTGTTTTTAAATCAGGCCGACTACTAATTGTTGTGGTGAGCAAATGAGCCTAAATTGACTTTATGCAAACAATTCTTGTTGAATCAGGAAACGCGGTGGAAAAGGCCGAATCAGCGGTTGACGCCGATGGTTTGGCACCTGCCGCCGCCGTTGAGGATACCTCCAGTGACCGCGCGTTGCTTGAGGCATTGCTGGCTTCCCAGATTTACCGGGAGTATGAGCGTGCTTTTAACGACCTGACGGGATTGCCCATGGCATTGCAGCCGGTGGAAAGCTGGCAACTGGCGCACCACGGCCGCCGGAACGAGAACGAGCTCTGCGCTTTGCTTTCAGCCAAGAGCAGCGCTTGTTCCTATTGTTTGCAGACCCGGGAGCGACTTTGCCAACAGGCGGCGGAAAATAAGGGCAACATCGTTGACTGTCCGGTGGGGCTTTGCGACATTGCGGTGCCCATCCGCATTAGCGATCGTTTAATCGGTTACCTGCAGACCGGTCAGGCGTTTCGCAAGAAGCCAACCGAAGCCCAGTTTCGGAAAGTGATGCAACTTTGCGAAAAATGGGGAATGGAAAACGATCCCGCTGAAATCCGGAAGGCATTCTTTTCCGGCAAGGTCATCGCTCTCAAAGATCAGGAGGCGGTCATTCAGTTGCTCTCCATTTTTGCGCAGCACCTCGCCATTTTGAGCAATGAAGTGTTTATTCAGCGGAAAAACGCCGAACCCCCGGCTATTGCCAAGGCCCGCAATTATATTCAGGATCATCAGGCGGAAAAGCTATCCCTGGAACAGGTCGCCCGGGCGGTCAACATGAGCAGCTTTTATTTCTGCAAGATGTTCAAAAAGGTCGTGGGGATTAATTTTACGGATTATGTGGCGCGGGTGCGGATTGAAAAATCAAAGAATCTGCTGCTGAATCCCAACCTGCGGGTCAGCGAAATAGCGTTTGAGGTCGGTTTCCAATCGCTCACGCATTTCAACCGGATCTTCAAGAAATTGCTGGGCCAGTCGCCCACCGAATACCGGGCGCAATTGCTGACCCTTTGATTTGCGGTGGCAGCGGTGACTAATCCGCTTTCGATTTTAGCGTCTAATTTAAAAGCAAGAGGCCGGGGTTCCCCCGGCCTCTTTCATTTGATAATCAAGGGGTCGGCGGGACTCTCAGCCGAAAATACTGCTGCGCGGCAGACGTGGTGATGGGATGCGGAGAGGTCGCTCCCGTGACGTCGGTGTAAGGGCCAGTGATAATGGGCGCCGATTGAAGAATGGCCTTCGGTGAAGTCCATAGGATGGTTGTGCTGCCGTTTTCGGTCAAGATGGTCAAGTTTGGGGTGCTTGCGAACGGATAGACCAGCTCGGCTTGAGCGGCTGTCAGCGCGGTGTCAAAAAAAGCAACTTCGGTGATCGCACCGGCAAAATAACGCTGGTGGCTGGCGTTCAGGTCGCCCGTCGTATAGTCCGGAGCGCCGCCGATGAGAAGATCCTCTGGTGTGCCAGGCAGACTCCCGACGCCCACTTGCGATGCGCTGAGGGCTCCATCGACGTAAAGATAGGCAGTATTGCCATCGGAGACCCCGATCGCCTGGTGCCAGGCACCGTCGTTAAAATTTGTGGGGGTATTGATGTCAGGACCGTTGCCCGGATTCCAGTGCACGGCCCCGCTGGCGTCAAGGGTTAAGTCCCAACCGCTATCGCCCCGTCCCAAAATGGTTTCGTCGGTACGGGCAAAACAATCGGCGGGATTTCCTTTGAACCAACAAACGACGCTGAACGGTTGGGTGCCTTGCGGATCAAGCGCGGTTCCCAAGAGCAATCCGTTGCCGATATCGATGGCGGCGTCCAAACCATTGAATCGGGGGGCAAACACTTCCGTGCCGGGTCCGCCCAGCAGCAGCCCGACGGTAGCTGGAGCGACGCCGGGTTGATAAAGGCCGTTGGCGGTCGTACCCAAATAACCAATGTTCGTGGCCACGGGAAATGAACTAAAACTCGGTTCGGTGAAGGCGGGTTCATCAAAACGCAAATAGACTAAGGGACTGGCCGTTAAAACGTCGTTGGTATATAGCGTTTTGTTAGCCGCGGTTGCGTCATGATAGTGCAGGGCGACGGTGGCGGCCGACAGGGCGTTCGTATAGACGGCGACCTCGTCCATGGCGCCGTTGAAAATCTGGCAATTGAAACCGATGGCGTAGGGTTGCGGATAGCCATTGTTAATAAAGGCATCGCCCATCATCAGGTTCCCTATCACCAAAGGATTTACGGTATCCGGCGAATAATTCATGAGACTATTGGTCGAAGGAAACTGGTAGGTGCCGTTGGGTCCGTCGGGAAAACCATCCGCGTTCGGAGCGAACACTTGATTGGTGGATTGCGGCAGGCCGGGGACGGTGGTGGCTGCCAAGGCGCTATTGACATAAAAATTGGCATTCGTGCCGTCATAGGTCAGCGCGAGGTGAAACCATTGGGGGTGGGGTGCAACCAGTGGCACATCGAATTCCAGCGTCGGAAATTTGGAGTTGGCGCCGTTATAGAAATCGACCACCCAGCAGGCCGTGGTCTGTAATTGTACGGCGCCGGGCGGAGCTTCGTACCAGCCGTCAGGAGCGCCCAGGGCATAGACGCCGGCCAGGGAGATGCTCCAGCCGTACGTGTTTCCCTGGTCGTCGCCGCTGTCATTGTAATTATAGCCGCCGCCGCCTTTTTTGATGATGCCGGCCCATTCGGTTGAGGCATAACTGGCGCCGGACAAGTCGTTGGGATCGCCGCCTTCCGGCTTGACCCAGGCTTCGGCCGTAAACGGTACGATTCCCGTATCCAGACTGTGGTCGACATCCGGAATCAGCACGTAACCGCTTTCGTCATTATTGTTAGTACCGCCGTTAAAC
>Ga0302319_10008806_pt1 | contig 19540 bp, 18 predicted proteins | sample Bog_T0_2_FD_203319 | JGI IMG/M metagenome (GOLD analysis project Ga0302319, IMG submission 203319) | Peat permafrost microbial communities from Stordalen Mire near Abisko, Sweden - Bog_T0_2 | ecosystem: Environmental > Terrestrial > Soil > Wetlands > Peat | place: Sweden: Abisko, Stordalen Mire... | reverse complement strand
TCCCACCCTTGTATGTTGCGTTCAGAGGCGTAACGATGTTGCGTTTCGGCGGAGAGGCCGTTCCCACCCTAGGCCAGCGTGAGTTGAGCCTGATCGCAAGATCGGCCGCCGTCCCTCTCTTGCTACGCCGTGGAGAATCGAAGGCCTTCTGAGCCTGCATGTTCAAGGTCGGCGCGAAGAGTAAGTCCGTGAGCGCGGACAGGGACGGCTGCTGGAGCTGATCGTAGCGCCAGAGGAGGCTCATGAGCAAGTCGATTGATTGTTCGCAGGCGACCGTATTTTGCGGCATCGATGTGAGTGCGGCCACACTGGCCGTAGCCGTAATCGAGCAGGATCAACCCCTTCAACAGCGGGAGTTCGTCAACCGGGCCAGCGGTCATAAGGCGCTGATCGGCTGGCTGGGCAAGCGCAAAGCGCAGGTGCGGGTGTCGCTGGAGGCCACCGGCATCTATTCGCTGGACTTGGCGCTGGCTCTGAATGATGCACCGGGCATCGAGGTTGCGGTGCTGAATCCGAAGATGGCCAACCGTTTTGCCCAGACGCTGAGGCGATCGAAGACCGACGCGGCCGACGCGCTGGTGCTGGCCGAGTACAGCTGTCGGATGCCCTTTACCGCCTGGCGGCCGCCTAGCCTGAGTGCGCTTCGGTTGCGCGCCGTGGGTCGCCATATCGTGGCTCTGGTGGTCCAGCATACGCGCGAGCAGAATCGGTTGCATGCAGCGGCTGGCTCTCAGGCTACACCGCGCTGCGTGGTCCAGGATCTGAAGCGTTCGCTGATCTCACTGGAGCGGCGGATCGTGAAGATGAGGCGTGAGGCCATGGCGTTGGTGCATGGCGATACCGAGGTCCAGCAGCGGTTCCGGCTGCTGACGGGAATACCGGGCATCGCGGCTACCAGTGCGGTGCAGATCCTGGGCGAGCTGGCGTTGCTGGCTCCGGAGATGAATGTCCGGCAATGGGTGGCGCATAGCGGGCTGGACCCGGTACATCAGCACTCGGGCACATCCGTGCATAAACTCTCGCGCATCAGCCGCGCCGGTAATCGCTACCTGCGCCGTGCCCTCTATATGCCGGCCCTGTCAGCGGTGCGATGGGATCCGCATATGAAAGCCTTCTATGAGCTTCTCCAGACACGTCACAAAACAAAACTACAGGCCGTGATCGCCGTCGCAAGAAAGCTGCTCCATGCCATCTATGGCGTCCTCCGCAGCCGTACTCCCTACGACGGTCGCAAGCTCTTCCCGCAACTCGAGCCAGCTTAGATTTACAATCTCCCTCGCCAGGTGAAACGGAAGCGGGCTCTGCTGGGAAGCAACCAGGCCGAGGGATAACCTGGCGGGCTCATCCTGACGATGAACCGGAGGCCGAGCGGGGGGTTACCCTCGCCCGGCCAAAACAACCATCGGAGGGATAGACCCCTCATGCCTTGAAAATCCCATCCATCCCCACCGAAAATCCTTGCTTCCCAACAGAGAATCTCCCTCGCCAGGTGAAACGGAAGCGGGCTCTGCTGGGAAGCAACCAGGCCGAGGGATAACCTGGCGGGCTCATCCTGACGATGAACCGGAGGCCGAGCGGGGGGTTACCCTCGCCCGGCCAAAACAACCATCGGAGGGATAGACCCCTCATGCCTTGAAAATCCCATCCATCCCCACCGAAAATCCTTGCTTCCCAACAGAGAATCTTGCAGCGATAAATCTGCCTCAAGGATGGGGCACGGAGCTGATGGGCGGATGGAAGCGGAGAACTCCTTCACCGTCGTCTCGCGTGATTTCTACCTCGACGGGGATCTCCTCGCGTTGCACGGCTTCGCTCGCTCGGGCGAGGAAGAGTTTTGCCAAGTCCGGTTCGCAGCGGAGAACGCGGAAACCCTGCGCCAGCCGGCCCAGATAGCGCGGGGCAAGGCGGAGCCAGCGGCGCGCGGCGGCGGACTCTTGATCGGGAAGCTCATGGAGACAATCGAGGGCGATTGTGTCCAGTTTGGGCAGCCATAGAGCCGGCGCGGCGGCTACGCGCCAGGTCAGGATCGACGGTCCGCATGCGGCGGCGGCGAGTACGGCCGGCGGTAGAAGATCGGGAATGACGCCGCGCTCCAGCATCTCTCGCTCCACGGCTTCCGGGGCAGCGGCGATGCACACAGCCACTGTCTCGCGTTTGCGGATTTCGTTCTTGAGGATGCGCAGGGCTTCGTCGAGGGAGTTGACCAGGAAGTCGGCCACGCCTTCGCGAATCGACCGCTTCTGCGCCGCGGTAATGGCGGTTGCGGCCAGCGACGCTGCACCGGCAATGTTACCCGCCACCAGCAGCGCGCGCCCGTGCTGGGCCAGTTCGCCGGCATATAGCAGATTGCCGCCCAGGCTCGGTTCCTGCTCGCTCGAGGCAGGCGCGGTGCGCAGCAGCACAGCATAGAGGCGCTCCACCTGGAGTGCGAATTCGAGTGCCGGCGGCGGGATGGGATCGGGGAACAAGGGAAGGGCTTGGCGTGGTCCTGAGGATTCCGGCGTGTGCCGGGGGGTGAGGTAGTGCGACTTATTCCCGGTATAGCTCGATGGCGTTGAGGGGCCGGACAAAGAAGACGAATTCGCCGGGCTTGGCAACCACCTGGAGCCTCTCAGGGACCTTTTTGCCGACGCACTGGTTGGGAGCGACGACTCCAGAGGAGAGGATGAGGGCGACGGGGTACCAGCGATCGAGAGTTGCCGCGTGCTCGGCTGTTCCGCGATCCTTGTCGGCGTCGCAGTTGGCGTAGATGTGCGTGGCGCTGTCGTAGGTAGCATGCACCGAGATGACTTCGGCATTGGCGGACAGGGCCAGGCTGCCGGTCCCATCCTCGCTCTGCTTGACCCAGTCGCCGTGCGACTCCTGCAGGTGGTTGATGCGCACCAGGAAGTTCGACGTCGCAATCAGGCGTCCGGTTTTGCTATCGAGCATGCGGATGGTAATGGTGTTCTGCGCAATCGCGGGCCCGCAAACAAGAGCAATACATACAAACAGCAGGAACAGACGGGGGGCACGACAAACCATTGGTTGCCTCCGGAGTTGGGCGTACAGATCTGCTGCGCGGTGGAAGAGCCGGGCTACAAACCAATCTACGCTTACCAGGTATTGTAGGGTTGACCGTCGGAGCCTGTCTCGTCGGAGCCGGAGTGCACGTCATCGACGCCGGGGTCGGTTTCGTCGAGCGAGTGCATGGCGTCGCTGGTGTCGGTGACCCAACTGGAGGTGGTGTGGGTCATGGGGTCTTCGGGGATGACCTTCAGATAGCCCTCCTGCACCAGGTCGTCTAGCGACTGAGGAGCCTTCTGTTTGTCCATGGTGTAGGAGTCGATGGCCGCGCGCAGCACATGCAGATCTTCCTTGAGCACGGCTTCCTTGGCATGCTTGAGCGCTGAGGTAAACCTGGGCACGGCGACTGCCATGAGGATACCGATGATGGCCATGACGATCATCAGCTCGACCAGGGTGAAGCCCGCGTTTTCTCGTTTGACTCTGCCCACGTTCGACCTCGTTGCCCTTTTCAATCGCTGGCTTGCGGCATTCCCTCAGGGGCTAAAGCCCAGCTTATTCAGTTGGCGCATGCGGCGCGTCTAAAGCCGCGCCCTTTCAAAACCCGGCTCACATCGAGCCCAGTCCCTACCAAGTCGAATACTTGGTTCCATCCAGGGCCGTTCCCTGGGCTTTCGAAAATACGTCGAAGACACTCTGCCCGCCATAGGAGTCCGAATCCGGATCATCCTGCATGGAGCGCATGCCCCACTCGGCCTTTCCGGTCATGGGGTCGATGGGAATCTTGCGCAGAAACCTGACCTTCTTGCCCTGCACATCCACCCCGTTCACCAGCGTATCCAGGTCGGGCGGATAGTTCTGGCTGTCGACCTTGGTCTGAAAGGCGTGCCTGTCGGCAGCGTCCTTGTAGGCGTCGATGGCGTCGCGCATCTCCCACAGATCGCGGCGCAGTTCGTGCTCGTGATCCCTCTTGACCGTGAATATGGTCACCGGCACGGCGGCCGAGGCCAGGATGGAGAGAATCGCCACGGTCACAATCAACTCGACCAGCGTAAGGCCGCGCTCCTGTTCACGGTGTGTCCGGATTGGGGTTGTTGGCCTCATGCGCCTTTCGGTCAGTGCACATTGATGATGGCGCGCGTTCCCTGCGCCGGCACCGGCTGCTGCGCGCTGTTGATAGCGCTGGCGCGAACCAGCGTCAGCATGGTTTCTCCTGGCGCTTTGGCCTGGAAACTGATCACACAGACCACGCCAGCGCCAGTGATGCCTGGCGCTCCCGGCGGCCGCGCGGCGTTGATGGTGATGGAGCCGGGGCCGTCGTCGCGGTGGATGAGCGCCACAGCCTGATTATCGCGGCCCAGCAGATCGCCGACAGTAACGTTCACCAAAGAAAGCTTTGCGGGGTCGTACTGAACCTGCAACGGCACCGAGGCGATATCTTTTCCTCCCGCGAGGACCACCGGAACCTGGAATGTGGATCCCGTAGTGACCGGGTTGCCGGGCGGGCTGAACATCATATTCACGGCGCCAAGTCCGGGAGATCCGGGAAGCGCTGGCGTGTCAGGAGTGCCCGGCGAACGCGGTGCCAGGGCAGGGTTCAGTTGTCCGGCCTGGATGGGCCGCGGGGGCACGGCTGCGGGGTTGGCGACAGCAGCAGTCGCCGTTTGCCCGTTGGCATCGGCCGAGGCGCTCATTTGCGCCAGCGCCGCCGGGGCAGCCGCGATGGCGCTCTGGCCTGGAACCACGCCGATGCTGGACCTTGGCTCAGAGGCCGGAGAAACAGTTGCAGGCGAGGAAGCGTCTGGCGTGGTGGAGATGTGGCGCAGCTCGACGGTCTGCCCGGAGCCGGTATCGATGGTGCGCAGGTTGGCCCGGTCCAGCGATTGCGTGCGGACGATGTGCGGGACCACCAGGAAGACGAGCTCGTCGTCGTTGACGGTGTGATCTTTGGAACCGAACAGGTATTTAAGGATAGGAATCGAACTCAGTCCGGGAATGCCGGTCCAGCTCAGGGTCTCCTGCTTATCCTGAATGCCGCCCAGAATGCTGGCCTCGCCCTCGCGCAGGCGGATGACCTGGTCGACCACGCGCTGCGAGAGAATGGGCTCGGTGACGCCGCTGATGGTCACCGAGCCACTCTGGGCGGTCACTTCTATCTTCATCTTCAGCGTTACATCGTGGTCGTAATGGACGCTGGGCGTCATTTCGATGTTCACGCCCACATCCTGGTACTGGAACTGGGTCTGTACCCCGATGCCGAGTCCGCCTACGCCGCCCACGCCGCCCAAGCCGCCCCCCCCATAGGAGCCGGTGGCGATGGGAATCCGCGAGCCAATCTTCATTGTCTGCTTCTGCCCGTCGGTGGCGCGGATGCGGGGATTCTGCAGAACCTTGGTATTCGAGTCGGTGAGCAGCAGGTTGGCGGTTGCGCCGCCTATGGTGACGGCAAACTGGGATGCCTTGAGATGGGCCAGGTCGTAGAGAGACGGGCTGGTGCTGCTGGTGGACCCGGTGGTGCCAGTCGTGGTGGTTGTGGTAGAGGTAGTCGAAGTGCTGGAACTGGGCGACTGCAGGGCAATGCCCACGCTGCTTGGCCAGGAGATGCCGAGGGTGCGCTCCCAGTTCTTGCTGACCTCCAGGATGGAGATGTCCACCACCACCTCGGCACGCGCCTTGTCCAGGTCGTTGACAAGCTTCTGCGCCAGCAGCAGCTCGTCGGGCGTGCCGCGGATGACGATCGCGTTCTGGCTGGGAACGCCGTAGATCTTGATTCCGGTGAGCACGTTGCGAATGGCGGTCTGCACGTCGGTCAAATCGTTCTGTTGCCAGGCGTTGGTCAAATAGAACGTTTGTACCGCGGTTTCATCCAGGTCGGTGCGCTTTTGGCGGGTGTTCTGGGCCACAAAGATCGTATTCTCGGTGACCGGGCGCCAGAAGGTGTTGGACATGGTGCCCACAATGCGCAGCGCATCCATCAGGGAAGAGTTGCTGAGATCGACCTGGATGCGCTTCGAAGTGTAGTCGGGGTCAAAGAGTACGTTGAGGCCGGCGGCTTTGCCGATGGCCTGATAGACCACCTTGGCGTCCTCCGAGTAGTGCAGTGTCAGGGGCTCGTTGGAGAGCGGCTTGAGCGCGACCGGAGAGCCCATCGAGTCTAGTTCCTGCTCGGTGCCGGCTTCCTGGGCCAGGCTGGTTTCTGCCTGCGGCGGCGCTTCGCCCTGGCGCTTGCGAACCCGGGCAATCTCCTGCTGGGCTGCCTCGTTGCCGGGGTCGATCTCGGCGGCGTGTAGAAACTCGACCAGCGCGCCCTGCTCGTCGCCGCCCTGGAGCAGCTTGCGGCCCTTGGCCATGTGCACGGCAGAGGCAGAGACGCGGATACGGAAAAGGGCCGTCCTGTAGGTGAGATCGTTGGGGGCCTTGGCGGCGGCTTTCTGGTAGAGGTCAAAGGCGGTGTCGTAGTCTTCGTGGCCCTCGGCAGTTTCACCGTGCTTGAACATGGAGGCAGCCGATTGGGCGCGGGCCGTGACGCTCGTCAGGGCTAAGACGGCCAACAGCGCGAACCAGAGCGGGCTGTGCGAAAAAGCGGATGCGGCGAGAGCCGGTCTGGAGCCAGCCGGTACATGAGCGCGGCGATTCATCGAACTCCCAGGCGTCCTGTGCAGCCCGCATTCCGGACCAGACTGTTGCGGGCTGCCTTGGCCGCCCCCGACGCAATTCCTGTCGCGAATTCTGACACAAGTCTTAGAGCAGTTCTCCAATTCGTGTGCCCCGTTTGGTTGCTTGCAAGGCGGCTTTTTCTTAAGGAAAAAGCCACTTATCATCTTGTCCTCGGCGTACGGCAATTGGAGAACAGCTAGAGTGACGATTTGTGCCATCCAACGATGCTCCATTTTAGCAAAGCCCCTTTGTTGCGCGGGGAAGGCGGCGGTCCGGCTGGAGAGCGGAAGCCATTTCGATGCTACGATGAAGATTCGAGGTTGCATGCCCATGGCCCGCCAAACCAGTCACGTGATCGTGCAGCCCGAAGACGCCGGCCCTAAAAAGCCGGTGCGGCCCCGCGACCCGGTGGCCAGCGGCGAGCGCGACGCGGCCCATAACCGCATGGCCAGCCACAACTACTTTCTGCTCGAAAAGTTCGAGGCCGGCGTGGCCCTGCGCGGCACCGAGGTCAAGTCCATCCGCCAGGGCAAGGCCAACCTGAAGGATTCCTATGGCCTCATCAAGGACGGCGAGGCGTTTCTGCTGAACTTGCATATCGGTCCTTACTCCCACGGCAACCTGGCCAACCACGACGAAACCCGGACGCGCAAGCTGCTGCTGCACCGGGAAGAGGTTCGCAAGCTACACCAGAAGACGCAGATCAAAGGCCACACGCTCATCCCCGTGCGGCTCTATTTTCGCAACGGGCGGGTCAAGTGCGAGCTGGCCGTGGCCAAGGGCAAGCAGGACTGGGACAAGCGCGAAACCGAGAAACGCCGCGAAGGCGACCGCGAGGCCCGCGCCGCCGTCAACGCCAGCAAGCACCGCATGGGGCGGTAAGCCAGCTTCAGTTTTTCCGTGGATGGCCGCTGGCAGATCAGCGGATCACTTCAATCTGGATTCCCAAATTGAGCTTGGTCCAGATTCGGTCAGTTGTGTAGACGGTAGCTTTGCGTTCGATGGCCAGGGCCAGACAAGCCCTGTCGCCGAGCGACAGTCCGAACGGGCGCGTGATGGAGCGCAGTTCCGCGGCAATGCGCGCCTGCTCGTCCGTGAAGAAGCAGATCTCGAATTGCACACTTTCCATCCGGCTCCAGGCGTGGTCGGCCCGTACCCCGCGATCCAGCATCCGGGTGTGAACCTCCGCCAGATTAACGGTGCTGAGCAGTGCATCGCGCAGGTGTGGAATGACGATCTCGCCGCCCGGCTCGTTGAGAAACACGGCCAGAACAGCCGACGAATCGAGGACGATCAGGTCAGCCAAGCAGGCCCGCCATCCGCAAGCGATCCTGGTCGAATTCGCGGTCCCGCGCCATCTCCTCTTCCTCGCGCCGGGCCTCTTCGCGGCGCTCAGCAATTAGTTCGTCCGAGGCCAGAACACCCGGCTTGATATAGGGTGCGAACTCCCGCTGAATCCGGCGAATGCGAGCCGTGTACGACTCGATTCGCAGAACTCCGTCCTCCACATCCATCAGGAGCGCATCGCCCGCTGCGAGGCCCATCTCCTGCCGGATGGCGGCGGGGATGACGATGCGACCGTTGGGGCTCAACGAGGTCTTGGCACGGAGAATTGTTCTAGCACTCGTTTCCATGATTGACATCTCATTCGATAATGACATTCTCACTCGAAAATGTCAAAACTCTTTCACCTGCCATCCTCGTTCGCGGGTGGCATTTGCAGGTCGGCTTTGCGGCAGGTCTGTTGACTCTGCGAGTTGGCTCGTTCCGCCACGGGGTGAAAGAATGGAATTCATGAAGACCGAACTCAAGTTTGCCAATCTTGCTGGAATTGAGACGGAACTGCTGGCCGTCCTGGCCGCCGACACGCAAACCGCCAAAGGGCCGGACGCCGAAGCCCAGCCGGAGTTGTTGATTGCGGATCAGGCCGTCCGCGCCGCCGTGGCCCAGGTGTTTTTGAGCGGTGAGTACAAGGCCGGGGCCAACGAGACCCTGCTGCTGCACGCCCCTGCCGGACTCGCAGCAAAAAGACTGCTGGTCGTCGGCCTGGGCAAGAAGGGGAAGCTCGCCTCCCCGGCCGTGCGCAACGCGGCTGGGACGGCCGTCCGCTTCGCCAAGCCGCGCGGCATTCGCGAGCTGGTGGTCGCCCTGCCGGAGATTGAGGAGTACGCGGCGCGCAGCGCGCGGGCTTTGGTGGAAGGCGCAATCGTGGGCGACTTTGACTCGGACACCTATCGCAGCGACCGCAAGGACCGCAGCGTGCAGTCCGTTACGCTGGCCGCGCCGGGCGCAGACCGGGCAGCGGTAGAAGCCGCGTTCGCTGAGGGCGTGATTGCGGGCGAGAGCCAGAACTTCACTCGCGCGCTGGTCAACGAGCCGGGCAACAAGCTCACCCCCACCATCCTCGGCCAGCGCGCCGCGGAGATGGCCGACGCCGTCGGCCTAGACTGGCAGGTTCACTCGACCGAGAAGCTGGTCGAGCTCAAGATGGGCGCGTTTCTGGGCGTGGCGCAGGGCTCGGCCGAGCCGCCCGCGCTCATCGTGCTGCGCTACGAGCCGGAGGGCGTGACCGAGGGGCCGGTGCTGGGTCTTGTCGGCAAGGGAATTACGTTCGACACAGGCGGCATCTCCATCAAGCCGGCCGACAACATGGAGAAGATGAAGTACGACATGGCCGGCGGCGCGGCCATGCTGGGCGCCATGCGGGCCATCGCGCTGTTGAAGTCCAAAGTGCGGGTGATCTGCATTGTCTGCGCGGCGGAGAATATGCCCGACGGCAGGGCCTACAAGCCGGGCGACGTGGTGACCGCGATGTCGGGAAAAACAATCGACGTGATCAATACCGACGCCGAAGGGCGCCTGGTGCTGGCCGACGGACTGAGCTACGCGCGCCAGCTGGGCGCGACGCACCTGATCGATGCGGCCACGCTCACCGGCGCCATCGGCGTGGCGCTGGGCACTCACAATGCAGGCGCGTTCTCCAACGACGATGAGGCTTTTGCCAAGTTCACAGCGGCGCTTGCCACTTCCGGCGAGAAGTTCTGGCGGATGCCGCTGGGTGAGGAGTACGCCGAGCAGATCAAGAGCGACATTGCCGACATCAAGAACACCGGCGGACGCGGAGGTGGGGCAAGCACAGCTGCCGAGTTCCTGCACGTCTTCGCCGAAGACACACCCTGGATTCACCTGGACATCGCCGGCATGGCCTGGATCGACGATGCCCGCCCGTACATCGCCAAAGGGCCCAGCGGTGTGGCCGTGCGCTCAATTCTGGAGTGGGTGCGCAGCTACTGAAAGCCAGCTGAGAGCTGATTGCTAACAGCTCTTGGATGTCGGAACCATCAACAAGCTGGGTGCCCCATCCTTGCGAGGTAGTTGTTTTTCTCGCAGGGGTGGGAGACCACGAACGCCAATAGCGTCCATCTCTCTCCCCGCCAGAAATCCTGTCATCCTGAGCGAAGTCGAAGGACCTGCGGTTGCTCTTAGCGGGTGCAAAAGTTAGTATCCCTGCGCAGGAGCCGACTCCGAATGTCTCAAGCGCAAGAAAAGCGTAGTGGCCACCGCACTCAATGGGCAGCTCAGTTTGCGGTTGCCTCGGAATTATGCAAGCGCGGGTACGAAGTCTCTTTCACAATGGGGAACCGAACTCCGTTAGCGGACCTCATGGTTATCAGCCCAGGGTGCAAGGAAATGTTCCTTGTGGATGTGAAGGGGCTATACAGGAAAAACCCGTGGCTCGTTAAGCGCAAGACCATTCGAGAGAAGCTCTTCTACATCCTGGTGTCCGTACCAGACAAAGAACCAAATGAGTTCTTTGTTTTGACCCAGATTGAAGTGAATCATCTGATTGAGCAAGAACTGAAACGCCTAAAGCGCCCAGCTGATTATCCGTTGACTGGCTTTGTCTGGAAATTGGCGGCTCCGCACAAAGGGAAGTGGCAAGTTCTCCCCAAATAATCCCTTGATCCACAGGCGTCTCTTCGGTCTGCGGAGAGTGGTTCGCCTTTCGCACCACTCTCGCCAAGAGCGCACCGCAGGGGCTAAAGCCCACATTGATTTTATTGCGTTTTCGGCACGACTGAAGTCGTGCCCTGTTACAAAGCTCTCGCGAATTGCAACCTTAACAAATTTCTCCGCAGCTCTCCGCAGCCTGTTTAGCACGAATGATTCGGAATGGAGCTTCTTCAGCGAAATTGCATTGCGTCAATCTCCCAGCTTGGTCAGGCGGACATTCCTGCCCGTCCGCGCCGATTCCCGCGCAGCGTCCAGAATCTGCATGACTACAACATTGGTGTCCAGGGCGCTCAGGTCGCCTTGGGGCTGGATCTGGCCGCGCAGCACGGCGGCCAGGTAGCTGAGCGAACTGCTCTCTTGCGGCGCCAGAGAGGGTGCGGTGATGAGCTGCTCTTCATGGTCGTGTTCGTGGCGCAGGCGGAGTCTATCGGGGCCGACGGTGATGGCGTAGCCTGTCGCGCCGTAGACTTCCATATCCTTCCGCGAGAAGGGCCAGTTCCACGAGGCCTGGATCACGGCCTGGGCATGGGGATACTGCAAGACAATGGTGGCGTCGTCGTCCACATGCGGATAAATCTGCGGCTTGTCCTGGTTGGTGACTGCGGTGACGGTGAGCGGGGTCTCGCCGTGCATCAGCCAGGTCATCAGGTCAACGCCGTAGCAGCCGAAGTCATAGAGGGCGCCGGCGCCGTTCTGGGCTGGATCGGTGAGCCAGCTAAGGAACTCCGGAGGCACGCCGATCTCTTTCGGGCCTTGGTGGCCGTCGTGCACCACGACGCGGCGGATCGCGCCTAGCCGGTCGTCGCGCACCTCGTCGTAAGCGGCCTTGTTGCTGGAGTACCAGGTGGTCTCGTAGTTCACCAGCACTTGAATCTTGTACTTGCGGGCCGTGTCGCGGATGGCCAGCGCGTCGGCGAGCGAGATGGTGAGGGGCTTCTCGACCATCACCGAGACGCCGTACTTTGCGGCGATTTCGATGGCCGGCCGGTGCTGGGCAATCGAGGTATAAACCAGCACCGCCTGGGGATGGGTCTTCTCGATCATGCCGGGTTCACTCGGGTAGAAGAGCGCTTCCGGCAGCGCATATTTTTTTCGGTATTTGGCGAAGAGGGCACGGTCGGAGTCGGTGATGCCGACAAGCTCAACGTCGGTGTGTGCCGGCAGGGCGGAGAGAAATCCCTCCACGTGGCCGTGGGTGAGGCCGACAATGGCGACCCGGAGCGGCGGAGGCTGCTGGGCCGGGCAGTGGCAGGCGATGGCGAGCAGGAGCGTTGGCAACAGGGCGGCGCTGAGACGGGCGGCGAAGGCAAGAAGACGGGGCATGGGGCGAACTCTCCTCGGCGGCAATTTTACTCTGAGGATCCTAGGCGCAAGCGGCTGGAACCCGGAACGGGGCTTGGCAATTGCCTTAACCAGAAGACGCAGGAGTCGCGATTACGCGCACGGCTCGAAAATAAAGCTATTTATGGGAATTCGATAGGAATCAGACCCAATTCGGGCCAGCCCTTTGTGTAAACCCGCCCTTCTTGGAATTCGTCCAATGCGGCGTGGAAGCTGTGCAAATTCGATTTCGTTGCCCCTGTTGCGGATATAAGACGCTGGAGACAGCCGGCGCCCTGGCCCTGTGCCCCGTATGCTGGTGGGAAGACGACGGCCAGGAGGACGAGGACGCTGCGGAAGTCCGCCTGACCGTGAATGGACAACTGAGCCTCAACGAGGCACGGAAGCACTTTGCTCTGTGCGGCGCTGCCCACCCCCGGTTCGTTCCATTCGTTCGCAAGCCGCAGGGTTCAGAGCAATGACGCTTCCGTGCCGTTGAGGGCTGTTAGAACTGAGCAGCCGCCGGCACGCCGCGCTTCTTGAAATAGAGCACGGAGGCCAGTCCCAGGAGACCGGTCGCAAGCAGGAAGAATGCGTTGGGCTCAGGGGTGACGGCGTATGGCGGTTCGCCGTTGCCCACGAAGATTTGCGGCAGGCCGTCGGTGCTGGGTGTCTGCGAGCCAGCTACAGGCAGGTACACGTCGTAGTTGGCGTAGCCACCGGCATGGAGAGCGGCCGCTGCAATCAAACCGGTGATGTTGTTGCCATCCGCCGGGTCAGTAGCGCCGGCTCCGGAATCGAAGAGGTACCAGGCGGCCCATTGGGCGTCGGCTGCGGCCTTCGCATTCGGGGCTGAGGCGGCCAGGCTGTAGAGGTAGGCGGCTTCCTCGTAGCTGCTGCCGAGACTTCCGGCTGTAACTTCGTTGGCCGTCCAGGTCTCACCAGAGTAGATCTCGCGGTCGAAGTTGATGCACATTAACGGGACGTTGGTGAACGTCTTGGTGCCGTCCGTAATGGAAAAGTCGTAAGGGTAGATGTAGTACGGGCCAGCTGTCGCTGGGCCAGCGCTCGTAAGGGTCATAGTGAACGAATTTGCACGGGCCTGACGAGAGCCGAGGGCAAAAAGCAAACAGAAAACAGCAAGTAATGTTGCGAGCGAACTGAACTTCTTCATTTGGTCCCCTTTTTGCCATCCGTCCCTGGATGGGTTTGAGTTTTCATTCTTTCAAGAGCCATGCGTCGAATTCCCGACCGCGCCCTGAAATCGTCCCAGCTAAAATGCATCGACCTGGAACACGTTGCGTTTCCGAGGAGCAGGCTGGGAAAACGGTCTGGCCAGCTAGGGGTTTCCGCGCTTGATGATCTTCACCAACGCTCATCTAAAGGCAATTCAATCCCCAAAATCATGTGCATGAAAATAAAAGAGTTGGGTGGTGCGAGGATATAGATATATGCAAAGTTTTGCACTTCTAGCAAAGTTTTGCACATCTTTTGGACCATGCTTCCCCATCTTTCGGATAAGGTTGCGTCCCTTTAAAGGAGAGAGGCCTGCCACTGGCCGCCTGGAGGCAAACACCCCAGAATCCGGAAGGCCGGGGAGTATGCACACGATCACAAGGTCTACCTGGCCTCGCAATCAAACTAGAAAGCGCTCCTTCGCGGATATTTGATATGGGGAAACAGAGAAGGGGAGAGACGAGAATCGGATGGCGCCGATGGCGCTTCATTCCGGATGGATGGTTCCTTTCCGGGTCCCTCCCATGCAAACGGTGACCTGCGCGGTTTGACCCTTGGGAGCAAACCCCACTACCATGAGATGAGGCACTTCCCTGGCTGTGCGTGTCTGGGTTCAGGCGCGTGCGGCTGTACTTTGCCGCACACGGAAAAGGAAGCCGGCGGGCCGCACCCTGGGATGACGGGATTGCAGCCGGGAATCGGCCTAGGCAGCAGCTGAGATCTGCAGATTGTTGGCGCGGAGTTTGCGCCCGGAAGGCAAAACGTTGAGCACTACCGAGACCCTCGAAAACAACCCTCACCCTGAGACGGCCGAGGCCGCGCAGGACCACGATCACAACCACGAAGGCCATAGCCACGATCACGAAAGTCACAATCACGACCACGAAGGTCACGAGCATAGCCACGGACCCGTCTTGAATCCCGATTGCACCCGCGAGCTGGTGCTGGATATTCCGGTCGAAGAGGTCTCCAAGGCCTATCGCACCGTGACCGGCAACTATCGCAAATATGCCAAGATTCCGGGCTTCCGCGCCGGCAAGGTGCCGGAGTCGGTGGTCAAGCGCCGCTATGCCACCGAGATCAAGAAGGAAGTGATCGACGGCTTGTTGCCGGAGCGTTTCAACAAGGCTGTGGCCGAGCTGGGCGTGCGTCCAGTGGGCCAGCCGCAGGTGACCGAGCTGACGGTGGAAGACGGTGCGCCGCTGCATGTGAAGGCGGTCTTCGAGTTTGTGCCGGCGTTCTCCATTGAAGGCTACGAGACGGTCACGGTGCCCAAGCCTGCGGTGGAAATTACCGACGAGGAGTTCCAGGCCGAGCTGGCGCAGCTGCGCGAGTCGCGCGCCACGGTTGAGCCGGTGGAAGAAGACCGCCCGCTCGCCGACGGTGACTGGGCGCAGATTACCTATAAAGGTGTAGTCGAGGGCGAGGATGAAGGCGCGCCGATTGCCGGTGAAGACACGCTGGTGGAGATTGGCGGCAAGGACACGGTCGAGGCTTTCTCGACAGCCCTGCGCGGCGCCAAGTCCGGCCAGGAGCTGAAGGCCGAGGTCATTTATCCGGCTGATTATGCCGAGGCCAAACTGGCCGGCAAAACGGTGGCTTACGACGTGGAAGTGAAAGCCATCAAGAAGCGGACGCTGCCCGATCTGGACGACGAATTCGCCAAGGAGCTGGGCGCCTACGAGAGCTTTGCGGATCTGGAAGAGCGCATCAAGGAGCACCTGGCCAGCCGCAAACGGCGCAGCGTGGAAGCCGAGACCAAGGACCGCCTGTTTGCCGCGCTGACCGAGAAGTATCCCTTCCCGGTGCCGGAGTCTCTGGTGCAGGAGCAGATCGATGCGCGCCTGGAGCGCGGCCTGCGTGCTCTGGCTGCGCAGGGGATGGATACGGAGCAGATGCGCAAGCTCGACTTTGGCAGGCTGCGTGCTGCACAAAGAGACAGTGCGACAGCCGAGGTAAAGACGTTCATTCTGCTGGACCGGATTTCCCAGGCGGAAAACATCACGGTGAGCGACGAGGAACTGGACCAAGAGCTGCAGTTGGCTGCACTCCAGTCCCGCGAACCACTGGATACCCTGAAAGTGCGATTGACGGAGGACGGCGGTCTGGCTAGAATCCGGGAACAACTGCGGCGGGAAAAGACCGCAAGTGTGTTGTATGAAAGACTGCCCGCCTGAACGCGGAAACGGGCAGAGGGCGCCGGGCTGGTCTCAAGGTAAGCGGGACCGGGCGGTCATCAGATCAACGGAGACTTAGGGTTCCCAACCGGGAGAGCGAGAAGAACACGCAATGGCATTAGTACCCATGGTGGTTGAGCAGACGAGCCGGGGCGAGCGCGCCTACGACATTTACTCCCGTCTGCTTCGCGACAACATCATCTTTCTTGGCACACCGATCGACGACCAGGTGGCCAACCTGATTGTGGCGCAGATGCTGTTTCTCTCCGGCGAGGATCCGGAGAAGGACGTGCAGCTTTACATCAACTCGCCGGGCGGCTCCATTACCGCCGGCCTGGCCATCTACGACACCATGCAGTTCATCAAGAACAATGTGGTGACATACTGCATCGGGCAGGCGGCCTCGATGGGCGCGTTTCTTTTGCTGGCCGGCACCAAGGGCAAGCGGTTCGCGCTGCCCAACTCGCGCATCCTTATCCATCAGCCGTCGATGGGCGGGTTGAGCGGTCAGGCCACGGATATCGACATTCACGCGCGCGAGATTCTGCGCATCCGCGAGATCACCAACACGCTGATGGCCAAGCACACCGGCCAGCCCCTCGACCGCATCGAGCGCGATGTGGAGCGCGACTTTATCATGAACGCGCAGCAGGCCAAGGAATACGGTATCGTTGACGAAATCATTGACCGGCCGCCGGTAACGAAGTGACCGGGCAAGATCGGTGCGAGAGGGTCTTGTTAGTGAATACGCAGTAAGGAGCGATTGAGGATGGGATTTCTTGAGGAAGGTCGTCAACTGGTCCAGGACTTCGTCACTCCGGAGATCCGCTTGATCGATGCCCGGCTCACCGCCCTTGAAAACCGCGTCGAATCGCTTGAGATCAAAGTCGATAAACGATTCGATTCTGTCGATAAGCGATTCGATTCTGTCGATAAGCGATTCGATTCGTTCGAAAGCAAAATGGAACGAAATCAGGCGCAGGTGTTGGAAACGCTGCACAGGATGGAGAACTACAGCCATATTCTGGAACGCCTCGCACGTGTCGAAAGCAAACTCCAAAACGTTGCGTAGTTCTATTCGCGCAACTAAACCCAGTCAGGTCGTCCAAAGGGAGCAAGACAATGAAAACGCGCACGGGACCCGAAGAAGCACTGCGCTGCTCGTTCTGCCACAAGTCGCAGGACGCCGTGGCCAAGCTGATCTCGTCGCCTAGCGACTACCCACGCGCCTACATCTGCGATGAGTGCGTGGCGGTCTGCAACTCGATTCTCGAGGACGATCGCGGCGATGCCGCCCACCCCGCCACCACCGCCGGCCACCTGCCCAAGCCGCAGGAGGTCAAGAGCTTCCTCGACGACTTCGTCATCGGCCAGGACCAGACCAAGAAGAAGCTGGCCGTGGCCGTCTACAACCACTACAAGCGCATCCAGATGAACCGCATGCGCAATAACGAAGTGGAACTGGCCAAGTCGAACATCCTGCTCATCGGGCCGACTGGGTCCGGCAAGACGCTGCTGGCGCATACCCTGGCCAAGATGCTCGACGTGCCCTTTGCCATTGTGGATGCAACCACGCTGACCGAAGCCGGATACGTAGGCGAGGATGTGGAAAACATCATCCTCAAGCTGCTCCAGGCTGCCGATGGCGATGTGACCCGGGCGCAGCAGGGCATCATCTATATCGACGAGATCGACAAGATCGGCCGCAAGGACGAGAACCCGTCGATCACCCGCGACGTCTCCGGCGAGGGCGTGCAGCAGGCGCTCTTGAAGATCCTCGAAGGCACCGTGGCCAACGTGCCGCCGCAGGGCGGGCGCAAGCACCCTCATCAAGAATTTACCGCCGTCGACACCACCAACATCCTGTTCATCTGCGGTGGGGCCTTTGTTGGCCTGGAGCGTGTGGTGGGCCGCCGCGTTGGGAAGAAGGCACTGGGCTTCAAGGCCACCGACACGGAAGCCGAGTCGGCGGCACGCTCCCATCGCGACACCGAGCTGCTGCGCAAGACCGAGCCGCAGGACCTGATCAAGTACGGCCTGATTCCCGAGTTTGTGGGCCGGCTGCCGGTCATGGGCATTCTGGACGAGCTGGACGAAGCGGCCCTGGTCGAGATCCTGACCAAGCCGCGCAACGCCATCCTTAAGCAGTACCAGCGCCTGCTCGAATATGAGAATGTCCGCCTGCACTTTACCCAGGATGCGACCGTCGCCGTCGCCCGCGAGGCTCTGGCGCGGAAGGTAGGCGCGCGCGGTCTGCGCATGATTCTGGAAGAGCTGATGCTCGACCTGATGTACCACCTGCCCTCAAGCAAGCGGGTGCGCGATCTCGAGATCACGCGGGAGATGGTGGAGCGAAGAGACCTGTCGCTGTGTCTGCTGGAAAAGGCCGGCTAACGAGTTAACAGTTTCAAACATTAGAAACCCCTCATGCCGAAACCGGCGTGAGGGGTTTTTAATGATTACCAAGTCGACATATACCGAGAATCGTCGGTGCGCCTGCTACGGCACAAACACGTGCAGCCGCACGTGCCAGGTGGTGCTCTGGCCGGGGCCGAGTGTTGCCATGCCGGTGTCCATGCCGTTCCACTCGCTGCCAAAGGGATCGGCGAAGTTGAGCTGGTGCTCGATGGCGACAAACTGCTTGGTGGGCGGCGCGTAGAGCTGGATGGTCTTGATGTTCGGCGACAGGCCGATGAGATCGACGCCGAACTGCGCCTTGGGGTCGATGACCTGCACCGTGGCGGCGTGATTCTGCCAGTCGATATGGCTCCAGTTGTCGTCGAAGAAGTTGTCGCCCAGGGCCACGCCGCCGGCGGCGCGCAGGTCATAGCGGGTGCCTTCAACGGGCAGAATTTTGCCCGTGGGGAAGACGTTATCGTAGTTGTCCCCCTCGGCCATGTTGTCTGCCGGAATGCGGATGCGGACCTGGGTGCGGTCGCCCGAGGGCAGATTGATGTACGGATGCCAGCCGATGGCCATGGGCTCGTTCTGATTGCCCACGTTGCGGGCCTCGATGCTGGCGTCGACGGCATCGGCCGTGAGCCGAATTTTGACCGTCAGGTCGGTCTTCGAGAGCCAGTGGCCGCCAAAGTTGCCGGCGTGGATGATGCCCGAGACCTCCTGACCGCCAGGTATGTCTACGACCTTGACGTCGTCGGTCTTGGATTTGAGGATGAGGCCGTGCATGGCATGGCGCTCGGCCGTGGGCAGCTTGCCGATGTTGTTGGCCGGCAGCGTAAGCGTGTGGCCCATCCACTCGGTGGTCAGGGTCTTGCCGTCGGCCGAGAGCTTGCCGCGAATGCGGTTGGGATAGGGAATCAGGAAGGCCGAGCCGAGCCGGTAACCCAGGTCGCCGAAGTCGGTGTCGTCCACGTCGAGCATTTTTTTGGCGTCGGCCAAGCTGGGCGAGGCGAGCACGTCTACGCTGCCCTTGCCGGGGAAGTTGGCGGTGATCTGGATCAGTTCCATGCCGCGGCCGGGCGCGAGGGTGATGCTGGTGAACTCGGGCTTGGTCTTGCTGGTCGGCGTGCGGGTCAGGGTCACAATCTTCTGGCCGCCGATTTCGGTCACGTCCTGGGCGCGGGCAGAGGGGATGAGGGCGCAGGCCAGCAGCACGGGGACCGCGACCGAGAGCAACGTGAGTGCATGAATCATGGTCTGAATTTGGAGCTTCATCTGGAATCCATTCCTGAAGAGACAGTGGAATTTTGCGGAGGAACGCGGGCGCGGCGGGCGAATTCCCGGTCGCGAGAAAGCGTAGTCCAGCAGCGCAACCATTCTACGCCACGGGGCGCGGGGCAGGCGGCCGGTCAGACCTGGACCACCCGCCAGGTGAAAACCATGCCGATGCCGTCTTGAAAGAAGATGGAAGTGCGCAGGTTGCCACACTGGGTAACAGGATGCGGAGGCTCAGGAATCACAATGCGAGCGAGTCGCGCCATGCACAGACGATAGTGCTGCGCATGGGAATAGGTATCATGTCCCACTACTGTCCGGTTCGTTATGTGAGGGGTGGCGCAACGTAGAGTATTGAGTGGGGTTTCCGAGGATTCGGGGGTGTCCACGATTTGAAACAGGCGACATGGTTTTACGCTGCTTTCGGGTTTCAGCGACCCGGAGGATGGCATGAA
>Ga0302319_10008803_pt1 | contig 19544 bp, 1 predicted proteins | sample Bog_T0_2_FD_203319 | JGI IMG/M metagenome (GOLD analysis project Ga0302319, IMG submission 203319) | Peat permafrost microbial communities from Stordalen Mire near Abisko, Sweden - Bog_T0_2 | ecosystem: Environmental > Terrestrial > Soil > Wetlands > Peat | place: Sweden: Abisko, Stordalen Mire... | reverse complement strand
GCATTGATGCCAGCGCTGTAATCGGTCATAGCGTGGGAGAGGCTGCGGCTGCCTGGGCCTCGGGCGCTCTCACGCGCGAGCAGGCTACGGGCGTGATTTTTCAGCGCAGCCTGGCACAAGGCAAGACGGCCGGCTCCGGGAAGATGGCCGCTCTCGGTATTGGCCCGTCTGAAGCACGCAAAGCCATCGCCTCCATCCCTGGCTGGCTTGAACTGGCCGCCGTCAATTCGCCACAATCGGTCACCGTAGCCGGCGATCCGGAATCGCTTGAGAAACTGGTCCAAGCCATGACAGCCGCGGGTAAATTCGCGCGCGTCTTACAACTGAACTATCCTTTCCACACGAAAGCCATGGAGCCGATCCGCGCTGAATTGCTGACATCGCTCAAGGATTTGACTCCACGCGCAGCCAGCGTTCCTTTCGTATCCACGGTAGAGGGAACGGCGAAACCCGGGCAAGATCTGACGGCCGAATACTGGTATCGCAACGTGCGCGAACCGGTTCGCTTCGACGACGCCATCAATTATTTATTGAAGGAGAACGGTGTCACGGTATTCCTCGAAATCGGACCGCATCCGGTATTGAAAGATTACGTCGCACAATCCGTGAAGGCGATTGATTCTTCCGCCGCCGTTTTGCCCACCTTGCGCCGTCCCGGCTCGAAAGGTCCGGAACCGGAAGCGGACAATCTGTGGACCGCGATCTGCGCCTGCCATGCCTTCGGTGCCGGCGACCTCACCAAGATTTTCACGCGCCCATCGCCCATGCCCAAGTTGCCCCTCTATCCGTGGCAGCATTCGCGTCATTGGCGCGGAGGCGTACCGTTGCCCGAGCCGCCAAACCCCGTTGGGCGCGATCAGCAACTATTGGGACGCCGTGTGCCCGCAGCCGACGGCTTGTGGGAAAACGTGCTCGATCTCAACTTGATGCCCTATTTGAAAGACCACGTAGTACAAGGCTCCGTTTTATTCCCGGCTGCCGGGTATATCGAACTCGCATTTTCCGCCGCACAGCACACCCTGGGTAAGGGCGTAATTGACATCGAAGATTTTGAGGTCATGCGGCCCTTAACCATCCCGCCGCATGCCGATCCGCTTATTCAAACCTTCGTCAATCCAAAAGATGGCGAAGTAGAGATCAGTTCACGGGCCGACCGTGATTCTTCTGATTGGACTCGTCATGCGCGCGGCCGCGTCAGCAAGCGCGATGCTCAAGCACCAGCGGAACCGGCAAATTTAGCCGAGCTTTCAGCGCGCATGCCGCATGCTGTGAGCGCGGCCGAACATTACGCCGGCGCCAGTGCGCGTGGTTTGGATTATGGGCCCGCATTCCAGGGCGTCTCAAACGTGCTACTCACTGCCGCCGCCGCTCAACAGCGCGAGGCTTTGGCCGAGATTAGTCTGCCGTTCCTCGAAACTGGCGGTTTGGATGGCTACGCCTCCCATCCCTCCATGCTCGATTCATGCGTGCAAGTGCTCATCACCCTCATCGGTCAAAACGACAAGGGCAATTCCAGCACGATCCCCGTACACTTGGGCAAAGTCCGCAGCATTGCGCCGCTCACCAGCCGCATCTTCTGCCACGTTCTGATGCGCAGCGAAAGCGCCCGTTCCGCCGTGGCCGATTTCCGCGTCATGGATCCGGCAGGCAATCTGCTTCTGGCCATCGACGAAGCGCGCTGTCAAAAAGTAGATTTTCTTCGCGCCGCGCCCTCGCCCCTTATCACTGAGTGGTGGCGGCCGGATGCCGCCGCAGTACTTGCCGAACAACCGGCACTGCCCGGACCGGGTGAAATCAAGATTTCCCTCACGGAAGAATTGAAGGAGATTGCCGTGCAGAATGACCGCGCGGTTTTCTACCAAAATATTCGCCCGGGATTTGAACGCTTAACGGCCAGCTACGCGGCTCAGGCGCTGACGGAACTGGCGCCCCACGACGTTGCCTTTGATATAAGCCGCATCGCTCGCAAAGCCGGCATAAAACGCGATCAAATGGCACTGCTCCAAACCGTTGTGCACATGGTGGAACGCGACGGCCGCATTGTGAAAGCCGGCAATTCCTGGCGTTGGAATCCGGACCGGATTCAAGATTCCCCTACTGTCCTGTGGCGCGAGCTTTTTGAAAAATATCCGCGCTTTTACGTCGAGCTTTTGCTGGCCGCCGCTAAGGGCGATCATCTTGCCGCGCAACTGCGGGGTGAGGCGGCCGACACTTCAACCGGCGCCCTGCTTGAACAAGCCAGCGATATCTCTCCGCTGCAGGCTCCGTACAACCAGATTGTGCGCGCCGCTATCGAAAAGTTGGTTGCCGCTTGGCCGGCAGAACGGCCGCTGCGCATCCTGGAACTGGGCGGGAGTGGCGGCGGCTTGACGGCCTGGGTTGTGCCGGTGCTGCCCGCGCACCGCACCGACTATGTTTTCACCGATCCGTCGGAAGCCGCGATTGGCCGCGCGGAACATCGCTTCGCCAGCCAGCGCTGCGTCCGTTGCGCCGCTTTGGATCTGACTCGCGATTTCGTGGAACAAGGCCAACCGGCAGGTTACTTCGATCTCGTTCTTGCCCCGCACGTCCTCAGTTCGTCGCGCGATCAATCCGACTTGCTTGAGGCCATCAAGAAAGTGACCGCTCCCGGCGGCCTGCTGCTCGCCATTGAGGCGAATGAGGATCGCTTCCAAACTCTCGTCTTCGATCGCAAGCCGGCTGAGTGGGTGAATAGCTTGGCGTCGATAGGCTTCGCAGAGCCCGTCGTACTTGACGATTCAATCGCTTGCCCAAGCGGCGAAATAGCGCAGCAGTCGGTATTCCTCACGCGCTTGCAAACTGTCGCCACCAAACCCATAGCTTCGCCCGTGAATCTTGGAGCGCGCCAGTGGCTTCTCGTTGTGGAGAGCACCGAAGCGCAAAGTTCCTTTACTGACACCATTCAAAAAGATCTTACGGCTCACGGCCAACAAGTCGCGGTTCGGTCATTCGCCGGCACGGAAGCGGATGTGAAGCTAGCGGTTACAGCCACACTTTCCGAACAGCACTTCGACGAGGTGGTTTACCTAGCCGATCCACTCGCACCCAACGCAGATCTGCTGGCCACCCAAAAAGCTCGCTGCCTCACCGCAGTGCAGCTTGTCCAAGCCATCGAAACGGTCAAGCAAGACACCAAATCTTGCCATTTCACCTTCATCACGCGCGGCGCATTTCCCACCGCTAACGGCCAGTCTGCTCTCGACCCGGGACAAGCAGCATTGTGGGGTTTGGGCCGAGTCATCGGCAATGAACACTCCACGCTCGACATACATCTGATCGATCTGCACGCGGCTGAAAATAGTCCGTGGGAAGCCTCATGGCTCGCCACAGAACTGTTGCGGCGCGACGCTGAAACAGAAGTACAACTGCGCGCCGGCTATCGCTACGTCAACCGCGAACGCACGAATACGCTGTCGAATCTGGCAGCCGAATCTGGCAATTCCTCCCACGCCTTTGCTTTAGACTTCCAACCACACGGCGGCCTGGATTCACTGTACCTGCGCGAAGCCGAGCGCAGCGCACCCAGCGCTAACGAGGTAGAGATCGCAGTTGAAGCTGCCGGTTTGAATTTCCGCGACGTTCTTTGGGTCATGGGCATGCTGCCCGAAGAGGCGGTGGAACACGGTTTTTCAGGTCCCACCATCGGCATGGAGTGCGCAGGTCGAATCGCCCGGGTCGGCAGCAGTGTAACCGATCTGAAGGTCGGTGATCGCGTCGTCGCCTTCGCCTCCGATTGCTTTGGCAGCCACGTCACCACCGATGCAGGAGCAGTCGCCGCCATCCCTGACGATCTCGATCTGGCCGCGGCCGCCACCATCCCTACCGTCTTCCTCACTGCCTATTACGCTTTCGATTATCTGGCGCGTCTCGAACCCGGCGAAACGGTGCTCATTCACGGTGCCGCCGGCGGCGTGGGTATGGCTGCTATCCAGATTGCCAAACTCAAAGGCGCCAAGGTCATTGGCACGGCGGGCTCGGCACGCAAGCGACGCATGTTGGAAATGCTCGGCGTCGATCACGTCCTCAATTCCCGTTCGCTTGAATTCGCCGACGAAGTCATGAAGATTACTGGCGGCGTGGGTGTTGACGTCGTCCTGAATTCTCTGGCGGGCGAAGCGATCACTAAGAGCCTGCAATGCCTGCGGCCCTTTGGACGTTTCCTCGAAATCGGCAAGCGCGATCTGTATGGCAACAGCCAAATTGGCTTACGTCCCTTCCGCAATAACCTAAGTTACTTTGGCATCGACGCCGACACGCTGATCGTCGAGCGCGCCCCGCTTGCGCGCAGCATCTTTAAGAAAGTGATTGCTCACTTTGCCGCCGGAGAATTGCGGCCCATCCCGTTCCAGGCGATACCGGTCTCCCGCGCCGCCGAAGCGTTTCGCGCGATGCAGCAATCGCGCCATGTCGGCAAACTCGTCGTCAGCATGCAACTTGATCGGCAAGCTTCCCTCGCCATCGTCAGCCGCGCCACTCCGATCAAGGCAAACGCCACGTATCTGGTAACGGGCGGTCTAGGTGGCTTTGGTTTGGCTACCGCTGAATGGCTGGTTGAACAAGGGGCGACCTCACTGGCTCTTCTCAGCAGGCGTGGCGCTGTCACGGATGAAGCGGTCGCCGGAGTCGCAAAACTTGAGAAAATGGGCGCGCGTGTCCGAGCGTTCGCCGTTGATATCAGCAACGCCGACTCGCTCAACAAGATCTTAACGACGGTACGCGCCGAAATGCCGCCACTCACTGGCATTATCCATTCAGCAGCCGTCATCGAAGATGCACCTATCCTAAATTTGAGCGGCGACCAGTTGGAGCGCGTCTTCCAACCGAAGATGGTCGGCGCTTGGCACCTCCATCAAGCGACACTCAAAGATCCGCTTGAGCTATTTGTTCTCTATTCATCGTCGAGCGCCGTGGTGGGCAATCCCGGGCAAGGCGCTTACGTCGCTGCGAATCTATATTTAGATGCCTTGGCGCAGTATCGCCGCTCGCAAGGATTACCCGCGCTCTCTATCGGTTGGGGCGCCATCAAAGATGCCGGCTTCTTGACCAGACACCAGGCAGTCGCGGGCATGCTTAAAACCAGAACAGGGCTCGACGCCACACCGGCTCACGAAGCTCTTGCCGATCTGGCACGTTTGAGCGCTGTGGGTGCCACGCGTGTGAGTGTTGGACGTTTCGATCTGCAGCGTCTCAGTCAAATGTTGCCCGGGGCACGTGTGCCGCGCTTCCTGCCCATCATTCCCAAGGGTGCTGCCGCTTCGCTACAAGCGGAGGAAACGCTCGCCGAATTGCTGAAGAAAACACCCGAAGGCGAGCGCCGTAGCTTAATCCTGGCGCGTATCCGCGAACATGGCGCGCGAGTGCTCGGCACCACCGCCAGTCAAGTCAATGTCGACCAGCCTCTCTCCGAACTGGGGCTCGATTCGCTTATGGCTGTCGAACTCGCCAGCGGTTTAGAGAGAGATCTGGGTCAGCCGGTCTCAGTCATGCAAATGCTCAGCGCCGGGTCGCTGGCAGCTATCGCCGCACTGGTGTTCAAGATGCTGGGCTTAGCCTCGGCTGACGAAACGGCGCCCGCACCGAAACAGGCTCCGCCCCCCAAAGACAAGACCGTTCTGCAGGAATTGAAGGCGTAGGGTGTCCAAAGGGGCGAAACTTCCCCGCGGCTTCGACCGAAAGTCGTATCTGCGTCTGGCGTTGCCGATGATCATTTCGCGCGCTGGCTTGGCGGCCATGGGCATTGCCGATGGCATCATGGTCTCGCGTTTTAGTCCGCACGAATTCGCTTGGCTGAGTCTAGCGGAAGGCACAGTCGGGCGCTTGCTCGATGTCTTCCTATCGTTCCTCATTGGTGGCTTGGCACTGGTACCACGCCACTTCTCCCGTGGCGACAAAGCCGGTGCCCGTTGGATTTGGCTGCGCACGTTTCCTGTGGCCGTTGGTCTGGGCTTGCTCGCTCTCATCGTCGCTTTTTTCGGCACATCTCTACTCACGCTGCTGGGACAAGCCCACGAGGTATCAGCGGGCGCCGCGCCCTGCATGGTCATTTTGGCGGCAGGCTATCCGGCCGCGCTGATGGCGATTGCCGCCGCCATTTATCTGGAGGGCATCAATCGCCCGCAATTTGTAGCCGTCGCCGTGGTCTCCGCTAACGTAATCAACGTTGCCCTCAATTGGCTATTCATCGGCGGTCATCTGGGATTACCGGCTATGGGGGCCCGCGGTTCGGCCTTGTCCACCACCATCGTGCGCTGCGCTCTCGGCATTGCGCTGGCAGCCTTTGCGTGGCGGTGGCACAGAGAAGAGCCTTTCGAAGATACCGAAACGCATCGCGCCGAACGAACCGCTTCCCGGCGCGCTCAATGGCGGCTTGGTGCTGGAGCGGGTGTAACGGTTGCTGCCATGGCCACGCTCACAGCGCCCCTCACCCTCATCGCGGGACGTCTCGGCATCATCCCGCTAGCCACGTTTTCAGCCGCTTGGAATATCGCGGGACCCGCCGCGCTCGTAGCGCTCGGTATGGCCGATGCTGCCGGCATCTACGTCGCATCCGAAGCCGCGCAGGGAGATCTGCGCGCTGCTGCCAAAGCCGCTTGGTCGGCGTTGTACGTGACCCTGGTACCGATTGCCGTGGCCGCCGTAGCGCTATCGCTCTGGGCGTTCCCTTGCGCCTGGCTTTATACGCGCGACGCCACGATGCGTGTCTCGTTGGCCGCCGTCCTCCCTTTTGTTGGACTCACAGTGCTCGTCGATAGCGTCGGGTTCGTGATGATCTCAGCCCTGCGTTCCCTACGTGAAACCGCATGGCCAACCGGCATACAAATCGGAGCGATGGCGCTGCTTGTTCCGCTAGCGTTCAGCTTGGCGTGGCAGCGGGGCTATGGAGTACCTGGATTATTTATCGCTATGTTAGCCTCGGGCTGCGTGCGCGCGCTGCTGCTCGTCTGGCGCTTTTGGGGACGGACGAACGGCAAGGCCCCCGAATTGGCCGTACCCGTTGAACAAGAGTGGAGTTTGAATGTCGAGTGATTTATCCGTAGAAACGGAACGTCAGTGGTTAGACCTGAGCTTGGCCCAACAAGCCGTCTGGCTCGATGCAAAACTCAGTGGTTCGACAGCTTATCAATTAGGTGGCTGGGCGCGGATTGCCGCGGCGCCAGATGAATCAGCGGTGAAGCAAGCCATCAGCCTGATCATGGCGCGGCACGACGGCTTGCGGCTACGCGTCGACGATGAACTTCCCCGCCAGTGGCTCGATTCTTCCGTCGAAGCGCCGCTAACCATCAGCGATCTACCAACAGATACGCCCGACCCCGACGCCGCATTTCAAGCCCTGATGGAAGAGCGCTTTGCCAGCACCCTGCCCTTAGGTGATCGCCCGCTCTTCGCCGTGGAACTCGTTCGCGCTGGCGCCAACTTGAACTACCTGTTATGGCGCTTTCATCATCTGGTGGTAGACTCGGCCTCCGTCGCTATCACCCTCTCGCATTGGCTGGCCGCTTATGAGGCTCTCACCGCCGGCACGGCGCACGAACTCGCCGCACCTTCCTCTTATCTCAAGACCATTTCGTCCGACGCCGCCTATCTTGAATCGGCCGGCTATCACAAAGACCTGGCCTATTGGACCAATCGTTTCGATCCGTTGCCGCCTGCCCTCATAGCCGATCTCGAAGTCCGACCCAACGACCAGAAGAAAGTTCCCACCGCGGATTGGAAGCTCGAAGGCGCCGAGTTCGCAGCTTTTCAAAACGCAGCGAAAGCTGCGGGCACGACGGTACAACGGGCGCTTTTCGCGCTCTTTTCCCTCACCCTCGGCCGCCGCTACGGACAATCGGACATCGTTTCAGGAGTCGCCCTGCATCGCCGCGATCTGGCAAATCTGCAAACCATTGGCATGCTGGCGGGCGTAATCCCCATGCGCTGCTCATTCGACACTTTTTGGACGCTCGAAGAGTGCGTTCAAGCTTATAGCGAACAACTCGACCGCGACCTCCGCCATCAGCGTCTCCCCGTCGATATTCTTTCGCGCGCGCTCGGTCTTGCCGGCACGGGCCGCGCCGGTTTGTTCGAAGCGGCAATGTCCTACATGCCTGCCAGTCGTGGTTGGAACGATTCCGCAGTTGCAGGCTTGCCAGTCATCACCGGACAAGTCGCCAGCAAAGAAGCCAGCCCCATCAGCTTAAGTGCCAACGAATTCGAATCGGGCGACGGTCTGGACATCACCCTGGCTATCAATCCCGACTATGTTGATGCCGGCGAAGCTCGCGCTCTTGCCGATTTGCTGAAGAGCGCGTGCCAACGTTTCGTTCACGAACCGGAGACGCGTTTTGAAGACCTCGCCACTCTCACATCCACAGAACACGATCTGACTGTCGAAAAGTGGAATGAAACAAACGTTCCCTTTGAAACCGGTACGCTCGACGCACTCTTCACCGCCCAGGCTCACCGCACACCGGAGGCCATCGCAATCATTGGACGGGACGGCCAGCACGTTAGTTACGCCGAACTCGACGAACAGTCAACCCGTCTCGCGCGCACTCTTGCCGCGCACGGCGTTAAACCGGAACGCGTTGTCGGCGTTCGCATGGAACGGTCTACCGAAACGATCGTTGCTCTCTTGGCAATCCTGAAGGCCGGCGGCGTTTACTTACCGCTCGATCCGGCGTATCCGAAAGACCGGCTCGACTACATTGTCTACGATGCCAGCGCACTACTCGTTCTCGAGTCCATCCATGATCTGACGGGCGATGCCGATCTACTCAAAGATCTGGCTGATCCGCGCCGCCTCGCATACATCATCTATACCTCCGGCACCACCGGCCTTCCAAAGGGCGTTGAGGTACCGCATTCAGCTCCGGTTAATCTTGCATTTGCCCGCCGCGCCTGCCACGATCCGCTCAGCGTCGGAGATCGTGTGCTCGCCGGCATTTCAGTGGGCTTCGATGTTTCCATCGGTCAGTTGCTCCTCCCGCTCCTCAGCGGAGCCGCCGTCGTTATTGCGGGCGATCTGAAATCCATGGGCGCCGACGAGTTCTGGTCGCTGCTCGCCGCTCAGCGCGTCACGCACATCAATTCGGTTCCCTCCTTTCTTGACTCGATTCTCGATGCCGCTCCGGCGCCTGGCACGCTCGCCCTCAAGCGACTTATGCTGGGAGGAGAAGCACTCAACGGCGCGCTCGTCGCACGCATTCAGCAGACGCTGCCCGGCGTTGAAGTAGTGAACATGTATGGCCCAACCGAGGCGTGTATTGACGCGACCTTTCATGTAGCCACCGCCGCCGACCTCAAAGCAGCTGTTCTCCCCATCGGCAAACCACTCGCTAACTACCGCGCTTACGTCCTGAACGAACTGCTCGAACCTGTTGGTATCGGCGTAACTGGCGAGCTCTATCTCGGAGGTTCTGGCCTGGCGCGTGGCTACGTGAATGCAGCGGATCTCACCAGCGAACGGTTCATTGCAGACCCTTTCTCGGAGACCGGCGAGCGTCTCTATCGAAGTGGCGACCGTGCACGCTGGCGGACCGATGGAGCCATCGAGTTTCTGGGCCGCGTCGATCAGCAAGTCAAAATTCGTGGCTTTCGCGTCGAGCCGGGCGAAATCGCCGCCACGTTGCTCGATCATCCCGCAGTCGCGCAAGCGGTAGTGGTAGCGCGCGCCCCGCAAGCCGGTGCGCCGGTACGGCTCATCGCTTACGTGGTGCCGCGCGACAGCGCCGCTCTGCCTGAGACCTCTAGCCTGCGGGCCTTTCTATCAGAGCGTCTGCCCGATTACATGGTGCCCGCCGCCTTTGTCACCATCACGGCCATTCCGCTCAGCCGCAATGGCAAGCTGGATGAAAAAGCGCTACCTTCGCCCGATTTGCGCGAAGGCGAGTTCGTAGCGCCCCGCACTCCCACGGAAGAAACTGTCGCTGAACTGTTCGCCGAAGTTCTAGGTCTCGAGCAATGCGGAGCCACCGATCATTTCTTTGAACTCGGCGGCCATTCTTTGCTGGCGACCAGTCTTATCTCGAAACTGCGTGCCGCTGGCGTCAGACTCCCGCTGCGGGCGGTCTTTGAAGCGCCCACCGTCGAACTCTTAGCTCGCCGTATTGACACTTCCCTGCCCTCTTCCAACGAGGCCGAAACAATCGCCGTAAAAGCCAGACCTAGCGACATACCGCTGTCTTTCCCGCAAGAGCGCATCTGGTTTGTAGACCGCCTACAGCAGGATTCGAGCTACAACATCCCGATCGCGTTTGAACTGCGCGGCACTCTCGACATCCGCGCCGCCGAGAAGGCCATGGAGCGGATTGTCGCCCGCCACGAGTCGCTGCGGACTCGCATCACCTTACGCAGCGAGCGTCCCGTACAGGAGATTACGGCTCCCACTTCACTGAAGTTCACACAAGTTGATCTTAGTCACCTGGCTGAACGCGAACGGGAAACGGAACTCAAAGAAGCACTCAATCGAGTGTCGAAGTACCGCTTCGATCTTGCCAACGAAACGCCTTTTCAGCTGCGGCTGTTCGTGCTCGAACCCGCGCGGCACGTCCTGTCCGTGGTCATTCACCATGTGGCTTTCGACGGCTGGTCGGCCGGCATTTTCCTGGGCGAATTCGCGGCCCTTTACACGGCATTTGCTCAACAGCAATCTGATCCGTTGCCCACGCCCGTGATCCAGTATGCGGATTTTGCGCTCTGGCAGCGCGCGCAGAACTGGGACGCGGATCGCGCTTACTGGCTTGAAGAACTACAGGGCGCTCCCTCGCATTTGAATCTGCCCACCCGTTCTTTAGCGGGAGCCGAAAGCGCGCGCATGGCGGGTACGCTGCCCGTCAGTCTCGATGCGCCGCTGCAGGCCGCCTTACTGAAGCTGGCGCACGATAATGGCGCGAGCCTTTTCATGGTGCTGCATGCCGCTTTCGCGCTGCTGCTGTCACGTTGGAGTGGCCAAGACGATGTCGTCATCGGCACTGTCATGGCGAACCGAAATCGCAGCGAACTCGAATCGATTATTGGTTGCTTTGTCAACACGCTCGCCTTGCGCACTCAGTTCCAGGCTGGCGAATCATTCACGAACCTCCTCGGCCGCGTCAAGAGCAGTGACTTGGCCGCTTATGCGCACCAAGACCTCCCATTCGAACATCTCGTGCAAGCGCTGCATCCCGAACGATCGCTGCAGCAAACTCCTATCTTTCAAGTGATGCTGGTTTTGCAAAATGCGCCTCTGCCGCCCGCTGGCCTTCCGGGACTGACTTTGCAGCCTGTGCCCGTCGACGCCGAAGTGGCCAAATTCGATCTCACGCTAACACTCGGCGAGGAGAACGGTGGACTGGGCGGCACCATTGAATATGCCAGGAATCGCTTTGAACCGGAAGTGATGGCGAAGCTGGCGCGCCAGTTCGAACGCTTGCTCACGGTTGTGGCAGCCACGCCGCAAATTGACCCCGCCCAAACCGACTTGCTCGATGCAGCTGAGCGCTCCCTAATTCTAGGTGAGTGGAGCGGCACCGACGCTCCATTTCCGCAAGCGACACTGGACAACTTATTCAGTGAACAGGCGAGGCGCACGCCCGATGCGATCGCCGTGATTGGCGTGGATGGCGTTGAACTGACCTATGCCGAAGTCGATGCCCGATCTACGCAACTGGCGCGTTACCTTGTTTGCCAAGGAGTTTGCCCGGAGAAAGTTGTCGGCGTGCGCATGGAACGCTCGGCCGATACCGTCGTTGCGTTTCTCGGCATTCTGAAAGCCGGCGGTGTTTACTTGCCGCTCGACCCTGCTTATCCCGCCGACAGGCTCGACTATATCGCGCAAAACGCGGCGGCCACTCTCGTTCTCACGTCCATTGACGGGCTGACCGGCGAGGCGCAGATACCAACTATTTCCGATCCCGAGCGGCTGGCGTATATCATCTACACCTCCGGCACAACGGGTCAACCGAAAGGCGTGGCCGTGCCGCATAGCGCACCAGTCAATCTCGCTTTCGCTCGGCGAGCCTGCCACGATCCCATCGGTACTGGCGACCGCATCCTTGCGGCTATTTCGGTGGGCTTTGACGTTTCGATTGGCCAGTTACTCCTCCCTCTGTTGAGCGGCGCAACTGTCGTTATCGCCGGCGATCTTAAGCAGATGGGCGCAGCGGAGTTCTGGTCGTTCTTGACGGAACGACGCGTTACTCACATCAACTCCGTGCCTTCCTTCCTCGATTCCATTCTGGACGCCGCGCCGACTTCAGCCACGCTGCGGCTGAAACGGCTGATGTTGGGCGGTGAAGTCCTGAGCGGTACGTTAGTCTCGCGCATTCAGAAAACCTTACCGGGCGTTGCGGTCGTCAACATGTACGGCCCGACCGAAGCTTGCATTGACGCGACCTTCCACGTCGCTGATTCCGCCGACCTCGGCTCGGCGGTTCTTCCCATCGGCCGACCGCTGGCGAACTACCGGACCTACATCCTAGATCAACATCTAAAACCCGTGGGCGTCGGGATTACGGGTGAATTGTTTATCGGCGGAGCAAGTTTGGCGCGCGGTTACGTTGCTGCGCCGGAGTTGACTGCCGAACGCTTTATCGAGAATCCATTCTCAAGCCGCCGGCTTTATCGCACCGGCGACCGCGCCCGCTGGCGTGCGGACGGAGAAATCGAATTTCTCGGCCGCGTGGACGAACAAGTCAAAATCCGCGGCTTCCGGGTGGAACCGGGCGAAGTGGAAACGCAGCTACGCCGTATTTCGGAAATACGCGAAGCAGCCGTGGTTGCGCAATCCACCGCGAGCGGCAACCGGCTGATCGCCTACTTTACGAGCGACTCGGCTGTTCAACTCGAAACCTTGCGCGCCGCTTTGGCTGCGGCATTACCCGACTATCTTGTTCCCGCCGCGTTCGTGAAACTCGACAAGTTACCGCTTTCCGCCAACGGAAAACTGGATCGAAAGGCTTTGCCGAATCCCGATCAAGGCGCCTTCGTTACGCGCGCTTTTGAAGCACCCGAAGGTGAAGCGGAAGAGAAAATGGCCCGCGTCTGGTCGGACGTTCTGAAGCACGAACGAGTTGGAAGGCACGACAATTTCTTCGAACTCGGCGGCCACTCACTCATGGCCGTGACACTGATCGAGCGGATGAATCAACAAGGCTTGCCGGTTGACGTGCGCGCCTTGTTTCTTACGCCTACTATTGCTGGACTGGCTGGATCGTTATCGCAGGCAGCAAGCCAGACGATCGTCCCAGAAAATCTCATTACGGCAGACTGTAGCAAGATTACGCCGGAAATGTTACCGCTGGTGAAACTCACCCAACCGCAGATCGACCGCATTGTCGCGGCCATGCCGGGCGGAACGGCCAACATTCAAGATATTTATCCCCTTTCTCCGCTGCAAGAAGGCATTCTCTTCCAACACCGCGTTGCCACCAAAGGCGATCCTTATCTGACGCCATTCGAGCTGGGCTTCGATAGCCGTACGCGGCTCGATGCCTTCGTAAGTGCTCTAAACAAAGTTGTCGCGCGGCATGATGTTTTGCGCACGGCCATGCAATGGAAAGAACTTGATCAACCGGTGCAAGTGGTGCTGCGGAACGCGAATGTTGAGATTGAAGAAGTTCGGCAATTCGATCCAGGTTCATACCGGCTGGATCTAAGCAAAGCGCCGCTCATGCGCGGACTCGTCACTTATGAGAAGACGCAGGATAGCTGGCGGTTGTTACTGCTCACGCACCATTTGATTCTGGATCACACCAGCATGGAGATCCTGGTACACGAACTGCGGACTTTGATGGCGAATCCGGGTGCCGTGCTGCCACCTTCCCTTCCCTACCGCAATTTCATTGCGGAGGCGCGTTCAGGAGCATCGGCGGAAGAGCAGCAGGCATTCTTTAGCCGGATGCTCGCGGATGTTGAAGAACCGACTGCGCCGTTTGGCTTAACGGACGTGCAGGCGGAACAATCCGAGACGGTGGAAAGCCGGCTGACCATCGATGGGCCGCTGGCACGACGGATTCGTGAACAGGCGCGCGCGTTGGGCGTAACGCCGGCGAGTTTGTTCCACACGGCATGGGCGGCGGTGCTGGGCCAAGTTGCCAACAAAATTAGCGTGGTATTCGGCACAGTGCTATTTGGACGAATGCGAAGCGGCAGGGGCGCGGACCGGGTGGTCGGCATGTTCATCAACACGCTGCCGTTCCGGCTGGATATCGACCACACCGGCGCGGCGGCAAGCGTGCTTCGTACGCACCAAAACCTGGCTGAACTGATGCAGCATGAACACGCGCCGCTGGCTTTGGCGCAGCGCTGCGGCGCCGTGCCGCCACCGGCGCCGCTGTTCTCGTCGTTGTTTAACTATCGCTACAGCCCCGAAGAGCAGGGCGATATTGAATGGCCGGGTGTCGAGATGTTAAACGCATCCGAACGCACGAATTATCCGCTGGCGATGGCAGTTGATGATTCCGGCAACAAGTTCATGCTGACCGCCATGGCCGACCCCAAGGTGGATTGCGAACGGATCTGCCGGTATCTGCAGCAGGCGCTGACGAGCCTGGTAGATCTGTTGGAGCGGGAGCCGGCCGCGTCGCTCGAAACATTGCAGATACTGCCGCGCACGGAACGGCACTTGATTGTCGAAGAATGGAACAGGACAGAGGCGAAGTTCCCGCAAGGAACACTGGATGGATTGTTTGCAGCGCAAGCTCGACGCACGCCTGCGGCTTTGGCTGTGGTAGGACGTGACGGCAAACAACTGACCTACGCCGAACTGGATACGGAATCGACGCGCGTGGCGCGCCAACTAGCGGCCAACGGCGTGCGGTCCGACAACGTAGTGGGCGTGCGAATGGAGCGGTCAACCGACACCATCGTCGCGATTCTGGCGATTCTAAAAGCGGGCGGCGTGTATCTGCCGCTTGATCCGGCATATCCGGCTGAGCGGCTGGAATACATTGCGAAGGATGCGGGTGCGACAGTGGTGCTCGATTCGCTGAGTGGGATGAGTGGCGAAGCGGAGTTGCCGCAACTGACTGATGCGAACCGGCTCGCCTACATCATTTACACGTCCGGCACAACGGGACGACCGAAGGGTGTGGCCGTTGCTCATAGTGCGCCGGTGAACCTGGCGTACGCTCGAAACGCCTGTCATGATCCGATTGGCGCGGGCGATCGTGTGCTCGCCGCCATCTCGGTTGGCTTTGACGTATCGATTGGACAGTTATTGCTGCCGCTATTGAGCGGCGCGGCCGTGGTGGTTGCGGACGATCTCAGGACAATGGGCACGACGGGCTTCTGGGATTTCTTAGAGCAGCGGCGTGTCACGCATATTAACTCGGTTCCCTCTTTCTTCGATTCGGTGCTGGATGCGGCTCCGCCCGCGGGAACGCTGGCGATGAAACGGCTGATGCTGGGAGGCGAAGCACTGAGTGGAGCGCTGGTTGAGCGCATTCAGCGGACGTTGCCAGGTGTGGACGTGGTCAACATGTACGGCCCGACGGAGGCTTGCATTGACGCGACTTTCCATGTGGCAACTGTGGACGATGTGAAAGCAGCGGTGCTGCCGATCGGACGGCCGTTAAAGAACTATCGCGCTTATGTACTGGACAGCCGGATGGAGCCGGTAGGAATCGGCGTACAAGGCGAACTGTATCTGGGAGGCGCGGGTTTGGCGCGGGGGTATGTGAACGCGCCTGAATTGACAGCTGAACGCTTTGTGGCCGATCCCTTCTCCGCCGACGCTGGCGCCAAGCTTTACCGCACGGGCGATCTGGCACGGTGGCGCGCGGATGGTGAGATTGAGTTTCTAGGGCGAGTGGACAGCCAGGTCAAGATTCGCGGTTTCCGCGTAGAGCTTGGCGAGATTGAGACGCAGTTGCGCAAACAGACGGGCGTTCGCGACGCGGCGGTGAAAGAACATGGCGGACGTTTGATCGCTTACTACGCGGGAGACGAATCGGTTGAGATTGAAGCTCTGCGCAAAGGCATCGCGGCGAACTTGCCGGATTACATGGTGCCAGCGGCCTTTGTGAAAGTAGACAAGCTGCCACTTACGGCTAACGGCAAGCTGGATCGTAAAGCCCTGCCAAGTGTTGATCAGGGCGCCTTTGCGACGCGCGCCTTCGAACCACCGGTAGGCGAGGTGGAAGAGAAGATGGCGGCGCTATGGGCAGAACTCTTGAAGGTTGATAGAGTCGGCCGGCATGATAACTTCTTCGAACTGGGCGGACACTCCTTGTTGGCAATGACGCTGATGGAGCGCATGCAGCAGGAGGGTCTGGCTTGTGACGTACGCGCGCTGTTTGGGACACCGACGATTGCCGGGTTGGCTGTGGCATCAGCGTCGCCACAGATTGAGGCGCCTGAAAACCCGATCACTGCCGGCACGCAGCGAATCACGCCAGAGATGCTGCCGCTGGTGCAATTGACTCAGCCGCAGATCGACAAGATCGTGGCGGCGATGCCGGGCGGAGTCAATAATGTACAAGACATTTATCCGCTGGCTCCGCTGCAAGAAGGGATTCTGTTCCAGCATTTGCTGGCAACCCACGGCGACCCGTATCTGCTGCCGTTCCTGATGGCGTTCGATACGCGAGCGCGACTCGACAGCTTTACGGCAGCTTTGCAGACGATGGCCGAACGGCACGATGTACTGCGCTCGGCGATGGTGTGGCAAGGCGTTGATAATCCATTGCAAGTGGTGCTTCGCAAGGTCTCGGTACCGATTGAAGAAGTAAAGGTCGATAGCGCCGAAGAGCTTCTCAAGAGGTTCGACCCCAGTGTCGAACGGCTTGACTTGAGCAAAGCACCTTTGCTCAGAGCCATTATTGCCGAGGACACGGCGAACCAGCGCTGGTTATTGCTGATGCTGACGCACCACTTGATTCTGGACCACACTAGCCTGGCGATCATGATTGGCGAGTTGCGGGCATTGATGGCGGACCCGCAGGCGAGCCTGCCGGTATCGGTGCCGTATCGCAACTTTGTCACGCAGGCGATCCGAGGTACCGCGAACGAAGAGCATGAGGCATTCTTCAAGCGGATGCTGGGCGACGTGGACGAGCCTACCGCGCCGTTCGGACTGTTGGATACACAGGTCAATACGAGTGAGATCACGGAGAGCGACCTCGCACTTGACTCACAACTCTCTCAGCGAATTCGCGAGGTTGCTCGGGCGGCGGGAGTGACACCGGCGAGCCTGTTCCACCTAGCCTGGGCTGCCGTTTTAGGCTTTGTTTCCGGCAAAGGCGACGTGGTGTTCGGAACCATTCTGCTAGGCCGTATGCGCAGCGGGGCGGGGGCTGACCGATCCGTGGGCATGTTCATCAATACGCTGCCGATTCGGTTCACACTGGGTGAGACCAGTGTCCGGCAAAGCTTGCTTGACAGTCAGAAGCAGTTGGCGGAACTGATGGCGCATGAACATGCGGCGTTGTCTTTGGCACAGCGCTGCAGTTCACTGGGTGCTCCGGCGCCGCTCTTCTCCGCCCTGCTGAACTACCGCTATGCACCGGCGCAACCCGATGAGACAGCGTGGCCCGGTGTGGAGATGCTCCACTCTTCGGGACGTACGAACTATCCGGTTTCGATGGCAGTGGATGATTCAGGAAGCGGGTTTACGCTGCGTTCGATGACGCATCCGGCGGCCGGTGCGGAGCGCGTGAACCAATACTTGCAACAGGCGGTTGAGAGCTTGGTCAGCCTTTTAGAAAAGGCGCCAGAGACGCCGGTTCACAAGGTCAACGTCATCGCTAGCCAGGAACGACAGCTCGTTCTTGAGGAATGGAATCGGACGGAAGCGAGCTTTGAACAGGGAACGTTGGACGCGTTGTTCAGCGAGCAGGCGCGGCGGACTCCCGACGCTATCGCCATTGTGGCGAAAGATGGAACGGCTGTCAGTTATGTGGAATTGGACGAACGGTCGACCCGCTTGGCGCGACAACTGGTGGCGAACGCAGTGAAACCGGAGAGCGTGGTGGGTGTGCGCATGGAGCGTTCGGCGGAAACCATCATTGCGTTCGTGGCGATTCTGAAAGCGGGCGGCGTCTATCTACCGCTCGACCCAGCGTATCCAGCTGACCGTCTTGACTACATGACTAAGGACGCTGGGGCGCTGCTCATTCTCGATTCGATCGAGGGACTCAGCGGCGGGGCCGAACTTCCACAACTGACTGACCCGAAGAGGTGGGCTTACATCATCTATACATCCGGTACGACGGGCAAACCGAAAGGCGTGGCAGTGCCGCATATGGCCCCGGTCAATCTGGCCTTCGCGCGGCGCGCTTGTCATGACCCGATCGGTGTGGGCGACCGGATATTGGCCGCCATCTCTGTGGGCTTCGACGTGTCGATCGGGCAGTTGTTGCTGCCACTTCTGAGCGGAGCGACGGTGGTGATTGCCGGCGATCTGAAGACCATGGGACCGGCTGACTTCTGGGAGTTACTGCGGGAACGCGGCGTAACTCATATCAATTCCGTGCCTTCGTTCTTCGACTCGGTTTTGGATGCGGCTCCGGCTGCCCGTTCACTTGCGGTTAAGCGATTGATGTTGGGCGGCGAACCACTGAGCGGTGCATTGGTAGCGCGCATTCAACGTGCTCTGCCAGGGACTGAAGTGGTGAATATGTATGGCCCGACTGAGGCTTGTATCGACGCGACGTTCCATGTGGCGACGCCAGCCGATTTGACGGCGGATGTGTTGCCGATCGGGCGACCACTTACTAACTACCGAGCTTACATATTGGACAACCGTTTGGAGCCGGTGGGTATTGGCATGCCGGGCGAGCTGTTCCTAGGCGGGGTGGGCCTGGCGCGGGAATATCTGAACGCGCCCGAACTGACTCGCGAACGGTTCCTGACCGATCCTTATTCCTCCAAAGCGGGGGCACGGATGTACCGGACGGGCGACCGGGCGCAGTGGCGGGCGGACGGGGCTATTGAATTTCTGGGCCGCACCGACAAGCAAATCAAGGTGCGCGGACACCGGATCGAGCCAGGCGAAATTGAAACGGCGCTGCTGCTGCATCCGGCGGTTGCGCGCGTGGCCGTCGTTGCGGATGGGGCGTCAGCGAGCGATATGCGGCTTATCGCTTATGTCGTTCCCAAAGCGGGCGAGGCTGAGGCTTCGGCGCAAACGCTGCGCGATCATTTGGCAGAGCACCTGCCGGACTACATGGTGCCCGCGCATTTCTGCACGCTGGCGACGTTGCCGCTTACAACAAACGGTAAACTGGACGTGAAGGCTTTGCCCAAGATAGCGGCCGAACGTTTGGAAACGGTGGCTTATGAAGCTCCCTGTTCAAAGACGGAAACGGAACTAGCGCAGATCTGGGAGCAGATCTTGAGCGTGGAGCGAGTGGGTATCCACGACAACTTCTTCGAACTGGGCGGACACTCATTGGGCGCCATGCGCTTGATCAATGCATGCAATACGCATTTCGGGGTAAGTCTACCGATCCATACACTGTTTCAATGTCCGACGATTGGCCAACTGGGGGCGGCGATTGAGGGGACTCTGGCGCACGGCGGGCAGCTCTCGGGCGGCCGGTACGGCCATCTTTTGCCGCTGC
>Ga0302319_10008799_pt1 | contig 19549 bp, 20 predicted proteins | sample Bog_T0_2_FD_203319 | JGI IMG/M metagenome (GOLD analysis project Ga0302319, IMG submission 203319) | Peat permafrost microbial communities from Stordalen Mire near Abisko, Sweden - Bog_T0_2 | ecosystem: Environmental > Terrestrial > Soil > Wetlands > Peat | place: Sweden: Abisko, Stordalen Mire... | reverse complement strand
ACGCTCGGGCCTTCGACGCACTGCGATGCTGACCGTCTCCACCGCAGCCGAACAGCTTTTCCACACAAACCCAGGAACCGGCGTGGCGGAGCTATGCCTCAAATCCAACCTCGAACTGCGATCAACCTCGCCGCACTTGCCGAACATCTCGCCAAAACGATTTCAAGACGGTTGATGGCCCGTCCCGCAGGCTTGAGACCACCACCCAACATCAAATCGTTCCTCTGTGAGAAATGGCGGCTAGAGCCGCAACGAGCAGCCCGGCGAATGCCCCGGCGAGCGCCAGGGCAAATACTTCGCTCAGCAGCTGTGCCACCACCGCGGCCCGCGAGGCCCCCAGTGAGAAGCGGATGGCGATCTCATGCTCCCGGTCCGCAGTGCGCGCCAGAAGGAGAGCGGCAATGTTCAGGCACGCAATCAGCAGCAGCACCAGGACAGACCCGTAAAGCAGCCAGAGCGAGTTGCGGACATCGCCCACGATCACTTGCTTCAAAGGGGATGCCTGCACTTCCAGGTCGGCATCCGGCTTGGGAAACTGCCTGCCCAGCAGAGCCTGGACGGAGTTGAGATCGGCGAGCGCCTGTTTCACCGTGATGCGCTGTTTCATGCGCCCGACACCGGTAAACCAGGTCGACTCCCGGCTCTGCGAGTATGGCGCATCGGGTGGGCTGGGCGCCCAAAGATCCACATCGCGGCTCGGGAACGCGAACGACGCTGGCATCACGCCCACAACTGTGTAGGAGAAGATGCCGATTTTCAGCTTCCTGCCTACAGCCGCCGGATCTCCATGAAACCGCCGCTGCCAGAACGTATAACTGATCAAAGCAGCGTTCGGGCCGCCAAAATGCTCCTCCTGGGTCGTGAATGTGCGTCCCAGGGCGGGAGCCGTGCCCATCACCTGAAGAAACCGCGGCGCAACGAAGGCTTCATCCACCCGCTCCGGAAGCGGCCCCGAGGTCTCCGACAAATCGTCGGTATAGTAGCCGCTGACGCCCTGCAAGGTTGAGTTCAGCCGGTTCCAATCCTCCAGGCGAACCGGCGCCACAAATCGGTTCGCGTCCCGGCCCCTGGAGTCATGCTGGTAGAGCGTAAGCAACTGGTCGGCCGCCGGAAAAGGAAGCGGACGCAACACCACCGCATCAATCGCAGAGAACATGGCGCTGTTTACGCCGATTCCGATGGCCAGGGTGACCATGACGACAAGCGAAAACGAGGGTGACTTGCAGAGAAACCGAATTGCCGCCTTCAGGTTGAACCCAAGCTGTTCAGCGAAGGCGGAGACGTGTACCTCGCGAACCTGCTGCTTGAACTGTTCGCGCCCGCCAAACTCCAGCAAGGCCAGCCGACGCGCCTCTTCGGGGGACTTGCCGCGCTCCATCCAGACGTCTGTCAGCGTCTCAATATGAAAAGCAATCTCGCGCTCAAGCGCGGCGTCGGCCGGTTTCCGGCGAAAAATACTGCGCAGAGTTGCGAAGATTCCCATCGGCGACTCCTATTGTGCTGTCTGGAGAATGTTGGTCACGGCCCGTGAGAGTCGATCCCAGGTCTGTTGCTCGGCGGCGAGTTGTTGTTTGCCCAACGCGGAAAGCCGGTAGAACTTGGCCTGGCGGCCGTTCTCTGACTCGCCCCAGTCGGCCTCCAGCCATCCCCGCTTCTCCAGCCGGTGCAGTGCCGGATAGAGCGAACCCTGCTGTACCTGGAGCACGTCTTCTGAGATTTGCCGAATGCGTTGCGAGATTCCGTAGCCATGCACAGGGGCCAGCGCAACCACTTTCAGGATCAGCAAATCGAGTGTGCCTTGAAGCAAATCGGTCTTTTCCAGCGGAGCCATTGCGTATCTCTCCTAGACAATCTACCTATATCGCCGCCATAGGTAGATTGTCAAGGAGAGAGAAGCCGAAAAATGTTTGCTCCTGCTGTTTCCCGCTGATTTCTGTCAGGGTTTCGATTGTGTCGAAAAAGCTACTTGAGCCCTTCGTTCAAGTAAAAACCGGTGTAATCCAGGTAGTTCTGTGCGTACTCCAGAATCAACGCCCGATCCTTGTCGGAAAGTTCGCGGCGCAACTTGGCCGGAACACCAGCCCAGAGCGTGCGCGGAGGCACCACTGTATGCTCTGGGACCACGGAGCCGGCGGCGATGATGGAACCGGCGCCGATCCGGCAATCATTCAGAACCCGGGCGCCAATCCCGATCAGGCATTCATCCTCCACCACGCAGCCATGCACGGTGGCATTGTGGCCGATCGTCACCCAATCGCCAACCACAACCGGGTAGAGATAGCGCTGGCCATGCAACACGGAGCAATCCTGCACGTTGGAGTTGGCGCCGACGCGGATCGAATTGACGTCGCCCCGCAGCACCGCATTCATCCATACGGAAGAGTGCTCGCCGAGGGTCACGTCCCCAATCAATTGCGCGGAGAGATCGATGTAACACGAGTCAGGAATTTGCGGGGTTTGTCCCTGGTAGCTGCGAATCATTCTTGAGATGCCTTTCACCGGAAAGTTTACGGCATTTGGTGGCGCTGAGAGCCGGGCAGAGTGAGATGCGTCACAAATTGCGGTCTCGCCTGATCGCCGGAAAATGCATTGAGGCGCTGCAAGGCAGGGAAAGATGACCCGGAATTGATGCTATCTGAGTGGGAATACGCAGGATAGCTGCCGATTCGACTCCCCAAATTTCATAATTTGCGATAAGATAGAAGAGGCCATTTGGCGGGTTTGGAGGTGGGATTTCTTGGCAGAGGTTCGCGTACAAGAGGGCGAGCCGCTCGAAAATGCTCTACGCCGGTTTAAGCGGAAAGTACAGCAGGAGGACATTATCAAGGAAGTAAAACGTCACTCCTACTATCTCAAGCCCGGTGAAAAGCGTCGCGTGAAGGCAGCATTGGCACGCAAGCGGAATCGCAAAAAGGCTCGCAAGGAAGCTGACTAGTCTTTCGCTATACCTGACTGGTCTTTCAACATTTCATTTGATTTGTTCGAACTATCCGTAACCGATGCCGCCCCGGCAACTCCGATCAAAGCAAGACGGAGAGAGCAAGCAGGTAAGACTCGCCATGGGCGGCAGGTTGCGATTCGTGTTCCAGGCATCATCAGTCATTTGTTTTCTTCTGTAGCATTGAAGTGTAAGGCATGCCTTTTCAGCATTCTGGATTGGCACTGGAATTTGCCGCTGAGCTTGTTGCGGCCCGGGCCCTTGTTGTGGAAGTACGAACGAAGACAGGGAAACGGGAACGGCGGGTTTCGCGAATTATGGCCGATTTCAGTCGATTTCCCTGCATTGGGGAATCCGGCCATGGAGTTTACAGACAGAGTTTTGAAGTGCAACGATTGCGGCGCCGAGTTTGTATTCACTGCCGGCGAACAGCTATTTTTCCACGATAAACAGTTCAAGAACGACCCCAAGCACTGCAAACAGTGCAAGGCGAAACGTCTGCGCGGCGGCCCAAGGGTGCGGTCGGAGACGCGAACCACCTGTTCGCAATGCGGCGCGGAAACCACCGTCCCATTCAAGCCGACACAAGGCCGTCCTGTGCTCTGCCGGTCCTGTTTTCAGAAGCAGGGCGGAGCTGCGCCTGCGGTGGTCCCGGCAGACTGAAACGGCACGGCACCTATTCCATAGCTGAATTAAAGAGCAGATCCCCGCGAAATCCTGAGGGAAAGCCCGCAGTTCGCAGCAGCGTTGCCAGTTGTGCCCAGTGGCGCTGGCTGTGCAGCAGCACATGGGCCAGCGCTTTGCGACGGGTGGGCTTGGGCTGCTCGGAACGCCTCCAAGGATAGTGCACGGATTTCTCGTCCCATAGTGTATTCGGATTGTCGAGCAGAGCACGAAAGTTGTCCACTGCGGAAAGGTGCAAATCGAAGAGCACATTCAATGGGCCTTCGGGCCAGACTTCGTAGTCCGTTATCTCAAGGCTGGTCAAGATCTGGCTCCAAACCAACTCGGCGCCCCAGATGTGTCGCACGAAGGCCTGGACGTCGGCATTTCCGCCAATGCCACAGGGAAGAGCGAGCAGTCCAGGGTCGGAGTCCAGGTGAGCCTTCCACCAGTCGGAAGACTGGCAGTTCCAGGCGACCAATTCTTCTAGAGTGACTGCGGTGGTCACAGTTTCCTCCTTCGCGCGCAAGCCTTTCCTGCGGGCTATTCCAGAGCAGCATTGAAGAGCAGGTCTCCCAGAAACCCCGACGGATATCCAGCGTCACGGACCAGCGTAGCCAGTTGTGCCCAATGCCGCTGGCTGTGCAGCAGCGCATGCGCCGCCAGCTTGCGGCGAGAGGCTTTGCGCCCCTCGGGCGGCATCCAGGTGTATTCGAGCGGAATTGTTTCATCCCAAAGAAAACCCGGATCGCCCAACGCTGCGCGAAAGATTCGAGCACCTTCAAGGTGCAGATCGTAGAGCGCCTGCAAGGGTCCGCCGGGGACAACCTGGCGATCCACCTGCGGCAGGCCAGTGACGCGCTGCCCCCAGAACAGGTCAACCACCCAGATGTGCCGCACAAGTTGTTGCACGGTCGATCCCCGATTGATGTCGCAGGGGAGCTCCAGAAGCGTCGGGTTCGCGTCAAAGTGCGCCTTCCACCAAGCCGAGGACTGGCAGCTCCAGACAAGCAACTCTTCGAGCGTGATGGCGGGCGTCACGGGGTCCTCTTCAGAGCGCGGTGCCCGATGTCGTTGCGGAAATAAATGCCTTCGAACTGGATTTCGGTCAGTGCCTGGTAGGCGCGATCCAGGGCTTCCTCAAGCGAGCCGGCGGCAGCGGTTACACCAAGGACGCGGCCACCCGCGGTAACAATCTGGTTGCCCACACGGGCCGTGCCGGAGTGGAAGACCTGGACGCCGGGAACGCGACCCGCTGCCGCGAGCCCGGAGATGGCAAAGCCGGTCTTGTAGCTTCCCGGATACCCGGCGGAACTGGCAATCACACTCGCCGAAGCTCCCTGCGACCAACGCAGTTCAACCTGATCCAGAGTGCCGTCGATACAGGCCTCAAGAGCCTCAACCAGGTCGGACTCCAGGCGCATCAGGATGGCCTGGGTCTCCGGATCGCCGAAACGCGCGTTGAATTCGAGCACCTGGGGCCCACGTGGGGTCATCATCAGGCCGATGTAAAGCACTCCGACAAAGGGCGTGTCCTCGTCTGCCATGCCACGAACCGTTGGCTCGGCAATGTGGCGCAAAATCCATTCTGTCATCCCCGGTTCGAGCAGCGTATCCGTCGAATAGACGCCCATGCCGCCGGTGTTTGGCCCCGTATCGCCCTCCCCGATGCGCTTATGGTCCTGCGCCGGGACGAGCGCGGCCACATGCTTGCCGTCTGAAAGGCAAAGGAAGCTAATCTCGTCGCCCAGCAGAAACTCCTCAATCACCACCTGCCGTGCGGCCTCGCCAAGCAGTGCGCCGTTAAACAGGCCCTGCGCTGCTTCAATCGCGGTGTGGCGCGACTGGCAGATCAGCACTCCTTTGCCGGCGGCCAGCCCGTCGGCCTTGACGACAATTGGAGGGTGGAAGATATCCACTGCATTCTCCAACTCCTCTGCCGTCGTGCAGACTGCGTAGTGCGCGGTGGGAATGTTGTGGCGCTGAAGAAAGCGCTTGGCGAAGCCCTTGCTCGATTCCAGCATTGCTGCTGCGCGGGTTGGGCCAAAGACCCGCATCCCGTGTTCCTGAAGCGCGTCGACAATGCCCAGCGAAAGGGGCAGCTCTGGGCCGACGATAGTCAGGCCGGGCTGCTCATCCAGGGCCACCCGAACCGTGGCGGAAAGATCCTTCAGGTCAACCGGCACGCAGCGCGCAATGTCGGCCATGCCGCCATTCCCCGGGGCACAAACAATCTCGGTCACCTTTTCGCGGCGTTTTACCGCCCAGGCCAGTGCGTGCTCGCGGCCTCCCGAACCAAAGATTAAGACTTTCATGAAAAGTGTGCCTGCTCTCCCCTGTTGCCAACCCAACTGCTGCCGATTTCGACGTCTCTTGAAAGGGTAGCTGAGCAAACCGGGGCTGGGAAGTGAAACGCGGTTGAAAAGTGGGTTCTCGACGTATAATCCTGCCATGCTGAAACGCCTGTATATCGACAATTTTCGCTGCTTTGTCAACTTCGAATACAAGCCGGAGCGGAAACAACTGCTTCTCGGGTCAAACGGGAGTGGGAAGTCATCCCTGCTGGAGGCGATTCGCGCGATTAAGGATTTTATTCAGGGGGCAGAAAGCCCATTCACGCAGTCAACGCGCACTCGCTGGCAGGATAGTCCCTTTCAGGTCTTTGAGGTCGAAGCTCTGCTCGATGAAAAGGACTACGAATATAGATTGGAGATTCGGTACACGCCAGATTCCAAGCTTCCGTCGATCAAGGCGGAAACGCTGAAAGTCTCAGGCTCGCCAGTATTCGAATTTGCCGACGGCGAGATACATTTTTTTTCTAACGAGAATGCTCAAACTCCCGTTCTAAGATGGGAGACGAATGAATCCGCCCTGCACTTATCTCAATTCAGCAATCTTCATGTGAGGCGGTTCGTAGAATGGATCGAATCTGTTTATTGCTTCAGCATCGACGTGTATCCGGGAGTAATGGACGAGGATGCAGAAAGCGAAAACCGGCTACCAGATTTCGAATTAGACAACTTGGCCAAATGGTATAGACATCTGATTCAAGAAGAACCGGAAGGAAATGTGAACTTCCTGACTTCTCTCAGAGATGGGCTGAATGGTTTTCTGTCCTTGCGTTTCGCTACCCAGGAGGGGGGTACACGAAAGCTCTGGGTGGACTTTCAGGCGCCGTCGAAGGGACGTGCGGCCTACACCATTTCGGAGCTCTCTGATGGCCAAAGAAGCTTAATAGCCCTCTTTATGATTCTTCACTTTCTCATTGCCAAGGGCCAAACGGTGTTCATCGACGAACCAGATAACTTCGTTTCCTTGCATGAGATTCAGCCGTGGTTATTGGCTGCTGAGGATGCGGTTGACGAGAGCAATGGGCAACTCATCCTGATCTCGCACCACCCGGAGATCCTGAATTATTGGGCGCGGGAATACGGGCTCCTGTTTTCCCGCGAAGAAAACGGCCATGTTCGAACAAAAGCATACAGCGAGATAGCCGATACAGGACTGGACGCGGCCGAGACGATCGCTCGCGGGTGGGAGAATGAGTAAGCCAACCGAAGTCATTGTTCTTTGCGAAGACAACAGGACGTTTTCATTTGCCCGTTCTTATTTGAAAAGATGCCGGATTGACAGCCTGATTCGCCCAATGATCTCCCCACGCGGAAAAGTCAGTGCATTCGATTGGGTCGTGCTGCAATATCCTGTGCAAGCAAACGCATATCGGTTATTGAAGGCGAGAAAACACACGTGGTTGATCGTTTTCGTTGATGCGGACACGCACCCTATCGAGCATCGGCTTGGGCAGCTGAGGACCGGGTTGCAGCAGGCAGAAGAACCCCGTCTTCGGGAATTGCGTATTGAGAACGAAACCATCGCAAGGCTGATCCCTCGGCGTAACATCGAGACTTGGTTACTAGCTTTGAACGGGGTGGACGTAAACGAGGTCGACGACTTCAAAAGCGAGAGAGCCCGTGATGAGTGGCAAGCGATCATCCCGACCGCTTCCGCCGCCTTCTATGACTTGACAAGGCAGAATGCCCAAAGGCCCGAGAGCCTTATCAGGTCGTTGCGTCATGGAATCGATGAGATGCGCCGCGTATTTCAACTGGCTGGGTGACACCCGATGGTTGAGCGCCGCATCAGGCCGCATTTCGAAGAGCAGGCGGAGATCGCGCGGCGGGCCGCGCAGACGCGCGTCTACCGCCGCAATCAAGCAATTGGTTTGTTGATTTTATCCGCGGCAATCCTGACATTCTGGCTGTTTCGGACCAATCCAAAGTGGATATTCCCCCCCGGCTGGTGGCGCCCGTGAGCACTGCGTGCGCTGGGCCTTTTCCTCAGTCCGATCCAGCCCTGGCCGTGGTAATCCTCGGCCCCACTGGCAGCGGCAAGACAGCTCTTTCTCTCAAACTCGCGCGACGCTTCAACGGCGAGATCGTCAGTTGCGATTCGGTCGCCGTCTATCGCGGCATGGAATTGGGCACCGCCAAGCCCACTCTTGCGGAACGCGCGCAAATCCCGCATTACCTCATCGATGTGACCACACCGGATGTGCCTTTCACCGCAGGTGAATACAGCCGTCAGGCGCGGGAAGCGTTACGTGACATTTCCTCCCGCGGCAAGCTGCCCATTGTTACCGGCGGAACGGGGCTATACCTGCGCGCGCTCACTGAGGGCCTGTTTGCCGGCCCTGCCCGCCAGGAAGGGCTGCGGGCGAGGCTGACGCGCAGCCATGAGCGGCATGGAGAAGGCTGGCTGCATCGGATTCTGCAACGGCTCGACGCGAAATCAGCCGAGAGAATCCACGCCAACGACGCGCCCAAGCTGCTGCGAGCCATCGAGGTTTGCCTTGCAGGGCGCAGGCCGATGTCGGCGATGCTGGAAAAGACCGAGCACGCAAGAGATCCGCTGACAGGCTTCCGGCTGCTTCGGATCGGTCTGAATCCGCCCCGGCAGGCCCTCTATGACCGCCTGAATCTGCGATGCGCGGCCATGTTCGAATACGGCCTGGTGGATGAGACACGCGGGCTGCTCGCGCACTATGGCGCAGTCAAGGCGCTGGACTCGCTGGGCTACCGGCAGGCCACGGCGGTGCTCTCTGGGACGTCAACCGTCGAAGCAGCGGTCGCCGCAGCTCAGCAAGGCCACCGGAACTACGCCAAGCGCCAATTGACCTGGTTTCGTCGCGAGCCGGATGTGCATTGGATTGATCGCTTTGGCGACGATGAGGAAACGGTAGCCGCAGCGGTGGAACTGGTGACGAAAGCTCGAGATTTAGACTAATAGGGCAGCTTGGCGGGATAGGAGAATCAAATGGCAGATCAGATGGCAGAGACGATTTACGAAGTTGCGATCATTGGTGGGGGCCCGGGCGGATACACAGCAGCCTTTCGCGGCGCGGAACTGGGCCTGAAGGTGGCCATGATCGAATCTTCAGACAAGCTGGGCGGCACCTGCCTGCACGTCGGCTGCGTCCCAACCAAGGCCCTGCTCTTCAATGCCGATGTCTGGGATCATATGCTGCACGCAGCGGAGTTTGGCATCGATGGCATCGGGACTCCAACCCTCAACTGGGCGGCCGTCCAGCAGCGCAAGAACGGTATCGTGGTCAAGCACACCAAGGGCCTCGACTTTCTGGTGAAGAAGAACAAAGTCACGCGCATCGACGGCTACGGCCAGCTCACCGGGGCCGCCGTGGATGGAGTGCACACCGTGCAGGTGGACAAAGCCGGAGAGCTGAGCGAGGTGAAGGCAAAGAATGTGATTCTGGCCACCGGGTCGGGTGCAAAGATGCTGCCCAACCTCCAGCCCGACGACCGCATCCTCACCAACATCGAGATTCTCTCGCTCGAGCAGCCGCCCAAATCGCTGATCGTCATCGGCGCGGGTGCCGTTGGCGTCGAATTCGCCTCGATCTTTCGCACTTTTGGCTCCGAGGTAACGATTCTCGAGTTTCTGGCGCGCATGGTTCCCGTTGAAGACGAGGAAGTCTCCAAGGAACTGACCCGGCTCTTCAAGAAGCGCGGTATCGATGTGAACACCGGCGCGCGCGTGGAAACCGTGGAGAAGACCGAAACCGGCGTCAAGGTCACCTACACCGACGCCAACGGTAAGCCGCAAGTTAAAGAGGCTGAGAAAGTCCTGGTCGCGGTGGGACGCTATCCGCGCACAGCCGGCGTGGGCATTGAGAAAACAAAGGTCGAGCTCGACCGCGACTTTGTGAAAGTGAATGAGACGCAGGAGACAGCAGAACCCGGCGTCTTCGCCATCGGAGACATAGTTGCCGGCCTGCCGCAACTGGCTCACGTGGCCATGATGAGCGGAATGATCGCCGTGGCGAAAATTGCCGGCAGCCCCTACCGGCCAGTGCGGAAAGACCGCATCCCCGGATGCACGTATTGCGAGCCGCAGATCGGCTCTGTCGGCCTGACCGAGACGCAGGCCCGCGAAAAAGGCTTCGACGTAAAGGTGGGCAAGTTCCCATTTGCAGGCAACTCCAAGGCCACCATTCTTGGCAGCCACGACGGATTCGTGAAGGTCGTCTCCGACGCCAAGTACGGCGAGATTCTCGGCGTCCACATCCTCGGCCCCGGCGCCACCGAGATGATTGCCGAAGCAGTTGCGGTGCTGGAACTGGAAGGGACTGTCGAAGAGATGATGTCGACAATCCACGCGCACCCGACGTTATCCGAGGCGATGCTGGATGGCTACGGAGCAGTGCTGGGGATGCAGGTAAATGCGTGACCTGCGCCATTTTGGCACGTGGATTTGATGAGTGGAGGCAGAACGGATGCAGTCGAGAATCATCGTCACGGCGAGCGCTCTCTTTTTACTGGCGCTAGGTGTTGGATTGGACTTCTTACCGCAGGAAGCCTCGGTGCGCATGGGGCTGGGAACAGCGTCCCAGGCTGCACTGGTGATTCAGGTGCTGGCTGCGGCTTTTCTCGGCTTGGGATTTATGAATTGGTTGTCGAAAGGGAATCCGATGGGCGGGATTTATTCTCGTCCGTTGGCTTTGCAGAATTTCCTTTCCTATGGCGTGGGAGCCATCGCGTTGGATCGCGCGGTTCTACACGGCGCAGCGCCCTTGGCAATTGAAGCTGCGGCAATGCCCTTCACCCTGTTCACGCTTGCGTTCGCATGGCTGCTTTTCTTCCACGACCCGATCGGGCAGTCGCCGAAGAGCGAACTGCCCAACTGACAGCGTAGCGGCTCCTGCTTCGCAAAGAAAAGGACCCGCACTTAAAGGTCTATAGACTGCGTAGCCACCAGTCCCTTGCACTTCGCGATGAAATCAGCCAGCGGAATCGAGCCCTGATCACCCTTGGCGCGGGTGCGCACGCTGACCGAGCCGGCCGCTTCTTCCTTGTCTCCAAAGACCAGGATGTAAGGCGTCTTCAGGTTGGCGAAGTCACGGATTTTCCCGTTCATTTTCTCGTTGCGATCATCGGTTTCAACGCGCAGCCCGGCGGCCTTGAGTTCAGCCTCAACCTTGGCGGCGTAGGCGTGGTGCCGCTCGCTGATGGGCACCAGGCCCACTTGCACCGGGGCGAGCCACAGCGGGAAAGCTCCGCCATAGTGCTCGATCAGCACGCCAAAAAAGCGCTCGATCGATCCAAACAGTGCGCGGTGCACCATCACCGGCTGGTGCCGCTCGCCGTCTTCGCCCACGTATTCCAGCTCAAACCGTGCGGGGAGCGTGAAGTCGAATTGAACCGTGGACAACTGCCACAGACGGCCGAGGACGTCGACGATTTTGATATCGATCTTTGGACCGTAGAAGGCTGCCTCGCCGGGAATGATCTTGTAGGCGATGCCCTTGCGTTCGAGAGCGTGCTGAAGACCGTTGACGGCGAGCGCCCAGTTCTCATCCGATCCGGTATAGTTGGCGCGGTCGTTCGGGTCCCAGGTGGAAAGTTCGACATTGAACTCGGAAAAACCAAACGTTTTGAGAACCGCTTCGGCGAAATCGATGCAAGCGACGACTTCGTCTTCAATCTGAGAGGGCATGCAGAAGATGTGAGCGTCGTCCTGGGTAAAGCCGCGCACGCGCAGCAGGCCGTGCATGGTGCCGGAGCGTTCATAGCGATAGACATTCCCAAGCTCGGCATAGCGCTGTGGCAGGTCGCGATAGCTCTTGGGCGAATTCTTGTAGATGAGAATGTGGCCGGGGCAGTTCATTGGCTTCAGCCGATACTCGGCGTCATCCAGTTCCATGGGCGAGTACATGTTTGCGGCGTAGTGACCCTCATGACCGCTGACCTTCCATAGTTCCCGGCGCATGACATGCGGAGTGAAGACCATCTGGTAGCCGCGGTGCAGGCACTCATCGCGCATCCAGTCCTCCATCACTTTGCGCACAATGCCGCCCTTGGGATGCCAGAAGACCAGGCCGGGCCCCGCCAGCTCCTGAATGCTGAACAGGTCAAGCTGCTTGCCCAGCACGCGGTGGTCGCGCTTGGCTGCCTCTTCCAGGCGAGCGAAATGCGCGTCCAGCTCCTTTTGCGAGTAGAAAGCAGTCCCATAGATCCGCTGCAGCTGAGGATTATTCTCGTCGCCGAGCCAGTAGGCGCCGGCCAGCGACAGCACCTTGAACGCCTTCACACGGCCTGTAGAAGGCACGTGCGGCCCGCGGCAGAAGTCTACAAAGCTGCCGTTCTGATAGAAGCTGACCTCCGAACCAGGTTCAGTGAACTTGGTCACAAAGTGTGTTTTCATGAAGTCGCCGTCGCGGTTGAACTCTTCCAGAGCCTTTTCGCGCGGCTCGTAGATGCGGTTGAACTTTTCATCGCGCGCCACCACTTCCTTCATCTTCGCTTCAATCGCCGTCAGGTCCTCCGGCGTGAAGTTGGTGGGGCGATAAAAGTCGTAGAAAAATCCCGCGTCGGTAGCCGGGCCGTGGCCCAGCCTGGTTTCGGGGAACAGCTCGAGCACAGCCGTTGCCATCACGTGGGCAGCGGAGTGGCGCACCACCTTAAGCGCCTCCGGGTCCGACTCCTTCAACAGCTCCAGGCGAGTGTCGGCAGTCAGCGGTGTGGAAAGATCCACCAGGCGCGGAGCGGCAGCGTCTTCCGCTGCGTACATGGCAGCTTCGCCTGTCGGACCATCGGCCGAGGCATTGTCGTTCGTAGTCCCTCTGACCGGAGTGATGCGGGCAACAACGCAGGCGGCAGCAAGCCGCGGCGAGATGGCGTTGGCAATGTCGAAGGGGGTTGTGCCCGAGGGCACCTCGCGAATGGCCCCATCGGGCAGGTGTATGGCAATTGTCTGCGTACTCATGGCGGGTCGGAATCCTGTGGGACCGCAAGGTAGCAAAAGCGCGGCCAACACCTAAAGGATAGAGGGAAAAAGGGGTCAAGTCGAGCGACGGGCTCCCAATTGACGCGGATGAAAGGGCGTCATCCCCCAAAAAGGTCAGCCGACTGTGGCGCGAAAGACCGCAAGCATCGCCTTGAGGGGGAATGGGCAGCAGCAGTTTTAGAGGGCTACAGTCATCTTCGTGGTTGAGAGAATCTCTTAACCGAAGGACGGTAAGATGCAGGTTCTCTGCAAGGAAACGAAAGGCAATGCCGAGGCGTATTGCTGCGTATGTGGACAGGGTTTCGTGATGTTCTGGGACCGCCAGTCGCGCAGTGAACGAACGGAGGCCCTTAAGGAAATTCAGAAGACCTTGCGGCAGCAACACCGCAACCAGCGTGGGCCGGAAGCGCATCCAAAGGGCGGCTTCCTGGTTCCAGAATGGAAAGGGTCCAATTTTGCATCGGGAGCGGCAGTTTTGGGCCATGCGCCGAGCTGGGATTTGTAATACTTGCGCCCGTCGTGGGCGATGAACTTTGTTGGATGAGAAGAAAAAGTCAAGCTTGAGTTCCGAAGGCCTGTGGAAGGAGCCGGAGGAGAGGAGCAAATAATCTCAAGCGACAGCAGTGCATTGCAGCAACTTGAATTTCGCGCGGAGCCGAGTAGCACGCGTCGAGATTCTTGCAACACACCTACCTCAACTGATGCCGGACAGCGACTTCACCCTTTGTGGTCATCGCTGCCGGCATCGCTCTTTTTGCGGCAAATCCGCCAAGCCCGGATCACATCCCCTTCGCCCGGCGCCAAGTCCCGCATGTCAAGATAAGTTCAGACTGAGGGGGAAAAATGCGCTGGATGGGTCTTGTTGTCTCGCTGGTGCTTTGTTTCGGGGTTGCCGGGGTAAGCGGACGGTGGACGGCTGGCGAGATTCCCGGCTGGTATCAGACGCTCGTGCGGCCCTCAATCGCTCCGCCAAACCGGGTCTTCGGCCCAGTCTGGACCGTGCTCTACGCCCTGATGGCGATCGCCGCCTGGCGGGTGGAACTTGCCGCGCCGTCGCCCCTGCGGACCTGGGGCCTGGTTCTCTTCCTCACACAGCTGGCGTTGAACTTTCTCTGGTCGTGGATCTTCTTCAAACTGCACGCAATTGGCCCGGCATTTGTTGAGGTGCTGGCACTGTGGGCCTCCATTGGAGCCACCACGCTGGTCTTCGCGCGGGTGTCACCCATAGCAGCCTGGCTCATGGTTCCCTACCTGGCCTGGGTCAGCTTCGCCAGTGTGCTCAACGGAGCCTATTGGCGCCTGAACTGACCTCGGCGCTGCCAATTCGGAGCCCGGAACAGTAGCTCCGCGCAAAGAACCTTGTCCCTCCCACAACAGTGGGATAAGAGCGTGACGCAAAGGGTCGCACTCAACACCGTTACTGGGAATGTCCTATCTTGGTTCATCGGCGTTACCGTTACTTTCATAGTTCCCCCGGAACAAGAAAGTGAGGCCCGAGATGCAGGTCCTTTTAAAAAGCAGCAATGAATGTGTAGAAGCACGGTGCAGTGTGTGTGGGCAGGGTTTTGCCATGTACTGGGAACGCCAGACGCGCGAAGAGCAGGCCAAAGCCCTGCGCGAAGTGGAAGCAACGTTAGAAAGTCATCATCGCGGCGAAAGCGGCGCCAGCGTCCATCCAGACCGCGGGTTCGTCATTCCGGCATGGGATGGACCGGTCGCGTTTTCCGGAGCAGCAATCTTAGGCAATGCGCCCGCCTGGGCGCTGTAAGCAGTCACGCAGTTTTACCCAGCGGGCGCGTACAGGATCTGGCCAGTTCAGCAGTTCCGGATCTCGCGCCCTCCAGTACAAGCACCCATAAATACAAGCACCCTCCAATACCTTCCCTCATCTCTCGAAAATGCGAATGGGGAGCAGATCCGGCCAACCGCCGTCTCCGCTCCCCAATTCTCCGTGCGGACCTTTCTACTGGCTCAGGCCTGTGAGATTCGTTACCGAAGACGATGCCCCGTTGTTCTCTGAATTCGTCATCGCCAGCGAAAACACCGCGTTCGTCGCGCAGGAAGTGAAGTTGATCGAAACGCTTGCGCTGAGGTTGGCGCCCGGCGCCATGCTTCCCACCACCAGCGGAAGTTTGGTGTTCAGCACGGGCTTGCATGCCGTTCCGGCAGTCTGAGTCAACGCAAAGCTGGTTACCTCCACGTTGTTCGCCTGCCCCGGCCCCGCATTGGTGAACTGGAAGGCCCATACCCGCGCACTTGCAGTCCCGGTCTGGCTCGTCAGCGCCGCGTTCACCGTGGTTGGCAGCGGCACAAAGTTCGCTTTCACCGTCTCCGGCGCCACCATCGCAATGTTCGTTGTGGAGGCCGTTGGATTCCCCACGTTGCCCGTCCAGCTTGAGAAGGCATAACCGACTGCCGGAGTGGTGGTCAAATTCACCGTGCTTCCTTGCAGGTAGTACGCCGTTGTGCCCGGCGCCACCGTACCTGCCCCCGCTGGAGAGACCTCCGTGATCAGCTCGTATTCCAGGTTGAAGGTCGCCACGTAATTGTTGTTTCCGTTGGCCATCGTGATGTTGTGCGGATCCGCTCCGTTGTCCGACCAGCCTGCAAACGCGAACCTTGACCCGGTGCCCGAAGCCTGCGCCGAAGGGGCTCCCAGGCTCACCGTACTCCCAACCGGAAACTGGCCGTTAAAAGGAGACGCCTGGTTAATCGACTGCCCCGAACCGGTCGCCGTAACAATCAGACCCGACGGCACAGTGGCAATCGACAGCGGCGCATAGCATCCGGCCAATGTGAAATTCTCAATCTGTGTCGACCAGTTGTTCGTCCCATCGAACGGCTGATACTGTTCGGTGTAATAAAACGTGCAGTCGTCCACCGGGTCCACCGTCAGCGTGGATCGGGAATCCCACTCCGGGGTAGTCTGCGAGCCATTGCCGGGGTTGAGCAGCGTTTCGTTGCCAAGCGTGTTCATCGGATCTCCCGGCGCCCTGCTCGAGACATACTGGCTCGGATACAAATCCAGGTTCGACGAATTGTAAGCCGTGGCGATGTTCCCCACGCGGTCCTCGGCTATGCTCGGGAAGAAGCGGTACGACGGCGAGCCGGTTTGAAGCTCGCCCTCCTGGTACATGTAAAGATCGCCGTTGCTCGTCACACGCGCTTCATAGAAAACCGGGGTCGTCACGGTTTCCGCGTTCTCCACCGCGACCAGCGACTGGTAGCTGCCATAGTTGCGGTAAGGCATCCGGCCCAGCACGTGGCTCCCGTGCGGATTGAGACTCATCTGGTTGGGCTGCAGAATGCACGGAGAAGTGCAGGAGATGCCGTACGAAGGTTCGGGCAGCATGATTACGAAGCTCAGCGTCGACTGCTGGGAGTCGGTCCAATTCACATGAAACTTCCAGAAGTCGAGCGCGTAGAAGCCTAGATCGTCTGCGGCAAAGTACGCCGGTGCGCCTGCCGGCGGCGCCTTGGTGCCGTCCACGTCGGAGATGATCGGGCTGTAATATTCCGTGTCCAGCTGAATGCACTGAATCCCTGCCGCATTGCCTGCCAGCATCTGAGTCCGATTCAATGAGCAGAACTTCGGCCCCTCAAAGGTTGATCCGGCGTACATATCGAACCCCATGTAGTAGCCATCCGTCCACACGCCAAGCTTTGCGTTCAGGTTCTCCCATCCGGCGTTGACGTCACTGATCGTAAAAGAATAGCGATACCATGTGCCCGTGGCGTCGGCCGTCGTTGAGACTGCCACGCACTGGTCGTACGGGCCGCCCGCCGGAGAAGCATGCTGGCTCACCACCCAGCGGCTCGCCATCTTGTCGAAGTTCACAGTCGGCTGGCCGTCGTTGTACGTCTCGCAAGCGCCGCCGAACCCGCTCCAGATTGTGTTCCCCGCCGCCGGGCCGTAGACTGCCTCGCCCGTCGCCTTCGAGAACACTGCAAAACTGTCGTCCACCCACTGCAGGTATTGTGTCGTGCCCACCGCACCGGTCGCGTCCGATGGCGTACTTGTTGGTGTAAACCCGCCGCCAGGCCCGTTGAAGTAGTTGCCCACGCCGGCCACATTGAAGAACCCCAGCGTGGTCGCAGCCCCGGTTGAGTCGTTGACCAGTTCCTGCGTGGCCTCTTCAGTCTTGCTTGCGGCTGCCATGCTCTTCGTTCCCACCGGAAGCGGAAGCGGATCGCGCAACCGCCGCAGCCTTCGGGGCGGGGCGGCCATGTCGCGCAGGGGTTGGGAGACATCGTGGTGGACATCGTTGCCCACTGTGAATTGACCGTAGCCCCCGCCCTGGCCGCCCGGCCTGGTTTGAGCGGTTGACAGGAAGCTGAAACCCAGCGCAGCCAGTGCGAGGCAAAGCGAGCGATGAGGGAAAAGTTGAAAACGAGTCATGAGAAGAATCCTCCACACGGGTAAGCGACGTCCGCAAGGATCCTCCCTCAATTATTTTCAGAAATGAATCGCTCCCCCGCTTGCCCGCTTGAATGAACCTCTGGGGAAGAAAAGAGCCACTCGCAATTCGAGTTCGGGCTGATTCGGTGCCGCATTTGACATCGCTCAGGTTTCACGGAAGCCGCCACGAGCTCGCATAGTCGGCAGACTTCACGGCTGCTTCCAACAGGGCTTTGCCGGCAGTCCGCGGCGCCTAATCGGTCGCCTTTTCTTCGTGGTATTCGGCCTCGGTGTTGATGGCCCAGATGTTGTCCTTGGTGGTCACGCCGTTGACGATGTTCTCCACCGCCGTCATCGCCGTCAACATGGAGTGGTCCTGGTTGTTGTACTTGTGCATCCCGTTGCGGCCGACCAGGAAGAGATTTCCGAACCCGTCCAAATAGTTCCGGATTACGTCGAAGCGGTCGTAGCTGCCAAAGTAGGCCGGATAGGTCTTCGGCACGCGAACCACGTGCGAGTCTTCCACATCCTCCGCCTTGAGTATGCCGATCTTGGCAATCTCCCCGATGGCAAAACGCGACATCTCTTCGTCCGACAGCTTCCACAGATCGTCCGTGTCGTTGCAGAAATACTCCAGCCCAATCCATGTTTTTTCGGCGTTGTTCACCAGCCACGGGCTCCAGTTATTGAAGATCTGCAGGCGCCCCACCACCACGTCCGGCTCCTGAATATAGATCCAGTTATCCTTGAGCGCCGATCCGTCCTTCTCCCTGACCGCAAGCTTTGCCGCCAGCAGCCCAACGGTGATGAAGTCGCGATACATCAGCCCTTCAGAGACCTCCATAACCTCAGCTGGAACCTGCTGCGACGGCGGGGTGGCGATGGCGCGAACCAGGTCGCGAACCGCCATGGTGGAAAGAAAATAGTCGCCCGCAAAGGTCAGGCGCTCTCCCGCTGCGTTCACCCCCTCGATTGCGTGGATGGTGCTGCCGTCGAGATGAACCCGGTCTATCTGGATGCCGAAATGGATCTCTCCGCCTGCCGCCAGCACCAGTTCAGCCGCGTGTTCCCAAAGCTGCCCAGGCCCGAACTTGGGGTACAGAAACTTCTCAATCAGTGAGGTTTCGGTCTCCTTCTGGGCAATGTCGCCAGATGACTTCGGGCCGAATGTCTTTTTAAGAAAATGCACCACCACGCCCTTCAGAGAGAGCCCCTTGATGCGCTGCGCACCCCACTCCGCGCTGATCTGGTCGCAGGGAACGCCCCAGACTTTTTCGGTGTACGACTTGAAGAACGTCAGATAGAGCTGCTTGCCGAACCGGTTGATGATGAAGTCTTCGAGCGATTTCTCCTCGCGCTGAGGCAGCAAGGCCGACCGCAGGTAGCTGACGCCGCAGCGGAAAGTCCGGGCCAGGCCCAGGTTGCTGAAGGTCGCAGCGGACAGGCGGATGGGGTAGTCGAAGAAGCGGCGCAGGAAGTAAATCCGGCTCTTCCGCTGCCGAACCAGCATCACCAGGTCTTCCGTCTGCGGGTTGGGCGCGCTGGCCCCCGCGGGAACGTCGCGTTGCTGGCCCTGGTACTGCAATTGACCGGATCCTGCCTCGGCCTGCGCTTCCACCGGCATCAGTTCCAGCCACCACTGCATCACCCGGTCCGATTTAGAGAAGAACCTGTGCCCGCCAATATCCATGCGGTTGCCCTTGTAGCGAACCGTCCGGGAGATGCCGCCGATGTCGTGGCTGGCTTCAATCAGAATGGGCCTGATGCCGGATTGGCGTTGGAGCTCGATGGCGGCCGTCAAACCAGCCGGGCCCGCTCCGATAATGATGGCAGTGCCTTGCTTCATGATGGGTCGTGGAGTCCCTCATTGGATGGTAGCGCAGCCAGGTGCCCAGCCGGCGGGTGTAGAGGTTGGCAGAAACAGCACAAGGGCTGGGGAAACCCCAGCCCTTGTGCGTTGGTTCAAAATTGTTTGCTAGATTCTGCCGGAATCCGGCCTGTGGGTTAGAGCGGCTGCACGTCGGCAGCTTGCCAGCCCTTGGGGCCCTTGACTACGTTGAACTGCACGGCTTGACCTTCCTGCAGACTCTTGAAACCACTCGAGTTGATTGCAGAGTAGTGCACGAAGACATCTTCGCCGTTCTGACGCGAAATGAAGCCAAAACCTTTCGCATCATTAAACCACTTCACAGTACCTTGTTCCATTTGATCGTGTTTCCTGGATTGAATTGCGCTGGAGGAATCGGAGC
>Ga0302319_10008798_pt1 | contig 19549 bp, 15 predicted proteins | sample Bog_T0_2_FD_203319 | JGI IMG/M metagenome (GOLD analysis project Ga0302319, IMG submission 203319) | Peat permafrost microbial communities from Stordalen Mire near Abisko, Sweden - Bog_T0_2 | ecosystem: Environmental > Terrestrial > Soil > Wetlands > Peat | place: Sweden: Abisko, Stordalen Mire... | reverse complement strand
TGATGAATCTCCTGGCTCACTTCGTGAGTGGCAACGCGCATGTGCTCGGAATGCCACTCAACATCTTTATGGAGTTCGTCGTGCCGGCGCTGGCCGTGCCGTTTCTCATCCTGTTCAAGTACGGCAGCCTGTGCATCACACCCCAGATGTCGTGCAACGCATCAACGTAACGCCGGCTTAGATTGTGCGCGCGCCCAAAGAGACTGGCTTCGTTCTTGAAGTTCCTCCAAGTTTGTTCTGTGGCCATCTCTGACAGCACCGCCACCCATTCAGCCTTAGGCATCACGAGCCTGTATCGGTAGTCGGTATGGGATGAAGATTCAATGGACAGCTTCGCGAGGCTCGCGTCCTTGAATCTCTCTTGCAGGTTCGCCAGGTGCTCTTTCAGCCGGGAACGAACCATGACCACGTCCGCGTCGATGCTCCCGCTCCCAGGCTTGGTGGCACACGCAATAGAAAAGAAACCGTACCGCGTAAATATCCACATCTGTTCTGTTCTCCTGACAAGACTTCCCCAGCAATGTGCCAATGGCGGGATGTTCGTTAATTCGCTTCGTCTGCCGAAATGACTCTGAGTTCGTCCACGACACGTTCCAATTCCTCCACAATCCGGTTCGTCCCAGAGGATTTGAATACCGCGAGGAGTTCATCAAAATACCATATCTGATCTTGTCTACCGCGTTTGAATCTTTCCCAAATCTTGGACCCGATCATGCGGTAGTCTTCGAGGATTGCCCTGGCGTTGTAGAGTTTGTCGGCGGCTGAAATGAGCTGGATGTCCGCCGGTTCACCGCGAAGCATCTGGATATAAGCTTGCTTGCGTTCCATCCAGGATTGCTTCTTGTGTGGATCCTCGGTAAGACTGTCCGAGAGCCCTTCGACCATCCGTGCCACATTTGCGCCGAAATTATGCTTGATGTCCGTGAGCCGTAGCTGTCCTCCATGATCTTCGGCAGCGTCGTGAAGAAGAGCTGCGATCACCATATCTTCCGTGACGGGGAAGCTGGTGTGACTGGCTTCACCCATGATCAGCGCCGCAACGCCAAGAAGATGCGCCATGTAGGGAATGCCGGTTCCTTTACGCCGTTCGACGTGAACGTGACGAGCATAGTCTACGGCGCTCGTGAACCGGCTAGTCAGGTGGAGCTGTTCGGTCTGGTTGGTGCTCGTGCTTTTGTTTTCTTCCGTCATATCACCCTCTTCACTCAACTACATTCCGAGTTTCTCTCCACTGTGCCGCTAGGGCGTTTCAGCCGGTTTCCAGGTCGCGGTGACGCGATTGTGGCGCAGATCAAGACCGATTGCTCCTTGCCGCAGTAGATCTGTACCGATGATCCACTCGATGCCGGTCATTCCGCTCACCATGGTTGCAATTGACGCCGGCAATACACCGCAGTTCGCGGTGAAACCATGGCCGGCAATCTCGAGGTCTACTTCGTAGACTTCGGTCTCAAACGGCCCGGTCATCACATGGAAATCTTTCACGCGGCTGATGGCAACTTTGCCTGCCACGGCGCTCGTGGGCATAAAACAGAGCTTGGCGCCGGTATCGAATAATGCCTTCGACATGCCGTTTGCCGCCTTGAAGTTCAGCACCGGTGTCCCCATCATCTGTTCTACAGGAAGGTCTTCGCCCACCAAATCGCTTCCCCTGGGTGAGAAGGTCACAGCGCCCTGCCACCAGTCGATCGTGACAACAAATTTGGAGAGTACATCACTTCCCAGTAGGGCATCGACTTTCGTGTTCATCCACTGTGACAACTTGTCGGTGGTGACTCCCATTTGACCCTGAAACCTGAAAGGCTGGCCGGCAATTTCAAACCTGTCGCCATTGCCAACGCTGAATGGCGAACCGGTGTCGAGCAAGACGCGCTTACCGTCGATCAATGCGACTGGATAGTTGTCGAAAAGATCCAGCCGATAAGGTCCAACAGGCATCTGTTGGCCGTAATGGCCGCTCGCGCCCTGCTGGACCCTTCTTTGAAGGTGCACTGGCGCAGCGCTTTCGTCATAGTCGCTACTGAACTCCTTTTTCGAGCGCTGCCTGGAACTCATGTTGCTCGCGGCGTACCGAGCCTCCTTGCTGAAAAGAACATCATTCCGCTGTGCCGCCAGCTTTTCAAGGTTCGCCACGATCTCGCCGAGCCACGGGCTGTGCGATGCCATCTCCTTCGCTTCTGCCAGCAACTTCTCCACTTCCTTCCAATCTCCCCGTTTTGCTGCGCGACTGGCTGCCTCCTGCAGCTTGGCTGCCTCAGCTTCCTTCACTCGACGAATTACATCCTGGTCCCCGGAGATCGCAAGGAACTTCTCTGCGGGAATGACAGGCAGCGTAAGCCAGGCTTCGGGAAGGCGGTGCTCGGCTCCTTCAAGATCGAGGTAAATCACAGATGCTTGAAGCAGCGCCAACCTTTCCCCGACAGCGTCCGGCAAAGTGCCCGCGCTCACATGCAACCGCACCGCCGCCCACGCCTCGCCGTCGTAGGCCAGGTCTGGCAACCGCCAGGAGCCGTCCTTTGTAGCCTCGTAAAGATTCAGCATTTCGCAGCGAATTCCAGGCAGTGGGCCGAGGAAAAGCCGCAAACTGCGAGCACAGAGCGACGACAGCAGCGAGAACTCCTCATGAAAACGCTCCAGGAGCGACTCGGCGGTTTCACTGTAGTACGCGTTGCCCCGGCCAGAGCGTGACATGGCCACCATCAACTCCTCATTGAAGGAACCTCCCAGACCGTATGTAGATGTGGTCACCCCGGTGTCGGCGAGCTGCGCGCACTGAAGGGAGATTTCGTCGATGATGGTGAGTCCTTCATTGGCTTGTCCATCGGAAAGCAAGAGCACACGGCTGGTACAGTCCGGGGCAAGGTACTTTGCTGCTTCCTCAGCGCCTTTCAGCCAACCACCATGCAGGTTCGTCATTCCGCCAACTTCAATCTGCGCAATTGCCGACTTGAAGCTTTCCTTCGACTTTACGTGGCGGCTTTCAGCGACGACCCTCACAGAATTGTCATACGCAACGACCGATGCGCGGTCGGTCGGCTTTAGGCTGTCAATCATGAAGCCGGCCGCCCGTTTGGCTTCATGAAGAGGCTTACCCTCCATGGAGCCCGAGCGGTCAATGACTATAGACAGATTCAGGGGCTGCCGCTCCGGAAGCCCACTCTTCGGCGCATCCGGCGCCTGTACGCGGATCAGCACATCAACGATATTGTCGCGATCAGCTAACAATGCGGGCCGCGCTGCAACCAAGCTGAGATCAAAACCGTTCGACATAAAACTACGCTCCCTTCAGCGCGCCGTCTCGTCATGCAGACGGCTTTTCAGTGCCTCTCCAAGGCGTTCAACTTCCTCCGACGTCAGCGACTTCACTCGCTGAGCGTCAATCACAATTTCGCACCAGGGTTCGAGTTCAACATGCAACCTGCTGCTCATACCGACCGTTCGTTGGGTTGCCTGGCTTGCCGGAGCCGGGGTTGCACGCGGTGTTCTGTTGAACAGTACCGGTCCCGTTGCCTTTGCCTGGGGCTTCTTTGTGGCCTTGAATTGCTCAATTAGCAACTGGGCCGGGTTCAGCTGCGGAGTTTGAACGGAGTCAGATGGAACCTGAGCCTGGCTTGGTACCGCGCCCGCAGCAGCACGGTACTCTTTTTCAATCAGCGGCTGTACCGGAGCGAGCAGCTTGTTCAGCAGGTCATCCGTGCTGGTTGTCGCGAAGCTGGCCTTGATCGCCGGCAGCGACCAACGCTGGCTCCTCAGCAGCACCCGAACTGCAAGCAGTTGCACCAAGTGGTCGAGGCCAAAACGCGCCTCCCGCCCCACCCGCTCAGGCCGGGGAATGAATTCCCGGACAACGTAATCTCTGATCAGGCGGACATTGAGTTCCTTGTTGCTCCCGCTTTCGGGATGCGCAAACAAGCGAGGATCGGACGCAATGATCCTCTCCGCCCTCTCGATCAGCTCATCCACCGTCCAGGGCGACCTTCCGATTTCCCTGCTTCTTGTTGGTACAACCATACAGACATCATTGTGACAGTAACAATAATAAATGTCAATATTGGTGGCGGTAAATTCTTAGTGATTAAGAGGCGATCCGGGGTGAATTGCCAAGAATTGCCAACTACCCCGTTACAACCGGTCGAAGTTTAAGGCCGTGCTGCCAGTCGGGAAGTCTTTTGGAGACAGCGCAATGAGCGAGGCAAACACGCTTTTTGGGATCGTCCAGGAACTCGTTTCGCTGCTCGATCGGATTGAAGAAGAGGCCGAGGAGAACGGGACCGCGCCACGTGAATTGTTAGAGTGATTCCAGCAATTCTGTGATGCTGAAAGTGGAGAGGGCGACAGGATCGGCCGATTCCTCACGTTGATGGACAGCCGCTCTTCAGCTGGCCCTTCAGTTTCCCCAGCACGAGGGTGCCCAACATTTGTGAGCTATTCGATTCCACTCGACAACACAGCACGCAATGTCGGTGATGCTCCTGGCTACCAGAGTGATTGCTCGGGCGATTCCAACCGAGAGTACGACGGGCTGAACCGTTCCCAGAGCTAACCAGGAAGTTGATACAGGTGCTGAGGGAAAGGCGGTTACCGGCAAGGCCGTCCAATTGGTTCTCGTGGCAATGCAGAAACTGGCGTCGAGTTCGGTGGCGGCCATAAGCCGTGCACTCCGGGGAAGGTTGGCGCGAATTGCCGAGGGACGGCGACAGTTGGACGAGTTTCAGGCGCGTCGGGAGACGCGAATTCGGCGACTCGACGAATGCGAAGAGTTCGAGAGGCAGGGCGACCTGGATGCTCTCAGCCGCCTGGAGGAGCAAATCGCTGAGCTTTCAAGCGAACTTAGACTAATGGAGAACGAGGAGCCGAGGCTCCGTGAGCTGGTCGCGTCTGCGGGCAAGGTTGTCCGAGAAACGAAGATCGAAAGGATCGTCTCGATCCTGCATAAGGAATACGCCGGTCGACAGGTGCTATTCTTCACGGAATACAAGGCTACTCAGTCACTCCTAATGTCGTCGTTGATGAAGGAATTCGGAGAAGCCTCCGTAACCTTCATCAATGGCGACGACCGCGCTGACGAGGTCGTGTTCCCTGCGGGTGAAACCAGAAGCGTTGCGCTGCGGCGCAGCGACGCTACCGGTCGATTTAATGCCGGTGAGGTCCGATTCCTCGTTTCGACCGAGGCGGGAGGCGAGGGAATCGATCTCCAGGAAAGCTGTCACAGCCTTGTGCATGTCGATCTCCCTTGGAACCCAATGCGGTTGCACCAGCGAGTGGGCCGACTGAATCGTTACGGCCAGAAGAAGCAGGTTGAGGTCATCGTTCTTCGCAATCCAGAGACGGTTGAAGGAAGGATCTGGGAAATCCTGCAGGGAAAAATGAATGAGATTATGCTCGCGCTTGGCCACGCGATGGACGAGCCAGAAGACTTGCTGCAACTCGTCCTCGGCATGACCTCTCCAGGCTTGTGGCGCGAGTTGTTTGTCGAAGCTCGACAAGTTCCGCGGGAATCTTTGGCAGAGTGGTTTGATCACCGGACTGCGCAGTTTGGCAACAAAGACGTGGTCAAGACGGTGCAGGACCTCGTCGGGAACTGCGCACGATTCGACTTTCAGGAAATCTCTGATCAGCTTCCGAAGACAGACCTGCCCGCACTGAGGCCTTTCTTCTTGTCCATGTTGAAACTCAACCGTCGACGGGTCGAACAGCGAGACGACAGCCTCGCCTTCCGTACACCTGAGCTTTGGCAAACTGAGCCAGGGATCTTTCCAACCTACCAAGGGATGGTTTTTCGGCGAGAGGTTCGGGGCCGTGATGCGGCACGGCGGGTTCTTGGAGTGGGCCACAAAGTGATGAATGCTGCCTTGCGACAGGCCCGAGAGAGTAATGCAATGGTAGCGACGATGCCTGTGGAAACCCTGAATCGACCCCTGGTGGTGTGCCGTATTCGCGACAAAATGACAGGAGAACAGCGAACCGTTCGGTCGGTGATCCTCGCGGTGGAGATCGCCGAAGGTGCGACGGGTACGGATGTAGTTCTAAAAGACTGGGAATTGCTCGAGAGGCTAAATGGGCTCGTCGGTGCACGAGGTTTTCGCGGGAAAAGCTCTGTTCCGCCTACAGACATCACGGGTGTAGAGCAGGCCCTTGGTCGCAGCATTTCTCTCGTGCGGAACAAGGCATTGGAGTTGGGCCTTCCTTTTCGATTTCTGGAGGTCGAGCCGATTGCGCTCCTCTGGCCAGTTGCCTCGGCAGGCAAAGAGCAAGAGATGGAAGGGGAAGACGATGATGCTGGTACACTGCCTCTTAATGGATGGAACGCGAAGGTTCTTTCCTCCAAACGGTCTGGCATGAGCCACTCGATGACTGGAGTCGTTGAGTGAGCATAGCGAATCGCTGCCGCACCCTATACTTCAATAACGAAGCCTTATTGCTGGATATAGTGCTTTGCTGCCACCCAGTACACTGTTTTGCTGCCACCCGCTAGACTTCCTCGCGGCCGGCCAGCCCAGACCTAACTGCCAGAGGCCCTCATTGGCGAAGATCTGGCAAAGTTCCGCATTGGCGGTCATACATCCGGAATATGCTTCCGAGCGAGCCACTGCAACACACGCAGCCCACGACAGCGTAACGATAACGAAAGCCGCTGGCGTCACGGACCGGCCTTGGGAAGTCTCAGACCTCGTAGCTCTTTGGGAGTCCTACGAGCGGGAGGCGGAAAGGGCGGCGTGAGAAGATGGGTGCGTTATGAGCACTCCGAGTATTGTCGTAAGCACCGCGAATATTGTCGCATTCGTCGGAGACCCACTGATGGGCGTATTGGGTTTCCTGATGTTTCGCTACCCGCAGGCGTGGGCAAAAATGAATGCACGTAGCTCTCGCAAGGAGCTTCGCGAGTTCGATTCCCCAAAACAACTGGCATCTACTAAACGGCGTGGAATCTTGTTCATGATCCTGGCTGCGTTCTCATTGTTGAGTATGCTCGCCTTGAAAGCCGTGCTTGTCCGACTGAACTGACGCAAAATTCCTGCCCCCACTCTGTGAAATCAAAGTAGCCCACTACCGCGCGGGCGTGATACCGCGCGGATTGTCGTCAATGGGGAAGTTTCGCGTGAAGCGGGATCGAGATGAGCAAGCCAGCGGCCCAAACTTCCCCGTTGGCGGTCACCCTGGAATCAAACGCGAGATGCAGTTGATTTTTCGGTTTGCATGCCTTCGGGTGGCGAGAACAAGACACCTAATCTCTCAGTGTCGTCGGCCTAAGCCTGGGAGGCCGCCCTGCAGTGGGCGTCCCCCAACGATCTTCACCTCCGACCAGAACTTAATGCCTCGTATCTCTTTCTTGTCAACTGTGCTGCGGGTATCTTCGAATGTGCTGCGGGGCTGCTTCTTGCGTTTCTTGCGTTTCTCTTGCTTCTTGAGTTTCTCTTGCTTCTTGCGTTTCGGTTCCACGCTCTTCCCGTGGACCGAGTGCAATTCAAGCGCCTCTCCCGTGCTCATGGCTTGTTGAATCACTCCGTTCCGAGTCGAGTACGCAGAAGGTTCGGGGAATCGCGAAGATTGGTATTCGAGTCGCACCTGCCGGGCCCAATCGAGTACGAGAGCGGCCCGAGGCTGCAATCGGAATTGCGACCATGTGTGAGGTAAATTCTGTGAACTGGATCGGTATCGCTGCAGAGTGGCGTTCAGCGGCAAGTGACAAAAGCTGAAGTCGATACCGAAGAGCCGCACGTACGTGAAGCTGTCGTCCATCCAGATCGTCACATTTTTGAGCCTCTTTTTTATGAGTTCAGTGATAGTGATTGCGATCAGTGCCTTGAACTTGGATTCGTCACCCTTCCAGTGCTGCTTGGCGTGATCCGTCTTGATCCATGCATTCAGGAGGTTGTAACACGCGAGGACGTAGAGCGCATCGGCCACGCTAACAATTGGCGTTTTGTAATTTCGCAAGGCCTCGGTAATTAGCCGGAGCGGTAGTTCTTGTTTGGATTTGCCGGAGGCGGTGAGTTGAGCAAACAGCTCTCCTTTTGTAGACGTTTGGTTTGTGCGATCATGACTTCGAATGAGGGGCTGAGGTATCAAGCAAGTGACCGGCATCGATGAAATTGGGCTATCAGGTTCGCCGGGACGTTGCTTGGTTGTTTCTAACAACTTCTTCTTCGGGGAAACCTTCTTCTTTGTTGGTTGTGCTGGGCCGGCCTTTCTCTTCCCCACAACCTTCTTGGGGGTCGGATTTGGCTTCTTCTTAGCTGCGAGCTTCTTCTTAGCTGCGAGCTTCTTCTTTGACTGCCTAGCGTCTTCTTTGGCCTCCTCTATAAGAGCCTGAAGACGTAGTTGCCTAGCCATCCCCTTTGGTAACACCTTGCTCTTCTCCTTCATTTACCTCTCCAGATTCTCCGTACGAATTGAAACGTCCTTAGCCGCAGATCTCCTTACTACTCTTCCTTAGTCCGGGCTTCGCTGGCTAAACCTTCTTCATGTACTTTGGTAATGGAACACCAAGGTCCTTCGCAGCCAAATCAAAGAGATGCTGTGCCTCTTTGGACTCAGCATCGGCCTTTTCTTGGTAAGTGGCCAAGTTGTTGACTAGGTTAACGTATACGGAATTGGTGAAGCCATGTTACGCCAATCAGGAGTTCCGTGTCTTTGCCATCTTGCTGCTCCTCCACGAACCGTAGCAACCAGACCGTATCCATGGATGCCATGCTCTCACAGCGCACCGTCAGTGGCCGAGTGGTCGCCGATTCGGAAATTTCAAGTGAGCCCGATCACCGGAGCCCAGCCGAACCGGCCGGAGATTTCAGGCGGGAGGCTTCCCGCCGCGCTTTCGGCGCGGATGATGCACAAGGCCGCATGCCTTCGGATTGGATGATATCAAGCAATCCTACCAATCACTATGAAGGTAGGAGCTTCCAGTGTAATCGGTGGCAGGATTGCAGTATAACGGGCGGCAGCAAAGGACTATTTTCCTCGGCAGGATTGGACTATATTGAGTGGCAGAATTGAGTACAACCAGCACTTATCACAATTCATGCGAAACCGATTGTCCTCATCCCCGCATTGGAGCTCCAATGGACCACCCTTCACGCACGGCGCATATTGAAGAGTTGGCGGATGAACTGATCGCTCTCTTCCTGGCCCAGGCCGCCGATCTCCGCGAATATGCTCAGGCCGCCTTGGCAGGGGAAGGAACTGTGCATCTGGAACGAACCCTTCGCCACCGGGAAATTCAGCGGGCCGAGCATTATCGCGAGTTTGAGCAGGCTGCTTTCCCGGTATCCTTAGCACCAGACCGCGCAGATCAAACCTAAACTGTTCCGCAGCCTCGTCAAAATCAATCAATGCCAGGGTTGATGTATTCACTCCTCCGGTGTATGAATGTCACGAAATCAGCTCGACTGTGACTGAAGCCTTGACATGCACCACAGTACCTGAGGTAACGAAAACAATCAGGCCATTCTCAATCCCCATCGTCCCGAGATAGTTCCGAACCTGCGCGCGATAGTGCTCGATGGTCTGCGCCGCGGGATCGACATCGCTCTTCCAGTCGATGACGACCTGGGGCTTTCCGTCTGCTGCGAAGCTTGTCGCATCCGTGACACCTGCGGTGGCCTGCTCCACAGGACCCACCAGAGCGGACGCATATACCGGAAACTCCGGCACTAGCGTTGGCCTCAGGGCGGCGATCTCGGGCAGGGCCAGTGTGCGCGCGACGCAGCCGGCGATTTCCGCCGAAGACAGACCTTTGGCCGGGTCTTCGACGTTCGACTGACCAAGCGCACCGATGAGCACGCCAGCACGCTCGGCAAGAACCGACAGACCATCCTCAGTCTCTCTAGTCAGTACTTCTTCGAGCAGCTTATGAATGATCTGGCCGCGTTCGCGACCGCCTTGCACGTCCGCAGAAGTTCCATCATCGACTGGCTCGTCATCCTCCTCAGGCACAATAATCCCAGGCATCTCGGGCTGCATGACAGAGCTGGCTATACCTTCATCACGGCTCGGTGCCATCCAGATTAGACGACGATGTCTGTCAGCGATGGCCGCGGCCTCTCGTGCGAAGGCTTCCCGCGTCTGGCTGTTTGCCGGTGATGTATCCGCGGGACTGATTTCGGCCGGGAGATGAGAGAGATCTAGTGCAGGAAGTTTGTCTAGCGACAGGTCAACCAAGGAGATCCATGCCGACTTCGACGCGGAAGCATCAAGACGCGGGAGAAGCAGGAGCTCGCGGGCCCGGGTAGCGGCAACATACCAGAGCCTGATGCGCTCCCGGTCGAGCTCAGCTTTCTCGGCATCACGAACTTGGTCATAACCGACGGGCCGAACGCCGAAGATGGGACAGTAGAAATGATCACTTCCCCGGTCGGTGACGGCAGTATCCGGCGCGATGATGGCCGTCATGGTGTTGACCGGAACGACGATCGGCCATTCCAGGCCTTTGGCGGCGTGTATCGTATACAGCGCGACCGCCTCTTCCTGCGCGTCTGGGCGTCCTTCGACCGCACGCGACTCGTCAGTCCAAGCCGCAGTCATGGCCTCGGCGAACGCGCGCAGGCCGCGCACCGCATAGGCCCTGGTCAGACTGAGGTAGAGATCGACATTGGCCAGTGCGCGCTCAGCCTGTCCGCGATGGCGCTGCAAGAGTATCGGACGTACACGCAGCACATCGACGGCCTGCGACAGAAGATCATGCGGCGTTGTGCTGTTCGCCCGACGGCGGAGTGCCTGCAGCTTCTCAAGAATCTCCCGGGCCAAGGGATGCCGGACGGACTCCAGGTCGACGCCGAGATCAAGGCGCGGCAAAGACCTCGGATCCCCTTCGGAGCGTGGGAGCGCCCAAACAATGTCGAGCAACTCTTCTTCCGTCAGGCCGACGAGCGGCCCCCTGAGCAAAGCGCCCAGCGCGAGCGTGTCGCGCCTGTCGGAGAGAACGCGGGTTAGCGCGATCAGGTCCTGGATTTCCTGCCGGCGGAACAGGCCCTTGCCTGCCTGGGTGGCAACAGGGATGCGGTGACGTTCGAGCGCTTCCTCGTAACGCCACAAATCACTTCCGGTGGGCGCAAGGAGCGCGATGTCGCCGGGCCTACACAGGCGGATCTTACCCAATTTTCGATCTATGATCCGTTCACGGCCGATCAGGCGTGCGCACACATTGGCAACTGCCTCGGCTTCCCCATCACGTTGCTGCTCGGCCGAAGCTTTTCCGTTTTCGTCGGCGACGGCAACGTCGAGAGCGGCCACGCAGAGGGCCTCACCTCGATCGCCATGAAAGGGGTCAAGGCGTGTGAAGCCAGGCTGACCATCGCTCGACAATGGCGTCTCAAAGCGTTCATTCACGTAGGTGAGGATGGGTGCACAAGAGCGGAAATTGGTCGAGATCGAAAGTACGCTGTCGTTATCCTGCGCAAAAAATGCGTCACGCGCGCGGACATAGGTAATTACATCGGCGCCACGGAACCTATAGATCGCCTGTTTCGGATCGCCGACAAGGAAGAGTGCGCCAGGTCGAATTCGGAAGTCCGTCCACTTCTCCAAAGATTCACTGGCCGGCGGTTCACCGCAGAGGCGCCAAAATATCTCTACTTGAAGCGGATCGGTATCTTGGAATTCATCGACCAAGACATACGCGTAGCGGCTGGCAAGTGCCCGTCGGACCTCATCATGCTCACGGAGCAGCCCACGAGCAGCAAAGATCAGGTCGTCAAAATCCAATAGCGCGGCCGATCGCTTATGGTCGCGGAACCGCCGCATGACAGGCTGTACCGCGGCGATCAAGTCCGCAAGTGCCCGGCTCGCTGCGTTTTGCAGCATCGCCTGCCAAGCTTTGCAGCAATCCTCATAATGGCTCTCGGCTGCTGCGTTGAAGCGCTCTCCATCAGCTTTGGCGAGGCCTGCGCGCTTGGCCGCCTCGACCCATTTGCCCTTCTTCTTGAAAGCAGAGAAGGCGCCGGCCTTGGTACAGAGATCGGGATGGGGCCGAGAAACAAGCAGCCGCACGAGGCTGGCAGGATCGTCAGCAGTCAGACCAAAGGTGAGCGCCCCGGCCATTTCCTCAAAGTGCGCAGCAATGGTGGCTGTTTCTTCCTCCGTTGCCGCAGACTGTCGGATGAAATCGGCGAACGCGACAGTCTTTTCCTGAAAGCACCGAACGAAAGGCGGCAGGGGGGAGACCGGCGGCGCAACGACCGTCCGCCGCCGGCGCAGGTTGCCGAGGATCTTGTGGATGAGTTGCACTGTTTCGACCGGGTCCTGAAGCACCATCTCGGCGATCAGGCCGCCCTCGGTGCCTGAAAGCAGTTCTCGCAGCCAAGCCTCGACGATCTCGACAAAAGCGAGGTCCGCTTGGTTACGATCCATCACGGACGCGCCCGGATCGATATCGGCCTCTACCGGATAGGGCATGATCAGACGCTGACAGAAACCGTGGATCGTCGAACAGGTGATCTCGTCAATCGCCAAGCTTGCCCTTGCGAGGTGGTTCAGTTGCACATCAGATAAGCCTTCGGGCGCCGCTACCCACAATTCCGATGGAATTTGTCCTGCGACGAGGTCACCGACGAAATCGCGCACGCGCATCAACAATTCGCTGGCGGCCAGTTCCGTGAAGGTGACTGCGGCGATCGACTTAGGCGCAATGCCTTGCGCCAACATCATGGCAATTCGTCCAGCCATAACGGCAGTCTTCCCCGACCCGGCCCCGGCTTCGACCAGGAGGGATCGATCGTGGATAGCTATGGCGGCGCGGCGCGCTGCATCATCTGCAAGAACCTTTGTTGGGGAGTTCATCACATGGCCTCCCAGACTTGCACTGCGTCACCCATTTTTTCGTTCACGGCGGCGAGCTTGCGTTTGCAATAACTTGCGGCTGCATTCGCGGGCAGAGCTAGAGCGAGATCGTCATGGGCTCCGCCAGTATCCGGACCCATTAAACTGTTGCCAGCCCCAAAGCTGGTACGCGCGGACCGCAAATACCCCGAGACTTGGCCAAGCACGGCATTGGGATCGTCGAGCCGCAGATCGATCTGCTCGCGCGGATATAGAAGCGACGCAGATATCGCAACATCGTTCCCAAGCAACGCTTTGACTGCAAAAGCGTAAAGGCAACGCTGGAGTTCCTTGCCCCCGTCCAAGACAATCCTGTCTTTCGGTGGTCTTCCGGTCTTGTAGTCGCGCACCAGGGCGCCGCGACCGTCTCCAAAGATGTCAAGCCGGTCAATATAGCCGGCGATGCGGAACCCCGTGCCGGGAATCTCAACTACCGCCCCCACGTCCCAAGGAGCCTCGCCGACCGATTTGGCCTCAGCGCTGCCGAAGGGTACTTCGCCATATGACCGGGCGTCGGCCAGCGGCTGATCCTGGTAGGTTAAGGCGCGGCCAGCCAGCCATCGTGCCTCGTCCAACGTCCGTCGCCAGATCACACTTGGCGGCACGGCCTTCTCGGCTTCCCAGAGCCCCGCCGTCTCGGTAGCCGCCTGATCGACGGCCGCGGTGATCTGAGCCGCGTCTGCTTTGGCGAGACCACCTTCAGACTCAATCACGCGCAGGGCGCGGTTGAGAGTCAAGTGAACGAGGTCGCCGATCCCCAGCGCGTCGAGAACAAGCGGATCTGCACTGCTCTCAGGCGCACGCCAGCGCAAGCCATATTGCCATGCATAGCCGAGTGGGTTGCGCAGGAGCCGACGCAACGAACTGGCCGATTGGGTCCGATCCAGAATGAACAGAAGAAGTGGATGATCGGGGCGAACGAGGCCGTCATGTGCAGTGACATTCTGGCGATGCCAGTCTCGCCAACAGGTCACGGATGCACTCGCCTGCGGCAGGACCGCGAATTCTTCCGGTCGCGCTAGAAGCCGGTCGGTCTCGCTCATAGCATGGATTGGCACCGCGTTGCGCCGAACATATGTTTCGGCCGGCTGCCCCTGGAGCAGTGCGCTTCGGCCGAGAAGACGCCCGTCGCTGTCGCGCCGTGATCGCGACAGGACAACTTGGCTCTCGGTCGTGGCCAGGATTGTCTCGAAATCACGGCGGTCCGCGGCGCTGACGGGCAGTGGATCGAGTTCGGTAGAGGGAATGATGTGATCGGAGAGCAGACGGTCCTCTGAAATGCTACGTGGCCATCGCGACGAATTGAGACCAAGCAAGCGGACGAAGCGCCGCGGACAAGCGGCGAGTTCACTGGCCGCCATCCAAGCAATGGAGACACAGGGTTCCGGCCCGTCACTCTGTTTGAGCGCGCCTATCGTCATGTCCAGTGAGGCCGCAGGGCCGTTAAGCAGGGATTTGCGCCAGATTGCCAAGGCACGTCCGTTGAGTAGCGATTCACCTATCTCAGAGGCTGCTTCGGCCCCTTTTGCGAGAAGTGCGATGATACTCCGCAGTGTTTCGGCGTGGTTTTTTCCATCCGGCCACTCGGCAGCCGTAAGGCGTACAAGAAGTCGATTCCAAGCGTCGGACGTGGTAAGCGGCGCATCGGCGGGCAGGACCTGTGTCCAGCCGGAAGGAAGGGCGTGAAACGGGCCGGGCTCGGCGCTGAGAAGCGTCGCGAGCCGCCGAATCCTGGTTTGGGAAACACCCCGCATGAGGGTATCGGCAAGCGCTGCCGCAGCTTGCCCTTCCCGTGTGGTCGTTACGCTGACACCGTGTACGAAGTACAGGTCAAAGTTAGCGTCGGATCGGAGGGAGAGGAAGTGGTCGTCAAACTCCGCCGGCATGGTTGAAGCGATGGCTATTTCCGCAGGCTCAGCTGTGCCGGAGGCGACAAGTTGGCGCGCCCATCGGACGGCCTCGATCGCCTCGTGATAGCTCGTCGATGCGCTTATTGCACTGATATCGGGGTTTTCCGGTTCGGAACGTTCGATTTCAATGCTGCTTCCGTCGAGCCAGGCTGGGACCGAGCGGGGGCCGGCGATCCATCGAACCGGCGTGCGTTCAGCTAAGGACTTCAATAGCGGACGCCAGCAGGGAGACATCTCGGTGATTCCAACAATGTCAATCGGACCGAGCAGCGCTTCAGCGTAATTGAGTCGCGACAAAGCGGCAGTTGCGAGGTCGGGCGGGCGCATCATGCATGCTGGCAGTTGCGCTAGGACCGCTTCTTCAAGGCGGGCGATTGACAGAAGGCGGGGATGATCGTCGGCTCGCGCCTCGAGATTGATCCCTGCGCGCCACGCCTTGTGCAGCGTATCTGCAGCTGCATCGACCATACCCGGCAGCAGCTTGATGCTGTCGAGCTCGCCAAGCGCCGTTAAAGGTAGCGCCACTTGGATAGCTGAGCGGAGGCTTTCCATGTCTACCGGGCTTGCAAATCCACCTGCAAGCCTTGCCGCCAACTGCTCGAACGTCATGATCTGGCGCCCATGCCGCCGTTCCCGCGCTGCCACCAGCCGCAGTTCGCGCTTTGCTAGTCGACCGTGCGCGACGATGGTATGCCGGTGCGTCATGATCGTTCTAACTCTACACCGCTTGCTCACCCACAGGATCAGTGCAGACCGCGACCAGTTCGGGGAGCATGGGGGTGCCGGGTAGCGACATTACTCGTTTGGTTGCAGAATGGCTTGAGTCCTCAGGAAGGTGAAGTTCTGATCTGGACTAGGCAAACCAGATTGTGCGGACGAACCCGAATCCCATGAGCCTAATCGTATTCAGACCGATCTAAGAATCTGTCCCACGGAGCAGGAGGGCAGGACTAGCGTTGAGAGCAGGCAGGAGCGGACACGGCGATTGCCACAGAAAACAGTTGAACGCAGGATAAAGGATCGGTCGGGAAGCTCAGCTTGCCCGGTACGGAATCCGGGAGGGGACGATTTCGACCTGAGCCGTTTCAGGCAGGGGGAGCAGGTCCCGCATCAGCTTTGCAGCCAGGACAGTATCTGCGGCCGGTCCAATGACGATGCGCCGAAGCGGTGAAACGCCTGCGGCTGCCCAGTTGAATTCTTCGTATTTGATGGAAATGCCCGCGCGATCCCGGCGCTTCACCCTCAATGAGGGAGTTTCGGGCGGGTACACGCGCAGGAAGCGATATTCGCTTTCGTGACGATAGCCTTCGTGCTTGAAATGCAGCCCGGCATGTAGTGCATGCACCGCAATAAGGGAGAATAACTCTCCCATATAGCCGTTAATGGCCTCATTACTGAGCCCCCATCCGCGTGGCAGCGAGATCAACCCGAACATCGCGTCAATGAGTTGTTGATCGATGCTCATCAAGCGGGCATCGTCGTACGATACCGGAAACGTGCTCAATATCGGTGCGCCCGGCTCTTTACGAAAGAGTTCTTCCAGCAGCTTCGCATCGAATCCGAGGGCGTATCCCCGTGCGTTATTGCCATATGCCTGCCATTGGGTGAGATCGTCCCCCTGTGAACTGAAGCTCGCCGAAAAATACTCACCGGATCGCTGAAGCTTGCCCGCTAGGATGAATCCCTCAAAATCATGGGCGAAGAGTTTAGTTTCAGGAGGTCCATCTGCCGCCTTTTCGTTCAGTATCTGGCTGGCCTGGGTGAGGCCGTGTGTCAATTCGGAAGGGTCATTCAACGTCAGGATATCGGTGAGCCAGAGCTGGCCGCTGGTGAGGATTCCCTTTAAGCCGCTCTCATCCGTGTAGTGATAGAGGATCTCCGGCGAAGGCGCAGCCTCCAGCGTCGAGAGGAATGCGCCCACGATCTCCTCAGCTTGCTTACCAAACTTTGCGAGAGCGTCCCGCATATCCTGTGGAACAGGGGCGAGGTGGTCGGGAGGTTGCGTCCTCATCGCAACAGAGTAGCAAACCCAGCAAGGTTCGGCAGTCATACGAAATTGAGTACATAGCTGAGCACATCTCTGTAGTGCCGTTGTCGCAATTATCGTTTGGTCACAGTTGAGGAAATCCGCGGCTTTAACGCCTTCCAAGCCTTGCCGTCGCCCGACAACGCTCCGCAACCAGTGTCTCCAAACCACAGCACTGTGATTTGGAGATCCTGCAGGAGTTCGATGTATTCCTTCGGCGGGGGCGTGATGGTCAGAACTGCAAGGTCCGTACCCGCCTGGTGTGGCAGGAATCGCCGGTAGTCAAGGAGCTGCCCGATGGCAATCCGCAGCGAGCCTCTGTCAGGATCGGGCTTCGCCTCAATCAATAAGTCCCGGCCTCCCGCATCGTAATTGCTAATAAGCACGTCAAAGCGGCATTCCTGGCGGTCACCCTGCGTCATCGTCAATGCGGGCAGCAACGTACCAAGGGCGTTGGTCATCGTGTTGTGCCGCTTTCTGTAGAGCAGCGTGCGGGCCATCAAGACTGCTTTGCGTTCCGCGTCGTCAAAGTGAGACAGCGCTGTTCCTTTGCTGCCAACTGGGGCGCCCTTGGGAGCTTTTGGCTTTCGTTTCGTGATCTTGTCTATCTGTTCGTCGTTCATCACGTCGAGTGCGAACGCATCGCCGATACCGAACTGGCCGATGAGGCCTATGAGGCCCCGCACTTTGTCTGCGAGGCTCCGGTTGGTCAGGCCAAGTTTGTCCAATCGGCGTTTGACGCCGTGCTCTCCGTTGACGATGGGAAACCGCAGTTTCGGATCGAGGCAGGCAATCAACGGAGTGATGAGGTTCGCACCTGCCATATGACGAAGACCGTTTGGGGTGGGGACCGGGGGCAACGCGTCAATCTTGCTGGCGAGGTCGAACCGGGCCTGGTCATTGCTGCCGAGCTTCTGGGCAGCGGCAAGCAGCGTCCGCAGGACAGCCTTATTGCCGTTACACCAAGGAAGCAATGAATTGCGATAGGCGCGATAGGCGTTGACCATCCCGGTCGGTTTCGAGGCGGCGGTCGCGATGGCGGGGGGTAGCGTCATGCTCGCGATTGTTGAAGCCAAATCCTCCCCGATATTGACCGGCTTCTTAAACAGATGCGCGATTGCAGGGACCTTGAGTTGCTGCCAATGTGAGTCCCCACTGCCGGCCGTGATCCACGCGAACCTGATGAGGCACCAGATGTCTTCGCCCGAAAGTTCCGCCACGGGACGAACAGTTAAGACAGCCTTGACGAGCGCCTCTGTGTTTCTTTCCGTCTGGTACCAGCGCGACTGGCTGGACGACGCGTTCGGTATAGCTGCCACGGCGACACCTTCGTTCCGGACTACAATGGATTCCTAATTGGATAAATTACACTAAAGCCCTCGGGGCGTTGTGGGTTGGCGTGCGCTGGCAAGATTCGGGGAAATATCAGCGATTGTGTGGATGGTGTCGGGATGGCCGGAAATCATCAACCCTCATTCGAGCGTCATCCGCTCGCTGAAGAGCGATTAAATAGTGCGGTGACACTTGTCAAAGCGCTGTTAGGGATGCCGGGGCTGACACCGGAACATCGCCGGGAATTTCTGAAGCTGGCACTCTGGAAAGTGACGGAAGCCGGGAGCCTCAACAAGTACAAGACGCAACTCCGGGCGCAGGCGGCATGCTCCAGCGCTCCTGGCACAAAGTTACAACACGACCACGTTTTTCAGAGGTCGAGAATGGTCGATACCCTGCTCATGGCAAAGCCAGAGGCTATCGAACCTATCCTCAAGGGGGCTGTCGGCTGCACGATTACCAAAGACGAACACGAACGTCTCAACGATTTCAAGCATTTGGACGGGTGGGTTCGATACCGGGCCGCACAGATCGTCGTCATCGACACCGAGACGGGCGCGCCTTTTTCCTTCCCGGAGCTGGACCCGCGTTAGCCCCCCGCATTTGCGCTGTAAGGATATCCTGCTCCTGCGGCGGCGCATTCTATCAGTTGGGCCAATCATGACGGGTAGGGATTGATGTTTGCGCGGCCAGCACGTCGGCGAGACGGACTATTGTGTTCGTCGTTCGTGTTGTAGAACACCGTCCAACCTATGGAATCACTCTGCGATCCGCTGCTTGTCCGCTCTCCGGCCGTACCGTCCGCACATGAACCGAGGCTACCACCTTACTGTCGGCCCACTCGATCTAAAATCATTCGTGCCAGATTCACGCTGTCGGATACCACGGCGGTAAGGCGAGGAGAGGGACGGCTTATGTCCGGGTCCCGCGCCAGACGAACGGCCGCTATGATCGCCGCGGCAATGACCAGTGTCGACTTCATTCGCGTCTGCTCTTGCATTTGCTCCGCCCAGGCATCCCGCTCGCGCGCAATGGCTCGCTTCATTTCGCCCATCAGAGCACCACTGAGCGCACCGGTTTGGGACCGACTTTGTACGAGAGTTTGCCTTGGAAAATCTCGGATGGAAGGTAGTTTCTCTTCTGTCCGCACTGCGGACACTGCGCGGCAATCCACGAATCCGGCATGGTGCCTACCGGGGCCGGGATGTTCTCACCGCACTTCTTGCAGCGGATCGTGAAGTCGCAGTGCCGAGTTTGCGGATGGTTGAACACGAGTGCCAGTATAGGAGAACAAAAGGCGAAACTGCAATGTGGATTTCTTCGGAGTTGAACTCAGGGCAAATCGTTGAGATGTGTCGAGAGGGCGTAGGTTCACTTATTTCAATGGTTTATGGCGAGGCATGTTGATTCGCAGGCTGTGATGTGCCAGTATAGAGGCCAAAGAGATCGGGCGCTATGCGAATCGCCT
>Ga0302319_10008797_pt1 | contig 19550 bp, 16 predicted proteins | sample Bog_T0_2_FD_203319 | JGI IMG/M metagenome (GOLD analysis project Ga0302319, IMG submission 203319) | Peat permafrost microbial communities from Stordalen Mire near Abisko, Sweden - Bog_T0_2 | ecosystem: Environmental > Terrestrial > Soil > Wetlands > Peat | place: Sweden: Abisko, Stordalen Mire... | reverse complement strand
CAATTACGGTCGATGCATCGCTCACCGACATGATCGCCAAGATCGGCGAGAACATGACGCTGCGGCGTGCCGGATCGCTCGAGGTAGTCAAGGGCGCAATCGGTTCTTATGTGCACGCCAGCATCAGCGACGGTCTCGGAAAAATTGGTGTGATCGTCGCGCTGGAATCGTCCGGAAAGACCGATGAACTCGCTGGCCTTGGCCGCCAGATTGCGATGCATATCGCGTCGGCCAACCCGCAGGCGCTCGATCAGGCGAGTGTCGATCCGGCGGTGATCAAGCGCGAGAAGGACATTCTTGCCGACAAGTTTCGCCAGCAGGGCAAGCCCGAAGCGATGATCGAGAAGATTGTCGAGAACGGCCTCAAGACTTTCTACAAAGAACAGACGTTGCTTGAGCAGCCCTTTATCTTTGACGATTCCGGCAAGAAAAGCGTTGCGCAGGCGCTCAAGGAAGCCGAAGGCAAAGTTGGTGCGCCGATCAAGATTACCGGCTATGTGCGTTTCGGTCTCGGTGAGGGCATCGAGAAACAGGAAGAAGCCGCCGCTTAACCCAAGAAGCGCCAAGTAGCGCAATAAAGGATCGCAACGCATGAGTGATCCGGTCTACCGTCGCGTTATAGTCAAACTGTCCGGCGAAGCGCTCTCCGGCGCGTCCGGTTATGGCGTCGATCAGGCAACCGTCGAGCGCCTTGCCGCCGATCTCGTCGCTGCGGCAAAACTCGGCGCCGAACTCGGCGTCGTCGTTGGCGGTGGCAATATTTTTCGCGGCGTCGAAGTATCGGAACGCGGCGTGCCGCGCACCGTCGGCGATACCATGGGCATGCTGGCGACCGTGATGAATTGCCTGGTGCTGGAGGCGGCCATTGAGCGCGCCGGGCGTGAAGCGCGCACGCTCTCGGCGCTTGCCATGACGGCGGTATGCGAGACCTATAATCGCAAGCGCGCGCAAAAGAATCTGAGCAAGGGCCGCGTCGTCCTGCTGGCGGCCGGAACCGGCAATCCGTTTTTTACCACCGATACCACTGCGGTGCTTCGCGCCGCCGAATTGGGCTGCCAGGCCGTGCTCAAGGCCACCAATGTGGACGGCGTCTATACCGCCGACCCCAAGAAAGACCCGAAAGCCACGCGCTACGACAAGCTCAGCCACCAGGAGGCGATCGAAAAGGATCTCCGCGTTATGGATTCGACCGCCTTCGCGCTTGCCCGGGAAAATCACATGCCTATCATCGTATTCTCGATCGCCGAAAAGGGCGCCGTCGAGGGCGTGCTGCGCGGCAAGGGACGCGCGACGATCATCGGCTAGCACAGGCGCCAATCACACGTCGGGGGATCGCCATGGCAAATGAAACGCACGATATCAACGACATCAAGCGCCGCATGCATGGTGCCAGCGCCGCGCTTAAGGAAGAATTGTCGGGCCTGCGCACCGGCCGCGCCTCCGCGCATCTGCTCGATCCGGTAATGGTGGAGGCCTATGGCGCGCAAATGCCGCTGGTGCAATGCGCCAGCATTACTGTGCCGGAGCCGCGCATGATTTCGGTCAATGTCTGGGACCGCTCGCTGGTCAAGCCGGTAGAGAAAGCCATCGTCGATTCTAATCTCGGTCTGTCTCCGGCGACCGAAGGCCAGACGATCCGCCTGCGCATTCCGGAATTGAACCAAGATCGGCGCAAGGAGCTCGTCAAACTTGCGCATAAATATGCCGAGTCCGCGCGCGTGGCGGTGCGCCATGTGCGGCGCGACGCCATGGATGTGATCAAGAAGCTGGAGAAGGATCACAAAATCAGCAAGGACGACCACGACCGTTTCACCGCCGACATTCAGAAGGCGACCGATTCAGGGATCGGTGAAATCGATCAGATGCTCGCGTCAAAGGAAAAGGAGATCCTCACGGTGTGAGGTCCATCCGCATGGCCGAGGCAGAACTTCCGCAAGGCGCGAATGCGGCATTCGAAGTGCCGCGTCACGTTGCCATCATCATGGATGGCAACGGCCGCTGGGCCGCGGCGCGCGGATTGCCGCGCGTTGAGGGCCATCGGCGCGGCGTCGAGGCCTTGCGCCGCACGATCCGCTCGGCCGGCGAAATCGGCATCGGATTCATCACGATCTTTTCCTTCAGCGCGGAAAACTGGTCGCGGCCGGCGTCCGAAGTCGGCGAATTGATGGGTTTGTTGCGCCGCTTTATTCGCAACGATCTGGCCGAACTGCACAAGAGCAATGTGCGGGTGCGCATTATCGGCGAACGCGAAGGTCTCGATCCCGATATCGGCCGCCTGCTCACCGAAGCGGAAGAACTTACGCGTGGCAATAGCGGGCTCACTTTAGTGGTGGCGTTCAATTACGGCTCCCGCCAGGAAATCGCGCGCGCGGCGCGCCGCATCGCCGAACAGGTCGCAGGCGGCACGTTAAAACCCAGCGACGTCACCATGGACACCTTCGGGCGTTTTCTAGACGCGCCCGATTTACCCGAGCCCGATCTGATCATCCGCACCAGCGGCGAACAGCGCCTGTCAAATTTCCTGCTTTGGCAATCGGCCTATAGCGAACTGGTGTTCGTGCCGACATATTGGCCGGACTTCGACCGCGCCGCGCTCGAGGGCGCGATCCGCGAATATCAGCAGCGCGAGCGCCGGTTTGGCGGGCTCGTCGCGAAAACCGGATCCTGAACCCGTGAGCAATCTCGTGCTGCGTATCGTATCCGCCGCCGTGCTGGCGCCGGCGGCGGTGATCGCGGCCTATTTCGGCGGCTGGCTATTCGCGGCGTTCTGGTGCGCGGCAGCGCTGGCCGTTTTGTGGGAATGGACCAAACTGGTCGAAGGCGCCAGTTGGATATTGGCTGGCATCTTCTATGTCGGCGTCATGGTGGCGGCGCCGGTGATCTTGCGGCACGATCCCGATCTCGGCTTGCTTGCGATTTTATTGTTGTTTGCGGTGGTGTGGACGACCGATATCGCCGGCTATTTCGCCGGCCGCGCGATCAGCGGACCGAAACTGATGCCTGCGATCAGCCCGAAGAAAACCTGGTCGGGCGCGATCGCCGGCGCGATTGGTGCAATGATCGTTGCGGTATTGGTCGCGCGTATTTTTGGCGCGTTCGATACATTCGCAATCGGCGCCATCGCGCTCGTGCTATCGATATGTTCGCAAGCGGGCGATCTGCTGGAGTCCTGGATCAAGCGCAAATTCGGCGCTAAGGATGCAAGCCAGCTTATTCCCGGTCATGGCGGCGTGATGGATCGGCTCGACGGTTTCTGGGCTGCCGCCTTTGTGGCCTGCATAATCGGACTGCTGCGCGGCGGTTTCGATTCGCCGGCGCGCGGCTTGCTGGTATGGTGAGGCCATGACACCGATTGGCACTGCACCTCTTGTTCGCGCGAAACCACTTGCGGCTGCTGGCCAGCGCAGCGTCACTATTCTCGGCGCTACCGGCTCGATTGGCGCCAGCACGATCGATCTTATCAAGCGTGAGCCCGCGCGCTACCGCGTCGAAGCCGTCAGCGCCCGCCGGAATGCCACCGCGCTGGCAAAATTAGCGCGCGAGGTCGGCGCTCGCGTCGCCGTGGTGGCGGATTCGGATTTCTACGGCGCGCTCAAGGATGCGCTGGCTGGTAGCGGTATCGAAGCGGCGGCTGGCGAAGATGCTTTGGTCGAAGCGGCCGAACGCCCGGCCGACTGGGTGATGGCGGCGATCAGCGGTTCGATCGGACTCAAACCCACGCTCGCCGCAATCGAACGCGGCGCCACCGTGGCGCTTGCCAATAAAGAGTGCCTCGTCTGCGCCGGCGCATTTTTCATGCGGCGCGCGGCTGCGGCGGGCGCGACCGTGTTGCCGGTCGATAGCGAGCACAATGCAGTGTTCCAGGCACTCGGCGCCGGCCGGCGCGAAGACGTCAAGCGCGTGATCCTGACCGCGTCGGGCGGTCCATTCCGCACCTGGTCGCTTGAAGCGATCAAGGCGGCCACGCCCGAACAGGCATTGCGCCATCCCAATTGGTCGATGGGCCCGAAAATCACGGTCGATTCTGCTAGCCTCATGAACAAGGGGCTCGAATTGATCGAGGCGCATCATCTATTCGCGCTCAAATCGTCCGAGATCGACGTGCTGGTGCATCCGCAATCGGTCGTGCATGGCCTGGTGGAATTTCGCGACGGTTCGCTGCTGGCCCAGCTTGGCTCGCCCGACATGCGCATCCCGATCGCCCATTGCCTGGCTTGGCCGCAACGTATCGATGGCTCGGCTGCCCGTCTCGATTTGGCGCAAGTGCGTGAATTAACCTTTGAGGAGCCGGACGGAGTGCGCTTTCCGGCGCTGGCGCTGGCGCGCCAGGCCATGGAAACGGGCGGGGCGGCGCCCACCGTGCTCAATGCCGCCGATGAGGTCGCGGTGGGCGAATTTATCGCCGGGCGCATCCCGTTTCCCGCGATTACGGCGTTGGTGGAGGCCACTTTGAATGCGGCGGCCACCCGCGGCCTGCTGGCCGAGCCTAACGGGCTCGATGCGGCGCTCGCCATTGACCATGTTGCGAGAAGTTTGGCTTTAGCCCTCTTGCCTGAAATTGCCTTAAAGTCATTCTAGTAATGTTTCGGTAATGACGCGTGCGCCATAGCTGGGCGGGACAAGGGTTCGACGAGTATGAATATCCTGGGGGATTTGAGCGCGTTCGGTACCGGCGTCGTAGGCTATGTCGTTCCGTTTCTGTTTGTGCTCACAATTGTTGTTTTCTTTCATGAGCTTGGCCATTTTTTGATCGCCCGTCTGTGCGGAATCAAAGTGATCGTGTTTTCGATCGGTTTTGGCCCCGAAATCGTCGGCTTTAACGACCGCTATGGCACGCGCTGGAAAGTGTCCCTGATTCCGCTTGGCGGCTTTGTGAAATTCTTCGGCGACGACAATGCGGCGAGTGCGCCCGATCACGAGGCCGCCGCCGGCATGTCTGAGGCTGAAAAGAAGGTCAGTTTCATCCACCAGCCGGTCGGCTCGCGTGCCGCCGTGGTGGCGGCCGGCCCGATTGCGAATTTCATTCTGGCGATTGCCATTTTTGCCGTCATTTTCATGACAATCGGCAAGCAGACCACGAGCGCCCGCGTCGATGCGGTGCAGCCGGCAAGCGCCGCGCAGAGCGCCGGTTTCAAGCCGGGTGACCTCGTAGTGGGCATCAATGGCGATAAAATCGAGAACTTCAACGACATGCAGCGCATCGTCAGTGTGAGTGCCGGCGTGCCCCTCAATGTCGAGGTCGAGCGCGGCGGCGTGCATGTCACGCTCAAGGCGGTGCCTGAACTCAAAGAGATCAAGGACAATTTCGGCAATGTGCACCGACTTGGCGTGGTCGGCATAAGCCGCTCCATGGCGCCCGGCGATATCAAGACCGAGAAGGCCGGACCGCTGAAAGCGGTCGTTATGGGTGCGCAGGAGACCTGGTTCGTGGTCGATCGCACGCTGACCTATCTCGCTGGGGTGTTTTCCGGCCGGGAATCCGCCGATCAGCTCGGCGGCCCGATCCGAATCGCCCAGGTCTCCGGCCAAGTGGCCACTGCTGGCTTTGCCGCCCTGATTCACCTGACAGCGGTCCTGTCGGTGTCAATTGGGCTCCTGAACCTGTTTCCAATCCCGCTGCTCGACGGCGGTCACCTTTTGTTCTATGGAATCGAGGCCGCCCGCGGGCGGCCCCTGTCCGAACGGGCCCAGGAGGTTGGGTTCCGCATTGGGCTGGCAATCGTCGTCATGTTGATGATTTTTGCAACCTTTAATGACATCCTCCACCTTGCCACCTCGTGACCGTGGCGCTTGGGCAACCTTGCGCAACTTAATGAGGGGACAGGGAAACTTGGGTTGGCGGTTTCGTTTGCAGTGCGGCCAAAACGCTGTACAAAGCGCTCGATAGCCTGGCCCGGCAGTGACGAAATCCGCAGCGGGGGCGGCCGCTTAGGATCAAAAGGGCGCGTAGCGAATGGGACGTTGTGTGCGGGTTGTTCGGGGACTGGCGCTTAGCTGTGTGGTCCTCGCCGGCATTCTTGTCGGCGCCGGATGCGTGGCGGTTGCGTCCTCGGGCGCAGCCATGGCGCAGGCCGTCAATTCCCAGGCGGTCAATTCCATCGTCGTGGAAGGCAATCGCCGGGTCGACGCCGACACCGTCCGCACTTATTTCAAGCCCGGCCCCGGGGGCCACCTGGGTCCCGAGCAGATCGACGATGCCCTTAAGGCGCTCTACGCCACCGGCCTGTTTTCCGACGTCCGTATAAACCCGGCCGGCGGCCGGGTGGTGGTCACCGTGGTCGAAAACCCGGTCATCAACCGGGTTGCCTTTGAGGGCAACAAAAAGGCCAAGGACGACCAGCTCAAGACCGAAGTCCAGTCAAAGCCGCGCGGCACGCTATCGAAGCCGACCGTACAGGCCGACGTGCAGCGGATCATCGAAATCTATCAACGCAGCGGGCGTTTCGACGTCACGGTCGTGCCCAAGATCATCGATCTGCCCAACAACCGCGTCGATCTGGTGTTTGAGATCACCGAAGGCAACAAAACCGGCGTGAAGGATATTGTATTTGTCGGCGCCCACGCTTTCTCGAACGGCCGGCTGAAGGACATCATCAAGACGTCGGAGAGCAATTGGCTCAGCTTCCTGCAATCGACCGACATCTATGATCCCGACCGTGTTGAGGCCGACCGCGACCTTTTGCGACGGTTCTATCTCAAACATGGCTATGCCGACGTCCGTATCGTGTCGGCGGTGGGCGAATATGATCCGGCCAAGAAGGGCTTTGTGATCACCTTCACCATCGACGAGGGCAGCCAGTATCATGTCGGCACGGTCGATGTGGTTTCGAACGTCAAGGCGATCGATCCGGTCTCGCTGCGCGGCAGCCTCAAGCTTAACGCCGGCGACGTATACAACGCCGATCTGGTTGAGAAGACCGTCGAGACGATGACAATCGAAGCCGCCAAGCGCGGCTATGCCTTCGCCAATGTAAGGCCGCGCGGCGACCGCAAATTCGAGACGAAGACCATCAATCTCGCTTTCGTCGTCGACGAAGGCCAGCGCGCTTACATCGAGCGCATTAATGTCCGCGGCAATATCCGCACCCGTGAATATGTGATCCGCCGTGAATTCGATATCGGCGAAGGCGACGCCTATAACCGCGCGCTGATCGACCGCGCCGAACGGCGGCTCAAAAACCTCAACTTCTTCAAGACGGTCAAGATCACCAATGAGCCGGGCTCGGCGCCCGACCGCGTCGTGATCAATGTCGATGTCGAAGAAAGCCCGACCGGCGAGTTCTCGGTATCGGGCGGCTATTCGACCTCGGACGGATTTATCAGTGAGGTTAGCGTCGCCGACCGAAATCTCATGGGCCGCGGCCAATATGCCAAAGCGTCGGTGAGCTATGGCCAATATACGCGCGGCGTCGATCTGTCGTTTGTCGAGCCCTATCTGCTTGGCTATCGCATGGCCGGCGGCGTTGACTTGTTCTGGAAGCTAAACAATGCGACCAATTATGTCTCGTACAATACCAATACGATCGGCACGAATTTGCGCGTCGGCTTCGCGTTGACGGAAGAACTGTCGCTGCAACCGCGTTATTCGATCTACCGGCAGGAAATCACGCTGCCGACTATTCTCAACAACTGCATTTATTCAGCAAATGCCTTGGTCAATAGCGGCGCAGGCGTTAATCCGAACAGCGAAGCTCTTCTTCCCTTCAACAGCAGTACGGGCACCAATTTCAACTGCTATTCGGACGGCGAAGCCTCTCTCCCCGTGCGCGAAGAGCTGTCGGCCGGCCCGGTTATCGTGTCGCTGGTCGGCTATACGCTGGCCTATAACACGCTTGACAACATTAAATCACCGACCAGCGGCCTCTATGCCGAAATCAAGCAGGACCTGGCCGGCGTCGGCGGCGACGTGAATTTCATTCGCTCGACCTTCGAGACGCGCAATTATTACGAGTTGGTCTCCGACGTCGTCGGCGTGCTCAAGTTGCAAGGCGGCCATCTCTCCGGCTGGGGCAGCAAGGATCTGCGCATGCTGGATCACTTCCAGATGGGACCGAATCTTGTGCGCGGCTTTGCGCCTGCCGGCATCGGTCCGCGCGACATAACCCCGGGCACGACCAACGACGCGCTTGGCGGCACCATGTATTGGGGTGCGAGCTTCGAAGCGCAGACGCCGCTTTATTTCCTGCCGAAGGAGGTCGGCATCAAGATGGCGGCCTTCGTGGATGCCGGTTCGCTCTGGGATTACAAAGGGCCGACCACCTGGGCCGTGACGGGTGAAACCCTCCAGGTCGACGACACTAATAAGGTTCGATCGGCCGCCGGTATCGGCTTGATATGGGATTCGCCGCTTGGTCCATTACGCTTCGACCTGGCCTATCCGATTACCAAGGGTGCCAACGACCGCACGCAAATCTTCCGCTTCAGCGGCGGCACGAAGTTCTGAACGAAGTCTTTGTATTGGCCGCGGTCACCAGCCCGGCCGGGGCAGTATGAGCGAGCCGGTATTCCTGCGTCACTCCCGCGGTCTCACGCTTGATGAGATCGCCAAGCTAGCCGGGGCTGCGCCATCGGCTGCTGCGGCGGCGCGCCGTATCGTCAATGTGGCGCCGCTCGATCGCGCCATGCCGTGCGATCTGACATTCCTCGACAACAGGAAATATACCGATGCCGCCGCCGCGACCTTTGCCGGCGCCTGTTTGACGACGGCGGCGCTCGCCAAGCATTTGCCGGACCAGGTCGCCGTACTGGCCGTGGCCGAGCCGTTTCGCGCTTTCGTGACGGTGGCGCGCGCATTGTTTCCTGATGCACTACGGCCGGCCTCGCTCGCCAAGCCGGGCGAAGTGGCCGGTGCTCATATCGATCCATCCGCGCGTCTTGAAATCGGCGTCACCGTGGAGCCTGGCGCGGTCATTGGGCCAGGCGCCGAGATCGGCGCGGGTAGCGTCATCGGGGCTACTGCCGTGATCGGCGCCGAGGTCCGGATCGGACGCGATTGTTCGGTTGGCGCTGGCGCCGCGGTCAGCAACGCTTTGATCGGCGATAATGTGATTATCCATCCGGGCTGCAAAATCGGACAGGATGGTTTCGGCTACGTGATGGGCGCCGGCGGCCACCTCAAAATCCCGCAGATCGGGCGCGTTATTATCCAAGACCATGTCGAGATCGGAGCTGGCACCACCGTGGATCGCGGCGCCATTCGTGACACTGTGATCGGCGAGGGTACCAAGATCGACAACCTGGTTCAGGTAGGTCACAATGTCAGCATCGGCCGGCATTGCGTATTGGTGGCGCAAACCGGGGTTGCCGGCAGTGCCACGCTCGAAGACTTTGTTGTGCTAGGGGCGCGCGCCGGCGTCGATACGAACTGCTCCGTCGGTGAGGGGGCACAAATCGCCGGCACGAGCATCGTACATAGCGACGTGCCACCAGGCGCGCGTTGGGGCGGCACGCCGGCCAAGCCGGTCAAGATTTGGTTCCGTGAAATGGTCATGCTTGAGCAGTTGGCGCGCCGGAAGGGTGGCGCCGATGCCGCGGGCGGCAATTGAGTGGTTGCGATGAAAGATGTCGTTACAAAACTTGAAGCGGCCGACATCGCGGTGGTGCTTAAACTGCTGCCGCACCGCTATCCGTTTTTAATGATCGACCGCGTAATCGGCATGCAAGGCGACGACCACGGCATCGGAATCAAGAACGTGACGATCAATGAGCCGCATTTCCAGGGCCACTTTCCCAACAACCCGGTTTTCCCCGGCGTGTTGATGATCGAAGGCATGGCGCAAACCGCCGGCGTGCTTTGCATCGCGGCCACCCGAAAGACGCAGCCCCAGTCGGTGTTTTTTCTCACCATCGACAAAGCTAAATTCCGCAAGCCGGTTCGGCCGGGCGACACGATCGAGTACCACATGACGAAACTGGCCCAACGCAAAACGATGTGGTGGTATCGCGGCATCGCGAAGGTAGCCGGCCAAGTCGTTGCCGAAGCGGAAGTCGGCGCCATGATATCCGACGCATGAACGCGGCTGTGATCGATGCCTCGGCGCGGATCGAGGCCGGGGCGGCCATCGGGCGCGAGGTGTCCATCGGTCCTTACTGCACGGTCGGAGCGAATGTGACGCTCGGCGACGGCTGCCGGCTGCTCGCACATGTCAACGTGACCGGTCACACCACCATCGGCGCGCGTACGGTCGTTCGTTCTTTCGCCTCGCTCGGTTCGCCGCCGCAATCTTTCAGCTATCGCGGCGGTCCGACCAAACTTGTGGTCGGCGCCGATTGCGATATCCGCGAAAACGTCACTATGAATACCGGCACCGAGGATGGCGGCGGCGTGACGCAAGTCGGCGACCACTGCTTCCTGATGGTGGGCGCGCATATCGGGCATGATTGCCACGTCGGCAACCACGTGGTGTTCGCCAACAATGTCCTGCTCGCCGGCCATGTCAGCATCGGCGACTATGTCGTGTTTGGCGGCGGCGTGGCCGTACGCCAGTTCGTGCGGATCGGCAGTGGCGCCATGATCGTGGGGCTGAGCGGGGTTCGCGCCGATGTCATTCCATGGGGCCTGGCGCAGGGCCCGCTCGCCAATCTGGTCGGGCTCAACGTGGTCGGTATGCGCCGGCGCGGTTTTAGCAAAACCGATATTCACAAGATGCGCGCTGCTTACCGCGCGCTGTTTTTCGGTGATGGCGACTTCCGCGCGCGGCTTGTCCTGGTTGCGGGCGAATATGGCGACGATATTCAGGTCGGTAAGATGGTTGAATTTATCCAGGCCGGCAAACGTCCGTTCACCATGGCGGTCAATCGCAACGACGCCGACGAGGACGCATGAACGAGGCGCCGGCTTCGGGGCAGCAAAACCCGCTCGCCATAATTTGTGGCGGCGGCTCGCTACCTTTGGCGGTGGCCGATTTTGTGTCCGGACGCGGCCGTGAGGTGGTGCTGTTTCCTATGCGAGGCGCGGCCGAAGGCACAACGTTCGGTCAATTTGCGCGTCATTGGATTTATATCGGCCAGGTCGGCAAATTCATACGGCTGGCGCGTGCCGCCGGATGTCGCGATGTCGTGTTTATCGGCGCGATGGTGCGCCCTTCAATCTGGCAGGTTCGCCCGGATTTAAAGGCACTTAGTTGGCTGACCGAGACGCTTGCGGCGTTTCGCGGCGGCGACAATCATCTCCTGTCCAGTATGGGCAGGTTGCTCGAGCAAGAAGGTTTTTGTCTGCTTGGCGCGCACGAAGTAGCGCCCGAAATTCTCGTTCCGCTCGGCCAGCTTGCTCATGTTCCCGCATCGGAGCGCGACCGAGCAGATATCGCGTTGGGTCTCGATTATCTGCGCGCCAGCGGCCCGTTCGATGTCGGACAGGCTGTGGTGGTGGCTGGAAAGCACGTGCTGGCAGTCGAGGCGGTGGAGGGCACCGATCAAATGCTGGCCCGCATCGCGGAACTTCGCGCCAACGGCCGGTTGCGCGCGCCGGCCGGCAGCGGCGTTCTGGTGAAAGCGCCCAAGGCCGGCCAGGACCTTCGCTTCGATATGCCGTCGATCGGTCCGCGCACGGTTGAAGGCGTTGCGCACGCAGAGTTGGCCGGCATCGCCGTGGTAGCGGGTTCGACCATTATCGCCGAGCCTGGACGAACAGTGGAAGCGGCCGATCGCGCCGGAATTTTTGTCATCGGCGTAAACGCCGGGGCGTCGTGATGAGCCCTCATGTATTCGTGGTGGCCGGCGAGGAATCGGGCGACCGGCTGGCCGCGCCGCTAATTGCTGCCATCAAACGGCGCGCGCCGGCGGCGCGATTTTCTGGTGTCGGCGGAGCGCATATGGCCGGCGAAGGTGTGCCGAGCCGGTTTCCGCTTGGCGATCTGGCCATCGTCGGCTTTACGGAAATCGTCACCAGCCTGCCGAAACTCCTGCGCCGCATTCGCGAGACCGCCGATGCGGTCGTTGCCGCGCACCCCGACGTGCTGGTCATCATCGATAGTCCGGAATTCACCCATCGGGTGGCGCGCCGGGTGCGAGCGATCGCGCCAGAAATTCCGATTGTCGATTATGTCTGTCCGTCGGTTTGGGCGTGGCGGCCTTGGCGTGCGCGCGCTATGCGCTCCTACGTCGATCATGTACTGGCATTGCTACCATTCGAGCCGGCGGCGATGCGGCGATTGAACGGACCGCCATGCACCTATGTCGGACATCCGCTCGGTGAGCGCGTTGCGGACATAAGACCGAACGCGGATGAGGCGCAGCGACGGCTAACCGATCCGCCGGTTCTCCTGGTGTTGCCGGGCAGCCGGGGCGGTGAAATCGACCGGCTGGCGGCGACGTTTGGAAAGGCAGCGGCTACGCTCAGCAATCGGATCGGCGGCCTTGAGGTCGTGGTTCCGACGGTTGCCCGGCTAACCGACAAGGTACGGGCAGCGGTAAAATCATGGGGAGTGGCGGCGCGCGTGTTGAGCGACCCTGCCGAAAAGAACGCGGCCTTTCGGATCGCGAGGGCGGCGCTCACCAAGTCGGGCACCGCGACACTCGAACTGGCGCTGGCCGGCGTGCCGATGGTGACGGGATATAGGGTGCCGCTGCCGGAAGCCATCGTCGGCAGGCTGATGATCGGCGGCCCTTCCATTGTGCTCGCCAATCTTGTTTTGAGCGAAAATGCCGTGCCTGAACTCGTGCAGGGCGATTGCGCGCCAGAAAAACTCGCTGTGACGTTGCTGCCGCTGATGTCCGGCACGCCCGAGCGCGCGCGCCAACTCGAAGCCTTTGCAAGGCTGGATAGCATCATGGAAATCGGGCGCGCCGTGCCCAGCGACCGCGCTGCCAGCGTGATTTTGGATTGCGCCGCTAGCTTTAACCAATCCAGGCTCGAAACAGTAGCGTCCCCACTGCCAACGGCGTAGTTTGCCAGCGGCTTCGGCCCAAAACCAAAAAGACCCAAAAAGGCCCAAATATGCGTTTTTGGAAATTGCACCTTTGAATATTCCCGTTCGCGCCGCCATCACTGCCGTCCATGGCTATGTGCCGCCGGACCTGCTCACCAATGCAGAGCTGGCGAAGCTGGTCGACACCAGCGACGCCTGGATCACCGAGCGCACCGGCATCAAGGAGCGCCACATATTGAAAGGCGAGGGGCTCGGTACCTCGCATATGGCGGCTGAGGCGGTGCGCGGCCTCTTGGAAAAAACTGGAACCAAGCCTGGCGAAGTCGATCTGCTGATTTGCGCGACCACCACGCCAGACATGCAATTTCCCTCCACCGCCAATCTGATCTGCGACATGGTCGGCATTCGCGACATCGGTTCGTTCGACGTGCAGGCGGCCTGTTCCGGCTTCCTCTATTCGCTTACCATCGCCTCGCAATTCATCGCCAACGGCACCGCGCGCAAGATCGTCGTGGTCGGCGCCGACAAGATGTCGTCCATCATCGATTACACCGACCGCGCGACTTGCGTGTTGTTCGGCGACGGCGCCGGCGCTGTTTTGCTGGAGCCAAGCGAGAGCGGCTATGGCATCATGGACGCATTGATCCGCTCGGACGGCGCGGGCTGGATTCATCTGCATCAGAAAGCCGGCGGCAGCCGCATGCCGGCCACGTCCGACACGGTCGACCGGCGCCTGCACTATGTGCATCAGGAAGGCGCGGCGGTTTACAAATATGCCATCGCCCGCATGGCCGAGGTCGCCGGCGAGATCATGGCGCGCAACAATCTGCGCGGCGACATGATCGACTGGCTGGTGCCGCATCAGGCCAACAAGCGCATCATCGAGTCGACCGCCGAGCGCATGGGGCTGCCGATGGACAAGGTGATGGTGACCATCAACAAATATGGCAACACCACCAACGCGACGATCCCGCTCTGCCTGTGGGACTACGAGAGCCAGCTTAAGCCCGGTAACAAGATGCTGCTCGCGGCCTTCGGCGGCGGCTTCACCTGGGCGGGCGTATACGTGACCTGGGCCTATGACGGGGCGAAAGCAGCCAAGCCTAACGGGCACGGCGGCAAAAACGGCAAGGGCGGCTAAGCCGGTAAGCTAAAGCCGCCCTATTTCAATAATCAATTCGCAGATTATTTGCGCCGCGAAATCGGAACGTAATCGCGCGTCGTGGCGCCGGTGTAGAGCTGGCGCGGGCGGCCGATCTTCTGCTTGGGATCTTCGATCATTTCCTTCCACTGCGCGATCCAGCCCACTGTGCGTGCCACGGCAAAAAGCACGGTGAACATCGTGGTGGGGAAGCCCATCGCCTTGAGCGTGATCCCGGAATAGAAGTCGATATTGGGATAGAGCTTCTTTTCGATGAAATATTCGTCGTGCAGCGCGATTTTTTCGAGCTCCATGGCGACGTCGAGCAACGGATCGTCCTTGATGCCGAGTTCGGCAAGGACTTCGTGGCAGGTCTTCTGCATGATCTTGGCGCGCGGGTCGTAATTCTTGTAGACGCGGTGGCCAAAGCCCATCAGCCGGTATGAATCGTTTTTGTCTTTCGCGCGTTTGACGAATTCCGGAATGCGGGCGACCGAACCGATTTCGCGCAGCATGTTGAGGGCCGCTTCATTGGCGCCGCCGTGGGCGGGTCCCCACAGGCAGGCGCAGCCGGCGGCGATGCACGCAAACGGATTGGCGCCCGACGAGCCGGCCAGCCGAACCGTCGAGGTCGAGGCGTTCTGCTCGTGGTCGGCATGCAGGATGAAGATGCGGTCCATCGCGCGCGCCAGCACCGGGTTTGGCTTGTATTCCTCGGCCGGCACGGCGTAGCACATGCGCAGGAAATTGGTCGAATAGTCGAGATCGTTCTTGGGATACACGAACGGTTGCCCGACGGAATATTTATAGGCCATGGCGGCCAGCGTCGGCACCTTCGCGATCATGCGCAGCGACGCCACCATCCGCTGCACGGGATCCGAAATGTCGGTCGAGTCGTGATAGAAGGCTGACAACGCGCCGATCGATCCGGTCATCACCGCCATTGGATGCGCGTCGCGGCGGAAGCCCTGGAAGAAGCGGCTCATCTGCTCGTGCACCATGGTGTGACGCGTGACGCGGTAATCGAAATCGGCCTTCTGCTGCGGCGTCGGAAGTTCGCCGTAGAGCAGCAGGTAGCAGGTCTCCAGAAAATCGCCGTGCTCGGCCAGTTGCTCGATCGGATAACCGCGATAGAGCAAGACGCCTTCGTCGCCGTCGATGAAGGTGATCTTGGACTCGCAGCTAGCAGTCGAGGTGAAGCCCGGGTCGTAAGTGAACATCCCGCTCTCGGCATAGAGCTTGGATATGTCGACGACCGATGGCCCGACCGATCCTTCATAGACCGGAAAATCGAGGCTCTTATTTCCGACGATGATCGTGCCGGTTTTTTTCGGGTCGGTTTTGGCGTCCATGGGCAAGCCCTCGGGTGACAACAAAAGTGGGAATTAGGCTTAAGTGTGCACTGCAAAATAGTGCGCTGCAAGATGGGCAAGAAGGGGAAGCGCGCAAAGCTGCCCGCTATATGGGCATAGCTTTATGGGCTTGTCTCCGTCTATCGGCCAAGAAATTCTAGGGAATTCTAGACGGCAAAGCCGGCTGTTTGGTCGGCTAGCCGCGCCAGGCTTTCGTCTTTTCCGAGCACCGCGAGCACGTCAAAGATCGGCGGCGAGGTTGTCCGTCCGGTCAGGGCTGCGCGCAGCGGCTGCGCTACCGCGCCGAGTTTCTGGCCGGAACGCTCGGCATATGGCCGCACGACGGCCTCGATCGCGGTTGCCGACCATTCTGTGACGGCGGTGAGTTCAGGCAGCAATGCGGCGATCAGGGCCTTGGCTTCTGGGGTCAGCACGGCCTTGGCCTGGTCGTTGATGTCGAGCGGGCGGCTGGCCCAGAGGAAACGGGATGCCTCGAACAACTCGACCAAAGTCTTAGCGCGCTCTTTGAGCCCCGGTAGGGCGGTGAGCAGCTTGGCGTGCAGCGCCGGCGTCATCTTGCTGATGAGCTCCTGGCCGCCGGCGATATGCGGCAGCAATTGTTCGAGCGCCGCGATCAAATCGGCGTCGTTGCTGGACCGAATGTAATGGCCATTGAGGTTTTCAAGCTTGGCAAAATCGAAGCGCGCGGGAGAGCGCCCGATGTGGGCCAGATCGAAGGCCGCCACCATTTCTGCGGTCGAAAACGTCTCCTGGTCGCCATGGGCCCAGCCCAGCCGGACCAGATAATTGCGCATGGCGGCCGGTAAGTATCCCATCGCCCGGTAAGCGTCGACGCCGAGCGCGCCATGGCGCTTGGACAGTTTGGAGCCGTCCGGCCCGTGGATCAGGGGAATATGGGACATGACCGGCACGGTCCAGCCGAGCGCCTGGTAGATCTGGGTCTGTCGTGCGGCATTATTGAGGTGATCGTCGCCCCGGATGATGTGGGTGACGTTCATGTCGCGATCGTCCACCACCACGGCCAGCATGTAAGTGGGGTTGCCGTCGGAGCGCAGCAGCACGAAATCGTCGAGGTTCTCGTTCTGCCAGGTGACGCGGCCCTGCACCTGGTCCTCGACCACGGTTTCCCCGGTTTGCGGCGCCTTGAGCCGGATGACCGGCTTGACCCCCGGCGGGGCTTCGGAAGGGTCGCGGTCGCGCCAACGGCCGTCATAAAGCTTGGCGCGGCCTTCCTTGCGCGCCGCTTCGCGCATGGTGGTGAGCTCCTCCGGGCTCGCATAGCAGCGATAGGCCTTGCCCGCGGCGAGCAATTGCTCGGCGATCTGGCGGTGGCGGGCAGCGCGCTGAAACTGGAACACGATCTCGCCGTCCCAGGTCAGCCCCAGCCAGTTCAGCCCGTCGATAATGGCGGCGATGGCCGCGTCGGTAGAGCGTTCGCGGTCGGTATCCTCGATGCGCAGCAGCATCTTGCCGCCGAGGCGGCGCGCATAAAGCCAATTGAATAGCGCGGTGCGGGCGCCGCCAATATGGAGGAAGCCGGTCGGGGAAGGCGCAAAACGGGTGATCACGGGCTCGCCCATCGCGCGCCCTGTACCACAGTTGAGGGGAAATATGTCAGCGCAATTGACATTGAACCGAGCGGCACGTCATGCGATAGGCCGCCTTAGTACAGGTTGGATTCGAAGGCTGAAGAAGCATGGCGAGCGACGAAAAGGCAAGTGGCAATCCGGCCGTCGAAGAGGCTGGCCGCGACTTCATCCGCGAGATCGTCAAGGCCGACCTGGAGGCTGGCCGCGTCAAGCAGGTCGTCACGCGATTTCCCCCCGAACCCAATGGCTATCTCCATATCGGCCACGCCAAATCGATCTGTCTGAATTTCGGTATCGCGCAGGAATTCGGCGGCCAGTGCAATCTGCGCTTTGACGACACCAATCCCACCAAGGAAGAGCAGGAATATATCGACGCCATCGAGCGCGACGTGCGCTGGCTCGGCTTCGACTGGGGCAAAAATCTGTTTTATGCCTCGGATTATTTCGAGCGGCTTTATAATTGGGCCGAGGAACTGATCCGCAAAGGCCTGGCCTATGTGGATGACCAGTCCCAGGACGAAATGCGCGCCAACCGCGGCACGCTGACCGAAGGCGGCAAGAACTCGCCGTTTCGCGAGCGTAGCGTCGATGAAAATCTCGATCTGTTCCGCCGCATGAAGGCCGGCGAATTCCCCAATGGCGCGCGCGTGCTGCGCGCCAAGGCCGATATGAATTCCGGCAACATCAATTTGCGCGATCCGGTGCTCTATCGCATCCTGCATGCGCATCATCCGCGCACTGGCACGACCTGGAAGATTTATCCGAGCTACGATTTTGCCCATGGCCAGTCGGACGCGATCGAGGGCATCACCCATTCGATCTGCACGCTCGAATTCGAGGACCATCGCCCGCTCTACGATTGGTTCATCGCCAATCTCGATGTGCCGTCAACGCCGCATCAATATGAAATGGCGCGCCTCAATCTGACGTACACCGTGCTGTCCAAGCGCGTACTCACGGAACTGGTGCGCGGCCATCACGTGACCGGCTGGAACGATCCGCGCATGCCGACGATTGCGGGATTTCGCCGGCGTGGCGTGCCGGCGGCCGCGATCCGCGATTTCATCAAGCGTATCGGTGTGGCCAAAGCCAACAGTACGGTGGATGCCGGCCAGTTCGAATTTTCCGTGCGCGAGGCGCTCAACAAAACCGCGCTGCGGCGTATGGCGGTGCTGCGCCCGCTTAAAGTGACGATCGAAAATTACCCGGAAGGGAAAGTCGAGGAACTCGAAGCGGTCAATCACCCCGACGATGCCGGTGCCGGCTCGCGCAAGATCAAGTTTTCGCGCGAGCTTTACATCGAGCGCGAAGATTTCATGGAAGTGCCGGAAAAGAAATTCTTCCGCATGTCGCCGGGTCGCGAGGTCCGCCTGCGCTATGCGTATTTCATCACCTGCCGCGACGTCGTGAAGAACGACAAAGGCGAAGTGGTCGAGCTCCTGTGCACTTTCGATCCGGCCAGCAAGGGCGGCAATTCGCCGGATGGGCGCAAGGTCAAGGCCACCATTCACTGGGTCTCGGCGGTGCATTCGATCCCTGCCGAGGTGCGGCTGTATAATCCGCTGTTCAACAAGCCGGACCCGAGCGGGGCGGAGAATTTCGCCGCTGATCTTAATCCGGATTCACTCGAGGTCCTCGCCGGCGCGCGTCTGGAGCCGGCCTTGGCGGAAGCGAAGGTCGAAATCCCGGTGCAATTCGAGCGCCAAGGCTATTTCTGTCTCGATCGGGATTCGACGCCGGAGAAACTGGTGTTCAACCGCACCATTGGCCTGCGCGATACATTCGCCAAGGAAGTGGCCAAAGATCAGGCCAAAGAAAAGGCGAAGTAAAAGGCGATGGCGTATTCCGCTGTCATCCCCGCGAAGGCGGGGACCCATACGCCGCAGCAGCCCATATTTCCCGGGCAGATGTCGCCTTTGTCTTTTCCTGCTGTGTCCCATCCCTGAGCCGGTGGTTATGGGTCCCCGCCTTCGCGGGGACGACGAAGTCCGTTCACAACCGTTCTCCTAGCTTCAACCCCTAGCTGAGATATCGTAGGCGCAGGTTGCGTGAGCGTAGGGGGCGCCGCGCCATGGCCCCGAACGATCCAAACCGCGCGCGCGCCAAGGTCTGGGATATCGACCCCGCTCGCAAACGCGCCGGCGCCTTTTGGCCGGCTGCGCTTTCCGATCAAACCTCGTGGCTGCGCCAACTGATTGCGCAATGGGCTTTGGCCGAAGTGGCGCCGGGCCGGCTGGTGCCATGGCTGGCGGTCGCCTATGGCGCCGGCATTGTCGTTTATTTCAGCGCCGACCGCGAACCGGCCTGGTGGGCCGCGGCAGGTCTCGCGGTGTTTGCCGAGGCCATCGCCATTGCCGTGCGGCTGCGCCCGGTCGGCTTTCCGCTGGCGCTCGGTTTTGCAGCGCTTGCCGCCGGCTTTGCCACTGCCACGCTCAAGACCGCCTATATCGAGCATCCCGTATTGCAGATTCCGGCCTCAAGCGTGACGCTGGCGGGTTTCGTCGAAGTGCGCGAGGAGCGCGAACGCAGCGACCGCGTGGTCATCGATGTGCATCATATGGAAGGGCAGCGTCTCGAC
>Ga0302319_10008796_pt1 | contig 19551 bp, 18 predicted proteins | sample Bog_T0_2_FD_203319 | JGI IMG/M metagenome (GOLD analysis project Ga0302319, IMG submission 203319) | Peat permafrost microbial communities from Stordalen Mire near Abisko, Sweden - Bog_T0_2 | ecosystem: Environmental > Terrestrial > Soil > Wetlands > Peat | place: Sweden: Abisko, Stordalen Mire... | reverse complement strand
CCATGCCTGTAATGCCTGAGGCAGAACTTTATGATGCCATTAAAATCGAAGTAAGTAATTCACAGCATTTTTCTATTGAGAACCCGATATTCGATTATCAAGTAGCCAGCCGAATTTTAGATAAGAATGTTGAAAAGACCAATGTCATGGTTGCGATCATAGCGAAAAATGTCATTGAGAATATTCTTTCGTATTTTAAGCCTCTTAAGGAAAATCAATTTACTAAGGTAAAGAAACTTTTACAAGCGCAAGATTTTATGGGGTTAAATTTAGTCAAATTTATCCCTATTTCGATTGCGCTTGAAAATGTAATTAAAGAATCAAAACTTAGTATTCCTGAAACCATTGTTGTTCTTGAAATGGGTTCGATGTCATCTGAGTTAAACATCTTCAAAGAAGGACGTCTGGAATTTTCACGAAAAATTAATGTGTCTGGTTTTGCCGGGCTTTGACGAGTGCCTTATCCACCAAGACAGGGAAGGTAGAGTTGACTTTACAGGAAGCGGAATGGGTGAAGAATGAATTTGGTATTCCCTCGGCTAGTGAAGAATATCTGATTAAAGAAAAGATTACTGCTAATCAGGCTATTTCGTTGCTTCGCCCGAAACTTGAACAGTTAAGTAGAGAGATTAGTCGATCATTTGATTTCTTTTATGATAAGAATAAATCTGGAAAAATTGATCGCATAATACTTATTGGCGGTGGGACAATGCTAAAGAGTTCCATTTAAATACGTTGGTCGTCTACGTATTTTTGCGTATATACAATTTCCCTTCAGAGATCTAATTTAAATTAAATAAGCAAGGTGTTTAGACCTAAAAGTAGATCATGTTTTTGATAAGGAGCTAGTATGGATTTATTAATCCTTTCACGAATTCAATTTGCTATAACTGCGATGTTTCATTTTATTTACCCACCGATGTCTATAGGCTTAGGTTTAATCATTGTGATTATGGAAAGCATGTACATGATCACTCACAAGCCTCTTTATCACAAAATGACTAAATTCTGGGTAAAAATGTTTGGGCTTAATTTTGCAATCGGAGTGGCCACGGGGATCGTCATGGAGTTTGAATTTGGTACTAATTGGTCCACCTACTCACGTTATGTGGGAGATGTTTTTGGGTCTGCCTTGGCTGCCGAAGGAGTCTTTGCGTTCTTTTTAGAGTCAGGGTTTCTGGCTATTCTTTTATTTGGTTGGGACAAGGTGAGCCCAAGGATGCATTGGGTTTCAGCACTGTTAGTGTGTTTAGGGGCTCATTTTTCTGCAGTTTGGATTATAGTGGCAGGTTCCTGGATGCAGACACCTGCAGGTTTTCATATCGTGGGCACAGGCTTAACGGCACGAGCAGAAATCACCGATTTTTGGGCGATGGTATTTAATCCTTCTTCCATGGAACGCTTGGCGCATGTGGTGGTTGCGTCGTGGTTAACAGGGGCCTTTTTTGTACTTAGTGTGAGTGCCTATTATCTTTTAAATAAACGTCATGTGGAATTTGCGAAGGTTTCCATGCGGGTTGCGCTGATCGTGGCTATCATTGCGGCTGTAGGACAAATGATTACTGGCCGTATCAGTGCAGAGACAGTTGCTCAATATCAACCCACCAAGTTGGCGGCAATGGAAGGTAATTTCCCAGCTCATGAGCCGGCAGGGATGTACTTATTAGGGTATGTGGATGAAAGGGCCCAGCAAACGCATGGGCTTAAGGTTCCGGGGCTTCTGAGTTACCTTGTTAATGGCGATGCCAGCAAACCTGTTGCAGGTCTTCAATCTTTTAAAAAAGAAGATTTGCCTCCAATTAACATTGTTTTTCAAACGTATCATTTCATGATTACCGTTGGTGTTTTATTGTTTGTGATAACGATGACGTGTTTGATCTATCTTTGGCGGGGTAAATTATTTGAGACGGTTTGGCTTTTACGGATTTTAGTCCCTTCTGTTTTATTGCCGCAGATGGCCAATCAGTGCGGATGGATGACGGCAGAGGTAGGCCGTCAACCTTGGATCGTCTATGGTTTATTACGTACCAGCCAAGGGGTATCCAAGGTGATTCAAGCCAATGTTGTCCTTACTTCTTTAATTATGTTTACCTTTATTTATCTCTTGCTCTTTGTTTTGTATATTTATTTATTTGATAGTAAGATAAAACAGGGACCGGTCGAAGTTGAACCTGCCACAGGTCATCGTGCGGATTAGGGGGTTTTAAATCATGGATCTTAATTTAATTTGGTTTATTTTAGTAGGTGTCTTACTGGCAGGGTACGCCATCCTTGATGGTTTTGATCTTGGAGTTGGTGCCCTGCATTTATTTGCCAAGGGAGATACGGAACGCCGGTTAATGATCAATTCAATCGGCCCTGTTTGGGATGGGAATGAGGTTTGGTTGGTGACTGGAGGTGGGGCCATATTTGCAGCTTTTCCTGAAGTATACGCGACCTTGGCTTCAGGGTTCTATTTGGCTGTTTTTTTATTAATTTTTTCATTAATATTCCGTGCTGTAGCGATTGAGTTTCGTTCAAAACAATCTTTCGCCTGGTGGCGTCAAACGTGGGATGTGGCTTTTTCAATTGCCAGTATCCTGTGTGCTGTTTTATTAGGGGTGGTCATCGGGAATTTAATTTGGGGAATTCCTTTAGGTGCCGATAAAGAATTTCATGGAACATTTTTTGGGTTGTTGAATCCGTATGCTTTATTGTGCGGAATCACTGTCCTTTCCGTTTGTATGATGCATGGAGCTATTTATGTTGTCATGAAAACTGAAGGCGAATTTCATAATAAGGTTCGCCTGTGGGTGCGCAATTGCATTATTTTCTTTGGGATTTGTTATGTTGTGCTGACAATGGCGACTATGCTGTATGTGCCGCACATGGTGGAACGTTTAAAACTTTACCCTATTTTATTCTTGATTCCAATCGTCAAGCTTTTGACTATTGCTAATATCCCTCGTTGCATTTCCAAGGGTTGGGATTTCTTTGCATTTTTTTCGTCCAGTGCCGCGATAGTTTTATTCATGTTTCTTTTTGGCCTGGGAATTTTTCCAAATTTAGCGCTGTCCAACCCGGATCCTCAATATAGCCTGACGATTTATAATGCGTGTTCCTCACAAAAGACATTATTCACCATGTTTATTATGGCCTTGATAGGTATGCCTATCGTACTTGCATATACCATTAGCATCTATTGGATTTTTCGTGGTAAGGTAAAGATAGATGAGCATAGTTATTAAGTAAAATGGAAAATGACGCCCCTAAAAATAATAATTATTGTAGCTGCAATCGTTTTAAAACTCGCCTTATTCTTTTTTGCTGAAACACATTACCCTCAAAGTAAGTTCTTATTAGACTCATCAAGTTATTTAAGCACAGGGGAAGTATTACTATCAAGAGGAGCTTTTGCCACTCAAGATATAAATGGGGGTTTGCATAGTGAATTTAGAAGAACCCCAGGGTATCCTGCATTTTTAGGAATTTTAAATAATTTTATGAGAATTCCTATTAATGGAGTTATTTTTATCCAAGTTTTGTTAACATTGGGCATAGCATTATTAGTATACAAAACAGCTTTTGAAATCGATCCTCCAACATCATTTTTGAGCGCTGCCATCATTTTATATTCACCAGTTATTTCTATTTTTTCATTAATGATCCTGACAGAAACATTGTTTTTGTTTTTTATGAGTATATTTATGTTCACTTTTGTTAAGTATTTGAAGGGTGGGGAAGTAAGATTTATTTTAGCAGCTTCAATGATGCTGGTTTTGGCGGCGTATGTTCGGCCAGGGGCTTACTTTTTGGGCTTAGCTGTAACATTCTTTATTCTTTATTCAAATGTCATGAAGGATATTAAAAAAACAATGAGTCATGCCATTATTTTTCTGGCCGTAGTTTATGGCTTGCTTGGCCTATGGCAAATGAGGAATTTAATCGTGTTTAAGGATCCGATATTTTGTATTATTTTTAAAGAAGAGTCAGGTCTAGGAAAAGATTTTTTAGTAAACTGTGACGTTGTAGGGCATGGGGTGTTAACCTTGATGACCAGTCCTGGGTCTTTTAAGTATTTTCATTGTGCTTTTTTAACTACTTTAGGCAAGGTCTTGGGGTACCCGTGGATGTTTTTTTGGATGACAGGTTTTCTTTATGGGGTTGCAAGAGTAGGCCGCAATATCAAGTATCAGTTTTTATTGTTTGTTATTCTATGTTTTATTTATGGGAGTGTTACAGGTGCGATAGATTCATTAGGTGAGAGATTTAGAATGCCAATGGAGCCTTTCATTGCTATACTATCAGCATACGGTTGGCATCAGCTGATCGTATATTTTAAAACAAGGAAAGCAGGCGTATAGTCCTGTAAAATAAGTTAAAGTATTTTTTTAAAAACCAATAATGATAAAGGAGTATTCTATGTCTCTGTCCATGTATCAAGCATTAATCCCTGTCGCCATTCGTCAATTGACCAATTTGTCAAATATTCTTAAAAAAGCTGAAGCTTATGCTGTAGCTAAAAAAATTGAGCCCGAGGTTTTTGTTAATGCCAGACTGGCGCTAGATATGTTCCCATTGTCACGTCAGGTTCAAATTGCTGCAGATATTGTCAAGGGGGGCGCTGCCCGTTTGGCAGGCGTTGAAGTGCCTAGTTTTCCTGATACCGAGAAGAATTTTGTGGAATTGCAGGAACGGATCGCCAAAACGGTAGATTTTCTTAAAACTTTTAGCCCTGATAAAATTGACGGGAGTGAAGAGCGCAAAGTGACAATAAAAGTGGGTGGACAAGAAATGACTTTTTTGGGCCAGGTTTATTTGTTGAATTTTGTACTGCCGAATTTGTATTTTCATGTAACTACGACTTATGCGATTCTTCGTCATTATGGTGTTGATGTCGGCAAGAAAGATTACTTGGGTAGTTTATAACGATTGGCCTATGTCAAAAACTTCCGAAGAGTATAAGGTTACTGATAAATTGCTTTCTTCCGTTGTTCATTTTTCGGAAGATTCTATTGTTATTACTTCTAATCAGATAAAACCACCGGGACCGCAGATTGTTTATGTTAATCCGGGATTTACAAAGATGACAGGCTACTCATCCCAGGAAGTTCTTGGACTAACACCCAGAATATTGCAGGGGCCTAAGACAGATAGGTCTGTTTTACAACGTTTACAGCTTACTTTAGAGCAAGGGAAAGTCTTTTTTGGGCAAGCCATTAATTATAGGAAAGACCGTTCTGAATTTTGGAACGAATGGCATATTGAACCTATTAGAGATTCTGAAGGTAAAATAACGCATTACGTTGCCATCCAAAGAGACATCACCAAGAGAAAAGAAGCAGAGCAATCCATTGAGCAGAAAAATTCCGCTTTAAAAGAAATTCTAGAACAGATTGAAATAGAGAAAAAGAATATTAAAGAAGATGTGGTTTTGAACGTTGAAGAGGTTTTATTGCCTGCCTTAAAGAAATTAAGGAGAAAAGGAAGCGCTCTTGACCGCAAGTATCTTGAAATCCTTGAGCAAACCCTAAAGAATTTAACATCTTCATTTGGTCGAAATGTTTCAGAGAAAAAGTTCAAACTTTCCCCGAGAGAAGTTGAAATAGCTAATTTGATAAAAAGCGGGGTGAGCAGTAAAGAGATTTGCGGGATGTTGAATATTTCTTTTAAGACCGTTGAAACTCACCGCAATAAGATTCGAAAGAAACTAGATATTTTGAATAAAGATATTAATTTAACGACTTACTTAAAATCACTTTAGCATTTGTAGACGCCCAGCGTGTGGTCCGCAATCACGTCCCAGGAGAAGTCTTTTTCAACGGCAACTCTGCCGTTTTTTCCCATCCATTGGCCGTGTTCAAAATTAGCAAACAAGCTTCCTAGTCCCCAGGCGATGGAGTTGGGATTTGGTTGAACTTTAAATCCGGTCACATCATGCCAGACAAATTCCGAAGGACCGCCAATTTCACTGGCAACAACGGGTTTGTAAGCCGACCAGGCTTCCAGGATGACAATGCCAAAAGGTTCGTTACGGCTGGGTACGCAAACACATTGACAGGCTTTGAATAGATCAACGAGACCCCAAGCATTCTGATGCCCGATGAAACGCGTGGCATGGGCGACTCCCAATTGGAGGGCGCGTGCTTCCACCGCTGCTTTTAAATGGCCATCTCCTGCAAATACAAATTTGGCATTGGGGTAAAAACGCAGAACGAAGGGAACAGCTTCAATTAATAAATCAGGTCCTTTTTGGTAGGTCATACGTCCTGCAAATAAGACCATGGGATCGAGAGGGCCTATGCCGAATCTTTTTTTGACTTCACCGGGATCGATATTCACATCAAAAGGTTTGCTATTAACGCCATTATAGATGCTATGAACTTTCCAGTCAGGAACATTATACATCCACATGATTTCACGTTTGAGGGTGTTAGAAACTGAAATCACGCGATCAGCACAATAGGTGCCATGCCGTTCGTGGTCACGGATGCGGGCTGATGGTCCGCCGGCAAATTGATTACCGCATCGACCGTATTCAGTGGCATGAATGGTTAAAATGCCCTTACGCCCACGGCCTTGTTTAATCCAGACCATGGCATTAGAAGTTAACCAATCATGGGCATGAACAATGTCAAAAGGGGCAGCCATATGATCTTCTACCTGAAAGACCGTTGTTACAAAAGAGCGGCACATATTGTTAATATCGTCGATAAAATCCGAACTGCCTTTATAAGGAACGCGGTGATAGTGCACGCCATGGATGCGTTCATAGAGGGGATGATCGGGCCTACCCATTCGGGTAAAGACATGCACCTCTTGACCTTTGCGTTCAAGCGCAGAGGCCAGCTCCGTTACGTGTACGGCGATTCCCCCGATACTAATTGAATGAAGGGATTCCCAGGACAGGATGGCAATGCGCAAGGGATTAATTTTATTTGGTTTTTCAATTTTGGGAGGAGCATCAGAAACATCGTTTGTTTTTTGGGATATGGGGATGTATTCAGTAAGTTTTTTTTCAAGCTGAATTTCTTCAACTTGAGTTGTTTCAATTTCAGAGAGCAGCTCCTCAGTATCAGCGGAAAGTTTTTCTGTTAGAAGCGGTTCTAATTTTTCAATTTTTTTCATGAATATTCTTTGATATGAGTAATTGCTCGCTCAATACCCTGTACCTTGGTGCAGGCCGCATTTGTTCTAAATGAATGAATTAAAGCAAGTTCTGATAAATTTTATTATAACTTAAAAAAATAAAATCAATAAATAAATATTCTCTTAATTTTAAGCTTCTATTTTAAAGTTATGATTAAGAAAAGATGTAGAAGGTAGGAACTTTTTAGTCATGTATTATATAGTACATGATATATACGTTATAAAATGGCGTTGACCTGCCCTGCTGATCTGGTATCCTTTGAAGTGACAGAACCAGGATCTTAAATAGGAGAGATAATGACAATATTCAAATTTGAAAGATCCCAAATTTTGCCCATTACGATGGATGAGGAGATATTTTTCTAATCCTCAAAATCTTAAAGAAATCACTCCTCCAAAGCTTTCGTTGCAGATCAAGGGACAGTTCGAGGGTGAGATTTTTAACGGGATGATGATAGAATACACGGTGAAACCTTTAGGTGGTATAGTCATGCAGTGGGTTTCAGAGATTAAACATGTGAATAAGCCTTTCTTATTCGTCGATGAGCAGCGAACAGGCCCCTATAAACTATGGTATCACCAGCATTTTTTTAAACCTAAGGGGAATAAGGTTGAGATTACAGATGTGTTTTATTATGCCTTGCCCGGTTGGCCTTTGGAGCAAGCGTTAAATCATTTCATCATTAAGGGGAAACTAGATGCAATCTTCGCTTATAGGAAACAAGTTCTTGATTCTAAATTTAATTCTCGTCGCTTTTCTAGGGATAGGGTTTAACCAGTCTTATGCCCAAGGCATTGTTGCCTTTGGTCCTAAGGAAACCAGGATCGAGGGATCTATTCCTTATTCGGTGATTGGTAAATACCAAGCTCATTTTAAAGCTTTTAAAGGCAGGATTGTATGGGATGATCATTTTCAGCAAATTCAATCGGTTTTTCTGGATATAAAAGCTGGCAGTATTACCTCTAATTGCCCGTGGTGTGACAAGATTGTCAAATCCCGTCGGTTGTTAAACACCCTGCGCTATCCTGATATCATTTTTAAGAGTAATAAGATTATACGTGATTCAAGAGGCTATAGGGTCAAAGGAGTTCTGGAAATGCATGGGATCAAAAGAGACGCCGTTTTCCCGTTTCATCTTGAAATAAGTCAAAAGCGGCGGGATAGTAAACGGTTGATTGACCTTCAAGGCACTTGGGTGATCAACCGTAAGGATTATAATATTATTTGGAACAGTGTACTGGACCACGGAGGGGTTTTAGTGGGAGATGAATTAACCGTTAATTGGGGTATCAAGATGCTCATTTAGTAATTGAGAGTATCATTAAAGACCAGGGAGGGGAAATGAAAAAAATATTGAGCGTTTTATTAGCTAGTACCATGATATTTTCAGGTTTAGCCATGGCAGATCAAGGGCCCAGGGAAAAGTTGACCCGCGGATTTGTCAATATCATAACAGCTCCTATCGAATTCCCTAAGCAAGCCCGCGCCTATTGGATCACCGGTGCAGAAAAGACGCCGCACATCCTTGTGTGGATATTTTCTGGTACGGTTTGGGGAATTATCGAAGGTATTAAACGAGCCGGTTCCGGCCTTTGGGATGTGGTGAGCTTCCCAGTGGATAAACCAGAAGGTTTTGAGCCTTTGTTTAAGCCAAGTTATGTTTTTGACCAATGGCCTAGAAATCCCAAGAGCGGATGGTAAAAATGAATTTGGAAAGCATGTCTAAAAAGATAGTTGTTTTAGGCGCAACGGGTTATGTCGGCGGAAGGCTGGTGGCTAAGTTATTGGAAGAAGGCTATCAGGTCAGAGCAACCGGCCGCTCCCTTGAAAAATTAAAAAGTCGATATTGGGCCAATCATCCCAAGGTTGAATTGTCGGAAGTAGATATTCAAGATCCGGAATCTTTAGCTCGAGGATTAAAGGGCATGGACATCGCCTATTATTTAGTGCACTCGATGAATCCTCAAAGTTCAGATTTTGAGGAATCTGATCGATTCGCTGCTCAAAACATGGTTCAAATGTCGATGCTTGCTGATGTCAAAAGGATTATTTATTTAGGAGGATTAGGTCAAGAGGCAGACCATTTAAGCAAGCATTTAAAATCCCGACGGGAAGTAGGGGAAATATTAAAATCCGGTGTTGTTCCTGTGACCGTCTTTCAAGCCGCAATGATCATTGGGTCTGGCAGTGCTTCTTTTGAGATACTAAGGTATTTGGTCGAACGACTACCTGTCATGGTAACGCCCCGTTGGGTAATGACTCCCAATCAACCGATCGCTATCAGGAATGTAATCGAATATCTATCGCGTTGCATTGAAAAGGAAGAGACGGTTGGGAAAACCTACGATATAGGCGGGAATGAAATTCTGTCCTATCTTGAATTAATGCGGATTTATGCCCATGTTGCAGGCTTAAAAAAGCGGGTATTTATTCCGGTGCCTTTTTTAACCCCTCGTTTAAGCTCTTTGTGGATTCATCTGGTAACACCGGTGCCGAGCTATATTGCCAGGCCATTAGCAGAGGGACTGCGTAATCCTGTTGTTTGCAAGGATGATGAGATTACTAAAATCATTCCCCAGGAATTATTAGACTGTTGTGAAGCTATTGAAAAAGCGTTGGATATGGTCCATCATAATGATGTTAAGACATCTTGGGCTGATGCCGGTGAAGTGCCACAGGATGCTATTGCCCAAGCGGGTGATCCCGATTGGGCAGGTGGCAACATGTTGGAAGACAAGCGTACGCGCTTTGTTCATGCTTCTAAGGAAAAGGTTTGGCAGATTATCTCGCATATTGGAGGGGAAACAGGCTGGTATCACGGCACCTGGTTATGGGTATTAAGAGGGTATATTGACCGATTGGTTGGAGGGGTTGGTACAGGTCGAGGGCGACGTGATTCTGTTAGGATTGCCAATGGGGACGCTTTGGATTTTTGGCGAGTGGTTAGTGTGGCTGAGAATGATCATTTAAGTCTAGCTGCGGAAATGAAAATACCGGGAGCTGCCTGGCTGGACTTTAGAATTGAGACCATCAATCCGAATGCTTGTAAATTAATTCAACACGCCCGTTTTCGTCCGCATGGTTTGGCAGGTCTTTTATATTGGTATATTTTAGTTCCTCTTCATGAATACATCTTTGGCGGTATGATTCAAAAAATCGCCACCCTTTCAGAACAATTAAGCTAAGTACGTATTGCTACGTATTCTCCTGTGTGTTTTGTCTTATTTAAAACTGATAAGATTTTGTGTATATTTGATTTTAGCCAGGGCGTAGTTTTAAAAAAAGTACCTTTACTTACGTTAAATAAATAGGTATAACTAATAGTTCTATTAGACACCTAAAAGCCCGCAACAGAAAGGTTTTGATGAATTGGTTACTTTGTTTTTTTGCGTTATTTTTAAGCAGCTGCGATCAAAAGCCTCAAGCGACACAATATAAGGAAATCGTTGTTCAGACCACACAAGCTGTTGCACAGGTGCCACAAACCGTGCCAGCAGATCAAGGGGCAAGTGCAGATCCTCATGCAGGGCTAGACATGTCTGCTATGGGACTGCCACCAGGCATGAATGCTGCTCCTAATAATATGTTTACTTGGAACACCCCCCAAGATTGGAAACAGGTAGCTGCCGGAGGGATGCGCTTGGCGACTTTTCATTTGCTGGCTGATGAAAAGTCGATTGATTGTTCAATTGTTTTCCTAGGTGGTGTGGCCGGAGGACTGGAGGCCAATCTTCGCCGTTGGATGGGGCAATTGGGCGTTAAGGCCACAGATGATGAGTTAACGAGTCTGATCGCTTCTGCAACCAATATTAAGATTAAAAGTGGTCAGGATGGCAAGGTTTTTGATTTTACTACTATTCAATCTCGGTCACAGTCAACAGATAAAAGCATGATCGCGGTGATGGTGACCTTGGACGAAGGGACCCTTTTTGTGAAAATGTCAGGAACCGTGGATACAGTTTCCAAAAACAAGGATGGCTTTTTTAAGTTGGTTGGTTCTGTTGAGTATCACGCTCCTTCAACCGATGCTACAGCTCCGGTTGCTAATATGCCTCCAGCGGCGGGGATGAATCCTTCTACTGATCCTCATGCTGGTTTAGGAGTGGATATGTCGGCGATGGGTGGTGTTATCGAAGCTCCAACTTCTCAAAAATTTCTAGCTTGGACTAAACCTGATGGCTGGATCGAAGAGCCGGGCAAGCATATGCGCATGGCCTCGTTTCATATGAGCAGGGATCCTAAGGCCATTGATTGTTATATTATTGGATTAGCGGGCCCGGCAGGAGGGCTTGAGGCTAATTTGCAGCGATGGCTTGGGCAATTGGGTCTTGACGTCACGGATGCTAATGTCAATCAGTTAATTATTTCTGCTCAAACGGTAACAACCAAGGATGGCCTGGAGGCTAAAGTTTTTGATTTTACGGGATTGCAAGCCAATGCTTCGCCAACTGCTAATACAATGATGGCGGCCATGATCACCATAGATAAGACTACGGTATTCGTCAAAATGACAGGCTCTTTCGCATCGGTGAAAGAGAATCGAGATAATTATTTAAAATTACTGGGTTCAATAGCGCGCAAGTAAATACAATATGATAAAATTTTTAAGTTCAGCAAAAATAACAGTTGCTTGTTTATTCCTCTTGTTTATCCTGACGTTCTGGGGCACTATTGCCCAGGTTCAGCAGGGTTTATACGCGGCGCAAGACCGTTTTTTTAATTCGTTCTTTTTTTTAGCTGGCGGATTTTTTCCTTTTCCCGGGGCGCAATTGGTTCTTTGGGTATTTTTTGTTAATCTTATTTGCTCCATGATTCTCACCGCTAAGAAGTATACTCAATGGCAAAATTCAGGACTGCTCATTATTCATTTTGGTCTGATTATTTATTTCTTTGCGGCATTCATGGTTTTTCACGTGTCTAAAGAATCAAATGTGCATTTGGCAGAAGGCGATTCAACCAATGTTTCAACGTCTTATCAGGAATGGGAATTGGCCTATTGGATCAACGATGGCAACGACACATACCCTACGACATCAAAGGAAGTACGGCTTAAGCCTTTTGAACATCAAGTAACTGCTTTGGACACCAAGACATTTAAACCTGGGATTCAGGTGCCTTTTGAAAATCAAGATTTTGCCCTCAATGTCAGGTCATTTTATTTAAATTGCGACGCATTTAGTGATACTTCGAAACAGGATTCAACAGTTTTGAATATTTCAGGAATTAATATTTTGACCGAGAAGCCCCTTAATAAAGAAAGGGAACAAAATATTGAGGGTGGTATTTTTGATTTAAAGGTCAGTGATAAGGCATATTCTTTATTCCTGTACGGTGCGGAATCTCAAGCAACGGCGGTTGCTGTTGGCGGACACAATTATTATTTTATCCTGCGCCATAAGCATTTTCCGCTGCCCTTTACCATTAGGCTGGACCATTTTAAAGCTGAATTTCATCCTGGAACAGAAATGGCCAAAGCCTATGAAAGTTTGGTGACGATTACGACAGGGACACTTGAGCGTCAAGTGCGCATTTATATGAATAACCCTTTAAGGTACAAGGATTATACGGTCTACCAAGCATCCTATGACAGTGATAGTTCTGGGAAGCAATATTCGACCTTAGCCGTTGTTAAGAATTATGCCAGGGTTTTGCCTTATATTGCCTGTCTTTTTGTCTTTTTTGGATTAGCGTTGCATTTTCTTATTCAAGCGTTTCTTGCTAAGGCTGAAGTATGAAGATTAAAATATTCTTTACCTTAATTTTTAGTGTACTTTTTCTTGGGACGGCATTTGCTCAGCCTGGGATTAAAGATTTTAGTAATTTTAAAAAAATCCCGGTACTTGAGAGCGGCAGGCTTAAACCTTTAGATACCTTTGCCCGTAGTTTGTTGACACAATTTTCAGGTAAGGATCATTATGAGAAACAAGAAGCTTCAGTATGGCTGGCGGCCTTATTATTTAACCCTGATTCTACGCTTAATAATAAGATTTTTTTGATCAATAATCCCGATATTGCAACCGCTTTAGGGATAACCCCACAACAAGATCGACGTTATACACCAGCCCAATTACAGCAATCGTATAGTTTGCTTTCTCAATTACAAGAAGCGGCGGAAAAAATTTCTGAAAAGGACCGCAGCCTTGCTGAAAATGAAATCATACGGATTTTTGATGCGATTAATCTTTATGCAGATCTTTCCCGTTCTTTCACCTTTGCCAATCCTCAAAGTGCATTTACCATTTCTTCTAAAGTAACGAAAACAAAATTAGGATTACCTTTGGATCAAACGCAATTTAGTTTTATTGACTTTGCTTTAAAGGCCGGTGAAATAAGTGACGTAACAAAACAAATCGGGAATAAACCACCAGCTACATATACACCCGATGAAGCCGAGCTGGTTCAAGCCACAGCTAATTTCTTTCGCTACTCCCAAGATTATAAAGACTTGCCATTTACTGTTATCCCTTCAGCTGAAGACGAAAAATGGATAAGTCCTTGGGATGGATTGAATACAGGTTTCAGTAATGAGACGACTCGACAATTGGTCGTTCTTTGGGATAATATGGCCACCAATTATGCTCAGGGCAATGACATTTCTTTTAATATCGCTGCTCATCAATATCTGGACAATGTGCGCGATTTATTATCGAAGGATGATTTAAAAAAGGTTGATAAATTCCCCTTAGAATTGTTTTATCAGGAGAATAGTCCGTTTACCTGGTCGATCATGTTTTATATTTTTGCGTTTATTTTCTTTGTGGTCTCGTTTTGTTCTTCCAAGCCGCTTTGGTATAATTTAGGTTTGGGAAGTGTGCTGGCAGGTTTTATTCCCCACGTCTTGGGGCTAATCATGCGAATTGTCATCATGAATCGTCCGCCAGTATCCAGCCTTTATGAAACATTTATTTTTGTTGGGTTTATTGCGGTGCTTTTGGGTTTGATGATTGAGTATTATAATCGTCAATGGTTAGGGATAGTCACCGCCGCCATAAGCGGAACCGCTTTATTATTTATCGCCAATAAATATTCTGCTGAAGGCGATACCCTCAAGGTTTTGATTGCCGTGCTTAATTCCAATTTTTGGTTGGCGACTCATGTGACAACAATCACCATGGGTTATGCAGCGACCTGTGTGGGGGGGCTTTTGGGCCATATTTGGCTCTTGCAGGCGGTATTTAAAAAAGATAAGCAAACCTTGGATAAAACTTTTAAAACCACTCTTGGTATTTTAGGAGTGGCTTTGACCTTGACCTTTTTGGGAACCAATTTGGGTGGCATTTGGGCAGATCAAAGCTGGGGAAGATTTTGGGGTTGGGATCCTAAAGAGAATGGTGCCTTAATGATCGTTCTTTGGACCGCATTGCTTTTCCATGCCAAGGTAGCGCAAATGATAGATGCGATGGGCCTTGCCGTTGGGGCTGTGATTGGCATGATGGTTGTCATGTGGGCCTGGTTTGGGGTCAATCTTTTGAGCGTCGGCCTGCATTCGTACGGTTTTACCACCGGAGTAGCTACTAGTCTTATTGCTTATGCAGTCTTCGAAATCCTTTTCATTCTCGTTACAACCTTTCTAATTTCCAGAAAATAGTATATTTAACGTATACGAGATGAACAGGTATTATGTTCTTCTTTAACGCATGTATTTATTTTATCTGCGGCATCTAATTGATCATTGTGTTTCTTTTGCAGGTAGTAGTAGGCGACTTTTGCCGGTCTGCGAGCGTTCAGCTCGCAGAAAAGCCGCATGAACACTAGCGATGCTTCCCCGCAGGGGGAAGCGAGCGGCCTGCGAAAGAAACACAATGATCAATTAGATGCAGGTACATAGCGATTAATTAATACGTGTAACTGCGTAGATTATTACGTAGTTTATCGTATTTTACTTTCCTGTTATATAAGTCATATTATTTTAATATGGCGAACACTTTTCAATATGTTTTTGGTCCTGTCCACTCTTGGCGCTTAGGAAGGTCTCTAGGTGTTGATCCGCTTTCTTCTAAACATAAAATATGCAATATGAATTGTGTTTACTGCCAATTAGGTAGAACGACAGCATTAATTAATGAACGCGCTGTTTTTGTGCCGACACAATGTGTTGTGGATGAAGTAAGTAAGATTCCTCTGGATTTTATGGATTACATTACTTTTGCAGGAAAAGGTGAGCCGACGTTAGCAAAGAATTTGGGAGATATGGTTCGTGGTATTAAAGCGATTAGGCAAGAAAAGATCGCTGTGTTGACAAATTCAACCCTCTTGCATTTAAAAGAAGTGCAGGATGATTTGATGGAGGTTGATTTTGTTTTAGCTAAATTAGATGCCGGCGAGCAATCATTCTTTGAAGCCGTGGCCCAAGGAGAAGCGCTTGATTTAGAAAAAATAATCAAAGGAATTATGGATTTTCGCGCCGTGTTTAAAGGCAAATTGGCACTGCAGATTATGTTAGTCGAAGAGAATATTAAGAATGTTCATCAGATGGCTGATATTGCCAGACGCATCTGTGCTAACGAAGTTCAGTTGGATACGCCGTTACGGCCTAGCGCAGTCAAGCCTCTTGAGCGTCAACGGCTACAATGGGCCAAGAAATATTTTGAAGATATGCCAGTTATTACTGTCTATGATGCGCCGTTAAAAGAATTTACTCCTATTGACGAGCGGGCAACGATGGAGCGTCACGGCAACTACAGAAAAGCTTCGCCATTAATCACTAAATAAAAAATATTTTAAAATTTGTTTGACTTCGTAATTTTAGGAAACATACTATATGTAGTATTGCATAATTATTACACTACTACATATGGTGTTCTTTATTAAGGAATAGGGAGGGCATTATGGCCATCGCGGTATTCACTCAAATCATCAAGCGTAACGGCAGGACAGAAGAGTTTAATCCTCAAAAAATCACCAATGCCATAGCCAAGGCGGGAGAAGTTTCGGGTGAATTTAGCCTTGAGACGGCTCAAAAGATGACCGTGAGGGTTGTCAATATCGCTCAGCAGATGTTTATGGATAACCCTACCGTGGAAGGTATTCAGGATATTGTTGAGGATGTTTTACTTTCTTCACCTTACCGTAAAGCTGCTAAATCCTATATCATTTACCGCCAGCAACACGCTGAAATGCGCCAGATTGCCTCACAGTTTAATACAGACCTGGTGGATAAATACCTAGATCAGCACGATTGGCGTGTCAACGAGAATAGCAATATGGCCTATTCCTTGCAGGGTCTTAATCATTATGTATCCTCTGAAATTAGTAAACTTTATTGGCTAAACCGTATATATCCCGCCGCCATTAAAAATGCGCATCAAAATGGAGATTTTCACGTCCATGATCTTGGTCTTTTAAGTGTGTATTGCGTGGGCTGGGATTTACAGGATTTATTGACTGTCGGGTTTAAGGGCGTTTCAGGCAAGATGGAGAGTAAGCCTCCTAAGCATTTGCGTAGCGCATTAGGACAAATCGTGAACTTTTTTTATACTTTGCAAGGAGAAGCGGCCGGAGCTCAGGCATTTTCCAATTTTGATACCTTATTAGCGCCATTCATCCGTTATGATGGCTTGAGTTATGAAGGCGTTAAACAAGCGCTTCAGGAATTTATTTTTAACATCAATGTACCGACCAGGGTTGGTTTCCAAACGCCGTTTACTAATATTACCATGGATTTGGTAGTTCCTTCCTATTATAAGAATCAGGGGGTTGTTAAGGGTGGAGAAATTCAAAAAGAAACCTATGGTGTATTTCAAGATGAATTGGATATGTTTAATAAAGCATTCCTAGAGGTCATGCTCGCCGGAGACGCTAAAGGTCGCGTTTTTACGTTCCCAATTCCTACATACAATATGACCAAGGATTTTAATTGGGATAATCCAAATTTAGAATTGCTATGGAAAATGACGGCCAAGTACGGGATTCCTTATTTTTCTAATTTTATTAATTCTGATATGAATCCTGAAGATGCGCGCAGCATGTGCTGTCGCTTGCGTTTAGATAACCGTGAACTCCGCAGCCGCGGCGGGGGATTATTTGGGGCCTCACCTTTGACAGGATCTATTGGTGTTGTCACTATTAATTTGCCTAGGATAGGGTATATGGCTAAAAGTGAGGAAGAATTTTTTTCTCAATTGCTAGAAAAAATGAATCTAGCCAAGGATAGCCTGGAGATCAAACGCAAGATTTTGGAAAAGCTTACGGATCAGAACTTGTATCCCTATATCAAATTTTATTTACGTCATATTAAGGAACGTTTTGATCAATATTGGAAGAATCATTTTTCAACCATCGGTCTTTTAGGGATGAATGAGGCTTGTTTGAATCTCATTGGAGAGAGCATCTCTACACCAAAGGGGAAAGAATTTGCTGTCCGAGTCTTGGAATACATGCGCAACAAGCTTTTGGAATTTCAAGAAGAAACAGGGAATATCTTTAATCTTGAAGCAACTCCAGCAGAGGGGACATCGTATAGTTTAGCCAAATTGGATAAGGCGATGTTTACTGATATTATCTGTGCCAATGAAGAAGATTATATTAAGGGGCATGAACCGTTTTATTCTAATTCAACACACTTGCCGGTCAATTATACCAATGATGTTTTTGAAGCCCTGGATCATCAGGATGACTTGCAAAGCTTATATACCGGTGGTACTGTGCTTCATGGTTTTATTGGCGAGCGCATCAATGATACTCAGACGGTTAAAAGCTTGATCCGTACTATCTGTAATAAGTATCGCCTTCCCTATTTTACCATTACCCCAACGTTTAGCATTTGCCCAAGCTGTGGTTATCTGCCGGGTGAACAATCAACTTGTGAGCGATGTGCCAGTGAATGTGAAGTCTATTCAAGAGTGGTAGGATATTTAAGACCTGTTAAACAATGGAATAAAGGTAAAAAGGAAGAGTTCCGCGAACGTAAAACTTACACTGTATGCGTATAGGTGGTTTTCAGAAATTGACCTTGGTTGATTATCCTGGGCTTGTTGCTGCGAGTGTTTTTACCCAAGGCTGTAATTTTCGTTGCCATTATTGCCATAACCGTGAATTGGTGATCCCTGAATACTTTAGTGAGCCTTTGGCGGTTAATGTGATTTTTGATTATTTAAGCGGCCGCCAGGGCAAGCTAGAAGGGGTTGTGATTACCGGTGGTGAGCCTACCTTGCAAAAAGGATTGATTGATTTTATTGTGCAGGTCAAAAAACTAGGCTTTGCAGTAAAGTTGGATACCAATGGCAGTCATCCGGAAGTTTTGTCGACCTTGCTTGATCTGGGGCTCATTGATTATTTTGCTTTAGATATTAAGACTTCTTTAAAAAAGTATGCCCATATCACAGGTATCGCTTGTGAGGCTGTTAAGATTAAGGAAAGTATTGGTATTATTGTTAACAGTGGGGTTCGGTATCAACTGCGTACGACCTTGGTAAAGGGTTTTTGTTCTGAGGAAGATCTTTGGGATATTCAGGGGCTAATCGGTTCTGCCAAGAATTATATTTTGCAGCCTTTTGAGTTTTCAAAAAAAATGGTTAATGAGCCATCCATCCAAAGAACGCAATACACGCCTGGAGAGATAGAAATGTTGAGGGCTAAATACGAGAGGGTTTTATGAATATCAAGGTTGATGAGTTAAAGCATTTACTAGATTTAAAAGAAGAAGATGTGAAAATATTAAGTACGGAGCAGTTGCGCTTAATTTTAGGTGTCCTGCGTTACTCTACAAGAGTTGTACAGCGTGAATTAAATGACAGGGAATCGTTGGTTAAATAAATTATAACTGTTTTACTATAAAAATATTGGGTGTTATAATTGTCCCGATATGGAAAATGATTGGGGTAGTGGGATCAGCGAAGCATTAAGGACAACCTTAAAAGAATTAGCAGATATTAAGTCTGCTTTGGATGCGTCGACCATCGTGGCTATCACCGATCAAAAAGGTGATATTATTTTTGCAAATGATAAGTTTTGTGAGATATCGAAATTCTCCAGAGAAGAGCTTTTAGGAAAAAATCACCGGATTATCAATTCTGGATATCACCCCAAAGATTACTTTAAGAATTTATGGCGCACCATTTCCCAGGGACAGGTTTGGCGGGGTGAGCTTTGCAATCGAGCCAAGGATGGCAGCATTTATTGGGTGGCTACAACCATTGTTCCTTTTCTCAATGCCAAGGCCAAGCCCTATCAATATGTTTCCATTCGTCATGAGATCACTCAACGCAAGAAAATGGAAGAAGAAGTCAAAGCCCTTCCCAAGCGCATCATTCAGGCTCAAGAGCAGGAATGCGACCGTATTGCCCGCGATTTGCATGATGATTTAGGTCAATCGTTAGCTACTCTGAAAATGATTATTCAATCGACTTGGCTTCAGGATGGGACGGCGGCTAATCCTCCTAAAGAACATAAAAAGATTCTGGATTATTTAGACACAATTATCG
>Ga0302319_10008795_pt1 | contig 19551 bp, 14 predicted proteins | sample Bog_T0_2_FD_203319 | JGI IMG/M metagenome (GOLD analysis project Ga0302319, IMG submission 203319) | Peat permafrost microbial communities from Stordalen Mire near Abisko, Sweden - Bog_T0_2 | ecosystem: Environmental > Terrestrial > Soil > Wetlands > Peat | place: Sweden: Abisko, Stordalen Mire... | reverse complement strand
CAGATGCAGATCGTCCGGACTGTGAAGGCAGATTTGCCCACCGCAACCCTCTCAACCTCCGCAGCCAAGCCGGACATGGTGAACCTGTTCGTGAACCGTGATGGGCAGGTGTCGGTGGATCAAAAACCGGTTCTTTTTTCAGCCCTCAACACGCTTCTGACGAACCGTTTTAGTTTGAACACAAATTTGCCCGTTTTCATCACCGGCGCCAAAAATGCCACGCACGGCTCGGTGGTGTTTGTCTTGGATTTTGTGAAACGCGCCGGCATTCGGAATGTGGCGATTGCCGTGAACGCCGCTCCCGACCAACCCTGACATGAAAAACTTCCAGCAAAACCTGCTCATCCTTCTCGCGTTGTCATTGTGCGGCCTGTGCGCCTTCCAATGGTATGAACAAACCGTGCAGCGCAATGAAATCACCACTTTAAACGGCGTCGTCTATGACAAGAACATTGCCATCCGCGACGCGACCAATTCTCTGGCCGTCCTCAACCATCAGGTTGACCAGATGGATGCCGGTCTCACTGAAACCAAGGCCCGTGCCGCCACGAATGAACAACTGGCCGCCTCCCAGAAAGCGCAAATTGCGTTGCTTCAGTACTCCAACCTCAGTCTCACCAACCAAATTACCCAATATAAAACCGCCGTGGACACACTGGAATCGAAATTAAAAGACGCGTATGCGGACCTTCAGAAACAAAATGGTGATCTCACCAACCTTGTCGCCCAGCGTGATGAATTCGTGAAGAAATACAATGACGAGGTGCAGGACCGGAATGACATTGTAGCCAAATACAACGATCTGGCAAAGCAGGTCCAAAAGCAGCAAAGCAGTTCCAAAACCCCTTAGCCGCGTGGGGGGCGGTTGTTCTGAGGGATAATAAACGGCATCCAAACAAATGCCCGCGTCTGCGCGTCAAGATACAACTATAAATTTTCTGTCCGGTTTCGCCCGGGTGCGGCTGTATGTTTATAGCAAACGATGATGGACGACCTGCAGCTCCTGCGCCGCTACGCGGATGAAGGCTCCGAAGACGCCTTTGGCGAACTGGTGGCACGGCACGTGAACCTTGTGTATTCCGCGGCCCTGCGCCGCACCGGCGGCGATGCGCATCTCGCGGAGGATGTGGCCCAATTGGTTTTCGCCGATCTCGCCCGGAAGGCTCCTGCGTTGCCGCCCGGCGTGGTCTTGGCCGGCTGGTTGCATCGTGCGTCGGGTTTTGCGGCGGCGCAGTTGATCCGGGGCGAACGCCGCCGCCAGTTGCGCGAACAGGAGGCAGTGACCATGAACCATTCCGAACCCGCTCCCGACTGGGAGCACATCCGTCCGCTGTTGGATGCGGCCTTGGATGAATTGGGCGCCGCTGACCGCGATGCGGTGGTGTTGCGTTTCATGGAACAGCGCAGTTTGGCCGCCGTCGGTGCCGCGCTGGGCACCAATGAAGAGGCCGCCCGCAAGCGCGTCCACCGCGCTTTGGAGAAAATGCGCGCCCGGCTGGTGCGCCATGGGGTGACGACCACGGCTGCATCGCTTTCCGCCGCTATTGCTGTCAATGCGGTTCAAGTCGCGCCCGCCGGATTGGCGGCCACGCTCACCACCACGTCGCTGGCGGCAACTGCGGGTGGAACAGCCGGAACCCTCACCTTGTTGAAATACACGATTATGACAAAACTCAAATTTGGAGTTATCAGCGCCATCATTGTCGCTGGCATCGCAGTGCCTTTGGTGATAAAGCATCAGGCCGAAGTCAAACTGCACGCTCAGGAGGCGGCGCTACAGCGCGAGGAAGAGCAACTGGCCCGCTTAACCGCGGAGAATGAGCGTCTGGCGCAGATGGTTGCCCAGGCGAAAAGTCAGTCAGCGTCAAACCTGCCCGCTCCGCCCCTGCATGCGGCTGCGCCTGTCGCATCGCCGCCGTCGGATGACTTGGAGGCAACCAATCTCATGACCCGGCTGCTCAAGGGTGATGTTCCCAAATTGACGCGGGAACAGATGGAGGCCTACCTCGCGGCGAACCATCGCAACGCGGCCAGCCTGCTGGCGATGTTTCGCGCAACCGGCGATTCGGCGCTGTTACGCGAGGCCTTGCAAAATTATCCGAACGATCCGCGCGTGGATTTCGCCGCCCTCTTCGACAAGGATGCCACTCCTGAGGAACTCCGTCAGCGGCTGGACGAGTTCAAGCAGTCGGCCCCGGACAACGCGCTGGCCATTTATCTGTCGGCGCTTAATTACTTCAAGTCCGGCCAGACGGCTCAAGCCGTGCAGGACCTCAACGCGGCGTACGGGAAGCCAGGTTTTAACGACTACTCCTGGGATTTTGTGGAGAACACCGAGGAAGCATGGCGCTCCGCCGGCTATACCGAGGCGGAAGCCCAAATGGTCGGCACGTGGCAATTGGCCTTGCCCCAGTTGGCCGAGTTGAAGGATTTAAACCAGCAGATTGTCAGCCTGGCCAATTCCTATGGACAGTCAGGCGATACCGCTTCCGCCCGGACGGCACTGCAGATGGATGTAACTCTCGGCCAGCAAATGTCCAGCACGCCGACCGATCCGTTGATCAGCCAACTTGTCGGCCTGGCCATCGAACGCGACGCGCTTGGTGCCATGGACCCCAACAGTCCTTTTGGGGACGGCGGACTGACGGCCAAGGATGAACTGGCCCAGTTGACTCAACAGTCCGCCACCATCCACAACTTGGTCAGCCAAATGAACGCGCTGCAGGAAACGATGCCGCCGCAGGACTGGATCAACTATAACGAACGCACCAAGACCTTTGGCGAGATGAACGCATTGCAGTGGCTGCTGGCAAAAAATGGCCAGAAGTGAGGCGTTTGCCAACATGGCCGAGTTGGATCGTAGAAAATCATGTAATTCTTGCATTTGGCATGACGTCTGCTAATTTTGCCAGAAAGTGCGATTTACCATGCGCCAGTTCAATCACGGCGGTAAGGCAGTCATTGCCTCGTTGTTGACTGGTTTTGTGCTGTTGTTGAATGCCATGGCGGCATCTCCCTCGTTGCACGAATGGTTTCACGCGGACGCCGGCGAGACCGGGCATCAATGTGCGGTTACGCTCTTTGCGCACGGTCAGGTGGACTCCGCGGCGGTTGATGTCAGTGTTTCTCTCCCGCAGGTTTTGGTCGCAGCCAATCCACCCGTGGAGATTTCCCTTTTTAGTCCGTCCATTGGCAACCTGCCGGCCGGCCGCGCTCCTCCCGTTTCTTCGTCCAATTCCTGAAGTGGTTCCAGGCCCGCCGGCTGGAATCTGTTCGCTCGTTTAACCGTAAATTATTGGCGTTTCGCCCTTTGGTGGGGAGCCATTTGGATAATTGAAAAATACACAATCTAAGAGTTTTTGGCAGCGCCGTCCTGGCATTCCTGCCTGGGCCTGGGTCCGGAGGAGAACCGCGCATAAGATCTCTACGTGCGGCAATTCGTCAGTGTCGCACCTTCTGCCGTGCATCGCAGCCGTGACTTTATTGGTGATAAGCGGTTGCGCGGTGGGCCCAAATTTCAAGAAACCGGCGCCTCCAGCGGTCAGCGATTATACCACCAGCCCGCTTGAGACCACGGTGGAGACGACGAACGTGGCTGGCGGGGCAGCACAGCATTTCGCGCAGGGGGTGGACATCCCGCAAGATTGGTGGACGTTGTTCCATTCCAAAGCGCTGAATGAGCTGATAAAACTGGCGTTGACCAACAATGCCGATCTCAAGGCGGCGCAGGCGGCGTTGTTGGTGGCCAAGGAGAATGCCCTGGCCCAAAGGGGGGTATTTTTCCCGAATGTCTCCGCGAGCTTTTCGGCCAACCGCCAGAAGCAGTCCGAATCTCTGGCGCCGACGCCGAATTATCCGGTGGTGCCCAACGAATACCTTTACAACTTGTTCACACCGCAGGTCAGCGTGTCCTATTCGCCGGATGTGTTCGGCGCGAACCGCCGGTCGTTGGAATCGTTGAAAGCCCAGGAGCAGGGGGCTCGTTTCCAAATGATTGCGGCGCACACCACGTTGACGGCGAATGTGGTGGTCACGGCGATTCAGGAGGGCTCGGTGCAGATGCAGATTGACGCGACCCGCGAACTCATTGGCCTCAGCTCGAACATGGTTCAAATTCTCCAATACCAATTCACGAAGGGTTATGCCGGACGCCTGGATGTGGTAGCGCAGGAATCGCAGCTCGCGCAAGTCATTGCGGCACTGCCGCCGCTGCTCAAACAGGAAGCGCAGTTGCGCGACCAGTTGGCGGTGCTGGCCGGGCGGTTTCCGAGCCAGGCTCCAAGCGACAAATTTGAGCTTTCCAGCCTGAAATTGCCGGAGGAACTGCCCGTCAGCCTGCCGGCGCAACTGGTGGAGCAGCGTCCGGATGTGCTGCAGGCCGAAGCTAACTTGCACGCCGCCAGCGCACAAATTGGCATCTCGATTGCCAACCGGCTGCCAAACATTACGCTGACCGCCGATTCCGGCAGCACCGCCCTGGCCATAGACAAGCTGTTCACCTCGGGCACGGGCTTTTGGGGTTTGGGTGCGGCTGCGACCGCCCCTCTTTTTGACGGCGGAACTCTCAGGCACCAGGAACGCGCCGCCAAGGCAGCTTTCGTTGAGGCAGCGGAACAATATCGCAGCGCCGTGCTCACCGCGCTGCAAAATGTGGCCGATACTTTGACCGCGCTGCAACAAGATGCAGATGCGTTAAAAGCTGCGGCCACCGCCGCTGATGACGCTCAAATCACACTAGACCTGTCCCAACGCCAGTGGCATGACGGTTATATCAGCTATCTGGCGTTATTAACCGCGGAGCAGGCCTATCACCAAGCCCGGATCAATCTAATCATGGCCCAAGCCAATCGCTTTTCCGACACGGCGGCGCTGTTTCAGGCGCTGGGCGGCGGCTGGTGGCACAATGCGGATTTAACCAAGGATAAACCATGAGTGAAAAGATGCGCCCGAGGAAAATGAACATAAAGCGATTATATGGCCTGGCGGCACTGGTACTGGCAATGACAGCGTTGTTTACGGGTTGTTCGCCGAAAGTTGATAAAACTGAGCAAACTCCATCGGTGACCCTCAGCAATGTGACTCTCACTGTGGCCCAGCGGCAGAATCTCCGTCTATATACGGTTGCACAATCCACCTACCACAAAACGATTGAAGCCACCGGGGTGGTGGATTTTGACAATGATCAGGCGACGAGCGTGCTGGCGCCCTTCGGCGGACCTGTGTCGCGGTTGCTTGTTTCCCCCGGCGACCAGGTCCAGGCGGGCGATCCATTGGCAGAGATTGATTCGCCGGATTTTGCGGCAGCCATCAGTGCCTACCGCAAAAGTCTGGCCACGGCCCAGACGCTGCGCCGTGTGGCTGACTTCGACAAGGATTTGGTGCAGCACAATGGCGTGGCGCAGCGCGAGGAAGAGCAGGCGCAAACCGACGCCGCCAACGCCGAAGCGGACCGCGATGCCGCCCTGCAAGCCTTGGTCTCACTGAACGTTGATCCGCAGGTCATCAAAGACCTTCAAGCAGGCAAGCCCGTTTCGCGCCCGTCCGGGACAATTCGCTCGCCAATTTCGGGAACCGTGGTCGAGAAACTGATCACGCCGGGGGAACTTTTGACGGCGGGCACCACTCCGTGCTTTACGGTGGCGGATCTTTCCAAGGTCTGGGTTATGGCGCAACTTTTTGGCTCCGATCTGGCGGCGGTCAGCGTTGGTGATGCAGCCGAAGTGGAGACCGGCATTGCGACCAACAGTTTTTCCGGAACAGTGGACAACATTTCGGCCTTGGTGGATCCGGACACCCGCTCGGTAATGGTCCGGGTGGTGGTGAACAATCCCAAGGATTTTTTAAAGAAACAGATGTATGTCCGCGTGCGGATTCAGGCCCGCCACGAAAGCACCGGATTGCTGGTGCCAGTTTCGGCAATCTTGCGCGATGATGAGAACCTGCCATTTGTCTATGTCGCCCAGCCGGATGATAGTTTCGCGCGGCAGCACGTCACCCTGGGTTTTCGCGCGGATGACCAGTACGATATTTCCGCCGGGGTCAAACCCGGCGACCAAGTGGTGGTTGACGGGGGGCTCTTCATTCAATTCATGCAAAATCAATGAGCGACCCATTGCCTCCACCCAGTTCCCCGCCCCGGACGGCTTCAACCATGAACCGGGTCGTCGCCTCTTCGTTACGGCAACGCTTTCTGGTGGTCATCATGACGCTGGTGTTAATTGGGGCGGGCTCGCGGTCCTTGGAACGGCTGCCGGTGGACGCCTATCCGGACCTTTCACCGCCCATAGTCGAAATTATCACCCAATGGCCTGGACACGCTGCCGAGGAAGTGGAACGGCTGATTACGGTTCCCGTGGAAGTGGGCATGAATGGCGTTCCCGAGATGACCACGGACCGCTCCATTTCTCTCTATGGATTGTCCGATGTCATCCTCACTTACAAGGATGGGACGGATAATAATTTCGCGCGCCAGGAGGTTTTTAACCGCCTGTCCGGTCTTAGCTTACCGACCGGTGTGACGCCGTCCGTGTCGCCCATGTCGTCGCCTTCGGGCCTGATTTATCGTTATGTGCTGCAAAGCGCCGACCGGTCACCGATGGAACTCAAGACCTTTGAGGACTGGATCATCGAACCCGCGTACAAGTCCATTCCCGGTGTGGCGGATGATTCAGGATTTGGCGGCGGCACGATGCAATATCAGGTGCTGCTGGATCCGGCCAAAATTGCGGGCGTTGGCCTGTCGGTGTTGCAAGTGGAAAGCGCGTTGGGGGCCAATAACGGCAATGCGGGCGGGGGATTTTATTCAGAGGGCGGCCAGTTCTATTATGTGCGCGGGATGGGACGTTTGGAGACCTTGGAGGATATCGGTAATGTGGTGCTGGCGGTACACGATGGCACTCCGGTATTGCTCAAGGATGTGGGCCGCGTGGTGATAGGCATTGCCCCGCGCCTGGGCGAGTTCGGGTACGAAAAACAGGATGATGCCGTCGAAGGAGTCATTTTGCTGCGCACGGGCGAAAAAACCCAGGACGTCCTGAAGCGGGTCGAGGCGAAAACGAAGGAACTCAACGATCAAGTGCTGCCGAAAGATGTCAAAGTCCTGCCGTTTTACGACCGGACTGATTTGATCGAGCTGACAACGAAAGTAGTGGAGCGAAACTTGTTGCGCGGCATGTTGCTGGTGGTGGTGATCCTCGTTTTTTTCCTCTACGATTTTCGGGCGGGCTTGATCGTGGCCACCACCATCCCGCTGGCGCTGCTCTTCGCATTTCTCTGTCTCGATTTCCAAAAGGCGTCGGCCAACCTCCTCTCCATTGGAGCGGTGGACTTTGGCATCCTGGTGGATGGGGCCGTTGTCATGGTGGAAAATATTTTCCGCCAGCTCGCCGCGCGCAAGGGGACGCCCGTTACCGTCATGGAAATCATCAAGGATGCGGCGGCGGAGGTGGATCGCCCCTTGTTTTACGCCGTCGCGGTGATTGTGGCCAGCTTCCTGCCGATCTATGTGCTGGGCGGGCCTTCCGGGACCCTGTTCAAACCCATGGCGGATACCATGGTATTCGCGTTGGTGGGCTCGTTGATTGTGACGCTGACGCTGTTGCCGGTGCTCTGTTCGTGGTTTATGCGGCAGGGTGTGCGGGAAAGGCGCAATGCCGTTTTCGAAGCCATGAAATCGGTTTATGCCAAGGGCCTGGATTTTTGTCTGGCCCATCCTTGGGGCACCACCGGCACGTCGGCTCTTCTGCTGGCGGGTTCGCTGTTGCTCATTCCGCGTATTGGCGCGGAGTTCATGCCGCAACTCGACGAAGGCGCGTTATGGGTGCGGGCGACGATGCCTTATACCATTTCATTCGACGAATCGGCCAAAGTCACCCCCCGCATCCGGGACATTTTGAAGTCCTTTCCCGAAGTGACGACGGTCGCCTCGGAGTTGGGCCGGCCCGATGATGGCACGGATTCGACCGGCTTTTTCAACGTGGAATTTTACGTGGGGCTCAAACCCTATGCGGAGTGGACCGGCGCGTATCGCACCAAATCGGCGCTGATTGAGGCCATCAATGACAAGCTTCAGTCCTTTCCGGGAATCATTTTCAATTATACGCAACCGGCGGAGGATGCGGTGGACGAAGCGGAATCAGGATTGAAAAGCGCGCTGGCGGTCAAGGTTTTCGGTTCTGATCTGGACACGCTCGAACAAAAGGGCAAAGCCATTAAACAGATTCTTGGGCAGGTACGGGGTATCCGGGATGTGACGTTGGTGAAGGAACTTGGGCAACCGAGCCTGGACATCAAAATCAACCGGGCCATGATTGCGCGTTACGGCGTGAACGCCGCCGATATCAACGGTTTGATCACCACTGCCATCGGCGGGGACGTGGCCACCCAGGTGGTACAAGGGGAAAAGCAATTTGATCTTATCGTCCGCCTCGAACATCAATACCGTGACAACCCCGTGGAAATTGGAAACATCCTGGTGCCCACGCCGGCGGGGCAGCAAATTCCGCTCAAGGAATTTGCGGACATTCAGGTGGCCAACGGCGCCTCGTTCATTTATCGCCAGGACAATTCCCGTTATATCGGCGTCCAGTTCTCGGTGCAAGGACGGGATTTGGCGGGTGCCGTGGAAGATGCCATGCAGCAGATCAACGCAAAGGTCGTCTTACCGCAGGGTTACCGGTTGGACTGGGGTGGCGAATACACCGAATACACAGCTTCACGCAAACAGATGACGGTCATCCTGCCACTGACCATGGGGCTGATTTTCCTTCTGCTGTTTGCGCTGTACAGCAATTTAAAATTCCCATTCATTACCGTGCTTGGCGTGGTTCTGTCCGCACCTGTCGGCGGTCTGGTGGCCCTCTGGATTACCGGCACGCCATTTTCAGTCTCGTCCGGCATTGGTTTTCTGGCCTTGTTCGGCGTGTCGGTTCAAACGGCCGTCGTTTATATCTCCTATGTTAATGAGCTTCGCGCAAGCGGCGTCGGCCTGGCGGAGGCCATCCGGGAAAGTGCGATCCTGCGGCTGCGTCCGATCATGATGACCGCGTTGGTGGCGGCGTTGGGCTTGTTGCCGGCGGCATTGGCAACGGGCGTTGGCACCGACAGCCAGCGGCCTTTTGCCCTCGTCATCGTCAGCGGCTTGTTCACTCGTCTGTTGATCAGCGTGTTTCTCATGCCGGCCCTTTATGCCATTGTAGCGCGTCCCGGTGACCGGTTGGAAGTGTGACGAAAAAAACTGCGGCAATGATTACGGAATGACGGCGCGGTAAAATCTCCGGCTGACATTCGTGGCCGAGGTGTCGCGATAGCTCACATTGGTGCTGCTGCCCACAAAATTGGTGAAGGCGCTCCAAGTTATCAGGTTCGTGGAAACCTCGATTTGGCCATTCAACCCCGGCGAGATTTGCAGGTTAAAATTCAAGCCTGCGGGCGTCAGCGGTTCGGCCGCGGCGAAGCTCATTTGCAATTCGAACGTGTTGCTGGAATAAAAATTCACACTGTTGGTGATGGAAAAATTGCCGCTGGAATCCACCGCGTACGCCTTCACCGAATTCGTGCCGGAAACGAGGGTCAGCAGGGAGGAGGTCCAATTCGTATAATTGTTGGTCGTTGTTGCTTCGCTCCAGTTCCCGCCATTCAGTTGATACAGCACATCGGCGACCCGCCAGTTATCGGCGGCGGTGCCCAGGATGGTGGCGAGCGCGTTGGTCATTTTTTGACCGGTCGTTGGGGCGGTGATGCTGTTGGTCGGCCGCGTCACATCCAGAAAGTTCGCTTGCAGGCTCAGGTTGGACGACATCATAAAATATAAAGTTGCGCCCGTCACAAGTGCGCCGCCGTCAATTCCGTTGGTCGAGACCAGCCAGTTGGTAAATACAAAGCCGTTCGCGGGAGTGACGGCGATATTGTAATTGCGGCCAATTTCCAGCCAGGCATTGCTATCGTTGGGGTTGAAAGTACCCATCCCCATCGTGGTGAGGGTGAGTTGATTGGTCACAACAAAATCAAAACTCACGCTGTTGGTGGCGGAGAGGTTGCCGCTGTAATCCTCCGCGTATGATTGCAGGAGGTTTGTGCCCGGTCGCAACGTGACTGGCGCGGTCCAGTTGGTCCACTGGTTAATCGTCACGGCCTGGGACCAATCAGAACCGTTCACTGAATAGAAGACATCCGCCGCACCGACATTGTCGCCTGCCTTGCCGCTGGCCGTGAAGAGCGCGTTGCTCCAGCGCTGGCCTGTGGCTGGCACGATAATGGAATTGGTGGGCGGGGTCGGATCGCTCCAACGATAAACTGTGCCATAGCCACCGTTCGTGCCGCCATACAAGGCGGTTCCATAGAGGTTTCCATGGGCGTCCAGCGTAATGCCGGCGTAGGGGTTGGCGCCGTCGCTGCCGTTGGTGAAGATATAGAGGGTGGTCAGGAGGCTGTTGGTGGTAAGCTGGAAGACAGTGCCATAACCATTTGCACCACCGCCGCGGTAAGTTGTGCCATACAAAATGTTGTTGCTTCCGAGAATCACGCCGCCGTCCGGGTAAAAACCATAGGGGTTGCGGAATTGGAACAAAGTGGTGAGCAACCCGTTGGTGGTGAGTTGGAAGACGGTGCCGAGGTTCGTGGTGCCGCCCTGCGCGGCGGTTCCGTAAAGCATCCCGTTCATGCCATAGCATACCCCGGCGAAGGGAGTCATGCCATTGGTCTGGTCAAACTCGAACACGGTGGAAAACGTGCCGTCCGCAGCAATCCGGAAAACGGTGCCATCGTTATTTGTGCCGCCCCCGTAAGTGGTGCCATAAAAAACCCCGTCCTCGCCTTCCACCAGCGGCGCAGTATAGGGATTGGCGCCTTCATCGTTGCTGCCATTGCCCATGAAAGAATGCAGCGAGATCAATGTCCCGTTGGTCATAAATTGGAAGACCGTGCCCACGTTGTTGGTGCCGCCCGTGTACGTGGTTCCGTAAAAATTGCCATCCCGTCCTTGAATCATCCCGCCATACGGAGCGGAGCCGTCCAAGGCGTAACCCAGGTTATTCGTCACCATACCAAAGGAGTAGAGCAGGGAGAATGTCCCGTTGGTGGTGATCGTGAAAATGGTTCCGTCGTTATTCGTTCCGCCGGCACTGGCCACGCCGTATAACTGGTCGTCGTTTCCGGCGGCTAATTTTGCGTAAGGATAAGCCCCGTCCCGGGTGTTGAATCTATGCAGGGTGATTGACGGGGCATTGGTGCTGGCCTTATATATAACGCCGACCGCATTGGTGCCGCCGTACGGCGCAGTACCGTACAGATTCCCATCCGCTCCCAACACGGGCGGAGCGTAGGGGTTGGCCCCGTTGTTGGTGTCGCCGAATGCGGCCAGGGTTTTGAAGGTGGTCCCGGGAATTGCCCCGTGCGCCCAGGGCGTTGCCAGCCAGACGACCAACAGACTTAACCCAAGGCGGAACGTTCTAAGATTTTTTACGCTTTTCATCACAAAATGCCTTGCCGTGAAATATCATGTGCCAATATCGAATTGATTCGGGTAAATTAAGCCATTTATAAATTCCGGCCAACAAGTTTATCCCGAAAATGATTTTTTCTTTTAAGGACTCACGTTCGGCCAACATTTCATCGCCATTTTTGAATTGTCGGATAAACTGAACGCAGTTGTCATGCCCCCGGATCACCTGAACCTAACCGCTCCAATGCTCTCGCCTGGCGCACTGTTGATGGTTTATTGCGTACTCGTGCTGCTGGCATCGCTGGCAGGCGGCTGGCTGCTGCTGGCCGTACACCTCACGCATACCAGGCTGCAATTGGCGGTCAGCTTTGTTGCCGGCCTCATGTTGGGGATTGCGCTGCTGCATTTTCTGCCGGATGCCAACGAGCAATTGCATTCGCTGGATAAAACTGTGAACTGGATGATGGGCGGATTTCTGGCGATGTTTTTTGTGCAACGTTTTTTTCATTTTCATCACCATGACCTGCCGGAAGGCGATCCGGAAGATTGTTGCGGGCATGATCACGACCACGACCATGCCGACCACCACGCGGACCATGCCCACACGCTGGCGGACAAATCGGCGAAACAGCTTTCGTGGGTCGGCACCGTGCTGGGATTGACGCTGCATTCGCTGCTGGACGGGCTGGCGCTGGCAGCGTCAGTGGCGGCCGGTGCCGAGGGACACGCCAAACTGGCGGGACTGGGTGTCGCGCTGGTTGTGATTCTTCATAAGCCGTTCGACGCGATGGCAGTCTCCACGCTGATGGCTGCGGGCGGGAGTTCGCGGTTTATGCGGCACGTGCTGAACGGCATTTTCGCCCTGGCGAGCCCGTTGGGCGCAGTGCTGTTTTATGTGGGCGCAAGCCATCTTGCTGGCGGGAATGCCCCGGTGCTGGGATGTGCGCTCGCTTTTTGCGCCGGGTCATTCTTGTGCATTGCCAGCAGCGACCTGCTGCCGGAATTGCAGTTCCATTCGCACGATCGCTTCAAACTATCCTTCATGCTGCTGGCCGGCCTGGGTGTGGCTGTTCTTATTGGCATGCTTGAAAGCGGCCAATGACCGGCGCGGTTGCTTGGCGCAATTTACTTGTATCCTACACCATTAAGGTAAAATGGTTTAATCATGCTAACTGAGTCCGCCTTGAAACCGTCTGTTTTGACGCGTCCGCCGCTGGATCTCGCCGCGCTGTTAAAGGAACACGCCGGCAGAAATTATGAATTGCACAGCGAACACATCAACCCGGCCAATGTTCGCACGCTGAGGACCATTGGTTTTGACCGTTGCTATACGCGCGCCGAAGGGGCGTATCTGTGGGACGTAAAGGGTGAAAAATATCTCGATATGCTCTCCGGCTACGGCGTGTTTGGCCTGGGCCGAAATCACCCGGAGGTCCGGCGCATCCTCAGGGATTTTTTGGACGCCGAGTATCCGAGCTTGGTGAAAATGGAGGCTCCGCTGCTCTCGGGCCTGCTTGCCGCCGAGTTAAAAAAACGCATGCCCAACGACCTGGACATGGTGTTTTTCACCAATTCGGGCGCGGAAGGCGTGGAGACGGCCATCAAATATGCAAAATGCGCCACAGGCAAAGCGGCGGTGATTTACTGCAAGAAATCATTTCATGGTCTGACCAGCGGCGCCCTGTCGGTCAATGGCGACGATAGTTTTCGCGAAGGATTCGCACCCTTTCTTCCGGACTGCCGGGGGATTGCGTTCAACGATCTGGCGGCATTGGAGGCAGAATTAATGAAGGGCGACGTAGCGGCCTTTATTGTGGAGCCAATCCAGGGCAAGGGCGTAAACCTGCCCAACCCCGGCTATCTGCTCGAAGCTCAAACGCTCTGCCGCAAGCACCGGGCGATCTTCATTGACGACGAAGTGCAGACCGGCATGGGCCGGACCGGAAAATTTCTCGCGATTGAACATGAGGGACCGGTGGACCCGGACATCGTGGTGCTGGCCAAATCTCTTTCCGGCGGATTCGTGCCGGTGGGCGCGGTGCTGTGCAAAAAATGGATCCATGAGAAGGTTTTTTCCTCGATGCAACGGTCGGTGGTTCACAGTTCGACGTTCAGCCAGGGCAGTTTTGCCATGGCCGCCGGGCTCGCCACGCTGGATGTGCTCGACCGCGAAGACCTCCTGGCCAATGCCGGCAAAATGGGTGATCAAATCGGCAACGGCATCGCGGCCATGGTGCCACGCTTTGAATTTCTCAAAGAAGTCCGCTGGCGCGGCCTGATGACGGGCATAGAATTCGGTCCGCCCAAATCCATCTCCCTGAAAATCGCCTGGACGACGTGCCACGCGCTCGACAAGAGCCTGTTTCCGCAGGCGGCGGTGATTCCGTTGATGGATGAACACCGTATCCTCACCCAAGTTGCCGGTCACGGGGTGGACGTGGTGAAGCTGCTGCCACCGCTGATTATCAGCGAGGCGGATGTCCAATGGTTCCTCACCGCGTTCGAGGACGTGATGACGCAAATGCACAAATTTCCCGGACCCGCATGGGATGTGTTGACGGGCATCGGCAGGCTCGCGCTCACACAACGGGCACGCTGATTTCTCGCGGTCAAGGTTTTACTTTGCCAACGCGCTTCGACCAATTGAACTGCCGGGCGGAAAGCAAACCGGCCGATGTCCCGGGACATCGGCCGGTTGGGGAAATTCGCGGCGGGCACAGACCGCCGCTACAACTTACATGTGGGCAATTAGATTATCGCCAAATTGCGAGCATTTGATTTCTGTTGCGCCGTCCATCAGACGGGCAAAATCATAGGTAACTTTCTTCGAACCGATGGCGCCGTTGAGGCCCTTGAGAATCAGCTCGGCGGCTTCGGTCCAGCCCAGATAACGCAGCATCATTTCGCCGGAGAGGACGACGGAGCCGGGATTAACCACGTCCTTGTTGGCATATTTGGGAGCAGTGCCGTGGGTGGCCTCAAAAATGGCATGGCCGGTGACGTAATTGATGTTGCCGCCTGGAGCAATGCCAATACCGCCGACCTGCGCGGCCAGGGCGTCGCTTAAATAGTCGCCGTTGAGATTAAGGGTCGCGATGACGTCGAAATCGGTTGGGCGTGTGAGCACCTGCTGGAGGGTGATATCGGCGATGCTGTCCTTGATCACAATGCCGGCACCCGGTTTGCCCTCGGGGATTTTGCACCACGGGCCGCCGTCTATTTCCACGGCACCGTAACGTTCCTTGGCAATTTTATAGCACCAGTCGCGGAAGGCGCCTTCGGTGAATTTCATGATGTTGCCCTTGTGGACAATCGTGACGCTTTTGCGTTTGTTCTCGATGGCGTAGAGAATGGCCGCGTGCATCAGGCGGATGGTGCCGAGATAACTGACCGCCTTGATGCCGATGCCCACATCCACCATCACCGGGCGTTCCGGAGCGCCCAGTGCCTGGAGCTCCTTGAGCCATTCGGCCGAGGCTTCCTTGGTTCCAAAGCGAATTTTTTTGAATTCCTTGGGAAAATTCTGGGCCAGAAAATCCAAAAACTTCTGGCTCTCGGGTGTGCCGCCGGCGTATTCGATTCCCGCATAAATGTCTTCCGTATTTTCACGGAAGATGACCATGTTGACCTTCTCGGGGTGTTTCACAGGCGAGGGCACGCCGGTGAACCATTGCACGGGGCGCAGGCAAACGTAGAGATCCAGCATCTGACGCAGGGCGACATTCAGCGAGCGGATGCCGCCGCCGACGGGCGTCGTGAGCGGGCCTTTGATGCCCACGAGATACTCCCGGAACGCCTCCACGGTGTCATCCGGCAGCCAGTTGTTGAACTTCTTAAAGGATTCTTCGCCGGCAAAAACTTCGAACCACGAAATTTTCTTTTTGCCGCCGTAGGCCTTGGCCACGGCTGCATCAATCACTCGCACACTGGCGGCCCAAATGTCCGGGCCGGTGCCGTCGCCACGGATGAATGGGATGATCGGATGATCAGGCACAGTCAGCTTGCCGTGGTTGATGGAAATTTTTCCGCCAGCGGGCGGGGTAACGTCTTTGTAGGCCATGATGTCAGTTTAATTTGATAAAACCTTCAGGCGAAGATGAAACGGTGAAACAGGCGCAAAATCAAGGAAAGAAAAATGTTTTTGCGAATCACGCGAACGGCGGTTTTGACCCGCTTGCCAGAAGCGCCCGCTCCCTCTATTTTTGGGCGAATGAAATATCGTCGTTTTGGCCGTTCTAATTTGCAGATGCCCGTGATCTCCTGCGGCGGCATGCGTTATCAGCATAAATGGCAGGACGTGCCGCCGCACGAAATCCCGCGCGCGAACCAGGAAAACCTGGAGGCGTGCATCCATCGCGCGCTGGAGCTGGGCATCAACCACATTGAGACGGCGCGCGGTTACGGGACGTCAGAAATGCAGTTGGGCGCGTTGTTGCCCAAATTGCCCCGCGACCGGATGATTGTGCAGACCAAAGTCACCCCGCGGGCGACGGCCCAGGAGTTTCTTAAGACATTTGAAACTTCGATGGATTACTTGAAGCTGGACCACGTGGATTTGCTGTCATTGCACGGCATCAACAATGACGAACTGCTGGACTGGTCGTTAAAAAAGGACGGCTGTCTCGCCGCTGCGCGCAAATTGCAGCGGGAAGGCCGCTGCCGCTTTATCGGCTTTTCCACGCACGGCACCACGGACCTGATTCTCAAAGCGGTGAACACGGGTGAATTTGATTACATCAATCTCCATTGGTATTTTGTGAATAACTTGAACTGGCCCGCCGTGCAGGCCGCGCACCGGCAGGACATGGGCGTCTTTATCATCAGCCCGAACGACAAGGGCGGCAAACTGCAGGAGCCGGGCGAAAAAATCAAATCGCTTTCCGCGCCCCTCACGCCGATGCAGTTTAATGACCTTTATTGCCTGAACCGCAAGGAAGTCCACACGTTAAGCTGCGGCGCATCGCGGCCCGCCGATTTTGACGAGCATGTGGCCGCCCTGGAATTTTACGACCATATCCCGGAAACAATTGCGCCCATTGAAAAACGCTGGCGGATGGAAATGGAAAAAACGCTGGGCGCAGACTGGTGTGCCCGCTGGCCGGAAGGTTTGCCGGGTTATCTTGACGTTCCGGGCCAGATCAATATCGCAGAAATCCTGCGCCTCTGGACTTATGGCAAACCGCTTGAACTCACCCCCTGGGCGAAGATGCGCTACAATCTGCTGGGTCAGGCTGACCATTGGTTTCCAGGTGAAAACGCGGGCAAGCTCCCGGAACGCGATTTGCGCTCCGCACTAAAAAACAGCCCTTTTGCCGACCGCATCCCAGCCATCCTGGAAGAATCGCACCGGATGTTTTTTGAAAAGCCGGCGGAGCGGCTAAGCAAAAGCTAAATGCGGCCTGATTTCACCACCGTAAATCGCGCCAGTCCTGAAGCATTTGTTCCACCTGGGCGAGCGTTCCAAACGGCACGAGCATCAGATAGGTGTAGTCGCCGCCGGGAATGCCCGCTGGAGCTTGGACGCGATAGACGCAATTCCATTTAACGACCCGCGCCCAACCAAATTTCCAGCGACCGAACATCGGGCCATGCGTGTCCGCCTGAATCACCGGGATTGCAAAAATGCCCATGGCGAATTTTCCATCCGGCGTGGCCAAGACCACGGGGTTCTTGATTTCACCCGGGCCGTCGCTCAAAGGCTGTAATTTCCCCGTGACCGAATTAAACTCCCAGAAACGGCTGAACTCCTCGGGCATGTATCCCGTGAGCGCCTCGAACTGGGCGGAAGTGTGATGGGCGCCGGCGGGAAGTGAAAATTTTACCCGGTAATCCAGTGCCTGCGGCCACCTTTGGAAACCAATGGTGACCTCCTTGGTGAGGATATAATCTGAGAGCGTGTTTGTATTGCGCGCGAGTTGGCCTTCTGACCGTTCGCCGGGCGCGAGCCAGAACGCCATCTGGGTGCGCGTCTGCAAATGATTTCCCCGGGCGACAATCTGGAGCAGCCGGCTCGTGGTGTTCGTGCCAGCGCCATCCGCACGCGAGCCGGCTTCGGTGGGATTAAACGTTTCTGCCCCGGCATCAGGAGTGTTGTCGAACGAAGCAGCCGATTGCAATTCCCGCCCATGGTCGGTGTGGTTGATGAATTCGTGGCCGTTCCATTGAAATGAGTCAATTGCGCCACCGAAACGCCGGGCCGTCGTGATCACCACGGTTGAACCTGTGGTTGTGGATCGAATTTGAGTGTCGCCATCTGGTTGTTGGCCCAGCGAGGGCAGGGCGGCAGTGATCAACAATCCCAGGAACAAACTTGGCCTCATGCGCAGACCTTTGCGGTCAAGCCGTTCGCCATTTCAATCGCGTCACCTGGCCGTGCTCTGGATGATGGGGGTCCAGGCAGCGCAGTTCAAATTGCGCGCCGTCAGCCGCAAGGGTGGCCCGCACCCAGCCGCTCGGCCGCCCTGCCTGAAACGGATAAGCCGTCTGCGGCAGGTTGATCAAATGCACTCCGGTGGGATGCTGTTCTATGTTCCAGTTGTGAGTGTGGCCATAAATGAAAGCTTTAACTTGCGTATGTTCGCCGAGCAAATCCGCCAATGCCAGCGAATCGCGCAAGCCCATGAGCCCGGTTACATCTATGGGATGATGGCACACGACCAGCGCGGGCTTGTTTGGGCGCGCCGCCAGCTGGCTGGCCAGCCAGTTCAACTGGGCCTTGCCTAAATCGCCCGGTGTCACGGCGGTGATGTCCAGCGAGTCGAGCAAAAACCAGTTCGCCCGGGGGGTGGAAAATATCGTGGCTTGTTTGTCGGGCACGGCCGCCAGCGGCGTGGCGTCAGCCGGGAAGGTCTCCCAAAACGTTTTGCGATGATCGTGATTGCCGAGAGAAAGATGAATGGGCGCGATGGCCCGAACCGGGTGGATTAATTCGCCGAACGTACCGTAGTCGTCCGATTTGCCGTAGGTGAACGCCAGATCGCCATTGACGATGACGGCAGCGGGTTTTTCCGGCCAGGCGGTCAGTTCCTGGACGCAGGCAGCCAGGTTATCCGCCATATTGACGCCACCGTGATTGGTTTTTGGATCCGCCGCGATGTGGGCATCCGAAAAAAGCGCCACCGTGTGTTTGTCGCGCGATTTGCCGAACAGGCCGGCATAGGTTTCCGGAGCAATCGCGCCGGCAGCTCCGAGAAGCGCGGCGCGTTTCAAAAAGGCGCGGCGGGAAAGTTGTGGCAGCGTTATGGGCATATTTCAATCAATTCTTCACGTCTCACTTTGACAGCCCGCTACGCCGCGCGTTCACTTCGCCAGTTCGTCCCGCAGTTTGGCGGCGATGCTGGTGAGTGCATCCGGCACCACGCCCGTATTGGCGATTACCGGCATGAAATTGGTATCGCCATTCCACCGCGGCACCACATGGATGTGCAAATGGTCGTGAATGCCCGCGCCGGCGACCTTGCCCAGGTTGATGCCCACGTTAAAACCATCCGGCTTCATCACGGCCTTCAGCGCGTTGATGCCGCGACGCACAAGTTTCCAGAGATCGGCGGTTTCTTCATCAGTCAGGCCCTCCAAATCCGGGACTTCCTTGTAAGGCACCACCATCAGATGCCCGCCGTTATAGGGATAGCGGTTTAACAGCGCGAAACACGTCCTGTCCCGCGTCAGAACCAAATTCGCCACATCATCGGACGATTGCGCAATGCGAGCGAACAGGCCGGTTTTGGATTCCGGCTTCGGCGACAGGATGTATTCAATGCGCCAGGGTGCGTGCAACGATTCCATCTGGCCAAGTTAATGAGCCAAGCGGTGAATGTAAATCTTCGTCGTCAGGTCGCGCGTCATGCATCGGCTAAGGGCTGAGCTTTATTGCCCCGATTAGCCTTTATTAGACTGGATTTAGCGCGATTTAGCGCGATTTACTGGGGTGTTGATAGGGTTTTGGTCGGGGAGAATCAAGACATTCAACGCAAAGACGCAAAGCGAAAAAGAGGCCAAGAGGGCAAAATGAAGCCGGCATAAGGCAATCACTATTTGATACATTTCGGGTTGATTGGCAAAACGTATGCCGAACCGTGGGTGCGGGCGATCGGGCTTCACGCGATTTAGGC
>Ga0302319_10008794_pt1 | contig 19554 bp, 16 predicted proteins | sample Bog_T0_2_FD_203319 | JGI IMG/M metagenome (GOLD analysis project Ga0302319, IMG submission 203319) | Peat permafrost microbial communities from Stordalen Mire near Abisko, Sweden - Bog_T0_2 | ecosystem: Environmental > Terrestrial > Soil > Wetlands > Peat | place: Sweden: Abisko, Stordalen Mire... | reverse complement strand
TCCGTGCACGCCTTCCGCGGCGGATCGTCGAGGTTGTTCGACGGCAGAAAGCTCAGCAACTCGCGCACCATCGCCAGGCACTCTGCATCGTCGTGCGCCTCAAAGTGCGCCACGCCCGAAATCTCATTGTGGGTCGCCGCCCCGCCCAGCGCCTCCTTCGTGACCTCCTCATGCGTCACCGTCTTGATTACGTCCGGGCCCGTCACGAACATGTATGACGTCTTATCCACCATCAGAATGAAGTCGGTAATTGCCGGCGAATACACGGCCCCACCCGCGCATGGCCCAAGGATGGCCGAGATCTGCGGCACAACCCCACTCGCCAAAGTGTTACGCAGAAAAATGTCGGCGTACCCGGCAAGCGAAACCACGCCCTCCTGAATCCGCGCGCCTCCCGAGTCGTTCAGCCCGATGATCGGCGCGCCTACGCGCATCGCCGTATCCATCAGCTTCACGATCTTCGCCGCGTTGGCCTCCGACAGCGACCCGCCAAAAACCGTGAAGTCCTGAGCGAAGACGAATACCGTACGGCCATCGATGCGTCCGTAACCCGTGACGATTCCATCGCCGGGAAAACGCTTTTCCGCCATCTCAAAATCTGTCGCCCGGTGGGTGACGAACCGGTCCGTCTCTTCGAACGTTCCATCATCGAGCAGCAGGGCAATGCGCTCCCGCGCCCCTAACTTCCCCTCGCGCTTTTGTTTTTCCTGTCGCTCTGCGCCGCCGCCCGCATCCGCCAGCTTGTTCCGCCGCTCCAGCTCTTCCACCACATGCTTTTTCATCGAGTCGGATTATAGCCGTCGCCCTCGCTCGCCCGATCGCGAACATCGATGTCGCCAGTTGAAGCTCCTGAAGCTTGATCTGACCAGCGAAGAATGACCGCGCATCCATCGCCTGCGCCAGCCCCTGTCCACCCACTTCTCCACCATTTCGAAAATTCCCAGACAACGACTGGACTAGAATCGCATTCAAACACCGGGATAAACTCCGGCACGACGACCGAAGCTCCCTGACGCCTGCTTCACTTCCGTACGACCCTGCCTTTGATCTTCGACCTGGCGAGGGCTTTCCATGTTCGAGACGAATTCCCCTGAGCGCTCCTCCTCTGTCCCTCCGGGACACAAGCTCATTGCGCTGCTGATCGCCGTTGGAGTGGCCATCGGCCTCCACGGCTGGTTCAACCGCAACCCTGCCCGTTCTGCCTCGGCCGAACTGACCTTCGATCCCGGCGTGGCGCGCCGCATGGATCCGGGCCTCTCCGACGCCAGCGAACCAGCCGTGGCCATCGCCCAATCTCTGCTGACCGATCCGGTTGTCGCGGAGCTTTCAAAGTCGGCCTGGCTCTCATCGTCCGGGATGACGACCCGCATCGGCGAGTTCCGTTCACGCCTCGAGCTGACCCAGCCTTCAGCACGACTCCTTCGTGTTCAGTTTCACGATGCCGACCCCGCGAAGTCCACAGCAACGGCCAATGCCGTCGCCAAATCTCTCCTCTCGCCGTCCTCAGTCGCCTCTTCCACGCCGGCTGCTGCGCCCCAACCAGCTCCTGGCTCGTCAGTTCCACCTAAGAAGCCGGTCACAGCCGATCAGCTGCGTCCCGCTGATTCGCTCCCCGCCGCTCTCGGGGACTTGGCTGCGCAACTATCGTCGACCGATCGGGAGCTCGACAACCTCAGCTCAGAAAATGCGCGCAGCGGGCGCCGGCGACACGCGTGGGAATCGTCCTCCTATTCGCAATCGCGGCAGCAACTGCTCCTGAAGTCCAGAGTCAACGAGGCGCAGAGAAAAATCGAGGATCTGCGCACGCACGTGGACAACAGGAACAAAGAACGCCTCGCCGAAATCCAGCGGGAGTTATCGGCCGCCTTGCCAGCAGGTCGCGGATTGAACCGGCATACCGGTGCTTACGGCTTCAATGGCGCGGGGACCAGCAGGAGCGAATTGCGTCGTGAGCGCGCGCAGCTGGCCCGCACCGTCAGCCTCATCGAGAGAGACCGTCAGGCCATTGTGCGGGAGCAAGCCGCCCCGCCCGCGCCTGACTCGGGTTCTGATTCTGCATCGGCTTCTGGCTTGGGTTCCCGGTCCGATCCGAAGGCGGAATCCGGTTCAGAGCCTTCCGCAGTCTCTGAATCCGATTTAACCTCGCCTTCCCATCCGGCATCACCGCCTCAACTTTCACCCCAGTCTTCTCAGTCGCAGCCCTCCTCGGTTGCCGATCCATCATCCACTGTCCCGTCGCACAGTCCGTTTCAATTAGCGCGCCTGGCGGGAACCGCTCCTTCCAGCTCACCGTCCCCAGTGCCCTGGTTGCCAGCGAAGTTATCCCCCGCAAACTGGTCGCCCTCCGCCGCTGCCGGGCTTCTCTGCGGGCTGATTTATTTCGGATTCGCGGCATGGAGGTCCCGTTCTCTCGACTACGACGAAAGCGATGATCAGGGTGACACGAGTATACCCATGCGTTCCAGCTACAGGCTCATCACTCCCGACCCGCCGGCTGTGCCCCCAACTCCAGGACCTACACCGAGTCGGGAACCCAATCTGGATCCCAATTCCCTTTGGAGTGACTTCTTCGACGCTCCGGCCAACAAGCGTGCCTCATTCTCCTTCGAGCCGCCTGAGGACGCCCCTTCGCCCCCTTCCGTTCATGAAGACGAAGGCTCCTCCGGTCGAGCAGAAGTCTCTGGGACAAACACCGATCCGCCGGAGGCATCCCCGGAAAACGTCGTCGGGATCGCCGATCCTTGGGCTGACGAAGTCAGGCAGAAGATTGCTCAGACTGAAATTGGCCGAAGGTTGGAAGACCCTTCCAGGCGCGAGAACTCGACCGGCACTTCCCAATGGAAGGATGACAGCCCACAGCGTGCATCTCGCCCGGATCGCCTGGCGGGCTGAGATTCCCGGGCCGACCAGTCCAGCCATTCCGCGGACCTGCCCGGTCAGCTTTACCATGATCGAGGTATGTCCGACGCCGCCGTTCTAAAAAAGCTCGACGCCCTCCGCGAGAAAATCCGCCACCACGAATATCTCTACTACGTCCTCGACCAGCCCTCCATCTCCGACGCCGAGTTCGACGACCTCATGCGCGAACTCAAGCGTCTCGAAGCCGAGCACCCCACCCTCGTCACGCCCGACTCCCCGACCCAGCGAGTTGGCGGCAAGCCGAAAGAAGGATTCTCCAAGGTCGCTCATTCGCGGCCCATGCTATCGATCGATAACGTCACCAGCGAAGAGGAGCTCCGCGACTGGGACCGCCGTGTCCGCTCTCTCGCCGGCGAAAACGCTGACATCTCCTACGTCTGCGAATTCAAAATGGACGGCCTCTCCATGGCCCTCCAGTACCATGATCAGGCTGGCTCCGCCCTCCTTGCGCGTGGCCTGACGCGCGGCAACGGCACTATCGGCGAAGACGTCACCAGCAATGTCCGCACCATCCGCTCCATACCTCTCTCCATCGCTGCGGCCGCCCTCAAAAAAGCGAAAGTCCCGCCCACCTTCGAGGTCCGCGGAGAAATCATCATGCCCCTCGCCGCCTTCCGCAAAGCCAATGAAGAGCGCGAAGCCCAGGGACTGGAACCAGCCGCCAATCCTCGCAACTACGCTGCCGGAACCATCCGCACCCTCGAGCCCAACATCGTCGCCCAGCGCCGCCTTGACTTCTACGCGTACTTCCTCCTGAACGAACGCGGCGAAGACCTTCTTCCCGAGCAGTCCGAAGCCCTCGACGCCCTCACGGCGATCGGCTTCCGCGTCAACCCCCACCGGGAAGCGCTGACCTCCATTGAACAAGTCCTGGCTTTCGTCGAAAAGGCGGAGACTACACGTAACAGTCTTGGTTACGAAATCGACGGCGTCGTGATCAAGGTCAACTCCGCCGCCGTGCAGCGGCGCCTTGGCTACACCGGGCGCGCCCCGCGCTGGGCCGTCGCCTACAAATTCACCGCCCGCGCCGGCATCACCCAGGTCGAGGACATCCGCATCCAGGTCGGCCGCACCGGCAAGCTCACGCCGGTCGCCGTGCTCACGCCGGTTTCCATCGGGGGCACGACTGTCTCGCGCGCGACCCTCCACAACGCCGACGAAATCGAGCGCCTCGGCCTGCTCATCGGCGACTACGTCAAGGTCGAGCGCGGCGGCGACGTCATTCCGAAAATCGTCGGGGTCGTCGAGGACAAAGAACACCCCCGCGGCGCCAGACAATTCCACTTCCCCACCCACTGCCCCGACTGCGGGAGCGAAATCGTCCGCACCGAAGGCGAGGTCGACTACCGCTGCGTCAACGTCGATTGCCCTGCGCGCCTCACCGGCAGCCTTCTCCACTTCGCCTCCCGCGGCGTCATGAACATTGAAGGCCTCGGCGAAGCGCTCGTGACGCAGCTCATCGAGCGCGGCCTCGTCAAAAGCATCGCCGACCTCTACACCCTCACCGCCGAGCAGTTGCTCTCGCTCGAACGCGTCGGCCAGAAATCGGCCGACAATCTTCTTGAAGAAATCGCCAACTCCAAAAAAGCCGGCCTCGACCGCGTCCTTTATGGCCTCGGCATCCGCTTCGTCGGTCAGCGTACTGCCCAGCTCCTCGCCGAAGAATTTGGCTCCATGGAAGCCCTCATGGCCGCTTCCCGCGAAGACCTCGAACGCGTCAACGAAGTCGGCCCCCGCGTCTCGGAAGCCATCTGCGAATTTTTTGACGAAGAGAAGAACCGCGACTTAGTCCACAAACTCGAAAAGGCCGGCCTCACCATGACCGCCGAGAGGCGCAAGAAATCCGCGCAGCTCGAAGGCCTCACCTTCGTCCTCACCGGCACTCTTCCCAACTTGTCCCGCGATGACGCGAAGGCCCGCATCGAGTCTGCCGGGGGCCGCGTCTCAGGTTCCGTCAGCAAAAAGACCAACTACGTTGTCGCCGGAGAAGAGGCGGGCTCCAAACTCGACAAGGCCCGCGAACTGGGCGTGCAGGTCATCGACGAAGCCGCGCTGGAGAAGCTGCTGGGCTAACGGTGAAGCCCGTCTGGCCATCGCCGGGCGCCATGCAAAACCAGCAGGATTCGTACCGCGTCGCCTTCAACTCGGTACACGATGATGTAAGAGGTGTGCTCGATCACCAGTTCTCGAGTGCCCCGAACACGCCCCGGACGCCCACTCAAAGGGAACTGAAGTAGAGTCAGACTCTCATCTCTGACACGAAGATCGACATCGACAGCGGCCTGCAGATTGTCCGCCCTGGTATAGTCAAAAATCTCGGCGCGATCATTTTCCGCTGATCTCAACCATTTCAGCCGCACAAGCTACCCTGCCTTGCGCACTGCATTGGCCCGCCGTCGGGCGAAACGTTTCTCCACTTCTTCGTGTGGACTTCCGGGGCTCTTGTCCTTCAGAGCCCTCTCCACCTCGGCCCGGAACCAGGCATCATGTTCGCGCTCTTCCTGTCGGCTCCTGACGAACTCCCTCATGAACTCGCGAACCAGTTGGGACGCCGGCTGGTGCAGCGCCTCAGCTTCGGCGGCAAAAGCATCTCTCAACTCCGATTCCAGCTTTACGGTAAAAACGGCTTCCTTGGCCATAGTTTGCCCCTTTGCGATGGTATGACAATGACTATACCACGTCATTACCTAGGCTGTACGCGGTTCACTCGACCTTCCCAATCTCTTTCGTCATCCCCGCACCGACAACCTTCCCTAATCCCGGCTCCTGCACAAACGCCACCACCCGCAGATTCCGCGCATCCGCCCCGCTCCACAGCTTAATCCGGAACTGCTGAGAGAAGCTCTTCCCCTTCTCCAGCCTCCCAATCTTCACCAGATCCCTCACCACCGCTACGTTGATCAGCTTCTTCCCATCGTTTTCTCCTGCCAGCACATCGGTCAGCGTCTTATCCAGCGCCACCGCTACAAAAACATCGCCGCCCTGCTTCTCCGTCCCGTCCACTTCAACACGCCCCGTCAGATCGCCACTCGCCACCGCTGCGCTGCTGACCCGCACCGCTAACATCGGTGTGCGCGCCGCCTTCACCAGGCTCTGCTTCGCCTGCTCCGTTTTGCCCGGCTTCACATCCTCATCCCCGTCCAGGATCACCTGCGGCGTGTAAACATCGCTCGCTCCCAGCATCCGCACATATCCTTCCTGCCTCTCCGTTAACGCTGCCGACGAAAACGGATCCTTCCAACCGTCATGGTCCCAGTAATCCACATGCTCGCTCAGAACGATGATCTGCGCCCCCGGGACCGGCTGCGCAGCATCCAGCCGCGCCACCCACTCATCCACCGGAGGACAGCTAGAGCATCCCTCCGACGTGAAAAGCTCCATCAGGATCGGTGTTTTGACTGCATCGGGCGGCGTCGCTGCCTGCATAGCCACGTTTCCCGCCACCACCAATCCCAGGCATGCGACCCCTCCCACCGCAAGTCGCCTCTCCAACCGCCAGGCCGCGCTTCGCTCGTCCATGTCTGCCTCCGTTGCAAAATTTTCAAAATCCTTCGCCCCCGCGCCGAATCCAACCGGCATTGCAGGTACAAGGAGATCCGCAAATGCCCACGATTACCACAAAAGACGGAACCGAGATCTACTACAAGGACTGGGGAACAGGCCAGCCCGTCACCTTTTCCCACGGTTGGCCCCTCAACGCCGACGCCTGGGACGCACAGATGCTTTTCCTCGGGGCCCAGGGCTATCGCGTGATCGCCCACGATCGGCGCGGTCACGGCCGCTCCGGCCAAACCTGGAACGGCAATGAGATGGACACTTACGCTGACGATCTCGCCGCCCTCTTTGACCACCTCGACCTCAAAAAGGCCATCATGATCGGCCATTCCACCGGCGGCGGCGAAGTCGCCCGCTACATCGGCCGCCACGGCTCGAAGCGCGTCGCCAAAGCCGTCCTCATTAGCTCCGTCCCACCCATCATGATCAAGTCCGCGAAGAATCCTGGCGGCCTTCCCATCGAGACCTTCGATGAACTCCGCGCCGGCGTCACCAAAGACCGTTCCCAGTTCTACAAGGACCTCACGCTTCCCTTCTTCGGCTACAACCGCCCGGGTGCCAAAATCTCCGAAGGCGTCCGTGAAAACTTCTGGTATCAGGGCATGCAGGGCAGTATCAAGGGGGCTTTTGACTGTATCAAGGCCTTTTCAGAAACTGACTTTAACGAGGATCTGAAGAAAATGGACGTGCCTACCCTGGTGATGCACGGGGACGACGATCAGATCGTGCCCTTCCCCGACGCCGGCGCGCTCACCGCAAAGATCGTCAAAGGCGCGCAGCTCAAGGTCTATCCGGGCTTCCCGCACGGCATGCCCATCATTCACGCGGACGTGATCAATCCGGACTTGCTGGCATTCATCCGGAGTTAACGGCCAGCACACCGGAGACTGTCCAGGCCTGACCAGGAGGACCTGGGCGAGCTCCACTACTGCTTCGGCGTCTGTTCCTCCACCGCTCCGGGGAACAGGTTCTTCAGCGGCGCTTCCTGCTGCTGCCGAAGCTCCGGATGAGGCAGCGGCTTGCGCGGCAGCATCTGGTCGCGCATTGCGGCGTTGTAGACGAAGATGGCTTCGACCGTCGCCGCCTGTTTCAGGTCCGCGGGGCGAAGCTCTTCGTAAACGTCCATGTTCGAGTGGTGGGTTCGCGTTTCGTAATCGAGCTCGTCCTGGATGAACTGAAATCCGGGAATGCCCACCGCGTCGAAGGACAGATGATCAGTCCCACCGGTATTGCGCAGCGTCAGCGTAGTGACGCCCAGGTCCTTGAGCGGCGCGATCCACTGCGCGAAGATGGGCGCGACGAGGCCGTTCTCCTGCAGATAGACGCCGCGAATCTTGCCCGATCCGTTGTCAAGGTTGAAGTATCCCGAGATGAGACGTTGCTCCGGCTTCAGTTCCAGGGGACCCGATGCGCGCCGCATGAATTCGGGCAGCGCGGCCTGTTCGGGTGCGGTGGAAAGCGGCGCTGAGCCGAAATGTTCCTTGGCGTAGCCGCGGCTGCCGAACAGCCCCTCTTCTTCACCGGACCACAACGCGATGCGGATCGTCCGCCGCGGCTGCACGTGGAGCGCGGTGAGAATGCGCATCACTTCCATAGCGACAATAGTGCCTGCGCCGTTATCCGTCGCGCCGGTCCCGGCAATCCAGCTGTCTAAGTGGCCGCCGACCATGACGACCTGATCTTTCAGGTCGGGATCCAACCCGGGAATTTCAGCGATCGTGTCGTAGCCGTGCTCATGGTCGCCCGTGAATTTGGCCTCGACGTCCATTTCGATCGAAACCGGAACGTGCGCCTGCAGCAGGCGAGAGACGCGTCCGTAGCTCTCGATGTTCATCACGACCGTGGGAACCTTCATCTCGTGGCCGCGGATGTAGGGGGTGCGGCCCATCGCCGCTCCGTTGTCGTCGAAGATGGTCCCGCCCGAGCCGCCACCGTTGTGGGCGTCGCGGCTGGGACGGATGATCCCTGCAGCTTTTTCGTCGGCGAGAAACTGGACGAGCTTGTCGGCCAGGCGCATCCGCTGGCCGAAGGTGCGCATGCGTTCGCGCTGCTCGGGCGTGAGGCCGTCGGCGTTGTTGATCGGGTAGCTGGCGAGATCCTCAAGCTGCTGTTCGGTGTAACGCTCGAAAAGCGCCTGATCGACAGGAGGAACGGCGCGCATTTCGCCCAGGAGAACGATTTTGCCGGCGAGCTTGCCCTTGTATTGATCGAAGTCGGAGTCGGCCTGGATGTTCACGTAGACGGCATCGCCGGTGACGGGCCCGTTCGTCGGTGGCGACCACGGCGTCGCCTGCGCAATGAAGACAGCGGTGTCGGGGGCCGTCATGCGCACCCATGTATTGAGCTGCTGCCAGCCCATGCCGAATTCGCCCCAGTCATCCAGATGGGCGTTCGCGCAGCCCATGGCCGTGAGCTGGTCGCGGGTCCAGGCATTCGCCTTGCCCATGTTGGGTGAGCCCGTGAGCCGCGGACCAATGTCGTCCGCCAGCGCAGAACCGTAGTCCATCACGTGCGAATGCAGGAGCCCTTCCTCCCGAATCCGTGCGTACATCGTCAGGTCGAGCTTCTCAACCGCTGGCTGGGGCTCCGACCACGGACCGTGGTCCGGATCGCTGGCCGGGGCGGGTTCCGTAGCCGGCTTTTTCTTGTCCGCGGCAAGGAGAGGTAGTGTCGCGAGGACAAGGATGGCGGAAATGCGGCCGATACTTATGAACATGCGTGCGGTTCCTCCGGGAGTGCGGACTGCGGATGATTCAAAGAAAAAGGGAGGATAGCAGAAAGGGAACGAAGAGCGGAACGGTCAGGAGGCGGCTCTCGCTTCCTGATGGATTTCGGGAACCCGACTCTCCGCTTCCAGCCCGGTCGCAGGGAAGAAAATGCTGAACACGGTCCCAGGCGCGGGTCCATACGCGCGGCTGCGCACCCGCACCGTTCCATGATGTTTGCGGACGATCTGCTCGCTGACCCAAAGGCCCAGACCGGTGCCAGTAGCTTCTTTCGTTGTGAAGAACGGCTCGAAGATGTGGCGGCGCGCCTCCTCGGTGATGCCGCACCCGGTATCGGCGACAGAGACGCGCACCCCAGCTACGCCGTTCTGTCGCGAACTTTGCGCACGGACGACCAGGCGTCCCCCATCCGGAGTCATCGCATCGAGCGCGTTCCCGATCAGGTTCGCGAAAAGCTGCCGGAGTTCGCCAGCGAAGCAATACAGCGGCAGATCGCCCTGGTAGTCGCGCTGCAGATCCACTTGCAGCGTCTGGATGCGCCCGAGATGCAGCGTGAGAACGGAATCGAGCAGCTCGCCGACGTTCGAAATCGCCGCCAGCGTGGACTGCCGGTAGAAGCGCAGGGTCTGCTGCGTTATCTCCGAGACGCGCGTCACCTCCTGCTGCGCCAGATCCGCGAAACGCGCGGCTTCCGGACTGAGTTGCTCCTGTCGGATCAGGTAGAGCAGGTTCGTCACCGCCTCAAGCGGATTGTTAATCTCGTGGGCGATGGAAGCTGCCAGACGGCCCGTAGCCGCCAGCTTCTCGGTACGCCGCAGGGTTTCTTCCCCGCGCTTTTGCTCGGTCGTATCGACGAGGATGGCCCCCACCCAGCGCGTCGCCTCCGTCTCGGTCCGTACCGGATAAAGGTGGGCGAGCCAGCTGCGCGGCCGCCCATCGTGTTCCCACGCCAGCTCCAGGTTGCGGATCGGCATTCCGCTCTGAAAGACTGCCTCGATAGAGTGCTCGAGTCTCGCAGCCGTCGTTGGCGGAAGAATGCCGCCCACCCCGCGTCCAAGATGCAGAGCGAACGAGTATCCGTTCATGTCCGCCAGAAACTGATTGACCCGCACAAAGCGGTATTTCCGATCGAAGAAGGCAAAGCCGATCGGCGCATTCGCCAGCATCGAATCGAGAAGGGCCAGTGTTTCGTTCAACCCCGCTCGCTGATCCTGCATCGAGGACACCATCCGGTTGAAGGCAACCGTCAGCTCGGTGGCTTCGTTCGACGACTTGGCGGGCAAAGGAAAGTCCGATACATCTTCCGGATTGTGAATCAGCTTCCGCGTCGCTCGTGTCAGCATGCCCAGCTGATGGGTGATGGATTCCGCCAGCCACGCGGCGATCAGCGTACATCCGCCCAGCACAAAGGCCGCCCACAATGCGGTGATCCGCAGCAGCGACCGCGTGTCTCGCTTGTCCTGCGTTTCGTTGGGATAGATCCATACCAGATACTCCACGCTTCCGTGGTCGCGGATGGGAGCCACCGCTTCCCATTGTCTTGAAGCGGTAAAGAAGATGACCGGGTCATCGAGCTGGCGCAGGTACGCCTTCTCGCGCGCGGATAAGACCAGCTTGCCCACGATGGTGGAATCGGTGCTCGCCAAAGTCCGCCCCTGCATGTCCGTGATCTGCGCGGCACTCACACTTTGCGCCTTGGCGGCGCTGGCGACCACCGCATCGAATGACTCGGGATGCCGAGTGGCGATGGCGAGACTGCCTTCTTCGGCCACCAAATATGCCTGGTTCTCCAGCCGGCGGCGCAGCCGTGAGTTCAGTTCATTGCTTTGCTGACGTACCAGCAGAAACGCAAAAATGCTCACGACGATCAGCTCGAAGAGAATCAGCACGGCCATGAACTGGCCGCGAATCGTGCGTGGTCTCAGCAGCGGCATACTGGGAATACCGTCGATCCCGTCGCGCTTCTCAGCCGCGCGGGAGCAGCCTGTTTCGTCCCTGCGCGAACATTCGCAGGAATTCAGTGATCCTACACCCTCGCCAGTTCAATGGCAGGAGCCTGCAGCTTCTGCTTCAGGTCTTCTGCAATCTGACGGCCATGGAATCGGCCGTTCTCGATGAAGATCTCGCTGGTGCGATCGCCGGCGACGATGACTCCGGCGAGGTAGATGCCGGGAACATTGCTTTCCAGGCTGCGGGGGTCGCAGGCGGGGCAGCGGTCTTCGCCGACGATGCGGACACCAAGGGATTCGAGGAATTCGAAGTCGGGGCTGTAGCCGGTCATGGCGAAGACGACATCGTTCTTGAGGATGCGGGTGCCGGAATCCTGGCGGCCGGGGATAAGGCGGGAGAGAACGGGCACCGGGGTTTCGAGGGTCACCGTGTCCGGGTCGATGCGGGTCACCGTGGTGTTGAAATAAGCGGCGATCTGGCCATTCTTAATGCGATTTTCTATGTCGGGGAGGATCCAGTACTTGATGTGAGGCTGCATGGCGGCGCCACGATAGACCACGGTCACCCGGGCGCCGTGGCGCCAGAGCTCCAGCGCTGCGATGGCAGCGGAGTTTTTGCCGCCGATGACGACGACATCGAGGCCGTAAAAGGGATGGGGATCGTTGTAGTAGTGGTGAACCTTGGCCAGATCCTCGCCCGGAATATTCATCAGGTTCGGCAGATCGTAATAGCCGGTCGCGACCACCACTTTGCGGGTGGTGAAGCAATGTTCACGACCAAACGTATCCACCGTGCGGACAGTGAAATCCAAATCTGCCCCGCTCACTTGCTGCACTCGCTGGTAGGCGCGCACGTCCAGCTGGTAGTGCATGGCCACCTTGCGGTAGTACTCCAGCGCTTCGTTGCGGGTGGGCTTGGCGTTGGGGCTTGGGAATGGAATATCGCCGATCTCGAGCAGTTCCGAGGTCGTGAAGAAGGTCATGTGCGCGGGATAGTGAAAGAGAGAGTTGCAGAGGCAGCCCTTATCGACCAGCACCGAGCGGAAGCCCGCGCGCTGCGCTTCAATGGCGCACGCCATGCCGGTCGGTCCGGCGCCGATGACAAGAACGTCGAAGTTTTCCGTTTGGGAGCCAGTGCCGCCCATTTATGTAGCTTAGACGATGCGCTGGCCAAAGCGTGGGGCTATCGTGCTCGGATGCAGTATCCCTCTGACCCGAAAGGGAGGGCCCGCTCTTACGCGCAGCGCTGTTCGAGAAACTTAAAGACTCGTTCCGCGAGTGTCTTGTCGTCCCCGGCGTGGTCGGGGTAGTCAACCATCCGCACGCTGGTCTCGCCCGCGCCGACGATCCTGAGCCGCTTCGCATATACCGGGATGCGCGTGCCGTCCGGCTCGCGCCAGCGCACAAGAACAGTGATGGAAGTCATCGACCCAGCTCCAAAGCAGAAGATTCAACCAATGTGGTTCAGTTCGAAACAGCAGCCTTTGGGTACATCTTTATCTTGTTTTCCGCGAAGCCCACAAGCTGCAATTACAGCTGGAGGCGAGCGGTGAGTGTTGATATTGGCATTTTCCCGGCGCAAGCGCAAGACACCGTTACTCTTTTGTTTTCCCCATGGGTACTGACGTGATGGAAGTTTTCGGTTGGCAGGGGGAATGGACGGCTGGTGGGCATGACGAAGGGGTCAGAAGCATATAAATGTGGCCAAAATGCGGCCGTAGCGGTCGTTCAAGATGCCCGTTTCCCCAATTCTGCTCTTCGTTTCCGCGCTGCCACTCTTGGACCCCGCACTGGGATTTGCCCGTGAACGATATCACGCCGAAAAATATGCGGGACGGGTTAGGCGAGCTTGAAATCCTTCAGGCGCGCGGCCTTTCGGTCGAAGGTGAGGGTGGTGGAGCAGCCGGCCCAGCGGCCAAGGGCGCCGATGAGTGCGTCGTCGAAGGATGCTTCACCCGTTCTCAGGGCGACCGCGGCGGTGAAGACTTCACGTTCGTTCTGGACCATCAGTGCTTCCGTGGAAAGAATTTGCTCGAGGGCCACTGCGATTGCGTTGTCCGGCATGCGGTAGATGCTGCGCAGGACCCACTCGGTTTCGACGATGGTGACCAGGCTGATGAATCCGGGGCCATCTTCGGTGAATAGTTGGCTCATGATCTTCGTCCCGTGCGGCGATTGAACGGGGTCGTCCTGTGCCAGATAGCGAACCAGGATGTTGGTGTCGATTCCGATCACCGCCGAGTTCCACGCATGAACCTGGCCACCGCGCCCGCCGCAATGGCTTCATCCATCTCTTCAAGTGAAACCGGGCGGCCCTTGCGCTTGGGAACGATTCCCTTGAGCGCCGTTATCGGAAGTTTCGGCAAAAGGACGACACGGCCGTCGGGCTGGATGAAAAACTTGACCCTGTCCCCCGGCTTGAGGCCGAGGTAGTCGCGTGCTTCCTTGGGAATGGTGACCTGACCCTTGCTGGTAACAGTGGATTCCATGAGGGGCCTCCGTCGTCCTTACATTTTAATAAAAGTAATACCTACAAAGACAAACGGCCACCTGCGAAGGCCGGCCGTGTTCAGGCCAGCCCTCGGTGTTTTCCCCGGCTGGGCTCGATTATTTTGCCGCGGCCGCCGCCTTGTGGTGATGGTGCTTTACCGGGTTGCGCGGCTGCGCTTTCACCGCGCTCTCATCCACGGCCGTCGTACCCGGCACGTCGGAGTCGAAGTTCGCGCCCGCCGGAACCAGGTAATCCTGCACCTCGTTCTGCCCGCTGTTGTCGGTCTTCACCAGGATACGGCTCGTATCGATGCCTTTTTCCGTCACCAGATAATCCTTGGTGTTGATCGCCCGCTGCGCCGCCAGTTCCTCCGCGGACATCTCCTTCTTGTGGTGTCTGCCCTTGGGCGGGGCTACCGGCGCCGAGTTACCCACCAGCACCAGCGTGGCATCCGGCTTTTGCTGTGCGTTTAGTGCCACGTCGTCGAGGCAGGCTTTGGACTCGTTATTCACGCGCGTTGGACGCCGGGGATCGCGGTCGAACTGGATCGCGCACAACGTTTGCGGCTTCGGCGCTGGTGGCGGTGGTGGCGTTTGCACCATCACCGTCGTGTTGGCCGAAGCAGCGTGCGATTTATCGTCCTGCACATTGCAGGTGACCGTGATGCTCCCCGAGGGAGCGCCCGTGGTCGACAAAACCGCGCTGGTTCCGGTTCCGTTGATGGAGCCAGACGACGCCGAATAACTGTACGTCAGGGGTCGATTCTGCGGACTCGACGCCGTTACCGTGATGGTGGAACTCGCTCCCGTCATCACCGAGTCCGGACTGGCCGAGCAGCTAATCGTCGGCGGGTCGTAGGGCTTCACAGTAAAATCGGCCTGGCAGTCGGCCGTCTCTCCTGGCTTCGTTCCCTCTTTCCCCTTCTTGCCTTCCTTGATTTCACTCTTGACGGTATAGGTGCCGGGATCGAGTGAGCCGGTGGCCACACTGGCCGTGGTCCCATTGCCGGTCACTCCAGGGCCGCTCCAGGTGTAGAGCACATCCCATTTCTTTTTAGTAGCGACAGAGTCTGGCGTGGCAGTGATGGTTTCCGGGTCGCCCGCATATATGGAGGGCGCACTGGCATTGCAGGCCAGCTTCACCGGCGCGATCTTCTTACAACCTGCGGACAGGAACGCCAAACCTGCCGACGCAACGATCAGACCAACGGACTTCAGGATTCGTGGGTTCATCAATTTATTTCTCCTCAATCGAAATCTTGTATGCGAGCCAGCGAGAGCACTATGCACGGACAGAAAATAGCGGCGCCTCGGGCGCTCCGCCCATTCCCGTCCGGTTCATCCATCGCGATGACGACGTTTCTCGCACCGCTAACCAAACTAAGCCTGAATCGCCCGCGAACATATATTCGCGTGGTAACTGTTGGACAGTTGGATAACGCGGGGCTCGCAACCAGCAGGCCGCACGTGAGTCCAACTCAACCCCCAGCTCGGAATTCAGACATGATTCAAGCCTGCACCCGTGGCCGAACCCCCGCCTGGATTAACCTTGGGGACAGGGACTAATACGATGGCGACCATCCAGCAGGAAGACTTCATCCAGAGCGTGGCGGACGCGCTGCAGTACATCAGCTACTACCATCCGGTGGATTACATCACGAGCCTCGCGCGGGCGTATGAGCGCGAAGAGTCGCCAGCGGCGAAGGACGCGATCGCGCAGATCCTGATCAATTCGCGCATGTGCGCCGAGGGCCACCGGCCTATCTGTCAGGACACGGGCATCGTCACCGTGTTTCTGAAAATCGGCATGGACGTGCGCTGGAACGCCACCATAACCGTCCAGGAGATGGCCGACGAGGGCGTGCGGCGCGCCTACCTGAACCCCGACAACCCGCTGCGCGCTTCGATCCTGTCCGATCCCGCCGGGGCGCGGAAGAACACGAAGGACAATACACCCGCCGTGGTGAGCATCGAGATGGTGCGCGGCGGCGAGGTCGAGGTAACGGTCGCGGCGAAAGGCGGGGGGAGCGAGGCGAAGTCGAAGTTCGCCATGCTGAACCCCTCGGACTCGATCATGGACTGGGTCCTGAAGACAGTGCCGGTCATGGGCGCTGGCTGGTGTCCGCCCGGAATGCTGGGAATCGGCATCGGCGGGACGGCCGAAAAAGCGATGCTCCTGGCGAAAGAATCGCTCATGGACCCGATCGACATGCGGGAGCTGCTCGATCGCGGACCGAAAAACCGCCTCGAAGAGCTGCGCGTCGAGATTTACGAGAAGGTCAACCAGCTGGGTATCGGCGCCCAGGGGCTCGGGGGCCTCACGACCGTCCTCGATGTGAAGATTCGTGACTACCCGACCCACGCGGCCAACTTGCCGGTCGCGATGATTCCCAATTGCGCCGCAACCCGGCACGCCCACTTCGTCCTCGATGGCTCGGGGGCCGTGGCGCTCGAGCCGCCTTCACTCGAGGACTGGCCGCAGCTGACTTACGACGTGAGTGCGGCGCGGCGCGTGAACCTCGACACCGTGACTCGCGCGGAAGTCGCCACATGGAAGCCGGGGGAAGTGGTGCTGCTGCGCGGAAAACTGCTCACCGGGCGCGATGCGGCGCACAAGCGGATGACCGATATGTTGTCCCGCGGCGAAAAGCTGCCCGTCGACTTCACGAATCGCTTCATCTACTACGTTGGTCCGGTCGATCCCGTCCGTGAAGAGGTGATGGGACCGGCGGGGCCGACAACGGCCACGCGGATGGACAAATTCACGCGCCAGATGCTCGAACAAACGGGCCTGCTGGGCATGGTCGGCAAGGCAGAGCGCGGGCCAGCGGCCGTGGAGGCGATCCGCGACAACCACGCGGTCTATTTAATGGCTGTCGGCGGCGCGGCGTATCTGGTGTCGAAAGCAATTCGCGCGGCGCGCGTCGTGGCCTTTCAAGACCTCGGCATGGAGGCGATCTACGAGTTCACGGTCGAGGACATGCCGGTCACGGTGGCCGTCGACGCGCACGGGACTTCGGTGCACGAGACCGGGCCTCGGGAGTGGAAAGCGCGGATACAGTCGGAGTTTGCGGGAGTTCCGATCCTGGCTTGAGCCGTAGCATCCGGGCGCCACCTGCTCTGCTACGCAAAAGCGCATTTTGCTAAATCTGATCCAATGGGCCAGCCAGGTCATCTGACGAACTGAGGCCGCCACTCATGCCCGAGACTCGCAAAGAAAAAGACTCGATGGGTTTCGTCGAGGTTCCGGCGAGCGCCCTGTATGGCGCGCAGACGCAGCGAGCGGTCGAGAACTACCCCATCTCCGGCGTGCGGGCGCATCCGCTGCTCATCCGCGCCATCGCCATGGTCAAGCGAGCCGCGGCGGAGGCGAATCGCGCCCTGGGCCTGCTCGACGCACGGCGCGCCGATGCCATTCTTCAGGCAGCGCAGGAAGTCATTGACGGGAAGTGGGACGCCGAGTTCGTCGTCGATGTGTTTCAGGCAGGCGCGGGCGTCAGCTTCCACATGAACGCCAACGAGGTCATCGCCAATCGCGCGAATCAGATTCTCGGCGGCGCGCTCGGCGAGTACCAATTTGTTCATCCCAACGACCACGTCAATTATGGCCAGTCGACCAACGATGTCTTTCCGACCGCGATGCGGCTGGCGACGTTGCTCGATCTCGAAACGCTCTACCCGGAGCTGGACGCGCTCGCCGACGCCTTTGCACGGAAGGCCGCTGAATTCGACGACATCATGAAGGCGGGCCGCACGCACATGCAGGATGCTGTGCCGATTCGCCTGGGCCAGGAATTCGCGGCCTATGGCGTGGCCATTCGCAAGGGAGCCGAGTTCCTGCGCCAGGCAGGCGACGGCCTGCGCGAGCTGGGCCTCGGTGGCAGCGCTGTAGGCACAGGCCTCAATACCCATCCTGAATACAGGACCATCGCGGTTGCAAATCTGGGCCGTATCTCCGGCCAGGCCCTCTTCCCCGCCGACGACCTGCGCTGGGCGATGCAGTCGAACGCCCCGATGGCCCAGGTGAGCGGCGCGCTGCGCAGCCTGGCGCTCGAAATCATCCGCATCTCGAACGACCTGCGGCTGCTCTCTTCGGGTCCGAACACTGGCTTCAACGAAATTCATCTGCCCAGCCTGCAGCCCGGCTCGTCGATCATGCCGGGCAAGATTAATCCCGTCATGGCGGAGCTCGCGGCCATGGTCAGCTTTCAGGTAGTGGGCAACGACACGACGGTGACGTTGGCGGTCCAGGCCGGCCAGCTGGAACTGAACGTGATGATGCCCACCATGGCGTACAACGTTCTCCAGAGCATTACGCTCATGGCGAACATGCTGCACCAGTTCACGGACCGCTGCGTGGCCGGCATCACCGCGAACATCGAGCGCTGCCGTCAATACGCGGAGAGTACGATTGCACTGGCCACGGCGCTCAATCCCGTAATCGGCTACGCGAAAGCAGCGGAGCTGGTCAAGGAATCCGTCGCGACCGGGGAGTCGATTGTGGCGCTGGCGCGAAAAAAGAATCTCCTCAGCGAGAAAGAACTCAACGAGATTCTCGATCCGAAGAGAATGACGGAGCCGAAGTTCCCCAGGAAAGGAAATTCATGACCACCCACCCGCTGCCCGATGCCCCCGCGTGCTGGCCGACCCTACCGCTTGCCTCTTGGCAGGACACCTGCGAGACCCTGCACATGTGGACGCAGGTTGTCGGCAAAGTCCGCCTGGCGCTGACGCCGCTCGTCAATCACTGGTGGAATGTACCCCTCTATGTGACAGCGCGCGGACTGACGACCTCGCGCATTCCCTATGAAGCCCGAGCATTCGAGCTACGATTCGATTTTCTGGCCCATCAACTGGTCCTCGAAACCAGCGAGGGCACGGTAAAGACTCTCGCCCTCAGGCCGCAGTCCGTGGCGGACTTCTACCGCAAGTGCATGGACCTGCTGCGCAGCGCGGGAATCGAAGTCCGTATCTGGAAAATGCCGGTCGAGGTGCCCAATCCCATCCCTTTCGACCAGGACACGGCGCACGCCTCCTACGACGCGGAAAAGGTGGAGAAATTCTGGCGGATTCTGCTCAGCGTTGCCGCCGTGTTCCAGGAATTCCGCTCGGAGTTTATCGGCAAGGTCAGCCCCGTTCATTTTTTCTGGGGCAGTTTCGATCTCGCCGTCACGCGGTTCTCCGGGCGGCGCGCTCCGGAGCGGCCCGGCGCCGATGCCATCACCCGCGAAGCCTATTCGCACGAGGTTAGCAGCGTTGGATTCTGGCCAGGCAGCGCGAATGGGCCGGATGCGGCATTCTATTCGTACGCGGCCCCGGCGCCCGAGGGTTTCGGAGCGGCGCCAGTTCGACCGGCGGCGGCCCGTTTCGATGCGAGCCTCGGAGAATTTCTGCTGATGTACGACGATGTGCGCGCCAGCGCGTCGCCCAGCGGCGATCTGCTGGCGTTTTGCCGCAGCACCTACGAAGCTGCGGCGCAGTTGGCTAAGTGGGACCGGGCCAGCCTGGAACGAACGGCACTGGGCGTAGCCAGCTAGCATCCAACACGAAAGCGAGGAGGAGTCGATGGCCGCGGCATGCAAACATCTCGATCAGATCAAAGTGACCACCACGAAGACGCACGTCTGCGAAGACTGCGTGAAATTGGGCGACCGCTGGGTTCACCTCCGGCTCTGCCTTGAATGCGGCTATGTGGGCTGCTGCGACTCGTCGAAGAACAAGCACGCGACGAAACATTTTCACGCGACGAAGCATCCGCTCATACGTTCGATCGAGCCCAGGGAAGCGTGGGTGTGGTGTTACGTGGACAACATCTCGCCCGGCGAGATCACGCGCGAAGGCTTCCAGGCCGCCTAAGGCCGTCATCGCAACTCGAATCGCCCCGGCCCGCGGCTACAATAAACGCAGTCAGCGCA
>Ga0302319_10008793_pt1 | contig 19558 bp, 14 predicted proteins | sample Bog_T0_2_FD_203319 | JGI IMG/M metagenome (GOLD analysis project Ga0302319, IMG submission 203319) | Peat permafrost microbial communities from Stordalen Mire near Abisko, Sweden - Bog_T0_2 | ecosystem: Environmental > Terrestrial > Soil > Wetlands > Peat | place: Sweden: Abisko, Stordalen Mire... | reverse complement strand
AGGTGGAAATGTTCCGCTGCGCGCGCGCGTTCGCTCGTGTCCCAGCCGTTGGTCAGCAGGACACCGCCCACATCGAAAAGGATCACGTCGAAGGGGAACATCGGCGCCTTTCAGTGTGCGTTACAAGGATGAATGGTTGATGAAGCTTGTTTGGGGATCGGCCGCAACCGCCGACCTCCCGGCGAACGGCCGAAAATCCGAACGCATACAATCAGGCGTGCGACTTCGATCCGTCACCGCACATGTACTTTGCTTCGATCGCGGCGACCTTCTCGAACCGGCGCGTATAGCGCGGTTCCGATGTGATGAACTTTGCGCCGATAAACTGCAACGCCAGCTCGTACGCCAGCGCTCCGCCAATAATGCGCGCCCCCAGCACCAGCACGTTCATGTCGTCGTGTTCCACGCCCTGGTGCGCGGAGTAGCAGTCGTGGCAAATCCCTGCGCGGATACCCGGAATCTTGTTGGCTGCAATGCATGCGCCCACGCCCGAGCCGCAAATCAAAATTCCGCGCGCCGCTACGCCCTGCTTGATCGCTGCGCCGATCTTCTCCGCAAAATCCGGGTAGTCCGACGACTCGGTGTTGAATGCGCCCAGGTCCACAATCTCGTGGCCGGCCTTCGCCAGGCTGGCGCGTAGCTCTTCCTTCAGCGGAAACCCCGCATGATCCGAACTGATAACCAACTTCACAACCCACTCCTCGGCAGTCAACTACAACCGCTCTCGTGTTCCGCCTCTAAAATTCATAACAAAACTAGGCCTGTCATTCTGAGCGAAAGAGGCCGTGCCCCGCCCTTTCACAGTCTCATCGTGAAAGGACGGGATAGCACAGCGTCAAGCCGGGTGCCCCATCCTTTCACAGTCTTATCGTGAAAGGGTGGGATAGCACGAACCCACATCTCAATCAAGCACTAACGGTGGGTGCCCCAGGTGCCTCGCATTTGGGCACCTGGGATAGCACGAACTCCAACCTGGGAACGAGTCTCCGGCCGCTGTCTGCCTACTTCACCAACGCCTTAGCCCGCGCCGCCACGTTCTCCGCGCTGAATCCAAGTTCCTTCATCACCAGCGGTCCCGGAGCCGAAGCGCCAAAGCGGTCCAGCCCGATCACGTCGCCGTCCAGGCCAACGTACTTCCACCAGCCCAGCGTGGCTCCGGCTTCAACCGCCAGCCGCGGCACGCCCGCCAGCAGTACGCTTGCCTTGTACGCTGCAGTTTGCTCTTCGAAGATCTTCCAGCTCGGCATGCTCACCACGCGGGCCGCAATGCCTTCGCCCGCCAGCAGCTTGGCCGCATCCAGCGCCGTCCACACCTCTGAGCCGGTCGCAATCAGCACCACCTTGGGGCTGGCCGCGTCTTCTACCACATACGCGCCCTTGCTCACGTTGGCATAGGAGTCGTGCTTGGCCGGGTCCAGAATCGGCAGGTCCTGCCGCGAAAGCGCAAAGAAGCACGGGCTCTTGCGTTCAATCGCCAGCCGCCATGCCGCCGCCGTCTCGTTCGCATCCGCGGGACGGAAGTCGGTAAAGTGCGGCAGTGCGCGCAGCGCCATCAGGTGCTCAATCGGCTCATGCGTCGGTCCGTCTTCGCCCACGCCAATCGAGTCGTGCGTGTAAACAAACAACGAGTGGACACCCATCAGCGCCGCAATGCGCATCGCCGGCTTTGCGTAATCCGAGAAGACAAAGAACGTCGATCCAAAGGGAATCAGTCCGCCGTGCGCCGCCATTCCGTTCACCGCCGCACACATGGCCAGCTCGCGCACGCCAAAGAACACGTTCCGTCCCGCCGGATCCAGGTGGAAGTTCGCGCCCGGCTTGAAGATCGTCTTCGTCGAGGACGTCAGGTCCGCCGCGCCGCCAAACAGCTCGGGAACGCTCTCGGCAATCGCGTTCATCACTACGTTTCCGGCGCTGCGCGTCGCTTGTTTCTTGTCCACGCCGAAGGTGGGAACCGACTTCTCCCATCCAGCCTTCAGCTCGCCCTTCTGCGTGCGCTCAAACTCCGCCGCCAGCTCGGGGAAGGCCGCCTTGTAGCCGGCGAACAGCTTCGTCCACTCGGCTTCCGCAGCCGCGCCGGCCGTCTTGGCTTCGCGCCAGTTGGCCAGTGCTTCGTCGGGAATGTAAAAGCTCTTGTCCTCGGGGAATCCGAAGAACTTCTTCGACGCAATCACGTCGGCCACGCCCAGCGGCTCGCCGTGCGACTTGTTCGATCCCGCCTTTGGCGATCCGTAGCCAATGATGGTCCGCACCGCGATCAGCGAGGGCCTGCCGGTCTCCGCCTTGGCTGCCTCAATCGCTGCCTGAATACCGGCCAGATCGTTGCCGTCGGCCACGCGCTGCACGTGCCAGTTGTAGGCCTCAAAGCGCTTGTACACATTCTCGGTAAAGCTCAGGTCGGTCGGGCCGTCGAGCGAAATCAGGTTGTCGTCGTAGAGCACAACCAGTTTGCCCAGTCCCAAGGTTCCCGCAAGCGATGCTGCCTCGTGCGAAAGCCCTTCCATCAGGTCGCCATCGCCGCACAGTGAGTAGGTGTAGTGGTCCACCACGTCAAAGCCCGGCTTGTTGTAAACGGCGGCAAGATGCTTTTCGGCAATTGCCATGCCCACGGCCATCGCGATGCCCTGGCCAAGCGGCCCGGTGGTGGCTTCAACGCCGTCCACTGCGCCATATTCGGGGTGCCCAGGCGTCTTCGATTCCCACTGCCTGAAGCTCTTCAGGTCGTCCATCGTCAGGTTGTAGCCGCTCAAATGCAGCACGGAGTAAAGCAGGCTCGAAGCATGGCCGTTCGACAGCACAAAGCGGTCGCGGTCCGCCCACTTGGCGTTCCCTGGGTTGTGCTTCATCAGCTTGCGGTACAGCACGTATGCAATGGGGGCGCAGCCCATGGGAGCGCCCGGATGTCCGCTGTTGGCCTTTTGAACGGTGTCGACGGCGAGCAGCCGCAACGTGTCAACGGACAAAGTGTCGAGAGAAGTAGAAGGAGTGCTGGTAGTCATAAGAATCTCGGAGTGGAGCTTGTCCTTTCGGTGGAGTGCATTTTCAAGCGTTCGAATCGGGTCAATTGTCCTGAATCTCTACCACAACATTGTATCCAAGCCAGGCGTCCCGCTCCGGCCAGCGCAGCGTCCATTCCACATGTTTTGCGCCCACCCCCGGCGCAAGGTCGGCGGAAAACCCCGCGCTGCCCAAGTTGCGGCTCCGGGCTGTATGCAGCGTCTTCCACCCGTCCACGGTCCACGTCACCTCAAAAGAACCTTCGTCCACAATGCGCAGCGTTGCTCCCGTCGCCATCTCATTCACCGGTCTGTGCCGGCTCCATATCTCCACGTCCCGACGCAACTTCCCGCGTCCTTCCGGCTCGCAATACCGCTCGTACACGGCGTCGACGCGGTCGAAGACCTTGCCGTCCAGCGCCGACCGCAGCAGCTTCAGGTACTCCGCATGTGCCCACACCAGCGGCTGGGCCGATCCGGCCGGCTGCCCCGCCTTCACGCCGCAATGGCCGGCCGAGGCCTCATCCCAAACCTGCTCCGGCAGCAGTTGTCCGCAGGTGGCAAACCCCTCGTAGGTCTTGATCAGCGCCTCAAAGCCGTTGCCCGCGGCCAGCTCGTAGTGCGCCCGTTCGCCGGTCAGCAGCGGCCATGGCCGTCCCTTGCCGAACCCCTCGAACGGACCGCAATCCGAGCGGTTTCCGTAGCCATCGTTGTTGTAGCGCAGCCAGCACGGACCCTGCGGAAGATCGCGCTTCAGCACCGCATCCACCACCTTCAGCGAATCCACAATCAGCGGATCGTCGGCCCGCCGCACACCGTACCGCACCAGCTCCAGAAATCCCGCGTCGATAATCTCGCGGGCTTCAAACTCATAGCGCTTTCCCGGCGGCCGGTTTGACAAGTGAATCAGCTCTTTGCCGCAGCTCTCGTGCGCGTAGGCCTCGCCGCACTCCGGTGGCCGGATGCGCATGTAGTGCCGCTTCACCTCGGCAAGCAGCACGCCGTTGTTGGTCGCGGTCCAGTCCTCCAGGTGCTTCTCGATCCAGTCGGCAAACTCCTCAAGAAACACCGCCAGCTCTTCGGCCTGGTAGGCTCGCGCCATCTCGCCCGCGCAAATCAATCCCGCAATCACCGCCGCCAGCGTTGAAGGCGAATAGCCTGCATTCTCCTCCCACCGCTCCTGGTGAGTAATGGGCGCGTAGCGCACCAGCCAGCCGGCCGCACGTTCCACAAACGGGAAAATCTGCAGGTCGCCAAGTCCATCGGCCTTCCATAGCCGCCACGCCAGAATCAGCGGAAACGCAACCTCATCCAGCTGCTTGCCGCTCCAGTAAGGAGTGCCGTCGATCCAGAAGTTCTGCGCAAAGCCGCCGTCGGGCTGCTGCGTGCACGCCAGGTACATCAGCGCCCGCCGCGCCGTCTCTGCCCGTCCGCAAGCCAGCAGGGCAGTGGCTGTCTGCACCATATCCCGCGTCCACACCAGGTGGTAGCCGCCCAGGTCTTCGTCGCTCTTCGCCTGGCCCCAGGGAATCGATGCCGAAGCCACAAACGCTCCTGAAAATGTCTTATCCTCGTGCGCCAGCAGCACGTTATGGCTGGCCCGCATCAGCTTGCCCCCGTCGCCGGCCCGCGCCGCCAGCCATTCGGGATTGGCCGCCCGGCGCCACTGCTCCAGGAACCGCTTCCGCTGTTCCGCATACGGCCTCACAAGAGCCCCCATCGTCTTCTGCGCCGCCGCGTGGTGGCCCTCGCCAATGCCGATGGCCAGCGTAAACTCCCGCGCCGCCCGGCCGTCGCTCAAGCTCTCCGTCACGCCGTTTTTCAACCAGCCGTGCGTCAGCCCCTCATGGCACTCCAGGTCTATTTCGCCCATAATCGCGATGTTGCCATCCGTCGCCGAGCCAAACTCCCAATCCATCTTGAAGTCGTGCATCAGGTCTTGCCAGCCGTCGCTCGCGCCCACAAAGCCGCAGCTCACCCGCTTAAACCCGCAGCCGGCCGCCATCAGCAGCGACCACTTGTTCTTCCACGCCATCACCACTCTGTTTCCGGCCAGATCCATCGCGCGCGCCGAGTTGCCCGCTCCGCCCCGGTCAAGGTGCGGCGCAAGCAGCGCGTACACCTTCAGCCGGGGCACAAGCTCCGCCAGCCCCTCCAGCCGCACCCGCATCAGCGCCACCCCGTGGTGCGGATCGCAGATTATCTCCTTGGTCAGGCTGTAGCGCCCGCTGGGATCGCTGTTCACATACCGCACCCCCAGCGCCTCCACGTCGATGTACTCGAACGCGGAGTCAAGGTCGCGCTTCTCCTCGTGGACGAACGTCTCCCCGTCCGTCACCAGGAACTCCATGTCGCGCACCTGGGGATGGTCGATCGTCGGGTGATAAATCTCGTTCAGAATCCCGTGCGAACAGGTTAGCCATATCCGGCTCGATGCCGCATACGATGTCACTACCGCATCCTTCTCGCTTGAAGTCCAGCGTGGCTCAAGGCCGGGAGAACCAAAGGCCTCGCCCTGCTGCTCTAGCCACCGGTACAAGGGCTTATCGCTCATCGTTGCCTGCTTTCAAATCGGGGATGTTCAAAAGCCACAATAAGTTTGCTTGAAAGTCTGGTTGTTTGGGGCAGGGAAGCACATCGAAAGCTTGCCGTCGCCGGCCGGCGCGCGGAAAAAGCGCCGGAAGAACAGCTTGCATCCTCATTGTATCGGCGTATCGATAGTCCCGCGAAGGCAAAAAGTTGTGGCCACCGGTCCCCGTGCGGCCAACAGGAGCCTTGTGCGCCTCTGTTCGCAAGCATTGTGCTATATTTGCCCCCGGAGAGCCCGCTCCGGTTCTTCGCTCGGTGTATGCCCATGGCTTTCGGCTTTCGTTTTGCTCTGCGCCTGCTCACGGTTTGGGCGGTGATTCCAGCCCTGGTGTTGTGCCAGACGGCGCAGCCCGCTCAGCCTCTTGGCCGCCATGGGGAAAGAATCCGCAAGACCCTTGCCGCCTGGCCTCCCGATTCTGTCGTGTTCGTTGAAATGCGCGACGGCACGCAGCACCTCGGCCAACTGGGAGCGCTGGAGGCGTCGTCGTTTCAAGTCGTCGAGCGCTCCGGCAATCGGCTCACGCTCCTCTACGCTACTGTCGATCGCGTCCTGAAGGCTGACTTCACCAACGGCAACCGGGCCGTCTTCCCTCATCGTCACGGTCTTGTCGTCGGGCTGGTTGCCGCCGGGGTTCTGGTGGGCTTTTTGCTCTTCGCCGCTCTAGAACTGCGCAAGTCCTGACGTCTTTGCTCCTCTCGGATTCTCCGGTTAAAGTATTTCCCGCTTTTTCACGCACCTTCCACCCATATCCTGCATCCATACAAGCAGATGGCCCGGTTTCGGTTCCGTACTGGTGTGCGGCGGACCGGTGCGCTTTTCCCACAATCGCTGTCGCAAGGCAGCCGGCAACCGGTCGCGCCGCTCACCCCACAAACGAATACAATTGCGAACGGAGGAGATTTCCCCAAATGGCATACGAGTTAGCACCGCTTCCCTACGACTATTCCGCGCTGGAGCCCTTCATCGACGCTGAAACGATGAAGCTCCATCACGACAAGCACCACCAGACCTACGTCACCAACCTGAATGCCGCCGTGGCCAACTATCCCGCGCTCGCCGCCAAGTCCGTTGACGACCTGATCGCCGACCTCAACGCCATCCCTGAAGAGATTCGCGGCGCAGTCCGCAACCATGGCGGAGGACATGCCAACCACACCACCTTCTGGAAGCTCATGGGTCCGGCCAACACCGACGGCATCGGCGGCCAGCCCATCGGCGCAATCGCCCAGCAGATCGCCGGCGACTTTGGCGACTTTGAAGCCTTCAAAAAGACCTTCAACGAGACCACCGCCAAGCAGTTTGGCTCCGGCTGGGGATGGCTCGTCTTCAGCGCCGGCAAGCTCAAGGTCATCACCTCGGCCAACCAGGACTCGCCCCTCTCGCAGGGCCTCTATCCCATCCTCGGCAACGACGTCTGGGAGCATGCCTACTACCTCAAGTATCAGAACCGCCGCCCCGACTACCTCGCAGCCTGGTGGAACGTCGTCAACTGGGACGAAGTCAACGCCCGCTTCGCCACGGCAAAGGGATAAGGGCAACAACCACGCAGGCAACAATCGCGCACTCGAGAGCAGGGAACCGCCGCGCTTCCAGAGCGGTTCCCCGTCTCCCGCAGCGCCTTCGCCTCTCTAATCCCTGATCCCTGATCCCTGTTCCCTAATCCCTGTTCCCTGCCTTACCGTTCCCTGCCTTTCCCGTCTAAGTACGCAGCAGCATTTGAGGCACCCGTGCGTACATCCTGCATCTTCTCGTTTGCGTTGATTCTAGCCTTTGGACTTTCGCGGTCCTTGTCGGCCCAGTCCGCCAGCTTTCAGGTGTCGCAGCAGGGCCATCCGGTGGGCACGGCTTCGTTCAGTTTCTCCGCTGCGCCCGGCGGATACGATTCCACGTCGCTGGTCCGCGTCAGCATGAACGGCCTGGACTACTCGCTCTCGAAGTCCGAGCAGCTCACCGCCGCGAGCCAGCTCGCGCACGTTCAATTGAGCGCCACGGTGAACGGTTCAGCGGTCAACGTGACAGCCGCGCCTGACTCGGCCCAGCTCCTGCTCAACATCTCCGCCAACGGCCGCAGTTCCACCACGCGCCTTGCCGCGCATCCGGCCGCGGTCTTTCTCCCCGACTTCGATCCCGGCGCTCTTGAGACGCTTCTTGTTCTGGATGTCACGCAGAGTGGCCGCGATCTCTGGGCGGTCCTTCCCAAGCAATCGGGCACTGAGCCGGCAACCGTCGCTCCCATCACTGTCGCCACCTACGCGGATGAGAGTGGAACCCTCAATGGCAAGCCTGTGACCGTGCATCACCTCGTAGCGTCCATCGCTCAAACCCGAACCGATCTATTCTCAGGACCCGAGAATCAACTTCTCCAAGCCGAGCTGCCGCAGCAGGGCTTCGCCCTGATCCGTAGAGGATTCGTTCTCACACCACCCGCCAAACCCCCCGCTCCGCAACCCGCTCCAGCCTCGTAGTTCGCTGACTAGCTGACTCGCCGGCTTGCTAACTCGCTAACCCACTAACCGGCTAACCCCGCGAACTCCGCTCCCTACATTCCCCCTGTTAGCATTTCCCTATGTTTTTCCGCTCTCTGCGCAGCCTCGCCGCAGCCGTCATTCTCGCCTCATCCATCGCCCTTCCCGCCCAAAATCTCTCCCCGTCCAGCCATGAACGCATTCAGCAGGTCCTACGCAGTCTTGACCGCGCCCACTATGTTGGCGAGGTCGCCGTCTCTCCTGACGGCAAGCGGCTGGCCTGGATTCAAGGCGTTCGCGCCGGCTCAGAGATTCGTCTCGCGCCTCTCGGCGACCTCGCCAAGTTTGTGCGTATCACCGCCAGCACTGCCTCCAGCGGCAGTTGCAAGGAGGGCGGCATCGCCTGGGCTCCCGATTCCTCCGCACTGGCCTTCGTCTCCGATTGCGCCAGCGCCGACGGCCAGGCAGAGATCTTTCTTTCGACGCTCGGCGATCCGTCGCGCCCCGCCGCCGGCCCTGCCCGCAAGCTCGTCCAGCTCAAAGGCGACGTAAGCACGCCGGTCTTCTCGCCCGATGGCAAATCCATCGCCTTCCTCTACGTTGAGGCAGCCACCCGCCCGGTCGGCGCTCTGGCGGCCTTCAACCAGCCCTCGGGAGTCATTGGGGAAGACGGCGTCGACATCCAGCGCATCGCCAAAGTCAACCTTCCTTCCGATTGGAAAAACTCGCCCGGGGCGCAGCCCGCCCCAACGCGCCCTTTAGCCTCGTCCCTCAGTTTTATCTCGCCCACCAATCTCCACGTCTACGAGTTTGACTGGTCTCCCGACTCGCAATCTGTCGCATATATCGCCGCAGACCCTCCCGGCGAGAACAACTGGTGGGTGGCCAAACTCTACACGCAATCGCTTTCGGCCACGAATCCGGCTCTGGTCCTCGATCCCGCAACCACCCAGGGTGGAATGCAAATGGCCGTTCCCCGCTGGTCGCCCGACGGCAAAGCTATTGCCTTCATCGGTGGCCTCATGAGCGATCAGGGAGCCACGGGCGGCGATGTCTGGATCGTCCCGGCCTCCGGCGGCTCTCCCGTCAACCTCACCGCCGGCCGCAAGGCCACCCCGGCGTGGATAGCATGGGACGGTTCCAGCGCCTTGTTTGCCAGCGAAATTGCCGGCGGTGGCTCGCGCTTGGTCCGTCTCGCGCTCCTGGGCGATCCGGCCTCGCCCACAGTCTCCGCAGCGTCCATCGGCACGGTCTTCGATGTTCCGGGAACCGTCGGCGCTGGCGGACCAGACCTGGGGCTCTCCATCACCAGCGACCACTCGCTCATCGTCTTCGGCTCCAGCACCTTCGACAGTCCTCCTGATCTCTATTCCGCCCACGCCGAATCAGGACCCAGCACCACCGCGCTCTGGCGCATCGCTCAGCTCACGCACATCAACGACGGCATCCAGCCGGCCTGGGGCAAAACCGTCTCTGTCGATTGGACCAGCGACGGCTTCCGCGTCCAGGGATGGCTCATCTTCCCCAGGGACTACGATCCCGCCAAGCGCTATCCGCTCCTGGTCCATGTCCACGGCGGACCCGCCTCGTCCGTAGTTGGCCTTTGGCAGGGCGGAGCCGGCGGCTTTACCAGCACCGCATTCTCCGCGCTCGGCTACTTTGTCTTGCTGCCCAACCCCCGCGGCAGCTACGGCCAGGGAGAGGCCTTTACCCTGGCCAACCGCAAAGACTTCGGCTACGGCGACCTCCGCGACATCCTCGCCGGCGTCGACTCGGTGCTCAATGCCTATCCCGTCGATCCCGGCCGTGTTGGCCTGATGGGCTGGAGCTATGGTGGATTCATGACCATGTTCGCCGTCACCCAGACGCATCGCTTCAAGGCCGCTGTCGCCGGCGCAGGGATCTCCGACTGGCTCAGCTACTACGGCGAAAACTCCATTGACCAGTGGATGATCCCTTACTTCGGCGCATCGGTCTATGACGATCCCGCAGTCTACCAAAAAAGCTCCGCCATTACCTACATCAAGCAGGCCGCCACGCCCACACTGATCGTGGTCGGCGATCGCGACGGAGAGTGCCCCGCGCCGCAGTCCTTCGAGTTCTGGCATGCCCTGCGCAACCGCCACGTCCCCACCCAGCTCGTCGTCTATCCCAACGAGGGCCATGGGTTCGTCGACACCGCCCACAAACGCGACGTGTTGGAGCGCGCTGCCGGCTGGTTTGCCCAATACATGCCGCCCACGCCCAACCAATAACCGCGGCCCGAGCCAGTCTCTAAGATTCAAGACAAGATTGAGACTGTCATCTGAGAGAAAGGGGCCCCAAACTTGTTTTTGATCCCTGATCCCTGATCCCTGTCTCATCCGTTCGGGGGTGGTGAGCGAAGAATCTGCGGCTGTTCTTTCGCGTCTTTTACAAAGAGCTGCAGACCTGGGGCTTTTCTCCGCTTTCCAACCCCGCTCCAGCGAGTCTATTGGGGTAGAAAGCTATAAATGCTCAACCCGCCAGAACCGGGTTAGCCCTGATACACTTTGTCCTTGGAGTCTTTTGCTTTTTTTCCAGCCGGTGGGCCGCTTGCGTACATCGGGCCAGAGACCGGCGGATAAGGCAACTGCACCTTTGCGGGTAAGTCGTGCACTGCCCGCCAGGTTGTTTTCGCTCAACACTTCTAACGCTTTTGAGATAGACCGTTTCGCGGTTACACGAGCGGGACGGGGAGGATTCATGCGGCGGTTTTTAGCGCTTGTTTTTATGATGTGCCTGGCCGTTCCGGCGGGGATATCCATCTCCGGTTGCACCCGCAACCCGGCCGGCAACTATTGCTATGGTCTCGGTTACGGCCTCAAAAACACTGACGTTGCCCAGATCACCCTCCAGCCACAGACTACGGGTATCTCGCTGGCCTATGGGCAAACGCAGCAGATGCAGCTTCCGACCGCCGTCAGCTGCAATGGAGACGCGGTGTCCGTTCCTTCATCCGCCTACGCCTACGGCACAACCAATAACAAGCTCGTTGATATATCGCCAACCGGCAACCTGTGCGCGGGAACGTGGAATCGCAATACGGGCGGCGGCATTGCCGATTACACCTATTGCAATGCACCCAATCCAGCACCCTCCACGAATGGCCTGCCCTATGGTGTCGTCTACGTCACCGCCTCCGCAGATTCCGCGACCTCAAATCCCGTAGCCGTTTATGTCCACGCTCAGGTAAGCTCCATCTCGCTGGTAGGTCCCCAGCAATGCACCTCCCAAACCCAGACCGCCAATCTCGATTCTCAGGCGTGCTACGCCTCAGGCGGCCAGCAGTACCTGCTCTGCAAGCCCACGTCCGTTACAGACCCAGCTCAGTTCGCATGCCCGGTTGCATCCGGTGTCAGCGCAAGCACAATTCCCGTGTGTTCCTCGGCCATCGGTTTTCTCAGCTTCTCGGTGAGCAACGAAACGATCGCCACCATCAACTCAGCGACCAACGTAATCACCGCAGATAAACCCGGCACTACCGCAATCAATGCATCGGTTGCCGGTTCGGGTGCCTCGGCCGGGTACTTCACCACCTGCGCCCCTCAGTCCATCAGCCTGACGCTGGCCAATGGAACTACCAAGGGAGTCATTACCCAGGGCGTAAAGCAGAACCTTGTCACCAGCGCCCTCGATACGAATGGCCTGCCGCTTACCAGCCTGGTTCTCGATTACCAGTCCACAAACCCGATTGACATCACCGCATCCGGTAGTTCCGTGAATGCAGCTTTCCCCGGCGTGGCGTCGGTGTACGCAGTCTGCCAGCCGCCTACCTGCAATACCTCGCCTATCAATGAGCTGGGCTTTAATCAGACAGGCTTGTCCGTTACGTCGAATGCCGTGAACATCACCACTCCCGGCACCATCAGCGACTATGTCTGGTTCGCCGCTCCCGGCCTCTCGCAATACTTTGTGCCCATTGAGCTACTCACCGGCACCGTCGGCTCCGCCGTTCGCCTGCCCTATATTCCCAACTCCATGATGATGGACAAGGGAGGCACAAATCTCTACTTCGGCTCAGAACGAGAGTTGATGGTCTACAGTACCCTCAGCAATACGCTCACCAAGCAGGATGAAGGCGTCCCTGGTGTTGTGCTGGCCGTCTCCCCTGACAACACCCACATCCTCATCAATGACCAGATCCGTCAGATCTTCTACATCTACTCCACCACCGGCGGCGCCATCACATTCCCTGGCGTTGGCAACGCCGCCTCCTGGTCGCCGGACTCCAAGACCCTCTACATCACTGACAACGCATCCATCAATAACGCTTCCGTCACCGGGCACACTGACACGCTTTACGTCTACAACGGGAACACCGGTTGGTCAAAATACGCGCTGCCGCCAAGTCCCCTTCCTCCCGCCGCCATTCCCCCGGCTACGCTCGATGGCTTACCCCTACCTTCCAACGTGGCAATCTCGCCGACCATACAAACCCCGGCCCTTACCGTTCCCGGCATCGGCGCTTATCTGCGCGGCTCGCAAACCGACGCCTACACCTGGTGCCCCTCTGGCATTGTGGGCAATACCAGCGCAATGTCGCTCTACTCCATCGGCGATTCGGTCCCCGTACAATCCGACGTCCTGGCGGCCACCACCGACGGCGGCCACATCCTCGGTGCAAGCCTTCCCGGCAACACCACCGGTCCCATCTCGCTCTCTGACATTGCCGTCACCATTCCCATCACCCCCTGCCCGTTCACTTCCACCGGCACTGGTTCGGCCCAGGTGCAGACACTCTCTCCGCTCACCATCCCGCACCCCACGCCCTACACGCAATCCACGCTCAATGTAAACGCCGTCGCCATCAATCAAATCGTAGCTTCGCCGGTCTCCAACTTGGCCTTCGTCACCTACACCGGCAACGGCACAGCCAACGCTCCGCTCCCCTATTACATCCCCGGCACAAACGGCGCGCAGGGTTCCGTCGGCTACGTCGCGCTCAAGGGAGCTGCCGCCATCACCGCCCCGGTCGCCGGAGCCTTCACTCCAGACGACTCCATGTTCTTCGTCTCTACCGCCGGCGACAACATGATCCACTACATCAGCATCCCCGCCAACCCGGCCGCCACCGCGCCCAATGACACGCAGCAGATCAGCCCCAACCTGCCCGCCTGTACGCCCCTTGGCGCCGGCGGTCTCGATCCTGGCTGCACCTACACCGGCACTGGCGCCATCGTTCCCGCTACAGCTATCCTGGTCATCCCGCGCTCCACCACATAAACCGTGGCGCGTTCCAATCAAACCTCCGAAGGCCGGCCACCAGCCGGCCTTCGCATTTCCCACCAGCAAATTACCTTTATGCCGAAACCAGTTCGCTGCCCTCTGCCCGCGCCTTCGCACGTTAAAATCAAACCATGATCAAGGGCATCTCCTTTCTTCGACCCGCCGGCAACGGTCAAGCGTATGAACGATTGTCGAGCTTCTTCGCCGCGCTCGGCTTTGCCCCCGGCAAAGGATGGAACGAAGAAGATGCTGCCGCCTCCGGCCTAGACGCTCTTCCCGCAGGCGCGCCCTCCCACAGCCGTGGCGCATCCTTCCTCGCCCCCCTCGGCAATCTTGAATTCGTTGACGGCCGTTTCCCCTCCACCGCCGATGTCCTTATTGAAGTCACCGCTCTCGACGCCGTGCATCAAGCCGCCGCCGCGTGGCTCCGCGCCAATGGCGGCGAACCCGCGCTAGCCCGCCTCTCGCCCATCGCCGAAACGCATTGGAAGTCGCAGATCTTCACCGTCGAACCCGAGCCCGGTTTCGCCTTCAGTTTCTGGGCCTGGACCGATCCTGTCAAAGGCAAGCCTGTCGCTCTCGAAGGCGATCTCTCCGCCGCCGGCATGAGATTCGTCATCGTCGTAGCCCGTTGGAACGCCGTCGTAACCGAGCGGCTCCTCGAGGGCGCTCTTGACGCACTCCTGCGCAGCGGCGCGGCACGCCATGACATTCAGGTCGTCCGCGTTCCCGGCGCATGGGAGATTCCCGCCGCCGCCCGCGTCATCGCCAACACCGCCTCTGCTGACGCCATCATCGCCCTCGGCTGCCTCCTCCGTGGCGAGACCGCGCATTACGAAGCCATTTACAACGAGGTCGCGCGCGGCATCGGCCAGTCGCAGCAGGAGACAGGCATCCCCCACGCCTTCGGTGTCCTTACCTGCGAAACTCTCGAGCAGGCGCTCAACCGCGCCGGCATCAAGGCCGGCAACAAGGGCTTTGAGTCCGCCGCCGCCGCAATTGAGATGGTCAGCCTCCGCCGCAAGCTGCAGCAAGGCGGTCGCGCTTGAGCGGATCGGGTCGTCGTAAATCCCGCGAGCTGGCCATGCAAATGCTCTTCCAGGCAGACATGGGCAAGCAGTCTCCTGACGAAGTCCGCGCCACCTTCTGGCGCGCCGGCGACGAAACCGTCGAGCCAGAGGTTCGCGGCTTTGCCGAGGATCTCTTCCGCGTCGCCGTCGAGCACCGCGAACAAATCGACGAGCTGCTGGTTTCGAACTCCAAGCACTGGCGGCTAGAGCGCATGCCCTCCGTCGATCGCAATCTGCTCCGCATGGCCGTTGGAGAAATGATCGGCTTCAAAGCCACCCCATTCCCCATCGTCATCAATGAGGCGTTGGAGATTGCCCGCCGCTACTCCGCCCCCGAGTCCATCAACTTCCTCAACGGCATGCTAGACTCCATCGCCCACTCCCTGCTCCCCAAGTAAGCTGTAATTGCGCTCCAGCTGGTCTCACCTGCTTTCTGAGATCATCCTCTGAAGCATCTCCGGTCTGAGACAGCATTTATGGTTGTGACGTGATTTCGGTCCCGGCCCCATGAGTCGGATGTCGAATGATGGCAGACAACAGATCTTCCGAGAGTCGTAGTGCTTTGATGGCTCGGATCGGTGGAAAGCACACCGCACCGGAGCTGATTGTCCGCCGCTTGCTCTTCGCGCTTGGGTATAGGTTCCGCCTGTATCGTCGGGATCTGCCAGGAACTCCGGACATAGTTCTTCCGTCGCGGAGAATGGTCATCTTCGTCAACGGCTGCTTCTGGCATGCGCACGGCTGTCGTATCGGGCGGCCACCGAAATCCAGACTGGAATTCTGGGGACCGAAACTGGCCACAACTTGCGCCCGCGACAAACAGAATAAAGCGGACCTTCGTGCGATGGGTTGGAAGGTGCTGACGGTCTGGCAATGCCAAACGCGGAAGCCGGACCGATTATCCACAAAGCTCCTGTCGTTCTTGGGACCTTCGGGCAAAAATCCGATCGACAGGCGAATGCTTAAAGCATAATCTTGAAAGAAGGGATAGGGGGAGTTCATGCCACGGCCAATAGGAATCGACTTGTTTGCCGGGGCAGGCGGCCTCAGTCTCGGTTTCGAGCAGGCGGGATTCGACGTTGTCGCAGCGGTCGAAATCGATCCGATCCATTGTGCGGTTCACAAGTTTAACTTCCCTGATTGCACAGTCTTCCCGCGATCCATCTCCGATTTGACGGGGGCCGAAATTCGCGCAAGAGCGGGCCTTGGGCGGCGCAGAATCGATGTGGTCTTCGGCGGCGCTCCTTGCCAGGGCTTTTCGATGATCGGTCAGCGCGCGCTCGACGATCCACGCAATAGCCTTGTGCGCGATTTTGTGCGCATTGTGGCCGAGTTGAAACCGGCATATTTCGTCTTCGAAAACGTCAAGGGTCTGACCTTGGGTGAACATCGCCTCTTTTTAGATGAGTTGATCGAGGCGTTCTCCGCTGCCGACTATCGAGTGCGCTTGCCCTGGCGGGTTTTCGATGTCGCCGACTATGGGGTTCCACAGCATCGCGAACGGTTGATATTAATGGGCGCAAGGCGAGGGGAGGCCTTGCCCGACTATCCAAAAGCGCTCTTCAGACCGGCAGATAGTGCGGTAACAGGGAGCCTGCCCGTGGGGCCAACTTGTAGAGATGCTTTAGGCGATCTGCCCGACGTGGAACTGTACGATGAGTTGCTCGGGACCGATGAGGTCCGTACCGGCGCATTCGGGTTGCCCAGCGCGTATGCCAGCGCTTTGCACTGTTCCCGGAACGCTTTTTGGTATTACGGCTATCGCCGTCGTTGGGACCGTAACATGCTCACGTCGAGCCTCAGAACAGTTCATACACCAATCTCCCAGCGACGTTTTGCTGCCACGGAATCCGGCCAAGTCGAACCGATTTCCCGGTTCTATAAACTCTCGGCGGATGGTCTCAGCAACACTCTAAGGGCAGGAACCGATGCGGCTCGCGGCGCGTTTACGAGCCCTCGCCCCATTCATTACGAGTATCCACGTTGCGTGACCGTTCGCGAGATGGCTCGCTTGCATGGGTTTCCCGACTGGTTTAGATTTCACGTCACAAAATGGCATGGAGCCAGACAGATTGGCAACTCGGTCCCGCCGCCCTTTGCCAGGGCAGTTGCAAGCTGCATTCTGCAGGCTTCCGGTCTCGAACCGGAGCGTCCGGCCGATCCGGTTGCGCTGGGCGATCCTGCACTCCTGCGGTGGGATATGTCTGAAGCCTCCAACTATTTCGGCGTTCCCGTTCCGATTCGCAAGCGCGACCGCAAGAGCGGCGCCAGGAAGCGAAAACAGTATGAAATCGAAGCACAACGAGATACCGCACAAATTGAGATGTGCTTTGCTTGACCTTGCATAGGCATGAACCGAATCGGTTGTTTGTGCAATTGCTCGAAGGAAGATTGATGGCGAAGAAAGCAGATAAATTGGAGCAGTACGCCCCCATCATTGTTCATGTGTTCCGAAAGTATTGGAACAAGGGAACGGATGAATTCGAATTCCATCGCGACGAACTCGTCGAAGCGGCAGAGTCGGTTGGTGTAGAGCGCCCCGACAATCTCGGGGATGTTATTTACAGCTTCAAGTTTCGTCGTGAGTTGCCGAACGAAATTCTGAAAACTGCTCCGAAGGGTCGAGCTTGGATGATCGAAGGCGCGGGGCGAAGCCGGTATCGATTCCGGCTCGTCGAGGTCGGAGGGACAACCATCAAACCTCGCCAAGACCTTGCAGCTATCAAAGTACCCGATTCCACGCCCGAGATCATTGCAGCCTATGCACTCGGCGACGAGCAGGCGCTCTTGGCGCGTGTGCGTTACAACCGGCTAATCGACATCTTCCTTGGCTTAACGACGTACTCTCTGCAGAACCATCTTCGTACCCATGTAAAGGGTATGGGCCAAATCGAGATCGACGAGATTTACGTGGCCTGAACAGGAATGGCGCTCAGTACGTGATTCCCGTACAGGCGAAGGGTGGTTCTGACAAACTTTCTCCCGTTCAAACGATGCAGGACATCGCGTGCTGCGCAGCCAAGTTTCCCGATTTGATTTGTCGTCCGGTTTCGGCTCAATTTAAGGAGGACGGGGTGATCGCCCTTTTTGAATTGACCGTTGAAGCTGGGCGCGTACTGATTGTCGAAGAGCGCCACTATCGCTTGGTTCAGAACGATCAAATCGATAGCGGCACGAAACGACAGTACGCGGAACGATCATAGACTGGAATTTGCTTTTCATCTCTTACGTTTTGGCGCGCCGATTCCACAAACATGAATTTGAAATCTGTGGAAAGCAAGAACTCAAGGTGCGAGAATGCGCGGTCGAAGACCGAGAGCCGCACATCTCTGCCCCTTCGCACCGCGCCGCTCGGGCTGCAATCCATCGTTCACCCAAAACAGAAAAACGCCCAAGCCTCTCATCGAGGCCTGGGCGTTTCCTGCGCGCCGGCGCGCGCTTACTGCGGCTTTGCCGGATGAATCGTTGTTTCCTTCTGTTTCTGTCGGCCCGTGTCGCCGACTTCAATCGATTCGCCCAGCGCCAGCGGCAGCTCTTGCTGCTGCGGCTTGGCCGATTCGTACGCGCGCACAATCCTCTGCACCAGTTCGTGCCGCACAACATCGGAGTCAACGAAGTGGCAGAAGTGTATGCCCTCAACTCCATCCAGAATGTTGATCGCATCCAGCAGTCCTGACCTGCGCGGATTGGGCAAATCGATCTGCGTAATGTCGCCCGTAATCACCGCCTTCGAGTTGTTTCCCAAGCGCGTCAGAAACATCTTCATCTGCTCGATGGTGGTGTTCTGCGCCTCGTCCATGATGATGAAGGCGTCGTTCAGTGTGCGCCCGCGCATAAACGCCAGCGGCGCAACTTCGATCACGCTCTTTTCCAGCATCTTGTCCACTTTGTCGGGATCGAGCAGGTCATAGAGCGCGTCGTAGAGTGGCCGCAGATAAGGATCCACCTTCTCCTGCAGAGTGCCTGGCAAAAAGCCCAGCCGTTCGCCCGCTTCCACTGCCGGACGCACCAGCACTATGCGGCTCACCTTCTTGGCGTTGATCGCGGCCACGGCCATCGCCACGGCAAGGTAGGTCTTGCCCGTACCGGCCGGCCCCACGCCGAAGACCATGTCGTTCTGTTCGATGGCTTCTACATATTTGCGCTGGTTCACTGAGCGCGGCTGCACGGTCCGTTTGATGCCGGCCGAGCGTTGCTTGCCCGCATCGGCCAGCGACCGCAGAGTAGTTGCCTCGTCGGCAACCACCAGCCGCAGCATCGCATTCAGTTCGCCGTTGTGGGGATGGATGCCCTGTCGCCGCAGCGCTTCAAAGTCATGAAAGACCTGCTGCACCTTCACGACTCCCTGCTCCGGGCCTTGCACATGCACGGCGTCCGACCGCAAATCAATTCGTACGCCGAGTGAATCTTCCATGAGTCTCAGGTTTTCATCGCGAGTCCCGAACAGGGGCTCCAGGTTGGGCGTGATCTCCAGAGCGATCTTCAATGGGGTCGATGTCCTCCTACACGGCTATAGAGCGTTGAAATAAACCGGGCGGGCCCGTCGCCGGACCCACCCAGTTGAGTTGTATTGAAATATTCCGCAGTCAGCGCACAAGGCGCAGTTGGGTGGCAGGAGAGTTGGGTGGCAACAACAAGAGAGGTCCAGGAATCGCAGCGTGCAGGTAAGCCCGAGCTGCGGGCTGGCCTGTGGAGCCGCGGGTTGGCGTAGGCGACCAAATCCTTTATCTGGCCTTGAGAGTAGCGCGAAGGCGTCCAGCCGTCAATCGGCGACGAAAGAATTCCATTCCCACTTTGTGCCTTCGTAGATACCTCCCGCAGCCATCCCTTCCCAACGAAAGCATTGATTCCGATTGACTTTCCCGACTGTTCACAGAGTCAGTGCTTCCCCGGAATACTCGCTAACTACACTAAAGTTCTACACGCTCAGCACTTTGGTTTGGCATTCAGCCGGCAAAACCAGGTTTCCATCATCCCCGCCCAACGATGGGCGAGTCTGTCCAGCAAACATTGCCAAACCCCGGCCAACTTGATAGCCTTCATAAGGGCCATAGCGTTTGTTCCCGCCTGAGCGTGTGCCCTCAAGAAGCGTCCCCGTCGTCTAGCCCGGCCTAGGACACCGCCCTTTCACGGCGATAACACGGGTTCAAATCCCGTCGGGGACGCCAATAGAATCAGCGAGTTGCAAAT